>RCUQ01000391.1_pt1 | contig 20299 bp, 15 predicted proteins | sample 2166351 | NCBI WGS metagenome assembly RCUQ01 (sample SAMN09932597, study PRJNA488358) | compost metagenome | feature: garden; material: soil; isolation source: compost soil in acetonitrile-enriched culture | place: Germany: Experimental Botanical Garden Goettingen | collected 2016-01-27
CATTATCTTTTGCAATGTTCAAGAACCATTCACGTGCGCTTAACGCATTGCTCATAGTTTCTTGAGTTGTAAATGTTTTTGAAGCAATAATGAATAAGGTTGTTTCAGGATTTAACGTTTTTACAGTTTCTGCAAGATGTGCTCCGTCAACGTTAGAAACAAAGTGAAGATTCAGACGGGTTTTGTAATGCTTCAATGCTTCACAAACCATATACGGACCAAGGTCTGAACCTCCAATACCGATGTTAACTACATCTGTAATTTCTTTGCCGGAAAAACCTTTCCATTCGCCTGAAATAACCTGAGCAGAGAATGCTTTCATTTGAGAAAGTACAGCATTAACATCAGGCATTACATCTTTGCCATCTACTAAAACAGGTGAGTTTTTGCGATTACGTAAGGCTGTATGTAATACGGCTCTGTTCTCAGTTGCATTAATTACATCACCGGAAAACTGTTTTTCAATAGCTTCTTGCAAGCCACACTCTGTAGCAAGTTCAAACAAAAGTGCTAAAGTCGTATCATTTACTCTATTCTTAGAATAATCTACTAACAGATCATTAAATTGAATATGGTGAGTTTGGAAACGATTGATATCGTTTGCAAAAAGATCACGTAAACTGACGTTTTTAAATTCCTCATAGTGTTTCTCAAGCTTTTTCCATGCCTGAGTTGAGGTTGGATTAATACTTTTAAGTGCCATTATAATTGTTTGTGTTATTTTCTAAGTGTCAAAAATACACAATTAAACAGTTGGTTGCGGATGAAGTTTCAATACCTTTTCAGCAAACTCATAACAGGCTGATTGAACACTTTTTACATCCTTACTTCTTATATGGTTGCCGATGACATGCGTTTCGGGTCCAGGCAAAGGTTTAAATTCTTTTTCTGAATCGGATGTTCCCAGCTGGCTCATCATTTCTTTCATAGCTGATACTTTTACCGTAGGATCTTGGTTTTTTTTATCCTTATAATAACATACTGTGAGCACAGGACATTTTACTTTTTCAAAAGTCTTTTTGGTCATTGAAGTTTCTACCAATTCCTCTAAAGCAGGAACGGCCTCACAGCGATAAGAGTAATACCAGTATTTTGTTAATTCAGGATTATCAACAGGGGAGCTTTTAAAATCACTTCCTGTTACAAGTTTTGTTAACTGCAATCCCCAGGGATCATTGGTGATAAAAGCCGCAGGATCATTAATTGCAACATTGGGAGAAAGATTTATAAGTCCATAAATCTCCGGGTAAGTTGCTGCTAATTTTAATGCCAACGTACCTCCTGTTGAAGTGCTAAGTATAATAACCTTTTCACCTAGTTGTTTAGCAACTGCATAAGCTTGTACAGCGCTTCTCCAGTATTTTTCAGCAGTTAGATTTGCCAGTGCATCACTGGTATCGATTCCATGTTCTGAAAGACGAGCCAGGTAAAGATTGCAACCATATCGCTTGGCAAATTCCTTATGTACCGGATTTCCTTCTTCCTGGCTGGCCGAAAATCCATGTAAATAAAGAATAACATACGTCGTTTTTGATTTAGTACTATCATTCCAGATAATTTGCGATTCATTACCGGGTTTTATTTTATGCGGACTATCAATGTTCTTAACATACAACTGCAATTGTTCTGTGTCTGCCGGAACGATAGGTAAACTTGCGTTATACACAGGTTTCTCAGGTGTTGGTCCAAGGAAATAAACAACGCCGATAATAAAAAGAACGGCAATAAGTAGTCTAATAGCTTTTCTCATATTGAATGTATAATTAAACCCAAATGTAAAGGAAACTTTAGAAGTTAATGTTTGTATAGTTTAATTGAAAGTTATGATAACGAAAATACACGATAAATCTTTGTAAATTTAAGTAGGATAAACGTTTTTTGTTATGAATACTCAATTGATTTACTTAATTGTAATAACTATTCTACCACTTGTTCCTTCCTATATATTATATAAAACACTTCCTTCTAAAACTTCAGTTGCAGGACCTTTTAAAGGATTAACCTTAAATTTGTCGGGAGCATTTGCAGCCTATTTCCTATTGTTTATATCGTTAATGGGCTTTACTTATGCAAATAATTCATTATTAAGTGAAAACTCAGCATTAAAGGAGCGGATTATTTCATTTGAAAAAGCATCAGAAGTTTGGACTATGGAAGGTCAACTGGAAACAAATTCGGTTGAGCAAACCAAGTTTTTTATCGATGATGGGGAAGCTAAGGTTTTTTCAACCGGTCGGTTTAAAGTATTGATGAGAGTGCCGGTTCAGGATAGTAAACCTCAGTTGCCTGAAGCCATATGTATTTTTAACAGAAATTCTAGTTATAAAGTTATTGACTTAAACAGGTTATCTTCAAGTGATCTGAAAACTTACGGAATTGTTTTTTCGGATCAGGATAAATTGATCAGGTTTTCTCAACCCATAAAATTACCAACAACAGGGAAGATGCTTTATTAAGAAATAATACATAATCACTTACCTTTTAGTGAAGAATATCAATCTATAATTATCTGAGAATTAAATTTCTACCTAGTGTTGTGAAATATAAATATTGTGTCTACCTTTGCAAACCCCAAATTTGGGTGTAGTATTTAATTATTTAAAGAGAAAAATGCCTACTATTCAGCAATTAGTAAGAAAAGGTAGAGTAGCTCTGGTTGACAAGAGTAAGTCGCCAGCGTTGGATTCATGTCCACAGCGAAGAGGAGTATGTACCCGTGTATATACCACTACCCCAAAAAAACCTAACTCAGCAATGCGTAAAGTTGCCCGTGTTCGTTTAACAAACGGTAAAGAGGTTAACGCATACATCCCAGGTGAAGGTCACAACTTACAAGAGCACTCGATCGTATTGATTCGTGGTGGTCGTGTTAAAGATTTACCAGGTGTACGTTACCACATCGTTCGTGGAGCATTGGATACTTCAGGTGTTGATGGCCGTAACCAACGTCGTTCGAAGTACGGTACAAAACGTCCTAAACCAGGTCAAGCTCCAGCAGCAGCCGGTAAAAAGAAGAAGTAATTAATTCAAGGCAACAAAGACATTAAGAAAACAAAATGAGAAAGGCAACCCCTAAAAAGCGCATTATTTTGCCTGATCCTAAATTCAATGACGTAATGGTAACCCGTTTCGTTAATCATATGATGTGGGATGGTAAAAAGAGTATTGCGTACGATATTTTCTACAAAGCAGTTGAGTTGGTAGAGAAAAAAACAAGTGAAAACGGATTAGAGACTTGGAAAAAAGCATTGGCTAACATTATGCCAGCTGTAGAGGTTAAAAGCCGCCGTGTAGGTGGAGCTAACTTCCAGGTTCCTACAGAAGTTCGTCCTGGTCGTAAAACGGCTTTAGGAATGAAATGGATGATCCTTTATGCTCGTCGTCGTGGTGAGAAAACTATGAACGAGCGTTTAGCAGGTGAAATCATTGCAGCAGCTAAAGGTGAAGGTGCGGCAGTTAAGAAAAAAGAGGATACTCACAAAATGGCTGAGGCTAACAAAGCATTCTCACACTTCCGTTTCTAAGAACTAATACAAAAGAGAAATCATAAGACGATGTCAAGAGATTTAAAATACACAAGAAACATCGGGATCGCAGCTCACATTGATGCTGGTAAAACCACAACAACTGAGCGTATCCTTTATTATGCAGGTGTGAACCACAAAATTGGTGAGGTACACGAAGGTGCTTCAACAATGGACTGGATGGTACAGGAAGCAGAACGTGGTATCACTATCACTTCAGCGGCTACTACAGTTTTCTGGCCGTACAGAGGTAACAAATACCAGGTAAACGTTATCGATACCCCAGGTCACGTGGACTTTACCGTAGAGGTAAACCGCTCACTTCGTGTATTGGACGGATTAGTGTTCTTGTTCTCAGCTGTTGATGGTGTTGAGCCTCAATCAGAGACTAACTGGCGCTTGGCTGACAACTATAATGTAGCTCGTATCGGTTTCGTTAACAAAATGGATCGTTCTGGAGCTGACTTCTTAAAAGTTGTTAAACAGGTTAAAGATATGTTAGGTAGCAACGCAATTCCTTTGCAGTTACCTATCGGAGCAGAAGAATCATTCAAAGGTGTAGTTGATTTGATCAACAACCGTGGTCTTGTATGGAATGAGCACGATAAAGGTATGACATTTACTGAAGTGCCTATTCCTGAAGATATGCTTGATGAAGTTGCTGAGTGGAGAGAGAAATTATTAGAATCTGTTGCGGAATACGATGAGACTTTGATGGAGAAATTCTTCGAAGATCCTAATTCAATTACTGAGCGTGAAGTATTAGACGCTTTACGTCAGGCTGTATTGGATGCTAAAATCGTTCCAATGGTTTGTGGTTCATCTTTCAAAAATAAAGGTGTACAAACCATGTTGGATTACGTAATGGAATTATTGCCTTCTCCAATGGATCAGGAAGCCGTTAAAGGTACTAACCCTGATACCGGTGAAGAAATTTCTCGTAAGCCAGATGTTAAAGAGCCATTTGCAGCTTTAGCATTTAAAATTGCAACTGACCCATTTGTAGGTCGTTTGTGTTTTATCCGTGTTTACTCAGGTAACTTAGAAGCAGGTTCTTACGTTTATAATGCTCGTTCAGAGAATAAAGAGCGTATTTCTCGTATCTTCCAAATGCACGCTAATAAGCAAAACCCTATTCCTAATGTAGGAGCAGGTGATATTGCTGCAATCGTTGGATTTAAAGATATCAAAACCGGTGATACTTTGTGTGATGAGAAAAACCCAATCGTTCTTGAAGCGATGGATTTCCCTGAGCCAGTTATCGGTTTAGCAATTGAGCCTAAAACTCAGGCTGACGTTGATAAGTTAGGTATGGCTTTAGCTAAATTAGCAGAGGAAGATCCTACTTTCCGTGTTCAAACTGACGAAGATACTGGTCAAACAGTTATCTCAGGTATGGGTGAGCTTCACTTAGAAATCATCGTTGACCGTTTGAAACGTGAGTTTAAAGTTGAGTGTAACCAAGGAGCTCCTCAAGTATCTTACAAAGAGGCTATCACTGGTTCAGTTACTCACCGTGAGGTTTACAAAAAACAATCAGGTGGTCGCGGTAAATTTGCTGATATCCAAATTGAAATTTCTCCAATTACTGAAGAAGGTAAATCAGGCTTACAATTCGTTAATGAAATTGTGGGTGGATCAATTCCTCGTGAATTTATCCCTTCAATTGAGAAAGGTTTCAAATCAGCAATGGCGAATGGTGTATTAGCTGGTTACGAAGTTACAGATATGAAAGTTCGCTTGTTCGATGGTTCATTCCACGCTGTCGATTCAGATGCCTTGTCATTTGAGATCTGTGCTCGTTCTGCATTCCGTGAAGCATTACCAAAAGCTCGTCCTGTGTTAATGGAGCCTATCATGAAGGTAGAAGTTCTTACACCTGAAGAGAATATGGGTGATGTTATGGGTGACTTGAACAAACGTCGTGGTCAACTTGAAGGTATGGATACTCGTGCTGGTGCACAAGTAATCAAAGCTAAAGTTCCATTGAGCGAAATGTTTGGTTATGTAACCATTTTACGTACCATTACCTCTGGTCGTGCTACTTCTACTATGGAGTTCTCACATTATGCAGAAGCTCCTAAAAACGTAGCTGAAGAAGTAATTGCTAAAGTAAAAGGCAAAAAAGCTAACGCATAAATTTAAAATGTGAGTACTGGGATTTGTGATTTGAGACTTTTCTCACTTCTCAAATCTCATCTCTCATATCCAAAAAGATAAACTTCAATCCGTAGTAAATAGCTCTTACGGTGCGAAAATTTAATAAAACAAAAAGATGAGCCAAAGAATTCGTATTAAATTAAAATCTTACGATTACAACTTAGTTGATAAGTCAGCTGATAAAATCGTAAAAACTGTTAAGCCTACTGGCGCAGTAGTTAGCGGACCACTTCCGTTACCAACAGAGAAAAAAATCTTCACTGTACTTCGTTCTCCACACGTTAACAAAAAAGCACGTGAGCAGTTCCAATTATGTTCTTACAAACGTTTATTGGATATCTATAGCTCTAACGCTAAAACTGTTGACGCGTTGATGAAACTTGAATTACCTTCAGGTGTTGAAGTTGAGATCAAAGTGTGATAGTAGATACTGAAAAGAAAAGGCCGACTTATGTCGGCCTTTTCATTTCAGACTATTCAGACTATTCAGGAAAGATTCATCTTATTCTGAATTAGCTAGCCATTGGAATATTTAAACTAAACAATGTTCCTTTAGTATTATCAAGTTTGAAATGTCCATTTAGTTGTTTACTTAACACTTTAACCAGTTTTAAACCAAATGATGATTGAGGATTCTCCCATTTTTCCGTTGGTAAACCAGGTCCGTTGTCTTCAATTGATAATTTAATTCCTTCTTCAAGCGTCAGAATTATGGTTAATTCCGGTCTTTTTACATCTTCATAAGCATACTTAAATGCATTGGTAATCCATTCATTAATGATCAAACCTAAAGGAATGGCCTTATCAACATCTAACTCATCCAGATCTATCTCAATTTTTAGTTGAAGGTCATCTAATGAAAAACCGAAGCTTTTGGACAAACTCTCACATAAATCAGTAATGTATTCTTTCATGTTCACCATTCCGGGATTATTGAGCTGATAGAGATTACGGTGAATAAGCGACATCGCTTCAATACGTTGCTGTCCGGTTTGCACAACCTTTTTTACATCCTCATCCACCAGTCGGTTCGACTGCAAGCTGAGCAGACTTGATATGATTTGAAGGTTGTTTTTTACACGATGATGAAGTTCTTTAAGTAGTAACTGAAGTTTATCTGCCTGTTGAACAATTTTTTTATTGTTATTTCTAATCTGGCGATATTGAAAACTTAATATGATGATAGATATTACTACAATGGAAAGTACTACAATTGCTAAGGTGAACTTAGCAGTATTATTCTTCTCGATCTGATTCAACAGCGCAATTTGTTTGTCCTTCAGTTCTGATTTATATTGAACTTCCAACTCATTAATTGCTTTAAGATTATCAACTACACCAAGTGAATCATGGATGGAGTTGTATCTTTTCAGATAATCTAATGAAGCTTTATAGTTACCATTAAGGGCATTATATTCTGAGAATTCCCTATAAATCTCCATCTCCCTGAAAATACGTTTGGTTTTTTGTGAAGCAATTAGTGCTTCATTTAAATAATGCTCACCTCTTTTATTGTCACCTTTCTTGTAATAAGCAATTCCTAACCAACTACTTATGTATGACAGGTTACTAAAGTCGTTATTCTTGGTACTTATTTCATGACCTTTTAATCCATAATATATAGCACTTTCAAAATCATTCCTATGTTCAAGATAAAACTGAGAAATATTACTATAATATCCGGGACGTTCAAGTTTATACTTAGGTGAGCTTTCTGCAAGTTTTAATCCTTCAAGATGTGTGGTGATAGATTTATTAATATAGTTTTCATTATTTGTCACCATACCATAACCCCTCCAGATCATAGCATTTACCCTCATCAGGTAAATAATATTTACAGTGTCTTTTGAAGTAATTGCCTGATCAAGACCTTTTTTTGCATTTTCCATTGCTAATGAATAGCTCTCTTTCTCTTTGAAAACATTAGCTAAAATGGCATGTAACCAAGGAATTTGCTTTGTATTGTTATTTAGATGTGCCTCTTTTAATCCTTCCATTGCTGAGGTAATCGCCTTTTGATGTTGCCCCGTTCTCCATAAATATTTGGCTTCAAGAGTTTTCCCTTTGATATAAGCATCGTTATTATCTGTTGAAACCTCTAGCAAATGTTTTGAATAATAATTAATGGAATCGCTTAATGAAGTTCTATTTCCTTTTTTATATAACTCTTCAATTGCTATAGGAGATAAAACCTTTTTGAATTCATTAAATGGTGGATTTTCCTTTTTGCAGGCAATCATAAATCCTGTTAAAATAAAGCAAAATGCCAATATTGGGTACCTGACTGAGCAATGGTTCATTGGATAGATTTAGGTTGATAACTTAAGGAGAGCAGTAATAACTAGTTAATAGTCAAACAAAAATAATAAATAATGCGAATGAGTTAAGCGTTTAAGTCTGTTGTTTTATTTATTTTCGCAATTGTAAAAATATTTAAATATCATTTATTTCTATTAAGCTCTCCTCATTTATCATTCTTATGAAAGACAATATTAATGTAATGATAGTGGAAGACGAGGCCATTCTTGCGATGGATTTGGAAGAGAAACTATTGTTGGAGGGCTTTACAATTGCCGGAGTTGCCGATAATGCAGATGAAGCATTATCAATATTCAAAAATAATGCGGTTGACCTTTTATTAATGGATGTGAGTATTAAAGGTGATTGTGACGGCATCGAAACAATAAAGAGAATTTTATCAATGCGAGAAGTTCCGTTTATTTATTTAACTGCATTTACGGATGCAGCGACTATTGAGCGAGCTAAGGAAACCTTCCCATCAGCCTATTTGGTAAAACCTTTTCAAATTGCAAACCTGAGAATAGCAATTGAGATGGCTCTCAATAATTTTGCAGTTCGGAAAGAGGTGGATTCAACTCCTGTTTTTACGCTGCAAGGCAAAGAAAAGGAGCAGAGCGGGAAAGAATCTATCTTGCATTTTAATGGACATGTTTTTATTAAACAGAATTATCGTTTTTTAAAGATTAAACTCGAAGACATATACTATCTGGAAGCTGAAAATAACTACACCAATATATATACTGTCGATAAGCAATATTCGCTTCGTTTATCATTAAATGCTATTCTTGAGAAACTTGAAATGCCCGGACTTATTCGTGTCCATCGATCCTATGCAGTAAATCTCGATCATTTAACCACATTTAATGATGTCTTCTTAAATATTGGGAAAAATGAGGTTCCATTAGGTAGAAATTATAAAGATGAATTTTTCAAATGTTTTGATTTTCGTTAATCATTCCTCTCTATAAGATACTTAAAAAGTAAGGTTAATCATTATTCTTTACAGCAATAATTTTGCTGTTCACATGCTAAAGTATTCCTTTCACATACATTGTTAATAGTTAAGAAGTAGTGATGATTAGGTTTGGGTTTGGTTTATAGGCCTTGTTGGTGGTTCTATATACTATTCAATCTAAATCATTCACCACTTAAACTATGATTGCACATTTACTTAAAAATTGTAATTGCCTTAAACGGTTTCAATTAAGGAAGCGACTATTTCGTTTTCTTCCTTTACTTATGTTACTGCTTTTCGCAACAAATCAGAAAACATTAGCTCAAGGTGACCTGAATATTCAGGGTAAAATGTCGAGCTCTGTAGATGATCAATATTTTCACTTCAACTGGTGGGGCTTTGCGCGTTACGATACCGACGGTAAGGTGTGGTGTGATAATGTAGATAGTGAGAACAGTCACATTTTGAAAACTTGGTCTGGAACGTCTCCCGGATGGGCCGGTTTTGATAGTGGTTCATTAAGTTCTGCTTCTGCCGGAGCCGGAAACGGGGCTATACAATTAGGCCCAAGTATGCCGTATACAATCGTTTTCAAATACGAAACCGGAAGTAACTCTACCGGTTGTAATTTGCATTGGGGGTATTCATCTTTTTCGGGAACAACCGCTAAAATCAAAGCGCCAGTCAACCTGTTAGCTTCCTTTCAAACTTCACCAAATTATTCCGTTAAACTGACTTGGAATAAAGGTACGTCTATCGATAACAATAACATCCAATACCTCATTAAGCGTAATGGAACCGAGATTGCCAGAGCGAGTGGTGGATCTGTTGAGTTTGTTGACACCGGGATTTTGCCAGGGATGGGTTATTCTTATACGGTTCAAACAATTGTTGGTCCTAATGCTCCCGGAGATTGGATTAGAGATGTTTCAGATGCTGTTTCTACAACAATCTCTTCCCAATCATTTCAGTTAACGGCAACCCAAACAGATGTTGGTAGAATAAAGTTAACATGGCCAACGCTAAGTAGTATTAAGGGATTAGAGCGCATTGCTATTTTTAGGGATGGTGAAGTAATAACTGAGCTTACTAAAACAACAAAAACTTATAATGATCCGGATGTTATGCCAGGCATGTATTATTCCTATCGCTTGGGTTTAATTGAGGATGAAGATCCTAATACACCAGCAATTGATGTTAACAACTGGACATCCAATATTGCCAAGGGGAGAAGTTTACCCAAAGGGAAAATAAGCGGTTATGTTAAAGGAAAGACTAATGGTGGTGTACCAGGAGTAGAAATTACAGTAACCTCTAAAACCAACTTGTCTGATAAAGAAACAGCTCAAACCTATTCTTATACAACAACATCAGGGGCTGATGGCTATTATGAAATTAGCAATATCTTTTTTGCAGCATCTGCTGAATATATTGTAAAACCTAAAATGCCTGGTTACGATAAGCCTCGGTTTGATCCGGACAGCCTAATTCGTAAACTAGATATTGATAACTTTAATCAAAGCCAGGTAAATTTCTCTGACACAGCTTCCTTTGCAATTAGTGGAAAGGTTTATTTTTCGAGTTTGATAGATTCAAATGGAGTAAGTATTAAACTTCCATTGAAGGATGCAGAAATATGGGTAGATGGTAAAAATACGCAAACAAAAACCAGTCCTGATGGTAGCTATAGCACTACAATTATAAATGGAGGTGTTTATACAGTTGAAGCAAAGTTTAAGAATCATACTATAAAAGCAGTTGGAGAAATAGTAAGCAGTAAAAGAGTAAGCGTTTATAGTTTGGTTAATGGAGTTGACTTTGAAGATTTAACAACAGATACCTTAAATATACATGTAGCAGCAAGTTGTGATGCCTTTATTGGTGAGTATGCGTTGGTAAAGTTGACTTCCGCAGTTGCTGGTGTAACACCTACAGGAGATAAGCTGATTTATGGAAAACCCATTAAGATTAGTTCAAAAGCCTTTTCGAGAGGAACTACATTCGGCCAAAAGGAACCGGGCATAACCTCTTTAATTTTACCTGCAACCCAGTTTAATGTTCAGGTAGTAGAGGTAAGGGAGCTCAATGGGATTAATAGCAATAAGCTTGAATATTTTACACGTGAGTACAATGTACAAAGTGCAGATTTAGGAAAAAGAGATACCATTGATGGAAAAGCAGTAATTAGACAAGCTGATTTTATTTATCATAAAGACCTTGAGGTTCTATTAAATAACGGTAATGACATCTTCTCTGAGAAAAAGAAATTCAGGCCAACTGGTCAGGATAAATTTTTAGTGGCTCAAAATGATAAGTACCCGGTAAACATTAAAATAAGAGAAACTTATGAGTATGATGGCGTTCAATACAATTGTGCACTTGATACCGGTACCGTATATATTTATGATGCTATTTCTGATAGTACTGATCGCCAGGAGTTAAAAATGGATTCTGGGTTTGTAAAGTACTTTGTCAAAGTCGGACAACCTGTATTAGAAGCTCCTTATGAAAAATCAATTCAATTTGTAGGTAAGGTTGGAGGCCGACAAGCAAGTGTTATTGTAAAAGCTGTTGTTGAAGGTGAAAGACCCCGACGAGAAACTTTTGTTACAAAAACTCCTGAAATACCATTCTTTGTATTACATGATCCTCCGGGAGATAAATCCTTTTCAAAAATATCTAAAGGGACAACCATTTCAACCACAAGCACTACTCAGTATGGCGGTGGAGCAGGGGGAGGAGCTTATGCTGATGTAAAAACTGGTAAAGGGGTGGTGTTACCTATTATTGGTAAAATAGGAGCAGCTATACAGATACAGAGTGAAGTAGAAGCGGGGGCCGACAAAAACTCAGGCACTACTACCAATAGAACAATTACGTTTACGGAAGATTTCTCTACTTCAGGAGAGGAAACATTGGTTGGCAATGAAGGTGATTTATATGTGGGTGCCTCTCTTAATATGACTTATGCTTTAACGGATAAGTTATACTACAATGAATCCAAACAAGATATGGATAGAGATACCTCATTAGCTGTAAATAATGATGGTTTCAATACCACTTTCTTATACACCGAGAAACATATTAAAAATACTTTACTGGCACAACTGAGTACGCTTTATAGTATTTCAAAATCAGATTATGATGTAGCTTACCAGAAAGTGAAAAGTGGAGACAACAGTATTAGTAATGAAGTGTTGGAGAAAATGAACCAACAGCAGTTGGAGTATAAAGCTAATATTGATGCCTGGAAGTCCGCCTTAGTAAAAAATGAAGCAAACAGAAAAAATGCTAAGGATCGAAAACTGCCTGATGGGGTGAAGGGTGTTGTTGGAGGTAATATTTCTTTTAGTTCTGGTGCGATCTATGATAATACGATAAGCATTGATGCTGATACTACAACGTTTGATGAAGTTTCAGTTTACCTTAATGGATATGTTAAAGTAGGTATTTCAATGCATGGAGGTGAGGCAAATGAAACTAATGCCGGAGGGTTAGTCACTTTTAGGTTTAACCATAGCAAGAATAAGGAAAACAGTACTACCACCAGCACCACAACCAGTTATCATTTAGAAGATAATGATATAGGTGATTTCTTCTCAGTAGGATTAGCAGAGGATCAGGTTTATGGAACCCCTGTTTTTAAAACCGTTTCGGGCTCTTCAAGCTGTCCTCATGAAAATAATACGCAGTTCAGGCATTTACCTGCAATGCAAATTGCCGGTGTGAGTGAACAGCGAAATGTTCCTTCTGATAAACCTGCGAAATTTGAAATTCTAATTTCTAACAGAAGCGAAAGTGATGAAACTGTTGAGTATGCCATTAAATTAGATCCATTATCTAATCTGGATGGAGCAAAAGTTTTAGTGGGTGGTCAGGATGTAACCAATAAGGCAGCTACTTATTATATTCCAACAGGCAAAAGCTTTAAACTTCCTGTTGAGGTGTATAGAGGTCCGTTAACAAGCACTTATGAAAATCTAACATTGGTAATTTTCTCAACTTGTGATAACACCTTAGATGATATTTCAGAATTTGATACACTAGCTAAACCAAAAGTTAAATTTAACGCCTATTTCCAAAATAGATGCAGTGATGTTGATCTCTTTGTGCCTGGAGATAATTGGGTGGTAAATCAGTCAAACAATAATCAATTATTTGTTGCCTTTAGTAAGTATGATGCCTCAGAATCATCGCCACTTACCACCGTGGGTTTGCAGTACCGCAAAATAAATACTGATTATGAAAATGGATTATGGCAAACTGTTATTACTGTTCCTAAAGCTAATTTAAAAGACAAGTATTATGATTATACATTCGATGTTAGCGGATTGCCGGATGGTAATTATGAGCTAAGAGCAATCGCTATTTGCCAGGGTGTGGATGTAAATTATTCACCAGTGTATAAGGGCAAAATAGATCGAAAGTCGGCCGTAGCATTTGGTGTACCAAGTCCGAAGAATGGAATATTAACGGTAGCCGATATTATCGGAATAACCTTTAATAAAGATATCGTGTATGCAGATATTTCAAATCCGGTGAAGGTCACACTGAAGCGTAAAGATAATGGTCAGCTTATTCCTGCTACTTTTTTAAGTGACGGTAAAAACTTTGAGATCAGGACTATTCCCGCCAATGCAATTAACGATTATGAAAATGTTGAACTGATTGCAACCATTAAGAATTTAACCGATGTAATAGGAAATAAAGTGGCAGACAGCATAAGCTGGAGCTTTGTAGTCAATTTAAGTCCTGTTTATTGGTCGCCCGCTAACATTACAATCAATGCAATAGAAAACCAGCAAACTAGTTTTGGAGCTAAGTTGATAAACAAATCGGGCACACCCCAAAACTTTTCATTAATTAAATACCCCGAATGGCTGCGTCCAACAATTAAATCAAGCAAAATTGTGGCACAGGGTCAGGAAAACATCGACTTTGAGTTGAACAAAAATCTTAATACCGGAACTTATGCAGATACAGTTATTGCATTAATTGATGGTAAAAGACAGTTCCTGTATGTAAAAGTAAATGTTTCGAAAACTCCCCCTGTCTGGACGGTGAATCCTTCCGCGTTCAAATACAATATGGCCGTGACTGCCCAGTTTAGTCTTAATCAAACTGATACGCTTACTTCAAAAGACATTAGAGACAAAATAGGTGTTTTCGTAGGAAATGAATGTAGAGGCATCGCACCTATAGAATATGATAGCGATGCAAATAAATACATCGCGTATATTACTGCTTATTCGAATACAGCAGGAGAGGAGCTAACTATTCGTTTTTGGGATGCTTACCCAGGAGTTGAGTATCAAGGCAAGGAACTACTTTCCTTTGTGGCCAATGGTACAATAGGTAATTTAACAAACCCCATCATTCTACATCCGGAAGGCGTAATTCAAACAATTCCTTTAAAGAAAGGTTGGACCTGGATTTCATTAAATGTGGAGAACTCGGATATGAGTTTGAAAAAGATTTTAAGCTCATTGAAGCCCACAGAAGGTGATATTATTAAAACACTCAGCAATAATAATACATACAGTCAGTATTCATCAAAATTAGGTTGGGTTGGAACGTTCGATAAAATCAACTTATATAATAGTTATATGATTTATGTAGCTAAACCTGATACATTACGAGTGCTGGGTAATTTCATGACTCAACCGGCCAACGTGGTATTAAATAAAGGTTGGAACTGGACAGGATATCCTATGGCTATAAATATGGAATTGGGTACATACTTGAAAAATTTTAACCCATCAGACGGATTAAAGGTAGTTAGTCAGGAGGAATTTGCTCAATATAATGCGGTAACCAAAACATGGTCGGGTAGTTTGAAATATTTACGACCAGGCAAAGGGTACAAGATTTACAGTGGAACCGACACCTTTACTATTCCAGTTATTCCATATGCTCCAAATCCAGGCGAAGATCAAGGAAATATCCAGACGGCCCCAGTTTATAATCCAGCAGCGCCAACGATCATCAATAATAACAATACAACAGTTACCAGTACAGTTTATCAAAATACATCGGTAAATACGGTTAATTATGAAAATAACATGTCGGTTACCTCGGTGATAAATCAAGGTGGACAGATTATAAACAACACCAACAACCGCTATGAAACTTATGTATATGTAGAAAATAAACTGGTAAATATTGTAAACCAAGTTGTGCTGCCGGATGGAAAATCGGTTGGATTTATTCCGGTGAATGGTGATAAAACAGATGATGGCAAAACAGTGGAAATTAAGGTTTATGATAAAGTGGAAAAGAAAGAGTACACAGCCAAAGTAGAAGAACCTCTAAAACAGCAAGGAGATCAAATCACCGGAAATATTGACCATCCTGTAATATTAGTATTAGAAGGAAATGCAGATTTGAAGGTGGAAAATATAGTTGAATCTTCGGAAGTAAATAAGGGTGAAAACTTTAACTACATCATTAGGATTAAAAATGTAGGTAAAGATCTAGCTGTTAATGCAATCTTGAAAGATACACTTGACGCAAGCATTAATTACATATCGTCTTCATTTGCTAATACCTCTTTTAACGATGTCGAGAATGTTATGGAGATTCAACTGGCAAAATTAGAAGCAGAGGCTGAACAGGAGATCATTCTAGTGTTGAAGGCGAACAAGATAGGTGATACATACCTCGGTAAAGGAAATATAGTTGTTAATAATGATGTAAACCTTAGTAATAACTCACTGAAACCTCAATCACTAAGGGTGATTGATAACCGATCAAATAGTGCTAAGCTATTGATACCTTCTTTGTTTACTCCAAATGGAGATGGCATAAATGATCTGTTTGAAATTGTTGGATTGAATGAGTTTTATGCATCTAATACCTTAATCATTTTTAATAAAGCCTATAACCAGATTTTTAAGAAGGATAATTATCAGAATGATTGGACTGGCGATAATTTACCAATGGGTTCATATGGCTACATTCTTAAGGTTAAAGGCAAGGATGGAGTTGAACAGGTATTTAAGGGATATATAACAATTGTTTATTAAAAACTAAATCAGCAAAACTTGAATGGGTGATTGTTGATTTATTAAACCTTAAAAATTATTATGAAAACTATATATAATAGCACAGTAAGGATAACAGTAATACTGTTAAGTTTTACTATGCCGGCTTTTGCACAAGTGGAAATGCAAGGGAGCCAGTACTTATTTGATAAAACCTATGTTAATCCAGCTTTTTCAGGAAGCAGTGGATTGATCGCTGCTAGTGCGAACTTCCAGCTAAAAGAAATAAGTCAGAATCCGGGTAAATCATATAATATTAATGCAGCAGGAAATTTCTACCTATCTAAAATTAAATCAGGAATAGGAGTAAATGTTATGAGTATGGTATTTGGAAATGATCATTATACTACTGCATATATTAATTATGCCTATCATCTTCAGGTTTCGGAAAAAGTTGGTTTATCGTCAGGATTAAGTTTGGGTCTACAGCAATTTCAAATTAATCTGTCCGACTTAACAACAGTAAACCCCAATGACCCTTTAGAAAAACAAAACATATATAGCTCTAAAATGAATGCGCGCTATGGTCTTAGCGCCACCTTCAATGATAACTACTATGTTGGGATTTCCTTTGACAACATATTATCCTTTTACAGCAATAAGCAAGATCTCGAAAATCAAATACCTCCATTGTTTAGGAAGATCAGTATGTATATAATGGGAGGGGGAGAGATTCGACTCAATGATGTCAATAAGCTTGAATCGGGCCTATTAATAATGAAAACATTTAAAGGAATGAATGCATATGATCTCAATGTTATGGCAACACTAACGGAAGGAATTGATGCAGGGATTGGTTACCGTTATCTGAGTGAAATTAAGAATGTAACAACAGATGAAAACGGGAATGGTCAATCATCATTTCGACCAATGATCAGGTTTAAATTAAATACTGGCAAGAATAATCAATTTTTAAAAGTTGGATATGCCTATAACTTTAGTATAGGAAGAGAGACCGGATTAAATACAGGAGCTCACGATATTTCATTATTGTTTAGCATGGGTAAATAATGAAAATAATAATTGAATAATTATCTATTCATTCATTTTGGGATCGAAGTCCCGGGTAGAAATATCCGGGACTTTCATTTTTCAGGAATGAAAATCAAGAACAGAAAGTGGACTTATTTGAATGATAAAAAATATTGAAAATTAATTGATTAACTCTTTGAAATTAGATAACAGTTTTCTACCTTTGCGGTCCTTTAACGCGTGAAGTGTAACATTCTAAAAACCAAAATGTTTGCAGTTTGTGAAGCAGAAGCAATAAAGGAGAGAGAAAAATTAATTAATTAATCAATTTTTAGAATGTCTGGTATTATAGGTAAGAAAGTTGGAATGACCAGCATCTTCGGTGCCGATGGAAAAAACATTCCATGCACAGTTATCGAAGCTGGTCCTTGCGTAGTTACGCAAGTAAAAACTTTAGAAAAAGACGGATACTCAGCGATCCAGTTGGCCTACGACGAGAAGAAGGAGAAAAACACTTCTAAACAGTTGTTAGGTCACTTCAAAAAGGCTAATACCTCTCCTAAGCGTAAGCTGGTGGAATTCAAGCACTTTGAAGAAGAGAAAGCATTGGGTGAAGTAATTTCCGTAGACCTTTTCGCAGAAGGCGACTACGTAGAAGTTGTAGGTACTTCAAAAGGTAAAGGTTTCCAAGGCGTAGTTAAACGTCATGGTTTCTCAGGGGTAGGTGGCCAAACTCACGGTCAGCACAACCGTTTGAGAGCTCCTGGTTCATTAGGTGCATCTTCATGGCCTTCACGTGTATTCAAAGGTATGCGTATGGCTGGTCGTATGGGTGGTAACCGCGTGAAAATTCAAAACTTACAAGTTTTAAAAGTGTTCACTGAGCAGAATTTATTAGTTATCAGCGGATCAGTTCCTGGTGCTAAAGGTTCTTATGTAATTTTGGAGAAATAGCCATGGAAGTAAAAGTAGTAGATATTACAGGAAAAGAAACAGGCAAGACCGTTACTCTTGCTGACAATATATTCGGCATCGAGCCTAATGACCATGCTATTTACTTAGACGTTAAGCAATATTTAGCTAACCAACGTCAAGGTACTCACAAATCGAAACAACGTAACGAAATCTCAGGTTCTACCCGCAAGCTTCATAAGCAAAAAGGTACCGGTGGTTCTCGTAAAGGTAGCATCAAAAACCCGTTGTTCCGTGGTGGAGGTCGTATTTTTGGTCCACAACCTCGTGACTATAGCTTTAAGCTAAACAAAAAACTCAAATCTTTAGCTCGTCAGTCAGCATTGACTTACAAAGCTATTGAAAGTAACATCGTGGTTTTAGAAGATTTTTCTTTCGATACTCCTAAAACTAAAAATTACTCAAGCTTAGTAAGCGGTTTAAAATTAGCAAACACTAAAACTTTATTAGTTATTGCTGATGCTAACAAAAACGTTTACTTATCAAGCCGTAATTTACCGAAAGCAAAAGTAATCACCGCTTCTGAATTGAGCACTTACGCTTTATTGAATGCTTCGAAGCTTTTGCTTACTACGAGTTCAGTTAAAACTATCGAAGAGTCATTTGCTAAGTAACAGTAACAATGGAAATCTTAAAAAAACCGGTATTGACAGAAAAAGTTGCGGGCTTAACTGAAAAGTTAAATCGCTTCGTTTTTGTTGTCGACAAAAATGCCAACAAAATACAGATTAAAGACGCCATTCAGAAAATGTACGGTGTTACTGTTGAATCAGTAAACACAATGCGTTATAGCGGTAAAGTTAAATCGCGTGGTACAAAACGTGGCTTTGTAGTGGGTAGAACCCCGTCATACAAGAAAGCGGTGGTAACAGTAGCTAAAGGCGAAACCATCGATTTTTACGGAACAGTTTAATTGATTTGAGAAATGGCTATTAAAAGATATAAACCAATTACTCCAGGAACTCGTTTCAGAATTGGTGCTGATTTCTCTGAAATCACTACCAACAAACCTGAAAAGTCACTGGTAACCAGTATTAAAAAATCTGGTGGTCGTAACCACGATGGTAAAATGACTATGCGCTACATCGGTGGTGGTCATAAAAAAGCCTATCGTATCATTGATTTCAAGCGTAATAAAGCTGAAATCCCTGCTACAGTAGCTTCAATTGAATACGATCCTAACCGTACAGCATTTATCGCATTATTGCACTATGCTGATGGTGAGAAACGTTATATTATCGCTCCTGAAGGCTTAAAAGCCGGACAAAAAGTTGTATCGGGAGAGAGTGCAGCACCGGAAATCGGTAATGCATTACCATTAAAAAATATTCCTTTAGGTTCAGTAATTCATAACATCGAATTACACCCTGGACAAGGCGGAACGTTAGCTCGTTCAGCAGGATCATATGCTCAGTTGGCAGCTCGTGACGGTAAATATGCCGTTGTCAAAATGCCTTCAGGAGAAACTCGTATGATTTTGTTAACTTGTTTAGCTACAATCGGCGCAGTATCTAACTCAGATCATCAGCTTGAAAGAAAAGGTAAAGCTGGTCGTAATCGTTGGGTTGGTAAACGTCCTCGCGTACGTGGTGTTGCAATGAACCCTGTTGATCACCCTATGGGTGGTGGTGAAGGTAGAGCCTCAGGAGGCCACCCTCGCTCACGCAAAGGTTTATTAGCGAAAGGTTTCAAAACCCGCGAAAAGAAAAAAGCATCGAATCGTTACATTATTGAAAGAAGGAAAAAATAATGGCTCGTTCAATTAAAAAAGGTCCATATATCGCTCATCACTTGGAAAGCAAAGTGCTTTCTCAAAATGAAGCAGGTAAAAAATCGGTTATTAAGACCTGGTCTCGCAGATCAATGATCTCTCCAGACTTCGTAGGTCATACATTCGCAGTACACAACGGTAATAAATTTATTCCTGTGTACGTAACCGAAAACATGGTTGGACACAAATTAGGTGAATTTGCTCCTACACGTACATTCCGTGGTCATGGAAGCGATAAAAAGAAATAATAAAAAATGGAAGCAGTAGCAAAATTAAATGATTGCCCTACCTCGCCTCGTAAGATGCGTTTGGTAGTTGACCTGATCAGAGGTCAAAAGGTAGAACATGCTTTACATATTTTGAAATATAACACCAAGGAAGCTTCAGTAAGAGTTGAGAAACTTTTATTATCTGCTGTAGCTAACTGGGCGGCAAAAAATGAAGGTGTTCGCATTGAAGACGCTGAGTTGTATGTAAAAACTGTTTTCGTTGACGGAGGCCGTCAGTTGAAACGTTTACGTCCTGCACCTCAAGGTCGCGGTTACCGTATCAGAAAGCGTTCAAACCACGTAACGTTAGTTGTAGACAGTAAAAACAGTGC
>RCUQ01000398.1_pt1 | contig 20048 bp, 19 predicted proteins | sample 2166351 | NCBI WGS metagenome assembly RCUQ01 (sample SAMN09932597, study PRJNA488358) | compost metagenome | feature: garden; material: soil; isolation source: compost soil in acetonitrile-enriched culture | place: Germany: Experimental Botanical Garden Goettingen | collected 2016-01-27
CCACATCGAGAATCGGCTGCAGGCGTTGTGCGTGAATGCCTTCGACGATGTAGGCACTGACCCCGGACTTGATCGCCTGGCGCATCACATCGGGGTCATGCTCGTCGGTGAACATCACAATCGGTCGTGGCTGGTCGCGAGTGACCAGCACCACTTGTTCCATGACATCGCGGCCTGGTGACTCGGTATCGATCAGAATCACGTCCGGACGCACCGTTTCGACGCGTTCGGGCAAGTCGATGGTCAGGCCGGACTCATCGATCACTTCGAACCCGGCCTCGGTCAGGGCGGCCTTCAGGCGTCCGACTTTTTTCGCGGTGTCGTTGATCAGCAGGATACGCAGCATGTTCGTCGTCTCCTGTCAGCGGCTGGCGGATCGGTGTGAGCTGTCGCTCATGGCGTGCAGTTTGAAGCTGCGGGCATAACCGGCCGGGTCCGAACCGTCCCAGATCTTGCCGTCGATCAATTGACTGCTACGCATCTCCTTGCCCTGTGCCGCGACACCTACCGCGCCGGCCGCTTCACGGTACAAGTCTAGTTGATGGACTTGACGGGCCACGGCGAGGTAATCCGGATCATCGCGCAACAAGCCCCAGCGACGGAACTGGGTCATGAACCACATACCGTCGGACAGGTACGGCAGATTGACCTCGCCTTCACCATGCAAGCGCAGGGCGTGCGGGTCTTGCCAGCGATTGCCCAGGCCATCGACATAGTCGCCCAGCAGGCGCGGCTCGATGCATTCCAGCGGCGCATCCAGGTATTGCGCGGCACTGAGCAGTTGCGCGGTGCTGCGACGATTTTCGTTGCTTTGTTCGATGAAGCGGCTGGCTTCCAGAATCGCCATCACCAACACCCGCGCGGTATTGGGATATTGCTCGACGAACGCACGGGTGCAGCCGAGGACCTTTTCCGGGTGATCGGGCCAGAGGGCCTGGGTCGTGGCCAGGGTGAAACCCAGGTTCTGCTGCACGGCGCTGGCGGACCAGGGTTCGCCGACACAGAACCCGTCGATACGCCCGGCCCGCAGGTGGGCGACCATTTGCGGCGGCGGCACTACGACGCTGTCGACATCCAGCAGCGGGTGAATGCCCTGGCTGGCCAGCCAGTAATACAACCACATGGCGTGGGTACCGGTAGGAAACGTCTGAGCGAAGGTGAGTTTTGCGCGAGTTTGGTGCACGTGCCGATCCAATGCCTCAGGACTGGTCACCCCAAGCGCCTGCAAGCCGCGGGACAGATTGATGCTCTGGCCGTTTTGATTCAGGCCCATCAACACGGCCATGTCGGTCGCGGCCACGCCACCGATGCCCAGGTGAACGGCGTAAATCAGACCGTAGAGACTGTGGGCTGCATCGAGTTCGCCGCTGACCAGCTTGTCCCGCAGGTTGGCCCAGGACGTTTGGCGCTTGAGGTTCAGGGTCAAGCCATAGGGTTGGGCGAAGCCCTGGGTGGCGGCGACCACCACCGAGGCGCAGTCGCTCAGGGCCATGAAGCCGAGATTGATTTCGGTTTTTTCCGGGGCATCGCTGCCATTGACCCAAGCCAGAGGGCCGGCTGACGGTTCGTTCATCGCGCGTTCACCTTGCAAAAAAAACGTCGTCCCGGGTCCGTGCATGGGCAGGCCGGGGACGACGCCATTGTCTTTGCACCCATTCCGACGCTGGCGTGGGTGCTGGTGCCTGGAAGGGTGCAAGGCATATGCCATCACCGGTTCATCAGCTTTACATCAGGATTCATCGCGCCATGTCTTTCATCCTGCCGGCCGTTAATCGTCAGGCCGCAAAGGAGGTTGGCGTGCAAATTCAATTACTACGCGCCACCGGTCTGCCCGATGCTCGTTGCAGCGAGCGGGTGCTGCATGTGCGGGTCAGCGAATCCCCTGTGTATCTGGCTTCGGCGCAGCGCCCGCGGGTCTGTCTGCCGGTCGGTTGGGAAGGGCTGATTGCAACGAGCGATACATTCGAGCTGAGCGGCGGCGTGCAGACCCGGGCGGTTGCAGAAGCGGCGCTGGTTAAATTGCAAGTGTTCATCGATCTGGGAAACACACTGGTTGATCAACGACCCGGCCCGACATCCTGGGCGGCATTGCCGGTGGCGTACCCCGCCGTGTGGTCCGGGCGGGTGCTTGAGCGCTGGTACATCGAACAGGCCATGGTCGGGGGGATGGCTTACCAGACCTTCGCCGGCGTGCTGCGTCATACCGAAAGTTACGGACTTGTGCGCTTCCTGCTGGAGCAGGGCACCCACAGCGAAAAGTTGACCACCCTGGCCCAGCGTTATGGCGTTTCCGTGTCGCACTTCCGTCGGCTGTGCCGGCAGGCCCTGGGCACAGCAACCAAGCCTGCCTTGCGCGGCTGGCGCGCGGCCAGGGCGCTGTTGAACATGAGCCTCCAGGACGGCTCCCTGACGGATATCGCGCTGGAGTTGGGTTTTGCCTCTTCTTCGCATTTCTCCAAGGAAATCCGTGATCTGGTTGGCTTCACGCCCAGTAGCCTGGCCGACATAACCTACCTCCCAGGCAAGTGAGCCAATGAACCGCCGATTACTTTCCTTATTTGTTTTGCCGTTCTGGTTAGGCGCCCTGTTGTCGCTGGTGCCGCTTGCCGCGCGCGCCAATGCCGACGGCTATGTGGCTCGCGAACAGAGCGTGCGCACATTCTTCAGCGAGTTGTCCGGACCGTTGGGCAAACCTGTCATCGTCAGCAAGACTGCCGCCGCCAAACGGATTTCCGGTGCCTTCGATCTGCGTTCGCCGCAGCGGACCTTTGAGCGGGTCAGCGCGCAGATGGGGCTTATCTGGTATAGCGATGGCCAGGCGATTTATCTGTATGACGCGTCGGAAGTCAAAAGCTCGATGATGTCGCTGCAGACCCTGACTGTCACCCGACTTCAGGCGTTCCTTGAGCGTTCCGGGTTGCACGATGCACGTTATCCATTGCGCCACGACGGCTTGCGCACTTTTCATGTGTCGGGCCCGCCGATGTATGTCGATCTGGTGGTGCAAGCCGCCGGACTGATGGATAACCAGCGCTCGGAACTGTTGCTGGGCAAGCAGCAGATCGGCGTGATCCAGGTGCGCAATACCTTTGTCAGCGACCGCAAGTATGAGCTGCGTGATGACAAGGTGACCATTCCCGGGCTGGCAACCGTGATCGAGGACTTGTTGCGTGGCGAAAAGCGCGAAGTCGAGCCGTCGGTGGCACAAGCCCCTGCGCAGCGTCCTCAGGGATTGATGCCGGCGTTTCCCCTGGAAGGCCTGGCGAGCGCCCCCTCGGAGCAAGACCCGACCGCGCCGCGAATCATTGCGCGAGAGGTGGCTGCCGGAAATATACGAGTGGTGGCCTATCCCGACACCAACAGCCTGCTGGTCAAGGGGCTTCCGGAGCAAGTGCGCTTTATCGAGAACCTGGTGAGTGCGCTGGACACGCCGAAACGGCACGTGGAGTTGTCGTTGTGGATCATCGATTTGCACAAGGATGAACTCAATCAGCTGGGTATCAACTGGCAGGGCGCATTGAAGTCCAGCGGGACATTCACCATGTCGCTGAACGCCGGCTCGGCGACCACCCTCGATGGCGCTTCGTTCGTCGCCCAGGTCATGGCCCTGGAGCGCACCAACCGGGCGAACGTGGTCTCGCGTCCGGTGATCCTGACACAAGAGAACGTGCCGGCGATCTTCGACAACAACCGCACCTTTTATGCCCCGCTGGTGGGGGAGCGCAGTGTCGATTTGCAGCACGTGACCTATGGCACGCTCGTCAGTGTTCTGCCCCGTTTCGCCCAGGCGGACGAAATTGAAATGTCACTCAATATCGAAGACGGCAACGAAGTAGAAAAACCTGACGAGAACAAGCAACCTGGCAGTTTGCCGACGGTCGGGCGCACACGGATCAGCACGGTGGCGCGCGTGCCCCAGGGCAAGAGTCTGTTGGTGGGCGGTTTCACCCGCGATGATCACAGCGAGCAAGTCGGGCGGATTCCGGTACTGGGTTCGATTCCGTGGATCGGACGCCTATTCAGCTATCGCCAGAACCGTTCGGCCAACACGGTGCGGGTGTTCCTGATTCAGCCCAAGGAGATTCTCGACACACTGGAGCCCGCCACGACTGTTCCGGCCACCGGGCTGCTGACCCCGCAGCAGCATGAGCGGGTGCGCCGTGCCTATTTGCGGGCGGCAGAACAGTGATCCTGCCGCCGGTTTCCACAGGTGGGCGAGCTGCCCAGGCACGGCTCAATGCCGAAAAGGCCGCCGAACATCCACAGCCCCAGGCGGATGCGCAGGTTGATCTCGACGACAGCGCGACGGTTGCCGTTGCGCAGCGCTTTGTGCAGATCAGCGATGAAATGTCGGCGGCACTGGCTCAGTTTCGCGGGCGGCGACATTTCGAACTCAAGTCCGAGACCCTGATGGACAACTTCGAACGAGTCCTTGAAGACGACACTGTGCCCAAGGTGCAGCAGGTGCTCAGCCTCGCGCGGCTGGCGGACAAGCCGGTCGCCTGGTTGCTGCAAAGGGTGCGACAACTGTTCCCCGATGACAGTGATCTGGCGTTGGTGCTGCGAGAACTGCTACGTCGCAAGAAACTGGAAAAGACCACCCGTCAGCGACTTGAAACGCTTTTACAGACGGTGGTTGCCCAAGGCTCCCCCAAGCGGATGAATGCCGGGATAAACGCCGCCCTCAAAGCCAGGATGTTCGGGGCGAGCATGGCGGTGCGCGCAGGGTTGTTGCGTGAGACCTACCGGGATTTTCTGGAGTCCGACGAGGGCCCGATCAGTTGTTATCAGGACTGGATCGCACTGTATGGTCCGTCACAACGCATGGCGGTACTTGCCTTCATCGAAGCAGCATTGCTCACGGATATCAGTGCCCAGGACCCCAGTTGCTCGCGCGTGGAGTTCGGTCAACTGCTGGCCAGGGTGACCGACCTCAAGCGCCTGCGCTCAGCTGATGAGCTGTTTATCACCCAACTGCTCGGCGATGCACTCATTTGCCGGCACAACGCCAATGAGCCCGACTGGCTGGTGTTCCTGCTCGGCCTGCTGACGTACCCCGATGAGCTCGACCAGCTGTTGCTCGGTGCGTTGGGTGAGAGTGTGCTGTTGAGCCCACACCGTGAGCGTTCGACGCTGCTGCAGAAGGTGCGCCGGCACAGCCTGCAGTTGCCGCCGCAACTGTTTGCCGATGAACTCGCACCACTGCGCCTGGCAGAACAGTTCACCCGACTGGCTGACATTGCCTACGCCCACGAATGTAAAGAACGGCGACGCCTCGGCGGCTGCTCATGACTTTTTCCCGGAGCTGACCTGCCATGCTCAATGTGTTTTTACGCAACGTCGGCGCTCGTCCGGAGCTGCTGATCCTGACGTTGATGGTGATGATCATCGCCATGCTGATCATTCCCCTGCCGACGGCGCTGGTGGATTTTCTCATCGGCCTGAACATCGTGATTTCGCTGCTGGTGTTCATGGGGTCGTTCTACATCGAACGCATCCTCAGTTTCTCGACCTTTCCGGCGTTGCTGCTGTTGACCACCCTGTTCCGCCTGGCGCTGTCGATCAGCACCAGCCGGCTGATCCTCAGCCAGGCTGATGCGGGGGAGATCATCGCCTCCTTCGGTGAGTTCGTGATCGGCGAAAGCCTGGTGGTGGGCTTCGTGATCTTTTCCATTGTCACTATTGTCCAGTTCATCGTGATCACCAAGGGTTCGGAGCGGGTGGCCGAAGTCGCGGCGCGCTTCTCGCTGGACGGCATGCCCGGCAAGCAGATGAGCATCGACGGCGACCTCAAGGCCGGCGCCATGACGGCCGAGGAAGCCAAGGAAAAACGCAGCGTGCTGGAGCGCGAAAGCCAGTTGTACGGCTCGTTCGACGGCGCGATGAAGTTCATCAAGGGCGATGCCATCGCCGGCATCATCATTATCTTCGTCAACTTCATCGGCGGCATGGCCATTGGCGTCGGGCAGATGGGCATGGACCTGTCCACCGCCTTGTCGACCTACACCCTGCTGACCATCGGCGATGGTCTGGTGGCACAGATTCCGGCGTTGCTGATCGCCATCGGCGCCGGCTTCATCGTCACCCGCGTCAACGGCGATGACGCCAACCTGGGGCGCAACATGCTCGCCCAGATGCTCGGTCATCCCTTCGTGCTGGGGGTGACGGCGCTGCTGGCGGTGGGCGTCGGCCTGCTGCCCGGTTTTCCGCTGCTGACTTTCCTGCCCATCGCCGCGGCCCTGGCACTGCTGGTATTCGTTCGCCGGCGCAAGGCCTCCAGGGCCGAGGGGCAGGGTGACAGCCGTCCATCGTCGACGCAGGGCCAAGCCATGCAGACCGGCTCGGGCCTGCTCGAGGACATCGATAACGTCGCCACTGAAACCATCCCGCTGATGTTGTTGGTGCCCACGGCGCGCCTCGACGAGTTGAACACGGCCCGTTGGGCGGCGCGTTTTCGCAGTCAGTTTTTTGTCGATTACGGGCTGCGCATTCCCGAGCCGCAATTGCGCGCCAGCGATGCCTTGCCGGCGCATCAAGTGGCGGTACTGATCAACGAAGTGCGCGCCGAGCAATTCGATATCCATTTCGATCACTGGCGACTGCTCGACTACTCGCCGGAGCTGGAACCCATGGGCTTTGCCCTGGTGCACGGCAGTGACAGCAATCGCCTGGGCGGGGTGTGGGTCAACGCCAACGACAAGGAACGGGTGCAGCAATTGGGCTATCACCTGCGCCCGGCGGACGAGGAATGCTACCGCTGCCTGGTCACCTTGCTGGCGCGCAACATCCAGGAGTTTTTTGGCGTGCAGGAAACCAAGCAACTGCTCGACGAAATGGAAACCCGCTGTCCCGATCTGCTCAAGGAAGTCTATCGCCACGTCACCGTGCAGAAGATTACCGAAGTGTTGCAGCGCCTGATTGGCGAGCGCATTTCCGTGCGCAACATGAAGCTGATTCTTGAGTCCCTGGCCCATTGGGCGTCCCGGGAAAAAGACGCGCTGGCGCTGGTCGAGCACGTTCGTGGCTCGCTGGCCCGCTACATCAGCAACAAGTTTGCCCAGGGTAATGACTTGCGGGTGTTGCTGTTGTCGGCGGAGTTCGAAGAGGTGGTGCGCAAGGGCATCCGGCAAACCTCGGGCGGCAGTTTCATCAATCTGGAACCGGCCGAGTCGGAAGAGCTGATGGACCGGCTGAGTGTCGGCCTGGGCAGTCTGCACATTGCACACAAGGACATGGTGTTGCTGTGTTCGGTCGATGTGCGGCGCTACATCAAGAAACTGATCGAGGGGCGGTTCCGGGAGCTGGACGTGATGTCGTTCGGCGAAATCTCCGAGACCGTCTCCGTCAATGTCATCAAAACACTGTAAGGAAATACTGCAAATGGTTCCAACGGATATTGCCGACCTGTTGCGCGAAGCGCTACGGCACAGCGGCTGCATGGACAGCCAGATAGGGCACTTCGACAGTCACAGTACAATCGAAATGCAGATGAAGAGCCTGCCTGATGTCAACGTCGCTGAGGTGGAGGGCGATGTATGGGTATGGGCGGTGGTCGCCGAAGCCGGCCCACAGTTTGCCCATCATTGTGCCGGTGAGTTGATACGATTTTTGCTTGAAGGCAACGCTTTTTCCCGCACCGGGCAATTGCATCTGTGCGAGGTTCAGGAGCGCCTGGAACTGCGGTTGATGGCCAATGCCGATGCCCTGAGTGACGCCGGGCATTTCGCCCAGGCCCTCGACTCTTTTGTGCTGGCGCTTGAAACACTGTGCGAACTGTTGCGTCGATGAACATCCGGCTGCAACGGCACGGTGCCCATCCCTTGCGTTTGAGTGGTCCATTGATCGAAGCGACGCTGGGCGACGTGGTGATCGGTGAAGTCTGCGAAGTGCGTCGGCATTGGCGCTTGCCTGAGGTAGCGGCCAGGGCGCAGGTCATTGGCTTCAAGCCCGGCGCGGTCCTGCTCAGCTTGCTCGGCGATGCCAAGGGCTTGTCCAGGGAGTCGATGATCGTTCCCACGGGCTCGATCCTGCAACTGACGTGCAGTGATGCCTTGCTCGGCAGCGTAGTCGACCCTCAAGGCACTATCGTCGAGCGTCTGGCACCGTCTACGGCGTTGGCGCAACAGGACTATCCGGTGGACGCCGACCCGCCGTCATACCAGCAGCGGCGCCCGGTGGACACCCCGTTGCGCACCGGTATTCGGGTCATCGACGGCTTGCTGACGTGCGGTGTCGGCCAACGCATCGGCATTTTCGCCGCCGCCGGCTCCGGCAAAACCACCCTGATCAATATGCTGATCAACCACACCGCCGCCGATGTGTTTGTCATTGGCCTGATCGGTGAGCGCGGACGTGAAGTGACCGAATTCATCGAGCATCTGCGTCAGTCTGAAATACGTTCACGATGCGTGGTGGTGTATGCCACCTCGGATTTTTCCTCGGTGGATCGCTGCAACTCGGCCCTGCAGGCTACGGCCATCGCCGAATATTTCCGTGACCAGGGCCTGCGTGTGGTGTTGTTGCTGGACTCGTTGACGCGCTACGCCAGGGCCCGTCGCGATCTGGCCCTGGCCGCGGGAGAAGCGCCGGCGCGACGAGGCTATCCGGCCTCGGTGTTCGATGCCTTGCCGCGCCTGCTGGAACGGCCCGGGGTGACTGCCTCCGGCAGCATTACCGCCTGGTACACGGTGCTGCTGGAAAGTGACGACGAACCGGACCCGATCGCCGAGGAGATTCGCTCAATCCTCGACGGCCATATTTACCTCAGCCGTGCGCTGGCGGCCAAGGGGCACTACCCGGCGATCGATGTGTTGCGCAGTGTCAGTCGTGTGGCGACGCAAGTCACTGCGCCGCAGGTGCAGCAACTGGCGGCGGCGACCCGGGAAACGTTGACGCGGCTTGAGCAGCTGCAGGTTTTTCTCGACATGGGCGAGTACAGCCCAGGCGCGGACGCCGCCAATGACCAGGCGCTGCAACGCCGTGCAGCCCTCTACCAGTGGTTGCGCCAGCCCACGGGCGAACGCTGTGAACCGGACGAGGCCCTGGGCCAATTGCAGGGGGTCATGGCATGAATCCATTAGCCGATCGTCGTCGCCTGTTGACGCTCAGCCAGTTCCGCCTGCAACGCGGTCAACTGCTGATTGCGCGTACCCGGCAGCAACTGCAGCCGCTGGTCCAGGAACGGGACGCTTTCGACGGACAAGAGGCGGCGCTGCACGGTTTGTTGGCCAGCCATCGCGCCAATGACTGTGTGCTCGATCACGGACAACTGTTGGCGCTGTTGCGAAGGCAGGCGGTCATTCGGCGGCAGATCGAACTGTTGCGCGTCGAGCGTAACCGGGTCGATCAGCAGTGCCGGGAGATTGAGCAAGCGTTGCAGGAGCAGCACGAGCAACTGCGGTTTGCGCAGCGCAAACACGACAAGTACGAAGGGGCTGTTCAGCAGCTGTTACGGGGGCAACGGCTGGAGCAGGTACGCCGGGAAGAAAGAGAAACCGAAGAGATGAACGGAGTTTCGCGATGAGCAATGTATCTGTAATTTCACCCTTGCCGGTTCAACCCTTGGACCCTGCCACCGAGCAGCCGATGGATGAGTCGCACGACAGGCGGGTGCCGGTGCGGGAGGATGAGCTGCCGCAAGGTGTGCTGGAGCTGATGGCGCCGTTGATCCTGCGTCATCGGCCCCTGATGGACACGGGGCGCGCAATCACTCTGCAGGCGATGGTCACGCTCCCGGAAAAGCCAGCGGCTGAACTCGACGAAGTACGGCCGCTCACACCGGTGTCTCATCCACAAGCGCAGCCGCTGTCGAGTAAACCTGAGCAGCCTCGGGTGTCGCCACCGGTGTCTCATCCACAAGCGCAGCCGCTGTCGAGTAAACCTGAGCAGCCTCGGGTGTCGCCACCGGTGTCTCATCCACAAGCGCAGCCGCTGTCGAGTAAACCTGAGCAGCCTCGGGTGTCGCCACCGGTGTCTCATCCACAAGCGCAGCCGCTGTCGAGTAAACCTGAGCAGCCTCGGGTGTCGCCACCGGCGTCTCATCCACAAGCGCAGCCGCTGTTGAGCAAACCTGTGCCACCTCGGTTGTTGCCAGCGATGGCTGACGTTGCGCCTGTTGTCGACAGGGGGGGCGCGCCGACACCGACACTGACACCTACAAACCTGCCGACTCGGATCGTTGTTGAGCCAGGGCTGACCGAGCGCCCGTCAAACATCGTCGAAGCGCTACCGGTCGAGCGTGCCGCCAGTCCAGGTGCACCCTCGATGTTTGAGTTCGAAGGGCAAAAGCCCGAAGCCTTGTCGAGCCTCCCGACCGCGCGCCATGTACCGCCAATGGCCTCACCTGCGGCCTCGGCGCCCGGGATGCCGCCAGCGCCGCCGGCCCTCGACCCGATCATCGAGACCCTGCCGGTTGCCGACCGGGGCTTGCTGCAGGTTCCGTTCAATAAAGGTACCGCCAGCGGGCAGGTGACGATCAGCCGCGTGGCCGATGAGCCCACCCGTAACCTGCAAATCAGCCCGAGCAATGCCCTGGTTTTCGAACAACTCAAAGTGTCGCTGGAGCACGTCCGCGAACCCGCCTGGCGCCTGACCGATAGCGACGGCGAGCAGCAGCGCCAGGGCTCGCGGCAGCCGCCGGACGACGAGCAGACCGAAGACGCCGGGCAGGGCGCATGAGCGCACTGAAGTTGCGCCGGGTCAACGCTTCGGCGCATGCCGCCGCGCAAGCGATACGACGCTGGCGAAACGCGGATGTCGACGCCGGTTCAGGCCATCCGCCAGGGCAATCGGGCTATCTGTGTTTTCGCGCATCAGGCGAGGGTGGGGAATGGCAAGGTTTGATCGACGCCCGCGACTGGTTGCATCGATCACTCCCGGGGTTGCGCTCGTTACTGTCGGTCGAGTGCTCACTGATGAACATCGCCGAGCTGTTTCGCGCGGTGCCGCAACCCTTGCTGCTGGAGGTAGAGGACTTGCACTACCGGCAAATATCCGACGTCGATGGGGTCCTTCCCGGGCAATTGCCCCCGCAGGAACTGCCATGGCTCGACACGCCCCGCGGGCGCCTGTGGTTGACCCGATTGCCACCGGCACGGGCCGCCAGCCGGCCCCTGGACGCCGACTCATGGCTGAGCGATTTGCCACTGCGCCTGGAGCTGATGCTGGGGTCGAGCCACCTCGGACACGGGATACGGCTCAAGGCCGGCGATGTCCTGCGAATCATTCAGCGTTCGCAACGATGCTACCTGGGGCATCAATGCCTCGGCGCTTTCACCTTTACTGAACAGGGGATACACATGCAATCGACCGCGACCGACGCCCAAAGCACGGCAGATCTCGATACCGATACCGATACCGATACCGATACCGATACCGATTTTGACCTCGGCGCTTTGCCGGTGCGCCTGGAGTTCCTGCTCGCGACCCGGGAAATCGACCTGGCCACGCTGTCGCAGATCATCGCGGGCCAACTGATCCCGCTGGCGGACGATGCGGCGCGGCACATCGAGGTGCGCGCCAATGGCAAGCCGGTGGCCCGTGGTGAGCTGGTGCAACTGCAAGAGCAGTTGGCTGTGGAGGTGCTCGAGGTCTATCGCAACGGTTCACCGGACGGAATGCCGCGATGAACGACGTCTCGCTGATCGCGCTGCTGGCGTTCGCTTCACTGCTGCCGTTTCTGGTGGCGGCCGGCACCTGCTACATCAAGTTTTCCATCGTCTTTGTCATCGTGCGTAACGCCCTGGGCTTGCAGCAGGTGCCCTCGAACATGGCCCTCAATGCGATCGCCTTGATGCTGGCGATTTTCGTGATGACGCCGGTGATGAAACAGGGCTATGGCTATTACAAGGAAGAACAGGTGGCTTTTACCGACATCGAGTCGGTGGTGGATTTCGCCGAGAACGGGTTGGGCGGCTACAAGGATTACCTGCGCAAGTACACCGACCCGGAACTGGCGCTGTTCTTCGAGCGGGCCCAAGTGGTGCAGAGTGAGTCCGACATCGTTCTGCCTGCCGATGAAGAACTCGTGCCGTCGCTGTTTTCCCTGCTGCCGGCCTATGCGTTGAGTGAAATCAAAAGCGCCTTCAAGATCGGCTTCTACCTGTACTTACCCTTTGTGATCGTCGATCTGGTGATCTCCAGCATCCTGCTGGCGCTGGGCATGATGATGATGAGCCCGGTGATCATTTCGGTGCCGATCAAATTGGTATTGTTTGTTGCTCTGGACGGCTGGGCGCTCCTGTCCACCGGGCTGGTCAAGCAATACCTGACGTTGCTGACATAGGCGCGGGCTCATGAACGATCTGGTCTATGCCGGCAATAAAACCCTTTACCTGATCCTGTTGATGGTGGCGTGGCCAATCATCGTGGCCACGGTGGTCGGCCTGGTGGTCGGTCTGATTCAGACCGTGACTCAGTTACAGGAGCAGACCCTGCCGTTCGGTTTCAAGCTGCTGGCCGTCGCCGCGTGCCTGTTCCTGCTGTCGGGTTGGTACGGCGAAACCTTGCTCGACTTCAGTCGAGAAGTCATCCGCCTGGCGCTGGCTTAGCGCGATGTCGGTGACGCTGTTTTTCGACCTGTACACCTGGCTTGCCGCCGCCCTTCTGGGGTTTGCACGCCTGGCGCCGATTTTTTTCATGTTGCCGTTTCTCAACAGTGGGGTGCTCACGGGCGCGCCACGCCAGGCTGTCATTGTGTTGGTGGCGTTGGGTTTCCAGGCTTATGTGGGGGTGCCGCTGCCTGACCTCGACGGGTTGGCATTCTTCGGTCTGATGTTGCGCGAGGCCGGCATTGGCGTGCTGCTTGGATGCCTGCTGTGCTGGCCGTTCTGGGTGCTGCACGCCATGGGCAACCTGATCGACAACCAGCGCGGGGCGATGCTCAGCAGCACCGTGGACCCGGCCAACGGCGTCGATACGTCGGAGCTGGCCAATTTTCTTCAGCTGTTTGCCGCGGTGGTTTATCTCGAGGGCGGGGGCATGCTGTTGATGCTTGAAACCATTGGCCACAGTTACCGCCTATGCGCGCCGGTCAATGGCTGCGAGATACACCTGACATCGATTCTGAGCCTGCTCGACGCGCTGGTGAGCAAGACCCTGGTGATCAGCGCGCCGGTGGTGGCCACGCTGTTGATCAGCGAAGCGCTGCTTGGCTTGCTCTCGCGGTATGCGCCGCAAATGAATGCGTTCTCGGTGTCGCTGACGGTCAAGAGCCTGGTGGCGCTGGTGGTGTTGATGCTGTATTTCGGCGCTCACCTGCCGGACGAAGTCCTGCGCATGGGCATGAAGTCCCAAGGGCTGGAACATTATCTGGGCCGCGAAGGGGAGGCTGCCGATGTCGTCCAGCGCTTCGAAGACTGAGAAACCCACCGCCAAGCGCCTGCGCGATGCGTCACGCAAAGGGCAGACGTTCAAGGCCAAGGATCTGGTGATCACCTGCCTGACCCTCTGCGGCATCACCTACATGGTGTTCAACAGCTCGCTGGTGGAGGTCATGGAAGTCTATCGGCGCATCATTGCCAGTGACTTTGACGTGGACCTGCAAGCGTACTCGGCCATGCTGGTGCTGGTCGGGCTCAAGGCATTGTTGCCGTTGCTGCTGGTCTGTGTGTTGACCAGCGCATTGCCTGCACTGCTGCAAAGCGGTTTTGCGCTGGCAAGCGAAGCCTTGAAGCTCAACCTGGGAGCGTTGAACCCGATCAATGGCTTCAAAAAACTGTTCAGCATGCGCACCGTCAAGGACACGGTCAAAGCGCTGCTGTACCTGGGCAGTTTTGCCCTGGCCCTGTGGATTGTCTGGATCACCCAGCGGCAATTGCTGTTTGCCCAACTGTTCGCCCAAGCCCCGGACCTGTTCGCAATCTGGGGCCACTTGTTGCTGGTGCTGGTGCTGGCGTTCCTCGGATGCGTGCTGCTGATCGTCGTGCTCGATGCGTTGAGCGAATACTGGCTGTTCATGAAGGATCAGATGATGGACAAGGATTCGGTCAAGCGCGAACACAAGGAGCAGGATGGCAATCCCGAGATCAAGGGACGCCGTCGTGACCTGCATCGTGAGTTGCTGTCGGAGCAAATCAAATCCGATGTGCGCAACTCGCGGATGATCATCGCCAACCCGACGCACATTGCCATCGGTGTGTATTTCCGCCCGGAAATCACCGTGTTGCCGTTTATCTCCCTGATGGAAACCAACCAGCGCGCCCTGGCCGTTCGCGCCTATGCCAAAGAGGTCGGTGTGCCGGTGATCAATGACATCGCATTGGCCCGGCGGATCTTCAAAACCCACCAGCGCTACAGCTTTCTTCAAGTACAGGAAATCGAAGAAGTCCTGCGTCTGTTGATCTGGCTCGAACAGGTCGAGCAGGCCTGATTTCTCCCTTTTCCTTTTTCTTCCAAACGTTGGCATGAGCGCAATTTGGCAGCGTACTCAGCAGCGCTTTGGCTCAATGCAGTCGTCAGCAACGCTGACGTTTTTCAGGAGTGTGGCTGATGAGTCGCGACAAACAACAAGATGAACAACTGGCCCTCGGTGTCGTGGATGCGGTGCTCGGTGGTGCGGCATTGAAAGACGTGCAAGGCATCAGTGACGAACACATGAACGGCCTCTATGCCTTCGCGTTCCAGTTTTACGAGCAGGGACGGCTGGACGACGCCGAAAAGTTCTTCCATTTCCTGTGCATCTACGACCTCAACAACAGCCATTACTGGATGGGGTTGGCCGCCGTACACCAACTCAAGCAGAACCACCAGAAAGCGATCGACCTGTATGCGATCGCCTTCGCCCAAGGCAAGAACGACTACCGACCGATGCTGTACACCGGCCAGTGTCACCTGGCGCTGGGCAAGGTCGGCAAGGCCAGATTGTGCTTCGAATATGTGCTTGAGCAAGCCACGGAAGACGATTTGCGCAAACAGGCTCAGGTGTATCTCGACACCTTGAGTCACATTGAAAAAGATTGTTCGGAGACTGAACATGAGTGAAATCAGAAGCACCTTCAACCCGGTTTCTTTGGGCTTGACCGGTCGGGACTGGGCCGTTGAAAAATATGGCAAGGCTGTCAGTCAAGCGGCCGGAACGGTGGATTATCAGAAGGCCGGCCAAGAGGCATTGGCTCGCCTGATGTCGGTGAGCTACGAAGGCCTGCCCGGCCCATCCGTCGCCAGTGCGGGCAGACCCTTGCTGCACTTGCCAGCTCTACGCGCTGACGGCAACAAACAGGAAACCAACGGTGATCTGTTCACGCTGTTGATGGCGATGATCAGCGAGTTGATCGGCGAAGTCGACGTCAAAAAACTGAAGAACCGCCTGGCGATGCTGCAAAGCATGGCCGGTGCCAAGCAGCAGGGGTATGAAAAGCTGGCGGCTGACTACGCCGCCGCCGTCGAGGCGCTGGAAGTCGCCGAAGGCAATATCGGCAGCAGCCAGGAGCACCTCGATCAGTTGCAGGAACGGGTTCGGCAGGTCCAGGGCCTGCTGAATGAGAGTGAGGCACGGTTGGCGGAACTGGATTCTGAATCACCGGAATACGCTCGCGAACTGGCACTGCGCGACAAGCTGAAGGGTGAACTGGCGGGCCATACCCAAATACTGCAAAAGGCGACCGATGCTCACCTGAAACTGATCGAGATCGCCAACGCCTGCGCCAAAACGCTGGCCATGGTGGCCGTGAAGGTGCAAGAAGCCGGACTCGCCGGACCCTTGGTGAGGGAGTCCAACGAAAAAGCGTTGAACAGCAGCGCACTGGCGCTCCTGAACCGCTTGAAGATTATCGAGTTGCTTGGCGAGGCGGCGCAGAACAAGGAGGAGCTCAACCAGGAGTTGTTCCAGGAGATGCAAGCCAAGCTTCAGGAACACATGAAGCTCGAGTCGGAAAAGTACCTGGAAGAAGTCCGTAAGGCCGAGGCGCTGCAGAGCACCATGGGCTGCATTGGCAAGATCGTCGGCGCGATATTGACCCTTGCAACCATTGTTGTCGGCGTGCTGACCCTCAACCCGGTGCTGTTCGTGGTCGGGGTGATTGGCGCGGCAGTGATGATTAGCGATTTGGTGGTTGAGGAAGTGACGGGCAAGTCGTTCATGGCCGAAGCCATGAAGCCGCTGACCACGGTCATGCAGGAAGCCATCAAGCTGTTGACCGAACTATATAGAATAGGTCTGGTGACGTTTGGAGTCGACGAGAAGACCGCAAAAGACATTGCGCAAATCGCCGGCATGATCGCGGGGGTCGCGGCCACGTTGGCTGCCGTTGCAGTGGTGGGCGTGCTCGGGGTAAAGGCGGTCGGGGCAATGGCCAGCGCCATTGCCTCGAAACTGTCCTCGATGATCGCCAACGCTGTGCCTGCAGCCATGCAGGCGTTCAAGCAGGTGGCTTCATCGGTCAGCAATTCATTGACCCAGATGCTGACCCAGTTGCGCAGCTTCATCACCAGAGGCGCCGATGCGGTGACCCTGGCCCGCATTACCGCCTATCTGCAGACGGCTCAGGCCGTCACCGAGTTCGGCAATGTGGCAGTGCAGGGCGGTTTGCAGATCGGTAGCGGCGAACATCTGGCCAAGGCAGCGAAGCACCTGGCGGACGTGCAGGTGCGCATGGCGATCAGCGAAGAGATCACGGACTACCTCACCCGGCTGGTCGAGGACTACGGCCAGGCGATGCAGGTCCGCACCGATGAGATCGGGAAGTTAATTGCCGACAACGATCGCAGTCATTACGTGAGCCTGCAAATGGCCCGGAACGTTCGAAGCCACGGATAAAAAGGTAATTTTTCATGACCACCATTCACACCACGACCAGGCCTGCTCCAGCGGTATTGACTCACGATCCGGTGAACGACGCAGGGTTGAGCGAGTTGATTGCCCAGGAGCAATTCTCGAAAAACCTCAAAGGCAAGCGCCTCTCGGATACGCCGCTTGTCAACCAGGTCACCACTGAGCAAGTGCTCCAGAACGGTAGCTTCATAGCGCCTACGGCTGCGGAGCTCGAAAGTAAAAGCAACGCCTACCAGCCCAGTGAGTCGGACTGGCAAGACTTCGCTGCAGCTTTGACGATGCTCAACGATGAAGTGCGCAACGATCTGGTGTTTGATCCGGGCGCGTGGGAGAAACATGCCAACGTATTGGTCGCCGCGATCATTGCACTCAACGTCGCACGGGTCGCCAACGCGCATTTGCGCGGGCATTTCAGTGTCATGGCGGCGGAGGCCGCCAAGGCCCAGGGCGCGGCCATCGTCGAATCCGGTGAGGCAGCCTTCTACAGCGCCGCCAGTAACGCCGTAATGTCCGGCTTTATTGCCGGTTCCGGTATGATCAAGACGTTGAAAGGCCTGGGGCTCAAGCATGACGATATCAACCTGCACAAGCGCAACGCTCTGGACGCCAACAAAATTGAGCGTGACCTGAAGCTCGATCGTTCCCGCGATGACTGGGATCCGCAAACCACCTACAAAATAGAGACTTTCGACGATTTCGGCCGGTCGAAATTCGTCGACTTCAAACCCGAGGGGACCACGCTGACGCCTCAGGAGCAGGCGTGGTTCGACGGGGAAATCTCCAAGGCGAAGGAGGTTGGGAAAAACTCCGACTGGTTGAGCCTTTCGGGCATCAAAGGCATTGAGAAAAAGCTCGAAATCGGCCGTGCGCTCAGTGCGATGTCGATGAGCCTGAGTCAGGTCGTGTCCAGCATGGTGCGCATGAGCGAGTACGCTGCGCGGGAGAAAGAAGTCCTGCAGCAAAGTGCACAGAACACTCAGAAAAGCCTGAGTGACGAGGTCGCTCAGAAAGACTCCGCCGACAGGGCACTGGTGCAAAAGATGATGGATGAGATAGTGCAGATAAGCCGGTCGCGCATTGAAGTCCTTGGAAGGGTTTGAGTGAGGAAACCAATATGAGAATTGCAGAGCCCTCACATCCAGGAAGCAGTTTGTCTGCTGACTTTAATGCCAACGTTGATGCGCCGCTGCTTCCCGAAATGCCTGCCGAAGTCCACGCTGGATTTTCCCTTGCGCAGTTGCTCGAGCGTTCGGGGAAGGTGCTCAATCGTCACCTGGAAAACATGCTTAAGTGTCAAGCGGGCGTTCCAAGAGACCTTCAAGGCTCGCCTGCAGAAATTCTTGCGCAGTATTTTTCGTCTACCGAGTTTGCCGAGCAGACTCACGCTAAACGTATTCGATCGCTGATGTGGACACACCAGATGCGTCAGACTGGAATGGTGTTCAATCTTTGCCTCGATACGCTGCCAATGGAGCAACGTCAGCCACTCTACGATGAGCAAGATCGTATTCTCGATGAGCACAGACGAATGTCGGTGCCGGATGAGATCGCTGACGAGTTCGACGCGCGAGTGAACTCTTCAGTCGAATTTTTCGACAAGCTGATCGACCTCATTGACCTGATCAAAAAAGGTTATCTGGGCGGTTATGAATACATAATGGATGCCTATTCGGACTTCTTCGTCGATTTCAATGAGCTAATTACCGCGAGGTTGAAAGACTGGGTCGTGGGTGAGGACCAAGGTAACGGGGTCTGGTTGTACAACGGTCCGCTGCGAACCGCACTCAATGAGCTGATCAAAAAATACAGCCATCCAAATCCTGCATCCGTGCTGTTTCCCAAACCCGGAAAAGAAGGCGTAAGCAAGGCGGAAGCGGAAAAGTGGCGAGATGCGCTGGGGCTGCCTGACGCTTGCCTTAAGCTAAATTCCGACGGCAGTTACTGCGTCGTCATAGACACTGGGCCGCTTTGGACGATGCGAGACAGCCTGCCACCAGGCTCGGGGAATGATAATTATTACTTCGATAACGCCAGATTCCAGGCTTGGCAAACCGGCTTCAATGCCCAGGAGGAGCGCCTGAAGAACACATTGCAGTCCTTTACGCAGAAATACTCGAATGCCAATTCTTATCATGACAATTTCAGTAAAACGCTGTCTTCACATTTGAATCAGTTTTTTGACATGTTGAAGGCAATGTTGAATTTTTGATGTGAGTCTGGGTTGTTTGGGTAAAGCATTTGAATGTCAGTAGATCGGGCGTAACACGGGTTCGTTTGAGCTGGCGTTGCGCCTGCGTTTTGTTATGTGGGAGAAAAGAATGTCAGATGAGTCAAGTGATAAGTTCGACATTGCGAGTCAAGTGATCAAGGTGTTGTCGGACTATTTTCCGGCCGGTCGTCGAGACATCGAGTTGACTTCGCGATTGGTCCAGGATTTGTATGTTGACTCCATCAGTCTGATTGAGATTGTCATGGCGCTGAATGAAACCTTCGGTATTGACCTTCCTGAGGATAGAGTCGGGTTGTGGAGGACGGTAGAAGATGTTTGTGAAACAGTGATGAGTTCAAGAAGTTGCCGGGCGTCAGATTTGGAGTGAGCAAGAAAAATGCCTTGTTTATCTAGAAGCAAGGCATTTTTGCATGGTTGTTGTTTGTTTTGCGATTTTTCCTACAGGAAAAATCGTAGTTTCATTTCGTAATAAATCAATTCTCCTACGGAACCATCCTACTCAATTTCCTATAGTCACGCGGTTTGTCATCTCGAGCCTGATCACGGACAGGCTTGATTGCGCTCAGTAACTTTCTATAGAGAAATTTCAAAGTATGGACAGTGCAGCTGATCAAACGCTGGTCAAGTCATTCGTTTTTGACCACTGGCTATTGCAAAGTGATGGAACGCTGATGCGGGATGGAGATGGCGTTCACGTCCCGCCCAAAGAGTTGAATGTTTTGCGCCTGCTGTTGAAGTCGGCGGGGGCGGTCGTCAGCAAGGATTATTTGCTGGACCATGTATGGCCCGAGATGGATGCCGCCGAAGAATCGTTGACCCGCTGCATTTATGCTTTGCGCAAGCTGCTCAGGGAAAACAAGGATTACATAGCGACGGTATACGGCCAGGGTTATCGCTTTACCTGTGCGGTTGTCGAACTCGACACACCGGGTCAGGCGAGGGCTGTGGCGCCTTCGCTGGCTGTTTTGCCGTTTCGCAATCTGGGGGATACGGCAGCGCTGGATCTGCAAGATGTGATGATCCGTCAGTTGACGTTGGCGTTCGGCGAGA
>RCUQ01000402.1_pt1 | contig 19922 bp, 10 predicted proteins | sample 2166351 | NCBI WGS metagenome assembly RCUQ01 (sample SAMN09932597, study PRJNA488358) | compost metagenome | feature: garden; material: soil; isolation source: compost soil in acetonitrile-enriched culture | place: Germany: Experimental Botanical Garden Goettingen | collected 2016-01-27
GAGTACCAACACATCTGTTGTAAGCCATATGGTTTTGACCTTCACGACCGTGAGATGTAGCAGCTACAGGACAAACTGTCTCACATGGTGCGTGATTACAGTGCTGACACATAACTGGTTGGAATGAAACTTGTGGATTATCTCCAGCTTTTTCCATTTCATTAAATGTAGATAATGAACTAGATAAACCAGCAATATTTTCTTTTCTTTCATTATCACCTTCAAAAGTACTTTCAGAAGAATAATATCTATCAATACGCAACCAGTGCATATCACGACTTCTTCTAACTTCCTCTTTTCCAACAACCGGAACGTTGTTTTCTGCATGACAGGCAATTACACAAGCACCACAACCAGTACAAGCATTTAAATCAATAGAAAGATTAAAATGATGCCCTACTGAACGATCAAAAGAATCCCACAAATCAACTTTAGTTGCCTCAACTAGTTTATGATCTAAAGATACCATTGGAACTTCATTCCATTCCTTAGCATCTTTAGTATTGAATATCTCTAAAGAAGTTTCTTTAATAATATCCCCTCTTCCCATTAATGTTTTCTGACCTTGAACACAAGCAAACTCATGCTCTCCATTAGCTTTAGCCAATGTTACAGACTGAACATTATTGAAACCTTTATATAGTGAATAGGCATTTAAACCTACCATCATTTCTTCTTTTAAAGCTGCTTTACGCCCGTAACCCAAAGCCAAACCTAAAGTACCAACCGCTTGTCCAGGTTGAACAATTACTGGTACATTCTCTAATTTAACACCATCTGCAGTTGCAATAGTAGCATAACTTCCGTTTAGACCACCATCAGCAACAATTTCATTAGACAAACCTAACTTTTTAGCATCAGCATTAGAAACAGTAACATAATTATCCCAAGAAACTCTTGTGATTGGATCTGGAAACTCTTGCAACCAAGGGTTGTTAGCTTGTTGTCCATCACCTAAACCAGTTTTTGTATACAATACCAATTCAAAACCATCAACAGATTTTGCTTGCGCTAAAGCATTTGCAGCAGCACTATAATCAGCAGGAGCAGCTGACACTGCAGGTATTGCACCAACAAAAACTCCATCATGCAATACTTTATTCCAAGAAGAACCAGCTGTTATTGTAGAAGCATTTGCTCTTAAATAATCATAGAAAGTTCCAGGGATACCGTTTAATGATAATAAAATATCTTGAAATTGTTTGGTATTGAATAAAGGACGAATCGTAGGTTGAGTCAAACTGTAAGTTCCTTTCGTGATACTTAAATCATTCCATGATTCCAAATAATGAGGAGCGGCTGCAGCGATAGTACTAACCAAAGCAGTTTCATCTTCTTTCAAAGAGAAAGAAACTGAAGTTTTAACCTTTTTAAGACCCTCAACAAAAGAAGCGCTATCCGCTAAAGTATAAACAGGATTAACTCCACTCATAATCAAAGTATGAACGCTTCCAGCTTTCATATCATTAACCAATTGAGCTACTTTTACATTTGATCCTTTTCTGATTTGTCTGGTTCCAGAAGTACTGAAAGCCTCACTGGCCAACACTTGATTGATAGCCAAAACTAACAATTGAGCATTTTTATCTTCAATACCAGAAACCAAAACTCCTTTTGAACCAGCAGCTTTTAATTGTTGTGCTGCTTTCGTAACTTCTGCCTTAAATTTATCATCTAAATTTACCGCTACAGAAGAACCGGTTACAACATTATATATATGAACTAACGCCTGCTTTTGATTTGCAGTTGACATCGGCACACGCTTATCAGCAGCAGCACCAGACAAAGTCATATTAGCTTCTAACTGAAAATGACGAGACATTTTTCCGTTTTTCGGAATTCTACCTTGCGCATATCCTGCATCATATCCTCCACCTTGCCAATCTCCAAGAAAATCAGCTCCAACAGAAACTATAAGTGACGCTTTTGAAAAATCATAATCTACCAAAGCTCTTTCCCCATAAACAGCCTCAAATGCATCAAGTGCTTCAGAAGAAGAAACAGCATCGTAAACTACATGTTTTGAGTTTGGGTTTTTAGCGATAAAATCAGCTATCAACTTTTCAGTTGATGGGCTCGCTAATGTATTTGTAAGTAATACTACCTGACCACCTTTTGCTTTAGCATCAACAATACTAGACGCAATTTTAGAATTAACATCAGACCAAGAAGCATCTTTACCTTCAATCTTAGGTTCTTTCAAACGCAAATTATCATACAATGATAAAATAGACGCATGAATTCTGGCATTAGCAGTAAATTTAGCCCCGGCAATAGTATTATTATCTATTTTAATAGGACGACCTTCACGAGTTTTAACTAAAAGATTAGCAAAATCAAAACCGTCAAAAACAGAAGTTGCATAATAGTCGGCCACACCAGGAATAATTTGCTCAGGCTGCAACACATAAGGTATTGACTTATACACAGGTCCTTCACAAGCTGCAAGCGTAGCTGCTGCAGTACTAAATCCAACGTACTTTAAAAAATCACGACGTGTTGTAGAAGAAGATGACAAAGCATCATTATTCCCTAAAAATTCATCAGTTGGAATTTCCTCAACAAATTCGTTATTTCTAAGCGCCTCAACAATAGAACTATTTCCGTCTAGTTCTTCAACACTTTTCCAGTATTTTTTGTTTGATGACATATATAAATATTAAAATCTTAATAATTTGATTAATAGTGACATTTACCACATTCTAAACCTCCCATTTGCGCAGCAGTCAATTTGTCTACACCATATTTTTTAGAAAGTTCTTCATGGATTTTAGTATAGTACGCATTGCCTTCCATTTTAACATCAGTCTTTCTGTGGCAATCTACACACCAACCCATTGTTAATGGAGCAAATTGTTTTTGAATTTCAAATTCCTCAACTGGTCCATGACACGTTTGACATTCAATCCCAGCAACAGTAACGTGTTGTGAGTGATTAAAGTAAACAAAATCAGGCAAATTATGAATACGCACCCATTTTACAGGTTGAGATTTTCCTGTATATGCCTGAGTTGTTTTATCCCATCCAACAGCAGTATATAATTTTTGAATTTGCTCATCATAGAATGCTTTGCTATATTCAGGAGTAGCCGTAGTTTCAGCAACTTCTGATATATTTTTATGACAGTTCATACAAACATTCAAAGAAGGAATTCCTGCATTTTTACTTACACGAGCTGCAGAGTGACAATATTTACAATTCACTTCATTATCACCAGCATGTATCTTATGCGAAAAGTGAATTGGCTGAATAGGAGCATAATCCTGATCAACACCAACCTGCATAAAAAACCCATAAACAAAATAAGCACCAGCCAATAATAAGAAAACTGAACTCACCAATACTAAAAATTGATTTTTAGCAAACGCTTTCCAAATAGGCATTGTTGGTTCCTTAGGAGCCACTTCAATACCATTTGACTTCGCAACTTTTCGCAGAACATTATTTACTAAAAACAACATTACCACAAGCATAGCCATAACAAGACTAAGAGCACCAAGTATTATATTATTAGAGATACCACTTTCAGGAGCTGGCGAACCAGGAACCGCAGCCGCAGCACCTGCAGCAGCCGGAGCTTCCGCTTTTGGCTCAGATGTATAAGCTATAATATTATCAATATCCTCTGTTGACAACTGAGGAAAAGCAGTCATCACAGCTTTATTATTCTCTTCAAAAACTTTTACTGCAGTTGCATCTCCCGACTTAATCAAATCTGAGCTATTAGCCACCCATTTGTAAATCCAAGACATTTCGTATTTAGAAGCAACACCTCTTAGGGCAGGACCCGTAGATTTCGCATCTAATTTATGACATGCCGCACAATTAGCATTAAACAGCTCTTTACCTTTTGCAGGATCTCCACCTGTAGCAGCAGGAGCATCAGCAGCAGCAGCGTCTTGAGCAAATGAAGACATTGAGAAAATTAGCATTAGAGCTAAGCCAAAATATAATTTCCTTGAGATCGAATTATGGTTACCCACCTTTTTCATATAGTATAATGATTATCCACTAAAATTGGTACAGTTCTTTCTAAATCGTTTTCAGAAAAAACAAATACATTATTTTTAAAACTCGGACAAAAATACGACTTAAGAACTATTCTCAAAACCTTAAAATAGTCTTAAATTCAATTTATACTAATTCTAAATAATATTTTTATCTTACTTTCGTTCTTTAAGTATTATTTTTGCATAAAAACACCTTATTATGAGAATTTTAACGATTAAAAACTATGTTCTACTTACTGTTTTACTTAGTTTTTCAACTTGTTATCTACAAGCCCAGAATCAGAATATTACCCTAAATCAGGACCCAAAATTCGAACAATTACTGAATGAAAAAAGAAAAATTAACGCATCAATTACTATAAATGATCGTTATAAAATTCAAATTTTTAGCGGGGACAGCGAAAAAGCAAAAAAAACATTATTAGATTTTAAACAGGAATTCGAAAACACAGACGGCACTATTGTATTTAGTACTCCGAATTATAAAGTTTGGGTTGGCAATTTCAAAACAAGAATTGAAGCAGAAAGAAATTTAGCAGACATTAAAAAAAGATACAAAAATGTACTTTTAATAAAGCCTAGCAAGTAAAAGAAATACGCATTTATTTCTACAACTTCACTCCTAATATATTAAGGAGAACAATACAGAACTTTACCCAATAAAAAACCACTCATTTACGAGTGGTTTTTTTGTGCTTTTTACTACATCATTTAGAATTCAGAAACAAAGAACATGTCTCTCCAAAAAAACTCATGATAGCTCGCCAAACCAGTATAGCTGATTTTTATTCATCCAAAAACATCGCTCATAACACAACTATTCTTCTCCAATATGATTTCATACAAACAAAACAATTACAAATCCAACCCAACTTACAAATCATTCCCCGGGAATTTAAAAAACAATTACAAGAAAACCACTAATCATCTTAAATATTGATCTTCCTCTGATTTTATAAAACTACAACACGCCACCGATAGAGATTTCATATCACTTCGCTCACAAATAGAAAAACACTCAATCTAAGACCAATACAGCTATAAAAAATAAATTACGAATTTATCCACATATCTTATACAAAACACATGACATTTCATTAGAATCTCATCTCCTACTTTATTATTCAAGAATCGTGGCAAAACAAGATATTAATTTTACCCCATTCAACCGGAAAGAAAAGAAATACTCTCTAAAACTTGCTTTGAACTAAAACAAAAAAGTCCCGACGAATCGGGACTTTTTAAGGATATAAAATTATTTTATTTTAATTTCTTTTTGATAGCTACCTCATGGTAAGCTTCGATAACATCTCTTTCTTCAATGTCATTGTAGTTCTTGATCTGAATACCACAATCGTATCCTTTAGCAACTTCTTTCACATCATCTTTAAAACGTTTCAATGCCAAAAGCTCCCCTGAATGAACAACCACTCCATCTCTAATGATTCTGATTTTAGCATTTCTGGAAATTTTACCATCCATAACCATACAACCAGCGATAGAACCAACTTTAGAGATTTTGAATATTTCTCTAATTTCAGCAGTACCTAAAATTTCTTCTTTCATCTCAGGCGCTAACATTCCTTCCATTGCATCTTTCAAATCATCGATAGCAGCATAAATGATAGAATAATAACGGATATCGATTTCTTCTTTATCAGCTAACTGTCTTGCATTTCCAGCAGGACGAACATTAAATCCGATAATTATCGCATCAGATGCAGAAGCCAACATAACGTCAGTCTCAGTAATGGCACCAACCCCTTTATGTATGATATTAATTTGAATTTCTTCAGTAGATAATTTAGAGAACGAATCAGACAATGCTTCAACCGATCCATCCACGTCTCCTTTAAGGATAACATTCAATTCTTTAAACTGACCTAAAGCAATTCGACGTCCAATTTCATCAAGAGTAATATGACGTTGCGTACGTACCGATTGTTCACGCATTAATTGAGAACGTTTAGACGCAATTTGTTTCGCTTCTTTTTCGTCTTCAAAAATATTGAACTTATCACCAGCAGTTGCTGCCCCGTCTAAACCTAAAACAGATACCGGCGTTGACGGTCCCGCTTCTGTAACTATATGTCCTCTTTCATCATGCATGGCTTTAATTTTACCATGATGTTTACCAGCCAACATATAATCTCCAATTTTAAGAGTCCCGTGTTGTACTAATATAGTAGAAACATATCCTTTTCCTTTATCAAGATAAGCTTCAACAACGGTACCTTGCGCTGCTTTGTTTGGATTAGATTTTAAATCTAAAATCTCAGCTTCCAATAACACTTTCTCTAATAATTCTTTTACTCCAAGACCAGTTTTTGCAGATATATCATGCGATTGGATTTTTCCACCCCAATCTTCAACAAGTAAATTCATACTTGCCAATCTTTCTTTAATTTTTTCCGGATTAGCATTTGGCTTATCCACTTTATTTATTGCAAAAATAATTGGAACACCAGCAGCTTGAGCATGACTAATAGCCTCCTTTGTTTGAGGCATGATATCATCATCCGCAGCAATTACAATAATCGCAATATCTGTAACTTGAGCTCCACGAGCACGCATCGCAGTAAATGCTTCGTGTCCAGGAGTATCTAAAAATGCTATTTTTTGTCCATTATCCAAAGTCACTCCGTAGGCACCAATGTGTTGTGTAATTCCTCCAGATTCACCAGCAATAACATTTTCTTTACGAATATAATCCAATAAAGATGTTTTACCGTGATCGACGTGACCCATTACTGTAACAATAGGCGCTCTGAAAACCAAGTCTTCTTCTTTATCTTCAACAACCTGAATTGCCTCTTCAATATCAACAGTAATAAACTCAACTTCGTAACCAAACTCATCAGCAACAATTGTCAATGTTTCAGCATCAAGACGTTGATTCATGGTTACCATGATTCCAAGTGACATACAAGTACCAATAACTTTAGTAATTGGCACATCCATCATAATAGCAATTTCACCCACAGTAACAAATTCAGTAACCTTAATAGTTTTACTTCCTTCGTCTAAAGCTCTTTGCTCATCATCAGATTTCTGACGGTGTGTATCTCTTTTATCTCTTCTGTATTTAGCCGCTTTAGATTTACTTCCTTTACCCTGAAGTTTCTCCAAAGTTTCACGGATTTGGTTTTTCACCTCTTCCTCTGTAGGCTCCACTTTTGCAACAATAGCAGGTCTGTTTCCTTTTACGAAACCAGGTCTTGCACTTCTGTTGGCATTAAAACCACCTCCACCGGTATTAGGTGTAATCTTATTAGGATTTGGCGCACCTGGAACTCCAGGAGTAGCAGGCGGTCTTGGAGCACCAGGTTTTGGAGCAATCCTCTTGCGTTTATTTTTATTTGCACTATTCGCTCCAGCTGCACCAGGAGTACCTGGTTTATTAGGAGTAATTTTAGGTTCTTCTTTTTTCTTTTTAGGTTTGTTGAATTGAGATAAATCAATCACCTGACCTGTTAAAGTAGTACCTGATAGTTTTTGATACTGAGTAGTTATCGTTTCATCCACAGGTGCCTCTTCAGTCTTTTCAACCGCTTTAACCTCTGCAACAGGCGCTTCTTTCTTAACTTCTTTTATTCCAACAACTGGCTTAACTTCTTTTTTGTCTGAAACAGGTTTATCTTCTAAAGGTTCTTTTTGAACAGGCTCTTTTTGAACAGGTTCAATTGTCTCTGGTTTTTCAGCAGTTACTTTAACAACAGGAATCTCTTCTTTTTCAACAACCTTAGGAGCTACCGGAACAACTGCTGGCCTTTTAGGATTGAGATCAATTTTCCCAACCTGAACAGGTCCTGTTACAACAGCTCTCGCTTTTATAACTTCTTGTTGCTTTAATCGCTCTTCTTCTTGCTTACGTTTGTCTTCAATTTCTTTCTCACGTTCTACACGTAAAGCTTCTTTTTCTTTCCTTTTCTCTTCCCCTACTTCCTTTGAAGCCTCCTTATTCCCTTTGTCACCAGCAAACTGACCGCACAAGACATTGTATACATCATCAGAAATTTTTGTGTTTGGATTAGCTTCGATAGCAATCCCTTTATCTTTTAGATAATCCACAGCTCTTTCTAAAGAAATATTCAATTCCCTTAAAACCTTGTTTATTCTAATAATTCTCTCTTCAGACATAAAACCTTTTTATTATTACCTTTTTTGTTGTTTTGCTAGAAGAAATGACTAACTATCAAATTCTTCTTTCAATATTCTAATTACATCCTGAATTGTTTCTTCTTCCAGGTCTGTTCTTCTTACTAAATCTTCTACGTCTTGTTTCAAAATACTCTTTGCAGTATCTAAACCAATTTTTGCAAACTCCTCAATAACCCACTCTTCGATTTCATCTGAAAACTCGGTTAATTCAACATCATCTTCATCAGCAGTAGCACCTGCAACATCTCCCTCACGGATAACGTCTAATTCATAGCCCGTTAACAATCCCGCTAATTTAATATTGTGTCCTCCACGACCAATCGCTTTTGAAACTTCTTCTAATTTCAAAAACACCTCAGCTCTTTTTGTTTCTTCATTAATTTTAATAGAAGAAACTTTTGCAGGGCTTAATGCTCTTGTTATGTACAATTGAATGTTATTAGTATAATTAATAACATCAATATTCTCATTTCCTAACTCACGAACAATTCCATGAATACGAGAACCTTTCATACCTACACAAGCACCTACCGGATCAATTCTATCATCATAAGAATCAACAGCTACTTTTGCTTTTTCGCCAGGGATTCTTACTACTTTTTTAACCATGATTAATCCGTCAAATACTTCAGGAATTTCTTGTTCAAATAATTTTTCTAAAAACTTCTCAGAAGTTCTAGACATAATAATTTGAGGTTTATTTCCTTTCAATTCAACACTTTCTATTATTCCTCTTACATTATCCCCTTTACGGAAAAAATCAGATGGTATTTGTTTTTCTTTTGGTAAAACAATCTCGTTTCCTTCATCATCAACCAAAATTACAACTCTTGGACGTACATGGTGTACTTCTGCTGTGTAAATATCTCCAATTAAATCTTTAAATTGTTTATAAAGATTCGTATTGTCATGTTCATGAATTTTTGAAATTAAATTTTGACGCAAAGCTAAAATAGCTCTTCTTCCTAAATCAATCAATTTCACTTCTTCAGAAACCTCTTCTCCAATTTCGAAATCGGCCTCAATTTTTCTAGCTTCTGTCAAAGTAATTTCTTCATTTTCAAAATCTAAATCCTCGTCGGCAACGATTACTCTTCTTCTCCAAATTTCCATATCTCCTTTATCAGGATTTATAATAATATCGAAATTATCATCTGAACCGTATTTTTTTTTCAATGCATTTCTAAATACATCTTCTAAAATAGCCATAAGGGTTACACGATCAATAAGTTTATCATCTTTAAACTCTGAGAATGAATCGATCAATGCTAAATTTTCCATGCGAATTCTTTAATTAAAATGTTACTGTAACAATTGCTTCTTTTATATCTTCATAAGGTAATTTCAGTTCTTTTTGAACCGTTTCCTTACCCTTTCCTACCTTCTTCGGCTCTCTTGCTTTCCAAGACAAAATTACAAAATCATCATTAGCTTCAACTAATTCTGCTTCAATATTTTCTGTAGCAGTCTTTACGATCAGCGTTCTACCAACATTTTTCTTGTATTGTCTTATCATTTTTAATGGCGAACCAACTCCTACTGAAGCCACTTCTAGAGAAAAATCCTGTTCTTCCCTGTCCAAATTATTTTCGATTGCTCTACTTATGTCAATACAATCCTGTAAAGCAACACCATTATCTCCATCTAAGGATACAATAATTTTAAAAGCATCCGTAATAGTTAAGTCAATCAAAAAAATAGACGGCTTATCTAAAAGTGCCTCTGTCAACAACGTATTTACTTTTTCTTTAAATGTCATATTTTTATAAAAAGAGGGGACATTTAGTCCCCTCATTATCTAGATTTTAATAAATAACGGTGCAAATATAGTGTTTTTTTACAAACTAAATAATTGATTCCTATTAAAAATTCCCTATCTTTATACTAACGTTAAAAAAAATTGAATTTTCCCACAATCAAACCATTCATTATTATGAAAAGAATTTTAGTGCCTACTGATTTTTCATCCCATGCCGAAAACGCTTTAAAAGCCGCTTCCAAAATCGCCAAAAAAAATAATTCCGAGATATTCCTTCTTCATATGCTGGAATTACCTCATCAAATGAGCGACGCAATTAGCGGAGGAAGCAGTATCCCTGAAGTAATGTTGTACATAAAAAAGGCACAAGAAAAACTTGAAGCAATAAAAAAAAGTCCATATTTAGAAGGAATTCAAATAACAGAAGCCGTACATTTCGAAAGAGCCTTTGACGGCATTATCGCTTTCTGCAAAAAGAACGAAATAGACTTAATCGTAATGGGTTCTCATGGATCTTCAGGATTAGAAGAACTGCTCGTTGGCTCTAATGCCGAAAAGGTAGTCCGTCTTTCAGAAGTCCCTGTTTTAGTCATTAAAAAAGAAGACAAAGAATTCAGCGCAGACAATATTATTTTTGCATCTGATTTTTCCAAAGAAGCAAAAAAACCTTTTAGAAAAATCGTTGAGTTTGCCAATATTTTCGACTCCAACATAAAATTAGTAATGATTTGCACACCTAACAGCTTTAAAACAACAATTGCTGCCGAAAAAATCATGAATGACTTTGTATCTAATTTTGATATTAAAAAATACTCCACACACACTTACAATGATGCCAACATAGAAAAAGGAGTAATCAATTTTGCCAATAGCAACAACGCAGACCTAATAGGAATATGCACACATAACAGAACTGCTCTTTCGCATTTCTTTAACGGAAGCGTTAGCGAGGATCTGGTAAATCATTCCACCAAACCTGTACTTGCTTTTAAAATCTAAAAACCAAGCAGTTTTTTTTATAAAAAAAGGGTTAATTATTACTAACACAACTGTTAGAAATAATTAACCCTTTTTCAATTAAAGACTATCATCAAACACTTCAACTCTAGCCAATAAAAAAGCCTCTCAATTTCTTGAGAGGCTTTCTGTTGGTCTACAAGGACTCGAACCTTGAAAGACTGCACCAAAAACAGTTGTGTTACCATTACACCATAGACCATCAGTGTTGCTGTTAAGCGAGTGCAAATTTAATACAAATTTTATTTTCTGCAAGCTTTTAATGTAATTTTATTAAAAAAAATTTCATTCCAGGCTGAAATATTTTCTTCTGTTTTCAAAACAAGCTAAAAAACAAGCCGTTACAGAATCACATTAGTTTTTTAGAATTTTTTGTTAATGCTCGTTTCATTACACAAAAAAACATTTTCTTTGTAACTTAAAAAAAATCTAAATTTTATTACATGAATAAGGCGGAATTCAATTTTAATAAATGGAATACTATAATAGGTTGGTTTGCATTTGCAGTAGCATTAATAACATACACACTTACTGTTGAACCTACAATGAGTTTTTGGGATTGTGGCGAATATATTGCAACAGCAGCTAAATTAGAAGTAGGCCATCCGCCCGGAGCACCTTTATTTCAAATGATCGGTGCTTTTTTTGCCATGTTTGCCGCAGACAACACAAAAATAGCCTTAATGGTTAACATGACTTCGGTGTTCTCGAGTGCCTTTACAATTCTATTCATGTTTTGGTCTTCGACCATACTGCTTAAAAAAATCATTTCTCGTTTTTCTGAAGTAACTAAAGAAAATGAAATTGTAATTCTTGGTAGTTCATTAGTAGGGGTATTAGCCTATACTTTCTCCGACAGTTTTTGGTTCAATGCAGTCGAAGCCGAAGTTTACGCCATGGCTTCCTTGTTAATTGCATTACTTTTTTGGCTTGGCTTACGCTGGGAACAAGAAATGAATACCCCGAGAGGCGACAAATGGCTTCTGATTATTTCATTGGTTGTAGGACTCTCTTTCGGTGTCCACTTTATGGCCTTGCTAACAATCCCCGCGATAGGTTTCTTATACTTCTTCAAAAATTATGAAGTTGTCACCGTGAAAAATTTCCTCATTGCAAATGTGGTTGTAATAGCGATTTTATTATTCATTTTTAAATTATTGTTACCACTAACAATGGCGTTCTTTGGTAAAACTGAAGTTTTCATGGTTAACAACTTAGGATTACCATTTGATTCAGGGACAATATTTGTTGCACTACTTTTCATAGCTTTCTTTTATTTTGGATTAAAATACACCAAACAAAAAGGGTTAGTTTTTTATAACACCATCATTCTTTGTATCCTGTTTATCTTGATTGGTTTTTCTACTTGGATGATGCTGCCTATCAGAGCAAACGCCAACACAGTAATCAACGAAAACAAACCTTCAGATGCTGCAGAAGTTTTAGCTTACTACAACAGAGAACAATACGGTGTAAATCCATTGTTCTACGGCCCTCAGTACACTGAAACCTTTGCCGGCTTAGACAAAGACAAACCGTACTTAGACAAAAAACCTAACTACGAACGAGATTACAAAACAGGCAAATACATAATTACAAATAATTATAAAAACGCCGAACAGAATAGCGACGACAATCAAAAAACGATTTTGCCTAGAATGTGGAGTCCTGAACACATTGAAAACTACATGAACTTTACTAATCCTCCGGCATTCAGACTAAATCCTGATTACCCATATGAGGATGATTTAGCAAAATATGGTATTGACGCCAGTCAATTGACCGAGGAAGACTACAACAAAGCTATAGCCCAATTAAGAAATGAAGTTGAAAAAATCGTAACCGAATTTAGACAGGCTTATGCTCAAAAACAAATTGACAATGAAGGTTACATTAAATTCCTAAAAAGTTATGGTGATTACCTGATAGTAGAAAAACCTTCCACTGCAGATAATTTAAGTTTTATGTTTGAGTACCAATTTGGCTATATGTACTGGAGGTATTTAATGTGGAATTTTGTTGGCCGTCAAAGTGATGTTCAAGGAAAATACGATAACTTAAACGGAAACTGGATTAGTGGTATTAAATTTATGGACAGCCTGCATTTAGGTTCTCAAGACAATTTACCTTCCGATGTGTTAAACAACAAAGGACGTAATGTTTACTACTTTTTACCGTTTATTTTAGGACTTATCGGTTTGATGTACCACGCCAATAAAGACCTAAAGAGTTTTTACGTATTATTGGCCTTATTCCTATTTACGGGTATCGCACTAAAAATATATCTGAACGAAAGACCATTCGAACCTCGTGAAAGAGATTATGCCCTAGTAGGCTCCTTTTATGTTTTTGCGATTTGGATAGGATTTGGAGTATACTCATTATACGAAACAGCCAAAACCTATTTAGCACCAAAAATTGCCGGGCCTATCATCATAGGAGCAAGTTTATTGGCCGCACCAGTCTTAATGGCTTCTCAAAACTGGGACGATCACGATCGTTCCGGAAAATATACCGCTGTCGCAATGGCCAAATCATACCTGAACTCATGCGACCCTAACGCTATATTATTTACCATTGGAGATAATGACACTTTCCCTCTTTGGTATGCCCAAGAAATAGAAAAAGTGAGAACCGATATTAAAATCGTGAACACGAGTCTTTTTATGACTGACTGGTACATTGACCAAATGAAAACCAAAACCTACGAATCCAATCCGTTACCTATTTCATTTGTACACGATGAATATGTGGGAGACAAACTGGATTATGTTGCCCATATACCAAAAATAGAAAGCAGATGGGATATAAAAGATTTCATCAATTTTATTAAAAATCCAAAATCTACAGTTGAAATGCAAAATGGGCAAACCATTCATTTCTATCCGACCAATAAAGTCCGAATCCCTGTAGACAAAAACATCATTATCAAGAACAAAGTAGTCGCTCCCAAATACTTCGATTCTATTGTTCCTTATATAGACATCGAAATCAAAGGAAACGCATTGTATAAAAACAGATTAATGATGCTTGACCTTGTTGCCAACAACAATTGGGAAAGACCTATTTACTTTAGCGGTGGCGCCTTTGATAATGAGGACTATCTTTGGATGAAAGACTACCTACAATTAGAAGGTATGGTTTATAAATTAGTTCCTATAAAAAATGCTGTCCCTAAAGATGGCAGCCCTCTTGATATGGGACAAATTGATTCTGATAAAATGTATACCAATGTTATGAAATGGGATTGGGGAAACAGCGAAAGCAATTCTATTTATCATGACCCTGAAACCCGAAGAAACAGCATTACCTACAGATCGAACTTATCCCGACTGATGAATCAATTAATCGCTGAAGGCAAAAAGGACAAAGCTAAGAACATCATAGATTTAGCTATGACAAAAATGCCATTAGAAAAATACGACTATTATTCTTTGATTGATCCATTTGCAGAAGGTTACTACGCTATAGGCGAAAAAGCAAAAGCGCAAGAACTTCTGAAAAAACTCATCGAAAAATACAGAGAGAACCTTAATTATTATGGCAAACTGGAACCTTCAGATCAAACCAGCATTGCTATTGAAATCATCACTGATATAGAGCGTTACAGAGGCTTACTGCAAATCATGAAAAAAAATAACGATTTGGCACTTTATAACGAAAGTAAAATTCCGTTCAACACTTATATCAACATGTTTGAACGATTTGGACGCGAAAAAGAGTAATGAATAGTAAAAAATAAAAACCAAAAAATGTAGCACTAAAAAGTGCTACATTTTTTATTTAAGTTAAAACCCCGAAAAGAATGAGCTTTTATTGGATAAAAACGAAGCAGCTTATTAAAAAATTATTCTGCAATTATGTTTGGGACCTACCCAACTCAGAGAATAAAATCTACTTGACCTTTGATGATGGCCCAATTCCCGAAATCACCGAATGGGTTTTGGATGAACTAAAAAAAAATGAGGTAAAAGCAACTTTTTTTTGCATTGGCAATAACATTCAAAAACATCCCGAATTATTCAAAAAAGTAATTCAGGAAGGTCATTCTATAGGAAATCACACATTCAATCATGTAAATGGCTGGAAAACGACAACAAAGGACTATTTAGAAAACGTAAAGTTGTGCGAACTGGCAATGGCTAATAAAAAAACCAATTTATTTCGTCCGCCTTACGGCAAAATAAAAAAAGAACAATCCAAACAGTTAAGGCAGTTAGGGTATAAAATAATCATGTGGGATGTGCTTAGTGCTGATTTCGATCAGACCATCAGCCCTGAACAATGCTTGAAAAACGTGCTGTCAAACGTAAAATCCGGAAGTATAATTGTATTTCACGACAGCATTAAAGCATCGCAAAATCTAAAATTTGCGTTACCTAAAACACTTGAATTTCTAAAAGAGAAAGGATTTGAATTTGATTTAATTAAATCCTAAAAAAATAAATGCGTAGTAAAAACTATATTTGTTCCTGAACCAAGCCAATAATAGTGTTCGCATCTAATTCACCGGATTGTCTCCAAATCATCTGACCTTCTTTATAAATCATTAAGGTAGGAAGACCTTTGATCCTTAAAGCATCAGCTAATTCCTGATTTTTATCCACATCTATTTTTATTACTTTGGCTTTATCACCAAGAGCAGCGGCTACATCTCTAATGACAGGATGCATCGAAACAGATGACTCGTTCCAATCTGTGTAAAAATCTATTAGCACAGGTACTTGTGCGTTTATAAGTTCTCCAAATTTTGACATAAAACCAAAAATTTTAATTTTCTAAATCTACCGAAAAGAGATAATTATTTTACAAATGTAGCATTTTTAACGAATTAAGTCACATTCGTCCCTTTTTTTAGTTCAATCACAGTGATTTCTGGCATTATTCCTACTCTTCCAGGGTAGGCATGGTAGCCAAATCCCCTATTTACATACACATAACGACCTAAATTCTCATACAACCCAGCCCACTGTTTGTAAACATACTGCGCTAGGCTCCATTTAAAATAGCCTGGAATTTCAATCCCAAATTGCATTCCGTGTGTGTGACCGGACAATGTTAGATGAAAATGTTTCTCATGATGTTGTACCTGATGTTCCCAATGAGAAGGGTCATGAGACATTAAAATTTTAAAATCTTCTTTCTTTACATGCTGGGCAGCTTTATTCAAATCACCTGCTTGCTTAAAATTATGCCCCCAATTTTCAACTCCTACCAAAGCAATTTTCTCACTTCCTTTTTCAATAAAAGTATGCTCATTTAAAAGCAGTTTGAAATCAATTTTTCCGTACAAATCTTTTATATTCTGAAAATTATCAGCTTTATCTTTTTCTGTGGGCCAAGTAATATATTCTCCATAATCGTGATTTCCCAAAACAGAAAATTTCCCATATTCATGCTTTTTAATTCGGTTAAAAGCGTCAATCCACGGAAGCATTTCTTTGGCATGTGTATTTACAATATCACCGGTAAATAAAATTATATCCGAATCTTGCTCATTAACCAAGTCTATCGCATAATTGATCTTATCCGGATTGTCAAAACTACCACTATGAACATCTGAAATCTGAGTGATTCTAAAACCATCAAAAGCATCCGGTAAATCCGGAAAGAAGATTCTTTGTTTGATTACTTTATAATTGTATCGCCCTTCGAAGATTCCGTAAATCAAAGACAAAAAAGGCACTGCCGCCAGTCCCATTCCAATTTGGCTTATAAATTTTCTTCGGGATGCCAGGAATGACACATCTTCATTTTTCACTAAAAAATGATTCACTGATCCTGCTCCAATTCTAAAGACATCTTCACCCAACAAAACAAGAGTCAAAACCAATTTGGGTATATATACCAAAAGCACCAAACCCGTGGTAAACATAGTTTGCTTTGTCTGCCCGACAGAACGGTCAAATTGCATGAAAGAATAAACAATGAAAATTAGTAGAAGTACGCTTATAACCTGATATGATATCAATACCCACTTTAACTTGATTAAAGTTCGCAATGCCTGAAAAGCATAAAGTTCAACAACAAGAAGTACAAGGCTAAGTATTAGAAGTCTAAAACCCATTTTAATTAAAATTTTACACAAAATAACAACATAAATAAACGAAATGGATTTTAATTAATTAAAATTTAACTCTAAAACTAAACTTTAATTCCGATTGTTTATTTTTACAGATTCAAAATTCATAATTAAATATATGTCTGCTCAAAAACGTCTTTTCCTTCTCGATGCCTATGCTTTAATCTTTCGTGGCTACTATGCTTTTATCAAAAACCCAAGGATTAACTCCAAAGGAATGGATACATCAGCCATCATGGGATTTATGAATTCATTGATGGATGTTATTAAAAGAGAAAAACCAGACCATTTGGCGGTTGCTTTTGATAATGGCGGAAGTACCATGAGAAATGAAATATTTCCGGAATACAAAGCACATCGTGACGCAACGCCTGAAGCTATAAAAATTGCTGTTCCTTATATTCAGGAATTACTAAAAGCCATGCATATTCCAATTATTGAAGTCAAAGGTTTTGAAGCCGATGATTTAATAGGAACTATTGCCAAACAAGCCGAAAAACAAAACTACAAAGTCTTTATGGTTACCCCTGATAAAGATTTTGCACAACTGGTTTCTGAAAATATTTTCATGTACAAACCTGCCCGAATGGGTAATGGAATAGAAATTTGGGGAGTTCCGGAAGTATTAGAAAAATTTGAAATAGAAAGACCCGATCAGGTAATTGACTTTTTGGGAATGATGGGTGATACAGCAGATAACATCCCAGGTTTACCGGGTGTAGGTGAAGTTACTGCCAAGAAATTACTAAAAGAATTTGGCACTATGGAAAACCTTTTGGCTAATACTGATAAGCTAAAAGGAAAAATGAAAGAAAACATTGAAGCCAACAAGGAAAAAGGATTATTATCTAAAACCCTAGCGACTATTATATTGGATTGTCCGGTGGTTTTTGATGAAACCGACTATGAATTATCGACTCCCGATGTTGAGAAAACAGATGCTCTTTTCAACGAATTGGAATTCCGAAGAATGGCAGAACAATTCGATGCAATATTTAAAAAAGGAGGAACTTTAACTGCAACTGCACCTCCTGTTGATGAAGCAAAACTATATAAGAAACCGCAACCCAAAAACGAAGATCAGTTTGACCTTTTTGGAAGTGCAATTCCTGAGGACACTACAGCAGAAACGCGTCATCAGTACTACAATTCATTAGAAAACACAGAACATTCGTATCAAATCATTCAAGGTGATTTAGGAATAAAACTATTGTTGCAGAACCTTCAAAACCAGTCATCAGTTTGTTTTGACACAGAAACAACCGGTTTGGACGCCTTGCACGCCGAATTAGTCGGTGCTTCATTCTCATATGAAAAAGGAAAAGGATTTTATGTTCCGTTTCCCGAAAATCAGGTGGAAGCCAAAACATTAATCGAAAAATTCATTCCTTTTTTCGAAAACGAAAACATCGAAAAAATCGGTCAGAACTTAAAATACGATTTAAAAATCCTCTCTAATTATGGCATAACCGTAAAAGGAAAATTATTTGACACGATGATTGCGCATTACCTCATCAATCCGGATATGCGTCATAATATGGATATTTTATCCGAAACCTATTTGAAATATTCCCCACAACCCATTGAAACATTGATTGGTAAAAAAGGGAAAAATCAAAAATCAATGCGTGATGTTGCATTGGAAGACATTAAAGAATATGCCGTTGAAGATGCCGATGTCACTTTGCAACTCAAGGAAATTTTCACCTTGGAATTAGACAAGACAGGAACCAAAAAATTATTTGATGAAATCGAAATTCCATTAGTACAGGTATTGGCCGACATGGAAAAAGAAGGAATCAGGGTCGATGTTGATTTTTTGAAATCTTTATCCAAAACATTAGACGATGATATTAAGATTTTAGAAGCATCTATATACGAAACCGCAGGTGAAAAATTCAATCTGGCCTCTCCAAAACAATTGGGAGATGTTTTATTTGACAAATTAAAAATTGGCGGAGCCAAACAAAAGAAAACCAAAACGGGTCAATACGCCACCGGAGAAGAAATCTTAAGTTATTTGGCTACTGATTATCCAATTGTGAAGGACATTCTTGATTGGCGTCAATTGGTAAAACTACAAAACACTTATGTTGATGCCTTACCTAACCAAGTAGACAAAATTACGAACCGCATCCATACCGATTATATGCAAACTGTAGCCGCTACGGGTCGTTTGAGTTCAAATAATCCGAATTTACAAAACATTCCGATTCGTACCGAACGAGGCCGCCAAATCAGAAAAGCCTTTATCGCCAGAGACGAAAACTACACCATTGTTTCTGCGGATTATTCCCAGATAGAATTACGCGTTATTGCAGCTTTGAGTGGTGAGGAAAACATGATTAAAGCATTTCAACATCATGAGGACATTCATAAATCAACAGCTTCAAAAGTATTCAATGTTCCTTTAGAAGAAGTGACGCGGGAACAAAGAAGTCATGCTAAAACGGTAAATTTTGGTATTATTTATGGCGTTTCTGCCTTTGGACTGAGCAACCAGACTTCACTTTCACGTTCTGAGAGCGCTGCTTTGATTGAAGCTTATTACCAAACCTACCCAAGATTGAAATCGTACATTCAGGAGCAAATAGAAGGTGCCCGTGAAAAAGGTTTTGTCCAAACTATCTTAGGTCGTCGTCGTTATCTGAAAGACATCAACTCTGCCAACGCAGTAGTTCGTGGTGCGGCCGAGAGAAATGCCGTAAATGCGCCAATTCAAGGAAGCGCGGCCGACATTATCAAAATAGCGATGATTAACATCCATAAAAAACTAACCTCCGAAAACTGGAAAAGCAAAATGTTGCTACAGGTTCATGATGAGCTTGTGTTTGATGTTCACAATTCTGAGCTGGAAAAAATCAAACCAATAATCAAATACGAAATGGAAAA
>RCUQ01000403.1_pt1 | contig 19922 bp, 16 predicted proteins | sample 2166351 | NCBI WGS metagenome assembly RCUQ01 (sample SAMN09932597, study PRJNA488358) | compost metagenome | feature: garden; material: soil; isolation source: compost soil in acetonitrile-enriched culture | place: Germany: Experimental Botanical Garden Goettingen | collected 2016-01-27
TCTACATGGCGTTCAACATGTTCCGGCTGGCGGCCATCTTCCACGGCATCAAGGGACGGATCGCACGCGGCACCGCCTCGTCCGTCCACGCCCAGACCATGGCCGACAACCTGCCCGAACTCGCCGCCCTTGCCTGGGCCCAGACGGAGACGACCTCGTGAGCCAGAATGATCTCGAACTGGGCCGCGCCATCGCCGAACGCATCGAACGTTTCGTCCGCGATGTCGTCATTCCCTATGAGAAGGACCCGCGCGCCACCTCGCACGGCCCGACTGACGAACTCGTCGCCGAGTTGAGAGAGCTGACGCGTGGCGCAGGACTGATGACGCCGCATATCGGCGCGGACGGCGCGCACCTGTCGCAGCGCGCGACGGCCCTGGTGCTGCAGGCCTCGGGCCTGTCGCCGCTCGGCCCGGTCGCCCTCAACGTCATGGCCCCGGACGAAGGCAATATGTACCTGCTGGGCCAGGTCGCCGACGCCGCCCAAAAGCGCCGCTTCCTCGATCCCCTGATCAGCGGCGAAGCCCGCTCCGCCTTCTTCATGACCGAACCGGCTGAGGACGGCGGGGCGGGCGCCGACCCGTCCATGCTCAAGACCGTCGCCGTTCAGGACGGCGACCGCTGGATCATCAACGGGCGCAAGGCCTTCATCACCGGCGCGGTCGGCGCCGCAGTCGGTATCATCATGGCCCGCACCGACAGCGGCGACGGCAAGGTCGCCGCCACCATGTTCCTGATCGACCTGCCCGATCCCGCCGTGCGGATCGAGCGCGTGATGGAGACGATCGATTCCTCCATGCCCGGCGGTCATTCGATCGTCGTCCTGGACAAACTCACGGTCTCGTCGGATCAGATCCTCGGCGCGCCCCACAAAGGCTTCCGCTACGCCCAGGTTCGCCTCAGCCCGGCCCGTCTCAGCCACTGCATGCGCTGGCTGGGTGCCTGCCGTCGCGCCCATGAGATCGCCTCGGCCTATGCCGTGAAGCGCCACGCCTTCGGTAAGCCGTTGATCGACCACGAAGGCGTCGGCTTCATGCTGGCCGACAATCTGATCGCGCTGAAGCAGGCCGAGCTGATGATCGACTGGTGCGCGGGCGTTCTGGACACCGGCGCGCTCGGCACGACCGAAAGCTCCATGACCAAGGTCGCCGTATCCGAGGCCCTGTTCGCCATCGCCGACCGCTGCGTCCAGGTCATGGGCGGAACCGGCGTCTCGGGCGATACCGTGGTCGAGCAGATCTTCCGCGAGGTCCGCGCCTTCCGCATCTATGACGGTCCCAGCGAAGTCCACCGCTGGAGCCTAGCCAAGACCGTGAAGCGGCAGGCGACGACGTAAAGCGCCTGCCCGTCGTCCGCCGCTACTGCCTGGGCCTGACCGCCTACCGCGCGAATGCGATCCACCAGATCGTTCAGACGCTCAGCACGACAAGCCGTGGCCACTACGACCGCGACGCCGCCACCGGCTCAAACGGCCCAGACGACAGAAAGCCCCGCGGCGGATGGCAGCGGGGCTTTGATGTTTTGGGTGCGGGAGCCCGCTCTGGCCAGCGCAGTATAGCAGGCACGATGGATATTCCCGCCTAGCCTAACCATGAAAAAGGATGCTGGTCCCTGCGGATAAGGGCGCCCTTCAGCGCCTTGGCCGCGCTCGGAATCCAGTCCTCGTAATGGGCCTGGGTCTCCGCCAGCGCCACGTCGGGCGCCAGGGGCTGGGGCTCAGCGAAGTCGGGGGCGTCCGGCGCCGACAGCAGTTCCCCCCGTCCGCCATAGATGTCCATGAAGAAGTAGCGGCCCCGCGCCAGGGCGTCGTCCACCTCGGCCTGGCTATGGACGATGAAGTTGACCGGGGTGCGCAGGCGCTCGCCCGACGACAGCTCCGCCAGCAGCCGCTTCTCGGCGGCACCCCAGAACTCCAGTACGTCGGCGTGCTTCTCGTCCGCCACCACGACCAGCAGGTCGTAGTCGCTGAAATAGCGCCCGACTGGATCCTCGACCCAGTCGCCCCGGGCGTAGCTGCCGTAGAGGATGATGGAGAGGATCTGGCCGTTCTTCAGGTGCTTGGCCCAGCGGGTCGAACACTCCTCGTCGAAGCCCGCCGTCAGCACCTCCACCACGAACGCCAGTTCGGCGCGCTTGCCGGCCGGGAGATGATCGAGGGTGCGGGGCATGCGTCCGGTCTGACGGCAAGTGCGGGCTTCTGGCGCCCAGCCGCTCCTCGTGCGTCCCCCCGCTTGGCTTCCCGCCTGATGACCATGCCGGAGTCTCGCCGATCCGACCGCTACGGACAAGGTTCAGAAGGCGCCGTTGTGGCTCAAAAAGAGGGCAAGTCGGCGCAAGTCGTGAGGGTGTCAAAAACCAATTGCGAGGCAAGAGGTTACGGTGCCCCTTTACCTTGCCCTCCTATCCGCCATCGCGCTGCGCCTCGGGGAACAAAGTTTGTGCGTTCCGAACCTCCAAATGCCTCACTTCTTTTGGCATCAACCTCACTTCGCCCTCTCCAGAAGCAATAGCTTGCCCCCAAAATTCGATATCAACCGTCGCCGCACCCGCATTCTTATCAATAAATGAGTACGCCATTTCATTTATAGAGCCGACATCTCGATCTGAAAGATCGGAAACATCAACTGCGAGTTTCAATTTTTGACACATATCAACATAATAGAACCCATACCCTATCATGTCAGTTCGAAGCGAAACCACATACAAACCTTCGACCTTGCTACCAGACTTAAGTTCGCACAGATCAACAACCGCGGACGGCCTTGAGCATGAAGAACACGCAATCAGCGACAACAAAAGCAATCCACCCCTTAGCATCGGAGAACTCCAGTTCCTTGCTGGCGACAGTATGAAGCAGTAGAATCAAACTGCCCCTGCATAATATGGCGTTCAATCTGAGCTTGAGGCGTATTCATGTTAACGCCATAGGAATTCATCACCCGAGCAACAAGATACGTCGCCCTATACGCTCGCCCCTCCATGAACATGGTCTGATTTCTGGTTCCATCCGCACCATTGCCTGTTCGATGATCGACTGCATGCTGCCCTTCATGAGCAAGAATCGGTGCGAGTCTGGAACCATCAGCGTCCCGCCCAATTTTGGTGAAATCTATAGATAGAACTCCACCACGGCCATTTTTGTCGCCCTTGAAATTTCCTGGCGAGGTAGCCGAGAAATCCCCCGCCTCACCTGCCCGGATGCGCAATCCATTCCCGTCATTTCTCGTACCGAATGAATCGGCGAGACGGGTAAGCCAACGCTCCTCAACGCTTCCAGCTTCATACGCTGACGCCGCATCTCTTATATTGGTTATTGCTTTATCAATTTTATTGCACTGCGATTTGCTAGCTAAACAGTCATACATCCCGGTCGGGTCGTTCCGGTTCACGGGATCGTTTGCGACATACAGATACAGGTTGGGATCGTCCTTGGTCCCGATCGGGTCGTGGCTCAGGAACTGGCCCAGCTGCGGGTGGTAGTAGCGCGCGCGGTACTGCCACAGGCCCGTCTCCGGATCGTATTGCCGCCCGGTATAGCCGAAGGGACTGCCGATCGGCGGCGCGGTCAGGGCGGTTCCGTCCAGGGCCGTGCCCAGTTCGCCGTTAGGCGAATAGTTGGCCAGGGACACCGGCGCGCCGGCGGCGTTCGAAGTGGCGACGACGCTGCCCTGATGGTCCGTGTGGAGCCAGGATACGGTCCCGTTGGCTGCCACCGAGGCCAGACGCCCGTCCATGGCGCCTGAGCCGTCGGGGATGAAGCGGCGCAGGATATTGCCCGCCCCGTCCATCTCGGCGACTTCGTCCGCCCCCGACCACAGGGTGCGGGTGATCACCCCGTCCACCGTCTTCATCGTGCGCCGGTCCTCGCCGTCATAAGCGTAGGTCGCGCTCATCCCCGGCCGGCTGACCCCCGCCAGGCGATTGCCGAAGGTCCAAGCATAGGTCGCCCCCTGGAAGATCGCCAGATTGCCGTTGGCGTTGAAGCTCAAGGCCTGCCCCGCCTGCGACGCCACCTGGTTCTGGTTGTTCGCCGGCCCATAGGCCTTGGCGTAGGCCGTCGTCGGCAGCCACTCCAGATCCAGTCGCGTGGCGTCGATGGAGGTCAAACGTCCGGCCGCGTCGTGGACATAGGCCCAACCGCCAGCCGCCTGACCGGAGCTGGCGGCCCAGGTATGGGTGAGGGACTGCAGGTCGCTGTCCGGTCGGAAGACCCATTGCGTCGTGACGCCGTTGGAGCGCACGAGACGCGTGCGGCGCCCGCGAGAATCATGGGTGATCGTCGCCGTATGACCGCCGAAAGTCACCGTCTGCGGACGATTGACCGCGTCATAGACGTAGGTCGCCTCGAACCCGTCCGGCCATTTGATAGACGTGCGGTTACCGGCGGCATCATAGCCGTAGGTCAGAGTCTTGGCCGCGCTGCCGATCGCCGCGTCCATGGGTTGGACCTGATCGGTCGTCGGACGCCCCGCGGCGTCATAGCCATAGATATGGACGTCGCGGCGCAGGCTTTCATTCCATGTCGCGGTCGGCTGGTTGGAGACGTCCTTCCAGACCGGTCGCCCGGCCAGGTCATAGCCTGTGCGCGTGTTGCGCCCCTTCAGAGCCGGCGCACCATTGTCATGCTCCCAGATTTGATAGATGCGACCGATCTGGTCGAAGTAGGCGTCCCGGTACTCGCCGCCCCGCGTCTTGGAAATGACCGCCTGACTGCGCTGATCCTGGATGCTCCAGGCCTCGGCGCCGTCTGCGAAGGTCGTCGTGATGAGCCGGCCCAGGCCATCGTAGGCCATCTGCGTTCGATTGCCGTTGGCGTCAATCTCGGCGCTTTGCAGACCGGCGGCGTTGTACTCGTACTTCCTCCAGGTGTTGGTGGTGATCCCTTCGGGACGCGCGTTCGTCAACGCACAGGCCGCATCGCTGACACTGGCGGTGAACCAGCGTTCCACATGGGTCGGTTGACTGGCCGCATTGTAACTTGTGCGCGTGGCCCGCCCGCTCGGATCCACCGACACGACCGCGCGATCAAGACCGTCGTAGCAGGTGCGACTGATGTCGCCCGACGGATCGGTCACCGTCAGCGGTTTACCGGTCAGCGAGTAGGTCGTGACCGTCTGCTGCCAGGTTTGAGATCCCTGCCCCCATTCGCGAACATGGGTGAGGTTGCCGTCCAGATCATAAACCCACTGGGTTTGGATATTGGTGGACGCCGGCCCGACCTCTGCCGTCTTGCGACGCAGAGCGTCATAGGTCGTCGTCGTCGTGTTGCCGCGCGGGTCGGTGACGCTGGTCACGTCGCCGGCAGCGTTGCATCCGTAGGTCGTCGTCAGGTTCAGACCGCCCGACTGCGAAGAAACCGTCGACTGGCGCAGGCAGTAGGCGGGCAGGCCGCCCCCGCCCCAGACCTGGCTTGTCTCGATCCCGGTGGGATCCTGCGTCCTGGTCACGCGACCGAAGCCGTCATACCAGGAGCGCGTCACCGCCTGAGCGTTCTGGTTGTTGCGCGCGTCGAACACGGACGGCGAGCGCTGCTGCTCCACAAGCCCCTTGGCGTTATAGGTAAAGGTCCATTCGCCCGCCGCCAGTCCGCCGATCGTCGCCGGCTGGATGATCTTCGTCGGCTTGTTCCAGGTCGGATGATACTCCGCCTTCACCGTGATCGTCTGACACCACCAGGCGTCGGTTCCGCACCCTGCCTTCGGCGTCTGGGTTTTCTCGATGACGTTGCTTCGATCATCGTACTTGAATGTCGTAATATCGCCCCAGGAAGAAGTACGCGACGCTAGGCGCCCCCGGCCGCCATAGGTCGCTGTCGATACGCGCCCCATCTCGTCGATATGACGCTGCGTCCTGCCTTCGTTCAGGGTTTCAACAACGTATCGACCTCCCAGAGGGTCCTCGCGGGCCGACCGGAAGCCTTCGGCAATATAGAACTTATGAGCGCCGCGAGCGGTGGGCGTGGCCGCGGCCACAGCATCCTTCGCCTCGATAACCCTTCCAAAAACATCATAGTAATATTCTACAGCCGGCCTGGCGGTGTCGCGCGCCAAATAGGCGCGATCAAATACGTACCGCTTGTGAAGAGCGGCGCCTTCCCTCCGGGTGCCAAATCGAATGATCGCGCCAGAAGGATCAGTATGACTAACAACATCCGAGGTCTGGGAGTCGCGGGTCACGACAACCGCGCGGCGATCCGCCCCCGTCAAACCGTTTGAAAAGCCGTCGCGCCCGCTCTTTTCAAACACAATCCGCGCACCGAGATTATTACTGACCTCCGTGAGGTTTGCGAGCGCATGCCCCGATGTGAATGCATAGGTGAGATTGATCTCCACACCAGTCGGGAAGGTCCAGCTTGACAATCGGAAACCGCGCATTCGCATGCAGGACTCCGATGTGCCGGCCGGATTGATGTCGCTGAGCCACGATTGAAACGACTGAACGTCGCCAGTCGCCGAAGTCAACTTGAAGGACATATTCCGGTAGTCCCAGCCGCGGGTTCCGACGTAAGAAGGTCCTCCTGAATCAGCACAAGCTGGTCGTTCGGCCATCGCCGCACGTTGACCGATCTGCTGCAACTTGGCGGAAGCGCCGCCCGGCGAGAACCACTGACCGTCAGCGCGACGCAGGAATTGCTGGGATTGGGTTCCGACCGTCGTGGTCACGACGTTGCCAGCGAGATGCTTCATCCACCAGGCGCTCGCCAAGGCGGCGGCGACCTCCCGCTCGGTCGAAGGCGCGGCGCGATAAATATCCTGCATGACCAGAAACGTCGCGACGGTTCCGGCCATGGCGCGGACATCGCTCTCTCCCATAGCCTCGAGACCGCTCGCCGACACACTGAGGGAGTTGTTCCAATTCGTCGTCCAAGCATCACTCGGAGCAACAAAAGACGTGTACTCCATCCAAGTATTGCTGACAGGTTGTCCGTCACGCCAGGTCAGACTTGCAGACAGGCTGTAAGGGAATTCGCCCTGGCCCACGGTCAGTGAAGCCGGGCTGGTGTACCCCATCCGCCCGCTGGACAGGTCGACGCCTGCTGCCGACGATCGATCGACAAACTGGTCCTTCAGCAGATCAGCCATTTTGGAAGGGTTATACTGGGCGTCATGATCGACCTTGGCGCCGCCGCCCCCGCCCTTTGCGATCTCGTCAGCGCCTAATGTGACATGGGCGATATCGACCGGATCACCCGCCGCATCGTAACGCGTCGCAATCAGAGCTCCGCCGCGCTGGAATGATGGGCGATGACGATAGGTCGTGGCCGTAACATTTCCGTTTGGCGACCACTGTCCGTCCACATAATAGGCGCCGCCCCTCTGACCCGGCCCCAGAAATGCGTCTTCTGATGATACGACCGAATAACCGGCTGCGGCATAGTCGTTGATCGCCTTCGCCAAACGCCCGCGCCTTTGGTTTACCTCAGCCGATCCGATCACCGGCTCCCCGGCCCCCATGTGCTGGCCGGTATTGGAGGTGCTGATCATCCCCTCCACCTTGACGAGGTTTAATGCAGCGCCTGCGTTAGAATTGCCGAACTGATAAAATCGACGCGCACCGGTTCCTGCCGTCGCCTGATCTTCGGAACCTGGCGGGGCATTACCCCATGCAAACCTGGAGGCTGTCGATGTGACATCGGGAAGGTCAGCCACTTGCGCGGGCACGCTCCCCTCCAATGCATTGATCGTGGCGGCGATGGCATGGAGCGCCGCCCGTCGCGTTTCAGCATCACCTTCAAGACTGGTTAGGCTGAAGCCGGTATCAATATCCAGCCGATCATAGCTGTCGCCGATGCTGTATACGGGGTTAATCGGTCCATTCTGGCCCGCCGAAGCAGTAAACTGAACCCAAGTGTCAGCACTGACGATTCCTACCGAATAGTGCGGCTGATATACGGATTTTGCGATCTGAGCATGAACGGCGGCTGCCCGAGAGGACTGCGCCATCCACTCGACGGCCAATTGCTCTCTGCGGCCATCGCCGGCCGTCGACGGCATTCCTGTAAAACAAGTCTCGCATCCGCCGCCATGTACTTGAGGAGGCAATGTCCGATCCAGTCGCGCGCCCCACTTCGAAACCAGCGAGCGTGACGTCTCCCCCCAGCCGGCGACGATCGTTAGCGGCAATACGAAGTCGATTTTCTTGACACTCGAGGCGTCCATATATGAACCGGCCGCTTCGCCCGAAGCGGCCGCAGCATAAGGCGCATCCACACTTAGGGTGATATCACCGTAGCTCAGCCGAGCGTTTTCCGCAGCGGCGTAATAAGCAAGGGTAGCCCCCTCCCCTCGCTCATTCATCAAGACAAGAGCGCCGGTAAACGCATTTACCCCAGCCCCAGTCTTGGAATAAGTAGTTTGATAATTGAGCTTCCTCCCATAAACATCATCGATAAACAATTTTTTATCAACGACAGTATTGTATACACTAGTTGACGTTGGGCTTATTTTTCTAATCAAAATACTGACAGATGCCCTGTATGCGTCAGGTATGTTTTGCCACGTCTTTGAAGTAGCAGACACATGCGGGAGAGATGATTGACGCACTGTTGCGGATATCGTGACTGGCACGATATCGCGCCCACCGATCAGGTCTTCCGCGTCGCCTGCCTGTTGATTGGCCTCAATATGAGCCTGGAGGGCGTTTGCCGCAGTCTGTATGCGGGCATTCAACGCGTCAGCGTTCATTGCACGAACGAACGGTACACCCAATTCGCTTCCGGTCTGCCGTCCACCCATTGTGGCCGAAAGCGCTTGGCCCGCAGACAATCCCGAGGCAGAAGATAGATTTACCCCAGCCTTGAAAACGTATGGTTTATAGGATGGATCAAATAAGTACTCTGACCCATCTATGACGGCAGATACCCAAACGTGATTTAAAGTAACGCTCGTCAGTCCTGCAGAACCATAAGCGCATTGAGCATTGGCTACACCGTTCACCAAGGCTGGAATCCCGCCATTCGCCAACAGCTTGCAAGCGACAGCGGCAGTCGAAGCACCCGACCACGCCTGGAATTGCGACCCGCTCAGCGTAATCTCGCCGAATTTGTAGCTAGACTGGTATCCAGCCGCCCGCAATGTCAGCGCGAGCAATTGCGCCTGATCAAAGGCCGTACCACTACCATCGATCAAAGCACCCAGAGCGCCTTTTCCGACGCCGAAGGTAAAGGTCGTGTCCACATTATTACGAACATAGGCATAAATGAGATTCGGATCGTTATGCAGGGCGCGCGCCAAGGCTGAGATCTCAACGTGAGGCGCGTTGAGAACAGGCTGCCCCACAACCTGAACGCTGTTTGTCGAAACACCAGAAGACGGCAGAGCGCCATAATAGGTGGCGGCCGCTGAAGGCGACACGAGCGATGCGCTTCCGATTTTGACGGACGAAATCGGATCTCCGCTGGGCTGGGCAGGATTGGTTGTCTGCGCGATCGTTCGTAAGCCAAGCGTGGCGATCGCTATCACAGCTAGGGTGATCGATCCGAGCCCCCATAAGCGCGCCGAAGTCGCAGCTACAGCCCTCGATATCCCAAGAATCCGTCGAAAATGCTCGAGCACGGCAAGCCCCCCCAACCGTTGCAGTACGTCGAGGCAACCACAATAACGACGATCAGAAAACCCTGATTTTTAATTTACCGCCCAGCTCTTTACTCCGTCACATACGAGCGTTTAGCCTTTGGCTCATCGTCGGGGGGCGGCCATGGAAAGCAACGAACCAAAAAAATCGACGAGATCAGACTCGAGATTTGGCCCCCATTTCATCATGGCGGTACCGCGCCAGATCATCAACATCGTCGATCTGCAACACTGGAAGTCCGCCACCTCTTGGCATGGCCGACTAGCGGCTGTGTCCTGGCCCAGGGCCGGCGTCATCGGCGGCATTGCCGCCGCCCTCCTCGGATTGGGCATCTATGCTGCTACGCCCAAAGGACTCCGCGCCTACCCGCCGCCCTTGCCAGCCGAACACGTACGCGAACTGCGCCAGAAACAGCTTGAACAGTTCAAGACCACGCCTCCTCAAGGCTTGGTCGAGGCCAATCGTTCGGCTCAGAGGGAAAAATCGTCATGATGCGACGCAAGCTCTTCGTAGGCGTTTCGCTCCTGGCCGTTTTCGCGCTTTCGTGCCCGGCGAGCGCCGGCACAAAATACAGCTACGATAGCGCCGGCCGTCTGATACAGGCCGAATACGCCAGCGGCGTCACCATCCGCTACAGCTATGACGCTGCCGGAAACCGCCGAGCGATCACCACAACCCAGCTTCCAAACCGGGCGCCCGTGGCTGCAAATGACAGTGCCTCTGTCCTCACGTCCAGCGCGGTCGACATTCAGGTGCGCGCGAACGACTCCGACCCCGATCGAAACCCGATCACCATCACAGCCGTCTCAGCCGTGACGGGCGGCGGTGCTGCCGTCATCATGGGCGGGGGCGCCTACATTCGCTTCACCGCGCCCAGCACCACGGGTACAAAGACCTTCACCTACACAATATCAGACGGCAAAGGCGGCGCCGCCAGTGCAACCGTCACAGTCGTCGTCGATGCGGCCTCGCCCCCCAATGGCTCCCCCGTTGCGCTCAATGACAACGCAACCGTCGTAACGTCGGGCGTTGTCAATATCTACGTCCGCGCTAACGATTCGGATCCGGATGGCGACATGCTTACGGTCACAAGCGTATCATCGGTGACCGGCGGCGGCACAGCGACCATTGTTGGCGGTGGAACCCATATCCAGTTCACGGCGCCCGCGACAGCTGGAACCGCCTCCTTCACCTATACGATCTCTGATGGAAAGGGCGGATCCGCGACAGCCACCGTAAGTGTCGCCATCAGCGCCGCAAACTCAGCTCCGATCGCCGTCAACGACTCGACGACCCTTAAAAAGGGAACGAGCAAATCGGTCATGGTTCTAGCCAATGACAGCGATCCAGACGGTGACCCCATTACAATCACGTCCGTCTCCACGCCAACTGCCGGCACTGTAGTGATTGGACCTGGAGGCGCTCATGTCGTCTACACCGCACCCGGCTATACCGATATCAATACCTTCACATACACCATAAGCGACGGCCGAGGCGGAACCGCCACAGCGACAGTGACCGTAACTGTCAATAACCCAGGCGGCCCCTTAGATCGCTAAGCTTACGCCTCCAAGACGCCTTTGCCCTGCCGTGCAGATACTTGTTATTGGGTGTAATAGAACCTAACTCGCCTTTCGGAAGGCCCAAAGCCTCAGGAGCAGGCTTGGGCTCGCGCTCGCGTCAGCATTCTGTAATCGTGTAGGCTCCATCGCTCTCCTGTGAGGCGCGCACGCACCCAGAGCACTCGCCCATTTGAACCATTGATATGGACACGTAAGTCCACCTGATCCCCTGACGCCAGCCTTGAAACTAAAGGCGCATCTTCTGTCAGTAGGATTTCGTGAAAGGGCTCTGGCGCACGGCCGAAGGTCAGGCTGAATCGAGCGCAATCCTCGGCCGCATGGCTAAGATTTTGAGAGCGACTCCACGCTTCAAGAGTGGCTAGACCTTCATAAACCGCGCCCTTGGGGTGGATTGGCCAAACCTTTCGTATTGTCTCGGCGTCGTCCATTTTTAGATCAATCTTCGTCTCGGGAATGGAAATGTCAGTTACGATGCTCCGCCCATTGATAGACGCTGCCGGCAAACGGACGGGCTGCAGAGGGCGCTCTCCCCGCTGAGCAATATCGGCAAGCGCCAGCATCGCGACTGATTCCAACGATATGCGATCAAGGATTACGTGCTCCCTCGCGGTCGCACTCACCAGGTAGCTCCGCGCCGACACCGCGATCGTTGCTCCGAGCGTCGCGAGTCCAAAGGCGAACGTGATCGCCAGCAGCGTCACATAGCCCGAGCGCCTGGCGTCACTGCGCCGGTTCAATCGGCATTCCCAGCGCCTGCAAGCGGCCCAGCATTTCGCCCGTTACCGCATCGATATCCCGGCGCGCCCGGATCACGGTCGGACGCAGAAACATGACCAACTCAGTCTGGCGCTGCGTATCTTCCCGTGATCGGAAGAGCGCCCCCAAGGCCGGAATGCGGCTGAGGTAGGGAACCCCGGTGTCGCCTAGGCTTCGACTGGAACGCAACAGCCCCCCCATGACCACCAGCTGCCCATCATCGACCTGGATGCGTGTCGACAGGCGGCGCTGCTGGATGGTCGGCGAATCGATGTCCGAACTCGTGGTGCCAGAAACCTCGCTGACCTCCTGCTCGACCTGGATAAACATCCGGCCGCTTTCGCTGACACGCGGAGTCACGGACAGAACGACGCCCGTGTCGCGATACTGCACCGAGTTAACGACGCGGCTGTCGTCATTGAGACCCGTCGCCGTCTGCGTAATGATCGGCACCTGATCCCCGACCTGCAACTGCGCGCTCTCATTGGAGAGCACCAGGATGCGCGGCGTGGACAGAAGCTGGACATCCGTCACGGTTGAGAGCGCGTTCAATACTGCTCGCACGTCCATGTTCAGGTAGCGAAGCGAAAAGCCTGGGAAGCTGGAAGCCGCGTCGTCATTCGCGACCGAACCAAAACCTCCAGTCAGGTCGCCGTCATCGAAGAACCACTGCACGCCGTAGCGAAGACGGTCGTTCAAGGTCACTTCGGCGATCGTCGCCTCGATCAGGACCTGAGGCGGCGGCGCATCCAATTGCCGGACGATATCTACGACGTTGCGATACTCGGCATCGTCAGCAAGCAGGATCAGCGCATTGGTGCGCGGGTCCGCCGTCAGACGCAGGCCGGTCGAACCTGCGCCCACAACAGCGCCGGCCACGCTGGGCGGATTGGCGGACGCGCTTCCGGAAGCCCCCGATGGTGAAGCGGAAGTCGACGATGGCGCGCTCGCGCCTGTGTTGGCAGGCTGCGCAGGACGCGACGCGGTAGCGGACTGTCCTCCACCGTCCAGCAAGGCGCCGAGGGTCGTCACGAGCTGCTCGGCCTCGAGATTGGCCAGAGGAATGGAACGCAGTCGACGCGAGGCGGGAGGCGGTGATCGATCAAAGCGCGCAATCCACTCTGCCGCCCGGTCAAGGCCCGCGGGCGACCGCGCCACCACCAGCAAGCCGTTCAGCCGGTTCAACTCGACGATCTGGATCTGACTGCCCATGGGACCGTCGGGACCGCCGAAGACCTGGCGAATGTCCGCTGCGATTTCCGTCGGACTGGCGTAGCGAGTCGGGATGAACTGGATACTCTTGCCCTGTAGCCAATCGACATCCAGAGAACGCGCCGTTCTCAGAAGTGCGTTCACCGTGGTGGGATCGCCCGTGATGAGGAGTTGTTCGCGCGACGGGTCAGGGCGCACTTTGGCTCCCTCGCCTGCCAAGGGCTCCAGCAGGCGCGCCAGTTCCGCCGCACCGATCTCACGCGCCTGGTAGATCACCGGGCCCGACACCATCCCCATGCCTTCGCTTGCCAGGACCGGCGGCCCATTCAACCCTCTCGCTTGCGCCTCGGGCACAACGGCGTAGCCGCGCCCCTCAGCCACGACCGCGGCGCCCGCGCCTCGCAGGGCGCGATCCAAGCTGGCCAACGCCTCGGATTCCGTCATTCGGCCGGTCAGAGTGAAGGTGAGATTGCCCTGCACGGCGGCGTCGACCCTGAAGGAGCGCCCCATGGAACGGCCCAGCACCGCATCTGCGACGGCAGCGATCGGCGCCTGATCAAAGGCGACGTTGAACGCGCGCACCGGCGACCGGGGCGCAGCCGGCGGCAGCGGCGCGCCTCGGCCATCGATTCGCCACGCGCCGTCATCAGCACTCTCCGGATCGCCGACCGCCTCTGATGGAGGCGTTGAGATCGGATATCGGCTTTGCGGCAAGGTCGCGAGGCCAGGTTGAATGGCGCGCGGCGTCTCGCAAGCGGCCAGCAGAAGAAGTGCGGCCGAGGCGACCGTAACTGTATAGAGTTTCATTCACCGGGCCGCAGGATGATGTCGCGCTTGAAGCCCTTGCCACCAGGCGCGGCGTCGGCGCCCAGGCTGGTCAGGGTGAATTTTTCGCCGGGCGTGGCCGGCGGCTCGTAGAGGATGTCTCCCCCCCACGGATCCTTCAGCAGGCTCCGTTCGGACAGATAGGGGCCTGTCCATTCAGGAACCTCCGCCGGCGGCTCGAGCAAGGCGTCGAGCCCCTCGGTTTCGGTCGGATAGCGCGCAAGATCGGCTGAATACATTTCCAGCGCAGCTGCAACGCTCTCGAGCTTGAGCCGGGCCGAACGCGCCTTGGCGCGATCCATCTGACCCAGCGTCTGAGGCACGATGATCGCGCTGATCAAGCCGATGATCACCAGCACGACGAGCATCTCGGTGAGGGTATACCCCTCCCGCGCACGACGCCGGATATTGATGTTCGATTGCGGGCGACGGCCCATAGCTCCCCCCGGAACAACGCGCTACTTATGGTGGAGTATAGGGGAGCCAGGGCTGAGTCCACGGCTGGGGAACATGGATATTCTTCGCGACGAGTTCGAAGCGCCGCCGCCTCCGCATGCGCGCGGCGCGCTGGGCGACGCCGTCGGCCTGACTTCCAGCGCCCTGGAACGGGGCGTCAAGGCCAGTCGCGGCTCCGGCCAGCCGCTCGCCGTCGCGCTGAGCCTGCTTGGCCTCGCCACCGAAGATCGTATCGCCGACGCCTGCGCCGATCTTTATGCTGCGCCCCGCTGGCCCGCGGACCGAGCCATCGAACCGATAGAGCTTCCCGGCCTCAGCGTTCGCTTTCTTCAGGACCGCTACGCCGTGGCCATGACGGACGGCGAGGGCTGGAGCCTCGGCCTGGTCGATCCTGGCGACGATGTCACGGTCGAGGCCCTTCGCTTCGCGCTTGGCCGGGACCTTCGACTGCGCACCCTCACGCTCAGCGCCTGGCGCCAGGCCCAGGGCGGCGTCTTGGAGGAGCTCGAAGAACGCGCGGACACGGGCGGCAACGCCGCGGCGACGTGGCTCGACGACGCTGAACGGCTGAAGGATGTCGCCCGGGATGCGCCTGTGGTGCGACTGTCTGACCAAATCCTGGAGCGAGCCTTCCTTCTCAACGCCTCCGATGTGCACATCGAACAGAAAGTCGACCACACGCGCGTCCGCTTTCGCATCGACGGCTCGCTTCAGGATCAAGAACGACTGAACGTCGACCTCGGCCCCGCCATCATCGCCCGCATCAAGGTCTTGTCCGACCTCGACGTGGCGGAGCGCCGCGCGCCGCAGGACGGACGGACGACGATCTCGGTCCGCGGCGTACCCGTGGATGTGCGCATCTCCACGACCCCGACCGTCTTCGGCGAATCTCTGGTCGTGCGTCTTCTGACCCGACGCGACGTGGACTATTCTCTGGAGCGGCTGGGCCTGCGGCCTTCTGTGGCGTCCGGGTTGAAAACGCTGCTCGGGCGCAGCCACGGCCTGTTGCTGGTCACCGGCCCTACCGGCAGCGGCAAAACCACCACCCTCTATGCCGCGCTGCGCGAACTGGCCTCCAGCCGTTCCAAGATTCTGACCATCGAGGATCCGGTCGAGTACGTCTTTGAAGACATCCTGCAGAGCCAGGTCAACGAAGCCGCTGGCTTCACCTTCTCCACAGCCCTGCGCTCCTTCCTCCGCCACGATCCCGACGTGATCCTGGTCGGCGAAATCCGTGACACCGAAACGGCGCGCCTCGCCGTCCAGGCCAGCCTGACAGGGCACCTGGTCCTGGCCACCGTCCACACCAATGACGCCGCCACCACCCCGTCACGCCTGATCGACATGGGCGTGGAGCGCTACCTTCTCGGCGACGCACTGATCGGCGTTCTGGCCCAACGGCTGACCGCCCGCCTCTGCCCCAACTGCAAGACGCAGTCGCCGCTTTCTGACGAGGAGCGATCGGACATAAGAGAAGCGGGACTGCCTATGCCGACCTGCGTCCCCTGGCGTGCAAACGGCTGCCCCTCATGCGGCGACACCGGCCGCAGGGGACGGCGCGCGGTCAGCGAGCTCATGTTGTGCGATGCGGAGATCAGTGAACGGATCGGAGGCGGCGCCTCCGCCGCCGAAATACGGGCGCTGGCAAGGTCGCGGACGACCTACACCAGCCTGCGCGCTGACGCCCTGGAGCAATCGGGGGACGGCTGGCTCGACTGGGGCGACGCCTGGCGGATCGCCGAGCGATGAAGGCGTTCCGCTACACGGTGCTGGATCCGCAGGGCCGTCGGCTCTCCGGCGTCGGCTACGCCGCCCGTGCCCAGGTTCTACGCGACCAGCTGCTGGACGCGCGGATGCATCCTTTGCGCATCCGACCTGTGCTGTTCCAGAAGGCGGCGCGGCTGTCTCTGACCGAGGCCGACGCCGCTCGCTTCGCGCGTGACCTGTCGCAGTTGCTCGGCAGCGGTCTGTCCGTCACCCAGGCGCTTGGTCTGATCCAGGGGCGAGAGACGCCGCGCGTCGCGGCGATCGCTCGGGAGGTTCGCTACCGACTGTCGGCAGGCGCCCCGCTCTCTGCGGCGCTGAAGGCGGCCGAGGGCCGTCCCGCCGCCTTCCTGCAGGCGCTGGCGCGCGCAGGCGAAGCTTCCGGGCGACAGGCGGAGGTGTTCACCGCAGGGGCCACCTCGCTTGCCGCTAGCGACGCGCTTAAGAAACGACTGGTGACGCTCTGCCTCTACCCGGTTTTCGTCATCGGTGTCGCCCTGCTCTCGATCGCCGTTTACGCCTACGCCGTACTGCCGTCCCTGGAACCTGCCTTCGAACATCTCGGCGACGACCTGCCGTTGCAAACACGCAGCGTCCTGACGTTCGGCGCCATTGTACGGGCCGCCTTTCCCGTCCTTGCTGGACTCATCGGCGTCTTCTCGCTCGGCCTTGCCGTGTCGCCGCGCCTGCGCCGCCTGACCCGCGACCTGGGCGGGCGAATTCTCCTGCGCGACAAACGCTCCCCGCTTAAGGACTATATATTCTCTGGCGTCGCTTCACGTCTGGCGGTGATGATTCAGGCCGGCGTTCCGCTCGCCGTCGCCTGGAAGCTGGCGCGCGAACCTGTCGAGCTTCCCTCGGTGACGCGTCAGCTGGCGGCACAGGACGAACGACTGATGGAGGGCGTGCGGCTCTCGGCGGCTCTGTCGGCAGTTACCGACGCGCCCCGCGACCTTATCCACTACGTCTCCCTGGGCGAACAGACCGGCCGCATCGCTCCAGCCTTGAACGACGCCGCCGCAGCCTTGGGCGGCCGTTCCCAAGAAGCCATCGAGCGCGTCCTGTCGATCCTCACGCCTTTGGTCATCGTGATCGTCGGCGGCATGGTCGGCCTGATCACCATGATGGTGTTCCAAGGCCTGCTCGCGGTGGGAGATGCCGTTGCAACCTGATCCCGCTCGCGATGGCTATCTGACCATCGATGCGATGGTGGCCCTGTCGATCACGACCATCGCCGTAACGGCCGCCGTCGTCCTGGCCTCGACGACTGTCGCCCGCATCTCGCAGGCACGCGACAAGCTGATCGCCGCCCGGATTGCAGAAGACATCTACGAAGACCTCTATGCAGGCGAACGACCGGACGGCGTGCAGCACGGCGAGACACAAGGACGGACATGGTCATACGCCACCACCACGGCGGGATCCGCCGATACGCCGTCCAGCGCCCGTCGCGCTCGGATCGTTGTCGACAGAAGAATGCGGGACGATCTGGTTGTCGACGCCGTGCTGCCGGCCGCGCCGGCTACAGCGTCCTCGAACTCATGATCGCCATGACCGTCGCCTCCATCCTCCTGGTCGGCCTGACCGCAGGCTATTCGGCGCTTTCGAAGGCGAGCGCACGTCTGGCCATCGCCCAGGCCGGCCTCGCCAATCGCGCCGAGCCTCGATGCCGCACCACGTCGGAGCAGGCCAAAGCCGACAACCGCCCCAGGCCGCGCGACCGCTGCGACCTTCCCGAAATCTGTGAATACGACACCGTCAGCCAATCATGCCGCACGACGACCTCTCCCTCAGCCTGAGGCCGCCGCCTCCCCCTGCCGAGCCCTGGCTCGCCGCGCCGCCCGAGTTGCAGGTGATGACGCGGTTTGTGCGCTTACCGACGCGCTCGCTACGCCAGGCTCGCCGCGTCGTCGGCTTGCAACTGGACCGGCTCTCGCCGCTGCCGGCGGCCGACACCGCCTATGATCTGGTGATGATCCGCCAGGACGGCGCCGAGACGCTCTACGCCCTGGGCATCGTGCGCAAAGCCCATCTCAGCGACGCCGCCTATGCGAACCGTCGCCACATCGCACTCACTCGAACGGTCGAGACGACGGAGGTCGCATTTCGCTTTCGCAACCCTCACGCCGTCGATGACCGTGAGATCCGGTGGCTGAAGCACGCTCCAAGGGCAGCCGTCATCACGCTGGGGCTCGCCCTAGTAACAGCCGCCGCCGACCAGCGTGCCGACGCCTGGCGCGAGCAGCGCATGGTCGAGATCGCTGCTGGCCAGCGCGAAGCCGCGCGCGAGGCGCTGGATGCGGAACTTCTGACTAGCGCTCGCGCCGATTGGACCGGTCTCGAACGCACTGATGCGGCGACGCGCCTCCTTTGCGTTTCCCAAAAGGTCAGCCCGCCAAGCGACGCGCCAGTGCCGCTGCTGGGCTATGCGGGCGAAGCTGACGAACTGGTTCTTCGGCTGCCGGAAGGCACGAACACTGCCTCCCTTCTGACCGCTGGCGGCGTCAAGCAAGGCGGTCCCAACGTGATCGCTTTCGGACAGGAAATCTGCGGATGAACCGAGAAGTCTGGACCCGGCGAGGCGCAGCTATAGCGACGCTGGCGCTCGGCGCGCTGGTGATCATCTCTACTGCCCATGTCGGCGTTAACGTCTGGCGTGTCAGGGCGGCGGAAAGTGCAGCAGCAACGCCCAGGCGCGTCAGCACCGAGACTACAGCCAAATGGACGACTCCGGCGCCCATGCTGCGTGTAGGTGCAGGCCAGCCCAAGACTGCCGTTGCGGAACTCCTGAACAGCCAACTGGGCGGGCTCGGCCTCACCCTGACTTCGGTGGAAGTGAGTTCTACGCGCCCTCTCGGCGCCAGCCTCCGCTTGGCGGAAGTTCGTGTCGAAGCCAAGGGTGACGCCGCTGCCGCTCAGGCTGCGGCCGAATGGGTCGCGATTAATCGGGAGGCGGTGCGGATGAAGTCCATCTCGACAGGCTTAGGCCCCCTTGATGATCCCGTGGCCTCGATGGTGCTCCTGATGGTGATTTCGTGAAGATGGGCGACCTTCATTTAGCTGCGACCTGGCTAGGTGCGTGCGCTACGGCCTCCGCCGCACTGATGTTCTGGCCTCAAGCTCAAGCAGCGCCGCCAAAGGACAAACGAACCAACGTCTATGGCGGCGTCGGACATCAAACGCGAGAAACAGGCCCGCGCCCCAGCGACGCCGTATTCGTGCTGACAGGCAGTGCTCAACCCGTGCCGGCGGCGCCCCAGACCACCGCGCCGGTTCTGGTCGGGATCGCTGGGCGCTCCGCCTATCTGAAAAGCGCCTCTTCAGGTGAAACTATCAGAGTCTCCATTGGTCAGAGCCTGGATGGCTGGAAGATCGCAGCGGTGCAAGGACGAACCATTACGCTTGAAGGGACCGGCGGCCGCCGCGAAATGTCGCTGTTTGAGAAACCTGCAAGCGTCGAGCCAAACTCTTCAGGATGGAGCATGCCAAACGGGGGCCCAGCACCCCCTGCATCTTCCCCTCCTCTCGGAGGCTAGCTAGATCACTAGCTCGACCCTACCCAATTGATAAAGTTTCTAGTCTCAAGCTAATATAGTTCGGCTTTGCGCCACGAGCGGTCATGCGGACCATGCCCGAAAGACGACATCCCGTGCGTGGAGCAGAGGTCCGCTTTCGGGCGCGTTGCCCGCTTCGCCAATCGACCCATTGCGGACATTGAGAACGCCGATATCATTGCTGCATGGAAGACCCTGA
>RCUQ01000405.1_pt1 | contig 19803 bp, 15 predicted proteins | sample 2166351 | NCBI WGS metagenome assembly RCUQ01 (sample SAMN09932597, study PRJNA488358) | compost metagenome | feature: garden; material: soil; isolation source: compost soil in acetonitrile-enriched culture | place: Germany: Experimental Botanical Garden Goettingen | collected 2016-01-27
TGGCGCTTCTCGCCGTTGGAATCATTGATGAAGACATAGGTCTTGCCGCTGCGGGCCGAGCGATACATGCACTGGCCATAGGGATCGCCCTGCCCCGTCGGCTGGACGCCGTCGGCGATGTTGACCAGGCGCCGCGCCTCGGTGTCGAGGCGATAGATGGCGACGGCCTTGTTGGTCCGGTCGCTGGCCGTGACCAGCACCACCGGCTGACCGCCCAACATGAAGCCTTCGCGCAGATCGACATTGTTCATCTTGCCGTCGGGCAGATGCTGCAGAAGGCGACCCTGCATGTCGTAGAGGTTCAGCCCCGCCTTCTTGTCCGTGCCGATGATCAGGCTGTTCGCCGGATTGGTCGGATCGGCCCAGATGGCCGGATCGTCGGCGGCGTCGCCGGGGCTGCCCACCGGCGCGGTTTCCGCCACGGCGACGACGGCGGGGAAGCGCGGCGCGGCCACTGCGCGGGCGTCCTGCGGCGTCCCGGCCGACAGGTTCAGCGCCCCTGTCAGGGCGGTGATCGACACCAGCTTGTAGTCAGGACCTGCGGCCGCATCCTCGTCCGTCACCACCAGAGCGCCTGACGGCAAGCCAATCAGCGGGGCGCCGACAGCCTGCAACGCGCCCGGCTCCTTGATCGCCGCGCCGTCGCGCCCGGTCAGACTGGCCGCACCGAGGTAGGCGTCGCCCGCGCTGCGGTCATAGATGAACAGCCGCCCGCTGGAGGCGTCGGTCGCGATCAGATAGCGCGCCCCCTGTCCGCCGTCATAGATCGCCAGAGACCCGCTTTCCTCGCTGATCCGACCCAGACCGGCCGCGTCGACCAGGGCCGGGGCCGCGTCGGCCTCCGGGTCGCCGTTGAAGCGCCAGACCCCCACCGCCTGCTGCGAGGCGTAGAGTTGGCCCGTCGCGTCGTCGGCGACGCAGTATTTGATCTTGGACGGCAGGTTGATGCGGCGCGCCGAACGGGCGTCCACCTGGCCCTCGGCGTTGGCGTAGAGCAGCAGTTGTTCGATCTCTCCGCCGTCGCCCACGGCGAAGGCATAGAGGCCGCCGTCGCTGGCGTTGCGCAGCAGGCAGACGTCCTCGACGGCAAAGCCCAGAGGCACGGACCGCGCCCCGACCTCGACCGGCGCGCCATCGCGCATGGCGAAAAAGCGCAGGCTGTTGTCGGTCTTGTCGGTCGACACCAGCAGGGTCTCAGCCCGGCCCTTGACCGGGAAACCATAGCGAACGTCCAGACCGCCCGCCTCGCCTGCCGAAACCCGCCCTAGGCGCGCGCCCGTCAGGTCAAGGACCTCCAGCCCGGCCAGGCCCGCCGCCGAGACCAAACGATGACCCCGCGTGTCCGCGTCCAGCACAATTACCCCGCTGCTCGCCTCGCCGGTCGAGCGGGTGTCGAGCGCCGCGGCCACGACCGGGGCGACAGCGTCCTGAGCCAAAACGGCCCCGTGTATCGCCATCGCCAGCACCAGAGCACTGGCCCCAAGAAGATGGTTCGTCAGTCGCTTGGTCATGGTCGCCCTCACACAGCCCTCGGCGCGCATGCGCCCCGGGCCCAGTAGGCAGGCTCTGCAAAGGATACGCGACGCCTGGGCGACAAGCCTGTGAGAAGATGTCAGCGACGCGCTCAAGGGCGACCATGCTGCGCCGCTGGACAGAAGCTCCCGCCACGGCGGGCGAAGGCCGACAACCGCCCCCATCCGTAAGGCTCTCCGCTTCCCGCGGCGTCTTGGCTTTGAAGCCGCATCGCGGCGGCGCGCCGGCTGCTCGGCGTCGTTCGGGAGTTCTGACTCATGCGTTCGTCGGCCATCCGCAGTCCATCTCCGCCGCTGACAGCCCTCGTCCCGCCAGCCGTCCTTGACGCCCCTCGTCCGCTGCGGACCGCCATTGTACTTCCGTCCGGATGCACCTTCGCAGCCTCAGCGCCCAATTCCATGGAGACGGTGATCCGGACCCTGGTCGCCGCCATGCCGGGCCAGGACGTTCGCATATTCTGCGACGAAGGAGCCCAAGATCACGGCATGTCCAGCGTCCTGCCGCTTCGGATGGATAATCGACGCGGCGCCCTGCTTGAGGGCCTTCGCGCGTTCCAACCCGATCTGGTCGAGTGTCATCAGCAGGTAAAGCAGGCGGTGATCCTGGCCCGCTCCATGCCTGAGGCTCGGCACGTGCTCTACCGGCACAATGGGCTGAAGGCGCCGCGTCACCTGCTCGACGCCTGGCGTTATAACGCTCGCTACGGGGCCATGGACGGGTTCATCTTCGTCAGCGCTGCGGAGCGCGCCGCCTTTACACACGCCTACCCCGCCCTGGCCAACCGAGCCTGGGCCGTGCCCAACCCCATCGACACAGGACCGTGGCTCGCCTCCCCGGATCAGCGCGAACCCGTCATCGCCTTCTCAGGACGCGCCATGCCCGAGAAGGGCCTGGACCTGGTCTGCGCCGCCCTGCCGTCCGTTCTCGATCGCTACCCTGGGTGGCGGGCCGTGCTGATGCTGGGCGACTGGATGCACCACCAAAAGTGGGCGGCGCCGCACGTGGCCGCCCTCCGTCCCTACGAGTCCCGGGTCACCGTGCTCCATTCGGCGCCGCTCTCGGAGGTTCAGCGCCAGATGAAGACAGCCGCCATCGCGCTAACGCCGTCGATGTGGGACGAACCGTTTGGCCTGACTGCGGTCGAAGCCCATGCAGCGGGCGCGGCCTTGATCACATCGGGGCGTGGCGGCCTGCGAGAGGCAAGCGGCCCCCACGCCCTCTATCTCAACGATCTCACGCCTAGGACGCTAGTATCAGCGATCGAGGAGTTGATTGTTCAACCCAATCGACGCGTCGCCCTCGCACGCGCCGCGCAGCGCTATGTCATTGAAGTCCACGCCCCTCGCGTACGTGCGTCAGAACTGTTGGCCATCCGCCGCGCGATCATCGCTGGCCGCTCCTTGGCGACGAAAGCGCCGCCCGGCGCCATCGCGCGCGCCTTCGCTGAGACGCATGCCGATCAATGAGACGCATCTGTGCGGCAGCCCCGGCGCCCAGGTCCATTTCGCCAGGCCGCGAGGATCGTCATAAGGCCAGCCGTCGGCGGCGATCAGCCACATTTGACCCGCTTCACGGCCAGGTTGGAAAACGCAGATTTTCAGACTTGGCCGCGCGGAACCTTGTCTGCATCATTCACATTCAAAGAACGAAGGTGAGCGCCATAATTCAGCCAATAAAGCATGAAGCGATTTTTCGCCCACCTCCATTAATCGCAGGAGAAGGGCAGATCGATCTGCCCTTCTCCTGCAAAGGAACCGGGCGATGAAGCGAATTACCGTCTTGTTTTTACTAACATTTGCGTGGGGCACCCCTGCACACGCCTCATTCCTGGAAGGCGACGCGCTCGACTCTGCCGCCAACGTCATTTCGTGGATCGCCATTCTGATCGTGCCCGTCGTGCTGATCGGCGCCTTCTGGTGGGTCCACATCATGCCGGAGAAGATCGCCGAGAAACGCGAACATCCACAGCTCGCCGCGATCAAGGTCCTGTGCCTGCTCTCACTGGTGTTCGGCGGCCTGCTGTGGCCCCTCGCCTGGGTGTGGGCCTACACACGGCCGGTGTTTCACAAGATGGCCTACGGCACGGATACGCTCGACGAGCAGGGCCACGCCGGCGATGCACTGGGCCTCGAACCGACGCCAGCGGAGGCCCCGCATGCGACGCCCGCGCCGTCGCCCGAAGACACCAGCGACCTGCGCCTGCGCATCGCGTCCCTTGAAAAGCAGTTGGCCGCCCTTGGCGCGCAGACGCTGAGCCCCCGCAGCATCGAAGAAGGCGGCGCCTGATGGAAGTCATCCTCCTGCTCATCTACGCCGGCATCGTCTGGCTGCTCTTCTTCAAGTTCAAGCTGCTGCCGTGGACCTTCGTCAGCCAGGTGATCGTCTTCACCCTGCCGATCATCGGCATGACCGCGCTGATCCTGATCCTCAACGTCGTCGCCCCCTCCTCACCGGACGTCCGCGTCATCAACTACGTCGTCCAGGTCACGCCGCGCGTCACCGGTCGCGTGATCGAAGTGCCGATCGAAGCGAACACCCCGGTCAAGAAGGGGCAGGTTCTGTTCCGTATCGATCCGGAGCCGTTCGAACAGAAGCTTCAGGAACTTCAGTCGAAGCAACCGGAGCTCGAGGCCAAGCTCGACAGCGCCCAGGCTTACCAGCGCGAACTCGGTGAGCAGTTGAGGGGCGCGCGATCGGCGCGCGCCGCGTCGGAAGCCGATCTGGCGCTCGCGGTTCGCCGCGAAGCGCAGACGCGCGAGCTGTCGCGCACAGGCGCGGGTTCGGCCTTCGATCACGAGCAGGCGCAAACCGATGTCGCCAAGCGGCGCGCCGACCTGGCGCAGGCGACCGCCAGCGCCGCCCAGGTGCAACAGAAGCTCTCGGCCCTGACGCCGGGCGGCGACCTGTCGGACGTCGCCCAGGCGCGCGCCGCCCTGGAGCAGCTCAAGGCCCAGATCGCCTACGCCAAATGGGAACTGGATCAGACGGTGTACCGCGCGCCGGCCGACGGCACCGTCGTGAACCTGCAACTGCGCCCCGGCTCCTACGCCGCGCAGTTGCCGATGGTGCCGGTCATGTCCTTTGTCGAGGACGAACAGATGATCCTGGCGATGTATGCGCAGAACGAACTGCGCAATATCCGTCCCGGCGATGAGGCCGAGATCGCGCTGAAAACCTTCCCCAATCGCATTATCAAGGCGAAGGTGGATTCCATCGTCTGGTCGTCGGGCACAGGACAACTGCCCCTCTCAGGCACTGTGCCGCAGACCGGCGCCGCGCCAATCCCTCCGGGCCGATTCGCGGTACGGCTGAGGCCCACCGGTCGGGACGAGAAGACCTTCCTGCCGATGGGCGCCCAAGGCGTCGGCGCCGTCTACACGCAGCACGGCCATATGGTGCACATCGTCCGCAAGGTGGTCATGCGCGTCGGCACCAAGCTCGACCTGTTCGTGCTGAAGCTCCACTGAGGTCGTCGCCATGTCACCTCTTCGCACCGCGGCCTCGCTTGGACTAACGGCGGCCTTTCTCGCCGCTTGCGCGACCGCGCCCGAGCCGACGCCCGAAGGCACGCGCGCCGAAGCCCTGGGCCACGTGCAGGTCCCCTCGACCTGGGCGACGCCAGCGAACGCTGCGCCCGTCGAGGCCGGCTGGCTGGCGACCTTCAACGACCCGCAGCTCGACGTCCTTGTGACAGAAGCCCTCGCCCACAACGCGGATCTTGCGGCGGCGACCGCCCGCGTCGAGCAGGCCGAGGCCCAGGTCGATCTGGCCGCCGCGCAACTGCAGCCCGCGATCGGCGTCCTGGGGCGCGGGGGAACCAACTCCGTGTCCGACCTCGTCTCCATGTTCAACGGCGGCATGCTGCGCCTGACGTGGGAAGTCGATCTGTGGGGGCGGCTGCGTTACCAGCGCAACGCGGCCGTCGCCCAGCGCGACGCCAGCGAAGCCGACTTTCGCTTCGCGCGACAATCCCTGGCGGCGTCGGTGGCGCGCGCCTGGTTCATCGTGACGGAAACCGCGCAACAGGTTCGCCTTGCCAACGACATGGCGGCCGATGCGGAACGCCTGGTCAGCCTGAGCAATGACCGGCTCCGCGTCGGCGTGGGAACCGAAGCGGACGTCATGATGGCGCGCGCCAGCTACGCCGCCTACCGCGACGCCGCTCAGCAGGTCGGGATGGCGCATCGCAGCGCCGTGCGCGCCCTTGAGATCCTGGCGGGCCGCTATCCCGCCGCCGCGATCGCACCGCGGACCGAGCTCTCGCCCTTTCCTCCCAGTATACCTGCCGGCATGCCGCTGGAGGCGCTGGACCGCAGGCCAGACATGATCGCGGCGCAGCGACGCGTCGCCGCCGCCTTCAACCTCGTCGGCGAGGCCAGGACCTCGTTCTGGCCCTCGCTGTCGCTGTCCGCCGGCTATGGACGCATATCGCGCGAGACGATTGACACCCAGCAGACCTTTGAGCGCACGACGTCCAGCGCCAGCGCCGCCACCGTCGTGCCGCTTTACACAGGAGGACGCCTCACCGGGACCGTGCGCCTGCGCGACGCCGAGCAACGCGCAGCCGTCGCCAGCTATGCCCGCCTGGCCTTGCAAGCGCTTGGCGAGGTTGAGACCGCGCTCGACGCGGAAAACAGCTTGGCTTCGCGCGAGGAACTGCTGAGCATGGCCGTTCAGGACAGCCGACGCGCCGCCAGCCTGTCTCAGGACTCCTACCGGATCGGCAAGTCCGACCTCCGCGAGGTAATGCAGCGCCAGCTAGCCGCAAACGCCGCCGAGATAGCCGTGCTGGCGGTGCGCCGCGAGCGCCTGACGCGCCGGGTCGATCTGCACCTGGCGCTTGGCGGCGACTTCGTGACGCCGCCAGAGGCCTGACGCCCCGACGCGCGTCCTTGGCTCCTGTTCGCCTCGGCTGAAAAGGAAGATGCGCCAGGCCGACGCCTCCCCTTTCAGCCGAGGCCGCCAAACAGCGCCTGTAGCGCGCCGCCTCGATACCCACCGCAATCTCCAAAAGCCGCAAATGCGGTGAAGGCTCGACGCCCCGGGCCGATGCAAAAAGGGACGCCGCAAGAGCGGCGTCCCAACGTCCCACGTCGTCGCAGGGGGGCTAAAAATGACGTGGAACGACGGCGCCTCCGGACAAGGCCGAGCGCGCCGATTCCGTCAGAAGCGGTAGCGCGCGCCGAGGCGCAGACCGCCGCCGCTCTGGCCGTCGCCGAACCGTCCTTCGCCCTGGATATAGGCCTGAAGGCCGCTGGCCATCTTCAGCTGCGCCCCGATCAGGGTCCGGCCGTAGTTCTTCGGCCCCGTCATGACGACCTCATCGACCGCCTGGTTGCTGTGCAGCGCGCCCTTGAGGTCGGCGTCGAAGTCGTGAACCCGCTCGATCCCGAGCGACAGCACGAGCCAACGATCGCCCGTCAGCTCATACTGGGCCAAAGCCTGCCCGCCCAGGCGCCCGGAGAAGCCTTCCTGATCGTCGAACACCACGGACTGGCCCAGGACCTCCAGGTCATCCAGCGACGTGCTGAGGTAGTCCAGACCGACCACGGGCTCGATGGCCAGAACACCCACATCGAAACGATAGCCGGCCTCAAAGCGCGCGCCCCAGGACAGCCCGTCCAGGTCCGACGTGAAGCCGGCGGCCTTGTCCTTGATCTCGAGCGCGTGGCTGTCGACCTTGATCAGGCCGGTGGCGAACAGCTTTTCCCGTCGCCAGGCGCCGTAGAGGCCCAGGTTGAAGGTCTGCATGTCGATGACCTGACCACCGCCTTCGAAGGTCAGGCTGGAATCGACATAGCCCCCCATCACGCCATAGGCCGCCTGCCCGCCCGCCAGTGGCAGAGCGCCAAGCGACGCGCCCATCTGGCCGCCGATCAACGCCTGTTCATAGCCCAGGGCAAAGGCGCGGCCGCCAGACTCCCGATCAATCTGCACCCCGTGGGCCACGGCCCAAACGCGGCTGCCTTCGCCGCCGCTGGCGCGCGCCATGGCCTGTTCGGTGTCGAAGGCCTCAGCCGAAGCCCGCCAGGCGAAACGAAGACCTTCGGTGGCGCGCACGCTCTGGTGCACAGCAAGACCGGCCGAGGCGTCGATCTGGAAAACATGGGCCTCGTCGTCAAACGACAGCCGATAGCGGACCAGACCCTGATCCGCATTGGCGAGGGAAAAGGCGTCCGCCTCGGTGTCCTCGCCAACCGTAACAAGGGTCAGGCTCTGATCCAGAAGGACCGCGTTTTCCGGCTTGACGCTCTGCAGCACCAGCGACGTCCTGCCGGTCGCAACCCCGTTGATCACGAGGCTGTCGGCTGTCTGTCCATCGATGTCGAGCGCAACCCGCGCGTTGCCGGTGGCGGCATAGTCCCCGCTCAGGGTCAGGACGTCGCCTGCCCCCTCGTTCCGCAGATCGATCAGGCCGCCGTCGTTGGCAAACCGCTCCAGGCCGAGGAAGGACAGGTTTAGAGGCGCATCCGCCTTGGCGAACCGAACCACGCCCTGGTTGATGAACCGATCATCGCCGCCCCCCAGGTCATAGTCGGACGACAGGACCAGGGTCTCGGTGTTGGTCACCGTGTCGTTGCTGTCAGAAAACGTTCCGCCCCTCGCGGCGCGTTCGATGCCGTCTTCACCGACGGCGATCCATCCGGCCGGACGAGCCGCCTGATGCGTGCTCGCCGTCCCGGCGAAAGCGGTGACTGGCGACAGGGCGGCAAGCGCCACAGCCATGGCGGCGCCGGCCTTGAGCCGGGCGCCGTCCACGCGACCGGACATCGGGTTGAAATCGATCAAAGGCCATTCCCCCACACTGATCGTCATGATCTCTCGGGGAATGACGCCGCCTGCGCCGCCTCGCCTTACGCGCGCCCTCCATTTTTCTTGAAACGCGTGCGGCGCGACACGCGGCGGCCATCATCTTGGGGCGCGGAGAAGGCCTGACCGGAACGGCGGCGTCTCAGTGTTGAGCGACACATCCCGAGAAGGGCGTCCAATGCTGCAACATACCCATGGCGCGGAGTGGCCATTCGGCGCGACGAAAGTTCCGCATCATGCATGACATCTGGCGATCCGGTTTCACCCGTCGATCCGCCGCATCCTGGCTGGACCGCGCGCCTTCGGCTGATGAAATCACCTGGTTGCCCGACGTGGGGAGCTTCCGCTTCCTGGCCGAGCCGTTCGGCATCGAGCGGTCCAGAACCCTGACGGTCTTCGTCCAGGCCTTCGACTATCGCGTGCGGCGCGGTCGGATACGGTTCTACCAATATGATGCGCGCGACCGCCTCATCGGCCAGGGTCTGGCCCTGGCTGAGCCCTGGCACCTCTCCTACCCCTTCCTGATCGAGGATGAAGACGAGCTCTATATGCTGCCCAGCGCCAGCAAGAGCGGCTCCCTCTCCCTTTATCGGTGCCGACGCTTTCCTGACGAGTGGGAGCCCGCCGGCCTCCTGTCGGACCTTCCCGTCAGCAACGCCTCTGTGGTTCGACACGAGGGCGTATGGTGGATGTTCTTCACCTTGCCGGGTCCCGACGAACGGGCGATGCGTGAACTGCACGTGGCCCACGCCCCTCGCTTGCAGGGCCCCTGGCGACGGCTGTCTCAGGCCCCTGCCCTGCAAGGCTATGATCTTGCTCGGCCGGGCGGCGCCCCCCTGCTTCGTGACGGACAGATCCACTTGCCGGTCCAGGACTGCCGCCGCACGGAAGGGGCCGCCGTCAATATCCTCCGCATCACCGACCTGTCGCCGCGCGCCATGAATTTCGAGCCGGCCGGTCGGATGGAGCCCGCCAACCTGCTCCCCGGCTTCACGGACGGCCTTCGCACCCTGTCCGGGTGCGGCGCCGCAAGCTTCATGGACGTCAAGGCGATCCGGCGGTCCCCCGAAGAAGGCCGCATCCGGACCCGCGCGCGGTTCCATCGCTGGCTGCCCGAGCCTGTTTGGGACTATCCTCGAGCGGATCGGCGCCTCCGCCCTGCCTATCTCGGCGGCTAGAACGACGCCTCAAATCCCAGGCGTAGCGTCAGGGGACGCAAGGGGGCGCCTTGCGGGTCGTGCAATTGATAGGGCGATCCCACCCCGTATCGGATCGCCCAGGCGTCCATTGGATTGGAGACCCTCAACACGACCGCTCGATGCTCATCGCCCCAGCGCGCCTGAAGGTCTGCACGCCAATAGCCGCCCTGGATGACATCAAGACCTGGTCCCAGACCTGGGCGAGATTTCCCGACATAGCGAAAATCGGCGCTGAGACTGGCGGGCCAGCCCGCAATCGATCCCAGATCATAGGCCGCGCCGAACTGTGCGCCCTTCCGGGCGACGTTGGGGATGTCACCGCCACTGACGCCGATGACGTGCGGCCCCTCAAACGTGAGATGGCTGTCGTTCAGGAACAGGCTTCCGGTCAGATCCAGCGTCGGAGTGGGCGACCAGGCCGCCTTAGCCTGGATGAAGCGCACCTCGCCATCGCCGACATTGCTAGTGACGAGGTTCCCCCCCGGCGTGATGATGTCCGCCTGAACGTCACGCCAGTCCATCCAGCCGATCGAGGCCTCGGCGGTCCAGGACGAGGCCTGTCCGGTTCGAAGGCCGCCTTCAAGCAGAGTGAGGCGATCGGCGCGACGTCGCTCCAGGTCGCCTGCATCTTCGCTGACGCTGCCGGGCCGCGCTCCCCGGTCAAGACGCAGAAAGACCGCCGGTCCACGGCCCGGCGTCCACCGCAGGGCGGCCGTGGGGCTAAAAAAGGCCTCTGAACGGCTGGCGTCGGCAAAGAGCAGTTGCGCCCCGCCCTTGATCTGCCTCGCGCCATGCTCGCCCTGGGCTACCGACACCCGGCCGCCGAAAGCCACATCGAGCTTCGGCGTGACGGCAGCGACAACCTCGCCGAAAAGCGCGCCCTCAGCGAAATCCCGCACCAGCATATCCGCGGCCATCACGTCACGAACGTCGACCGTGCGCCGGCTTCGAACCGTTTCGGCCTGGCCGACCGCCAGGGCGGCGCCGCCATTCAGGGTCAACATCCCCCCAGAGACCCACTCCAGTCGGGCCTCCAGCGACAAGGCGCTGACCTCCTGGCGGCGATCCGCCAAGATGGGCATAGCCGTGCCCGGCTCACTGGCGTCGAAGGATTCGTCCAGAACCTGCCTCGATACGCCGGCGGAAAGCGTGACGCGAGACGCGCCTGCGCGATGATGGGCGGTCACGCCAGCGAGCAACAGGGTGCTGTCATAAGGCTCCGCGAGCGCCTTGCGTTTCACCGGTTCGCTCTCACTGATCGCCACGGTCTGAGCGTCAGCAGCCGAAATCTTCTGGTGGAGGATCAGGCCGTCGATTGTCCAGCCGCCATACAGCGCCCGCGTCGATAGCCTGAAGCCCGCCGTGTCGGTGAAGTCGGCGTCGTTCACGCCTCTCACAGGGTTCTCGAGAAAGCCGCCTTCACGACGGCCGTAGGCGACCAACCTCACGGCGGCCCGCGTCCCGATCGGCTCATTGAGCGTCAGCGCCAGGTCTTTTCCGAGGCCGCCGCCCGGCGTCATCGACAAGCCCCCAGCGAGGGACTGCCCTCGGTCCTGCAGGTTCGCTGGCCGAGGGTGCAGCCGGACCACCCCGCCGATCGAGCCCGCGCCGAACCGCGAGCTCTGCGGGCCTTCGAAAATTTCCACCCCCTGCATGTCAATCAGGGACAGGTCTGGATCAGGCGTGCCGTAGTTCAGTCGGAGATCGCCAAGATACTGCCCCACCGTGGCCTGCAGCGGCCCGTTGAAGGCGGAATCGGCTATGCCCCGCACGAACAGCTTGTTGCGCCCAGTTCCCTGGCGTGTGGAATCGACCGTCGCCGTCAGGTCCGACAAAGCCTCGCTGCCGGCGACGCCGCTAAATCGTTCCAGGACGGACGCGGACATGACCGAGCGGCCGTTGGCCCCCTCCAGACCGCCTCGCGGCACGGTCGCCGTCACGATGACCTCGTCGAGCACAGTCGGAGCGAGATCAGGGCCTCGGAAGCCTTGTGTGTCCCGTCGCGACGCCGGCGCGGGGGCGACCTCGATGCGATACATCCTGTCGGCCACCCGGACGGCCCGCGCGCCGACCGGTCTGAGCAGGCGATCAAATACCGCCTCCACATCGGACACGTGCGCGACGGCTGGACTGCGGCGCCCCCTCAGGTCCACCGCCACCACCACGTCGACGCCAGCGGCGGCCGCAGCCCGATTGACCGAGGCCAGCGTCGGTCCGGCCGGATATTCATGCGCCCCCGGGGGCTGCGGTTGGGAGACGACCGCTGCCAGGGCGACGGCGAGGATCACGGCTCCGGCGCCGCAGTCACGCGCCATGCGTCGCCGTCGGAGCTGATGGCGACGCCCAGCAAGGCCTCCAGTCGGGGTCGAAGCGCCTCGTCAGGCCCCCGAACCCCCATGCTGCCCGTAAAGCGACGATCGGCCAGATCGGGCGCTAGTCGGACAGGCCGACCAATGGCGCGCGCCAGGTCCTCGGCCACCGCCGCATAGGGCTCGTTGTCATAGACAAGCCGCCCGTCACGCCAGGCGTCCACCTCCGAGGCGGCGACGACGCGACGCGTCAATTGTCCCTGTCTCACGACAAGCCCGTCGCCAGGCCTGAGCGTGACAGCCTCCTGCTCGACATCGACGCGCACGACGCCTTCCGACACGGCGACGCGAAGGCCGTCCTCCAGCCGGGTGACGTCAAACGCCGTCCCGAGGTCCGTCAGCACCGCGTCGCCGACGATCACCGAGAAGGGATGGCGGTCGTCGTGGGCGACCTCGACCAGAAACCGCCCCTGGTCCAGAGCCGCATATCGGGGTCGGGAATGATCAAGCGTGACCTGGGTGGCGCCGTCCAGATGAAGGCGCGTTCCGTCGGCCAGCGTCAGGGTGCGCTGCTCTCCCGGCGCGGTCTCGACCTGCCAGGTTCGGGGACGCTCCTGCCAGATCCAGACCCCCGCGATCGCAGCCGCCGCAACCGACGCTGCGATCCAGAAACGCCGGGTCGGAGCCGTCCGTCGCCGCTTGGGTGCACGGGTGGTCAGGCTCTCCGGCGCGGATCTCAGCGCCTGCGAGACATCCGCCTCCTCGGCCGCCAGTCGCCAGTAGGCGTCAGCATGGCTCGGATCAGCGACCAGCCAGGCCTCCCATTCGTCCCAGGCGGCGAACCCTGGATCGTTGACGAGAACCAGCCAGCCCAAGGCCTCCCGCTCTAGCAATCGGTTGGTCTGGCTCATGCGCATGACTCTAGGACGCCGCGGATCGACTTACGCCTCATGATCGCCCTCCAGGTCCAGCAATACCGCATAGGCTCGACGCAGGTGCTTCTCGACCGTGCTCAGTCCCATACCGAGGTCAACAGCGATGGCGCGCTGGGTCTCGCCGCCGATCCTGTGGCGTCGGAAGATGACCGCCGCCGGGTCTCCCAGGGCTTCCAGACGAGCCGCCACCGCCAGCAGGGTTTCGCGCGCGATGACCTGACGCTCGGCATCCGCATCGATCGCATCCCCTCGCTCAGGCGGCATGGCGTGGCTGCTCCAGGCCCCGTCCCTCGCGGCGGACCGTCGCTCCCCCCGCCGCCGATCAAGCATGACCGTATAGGCCATGCGATGCAGATAGGCTTCCGGGTTGGCGATGGGGCCCGACTGCGACCGAAGCCGCAGCCAGACGTCCTGCAGGACATCTTCGGCGTCGCCCGCCGCCCCCATGGCCCGAACACGTCGAAGCAACACCGGCCTCATATCGAGAAAGACCGCTTCAAGTCCGGCGGCCTGAGGCGAAGGCGGGGCTGTCATCGGCGCGCAATACACTCTGCGGCCGGGCCGCGTGCAACTGTTGATCTTCACAGAACACCACCACGCAGAGATCCCGGCGCCGCCAGCGACCAATGAGGTCAAGAGCGGCCCAAGGTGCGGACGGGGCAGGTCTTTGAACGGGCGGGTCTAACTCTCCCGGCCGTTCGGCGAGAAAATGACGATCATCACGCGCATTGCAAGCGGGCAACACCCCTACCCCGTCTCGCCGAGGCGTCTCGGGTCCGCCCGGCCCGATCATCGGCGAAACTGCGCCAGGTGCGAAAGGGACTTCATCGTCGGCGGCGTCAGAATTTCATTGAACAAAGGAAAGATCATGATGCTCGCGGCCGCCTCATCGCCAGCCCCTGCTTCTAAGAACCGCACCGGGCCGCTCTCGCCCGTCGCCCTGCATAGGCGCCGACTGGCTCAGAGACTGGCGCGAGACCCCGATGCTGACGGTCGCTTCTGGTGTTCGGTCGTTACAACCGGCATCTACTGTCGGCCATCCTGTCCTTCTCGCCATGCGAGACCGGATCATATCCGCTTCCACGACACGCTCGACGACGCCCGCCGCACCGGCTTTCGCCCCTGCAGGCGATGCCATCCCGATGGGCGCGGCCTGACGGAAGAGCGACGATTTTTGGTCGACAAGGCCTGCGAGATCATCCGGCGTTCCGGCGGCGCGGCGACAACCGCGGAGGTCGCGCAGGCCCTGGGCGTCAGCCCCAGTCACCTCTACCGGGTCTTCCAGCAGGTTCTGAAGCAAACCCCCGGGACCTTTGCCCGGTCGATTCCCCGAGAACCGAAACCCAGCACAATCCGCTGTACCGGCTCAGCCTCACTTCAAGGCCGAGTTGCGAAGTGATGAGATGAGCCCGGATATGCGCCAAAACTGAACGACCAGGCCTCACATCGGAGAGCGCGTCCGGCCTATGTACGAACAGCGCCTCCGGTCGCTCCCCCATAAGTCGGAGCCCCCAAGATGCTCCGGCCACTTCAATGTCCGAGGCCAACCGCCGCTTGGCGACAGATCCGCACCTGGTGATTGAGGGTGACCACGGGTTTCGACGTGCGGACCGAATTGCTCAATCTGATCCCGCTCACGGACCACTTCCTGGCGCCGGACATTGTCCGCCTCCGCCATGGAAGAGGCGCGCGCTGATGTCGCGCCGGCGACTGCGTACCCAGACGACAGAAAGCCCCGCGGCGGATGGCAGCGGGGCTTTGATGTTTTGGGTGCGGGAGCCTGCACCGGCCACCATAGCATCTGCAGAACTGAGGACATCCCGGCTTAGGCCTGCGCGTCGCACACAAGCGTGCAAGACTCTTGAGGGGTTAATCGAGGGTTGGTGAGGATATCCTCCGTTGAGCGATGTGCTGAAGCCTTTGCGACCAACGTCGGCCGCTCGCGCCTCAAGGTAGAACCTATGGCATTCGGGCAAGCGCCACGGAAGCGGTTCAGCGTGTGAAACGAACTTTAATTCGTCAAATTTATTTCCATTTTTGTCAGATAGTTTGACAAACTAAAAATCTGCTGCGTCAATCTCCCCATCTCGCATTCAGAACGAGAAACCTAGGGAGAGGGATAGAATGAGATTGTCATACTGGCTGAAGTGCGGCGTCGCTCTGGCCGCCGCCTGCGCCACACCCGCATTCGCACAAGACGCCGCATCGAGCGCCCAGGCTGATCTGGCCGATGTCGCCACCGTCGGCGACATCGTCGTCACCGCCCAGCGCCGCGAACAGAAACTGCAGGACGTGCCTCTGGCCGTCAGCGCCTTCGGCGCCGAAGCCCTGGCCGATGGCAAGGTCGAGAGCCTGGTCAGCCTGGACGGCAAGATCCCCAACGTGATTCTGGCGCCCGTCGGCGCCTATCCCTTCGCCAGCGCCTTCTTCATTCGCGGCCTCGGCTTCGCCGACGTCGAATCCAGCTTCGAGCCCTCGGTTGGCGTCGAACTGGACGGCGTCTATCTGTCGCGCAACGTCGGCGCGGTTCAGGACTTCTTCGACATCGACAGCGTGACCATCCTGCGCGGTCCGCAAGGCACCCTTTACGGCCGCAACACCATCGGCGGCGTGGTCAGCGTCCAGTCGCGTCGCCCCTCGTTCGACTTCGGCGCCCGCGCCCAGGCCACCTTTGGCTCCAACGGCCGTCAGGAACTGCGCGGCGGCGTCGAAGGCGCCCTGATCGAAGACCAGCTGGCCGGCAAGTTCTCCTTCCTGGCCAAAACCTACGACGGCTACACCAAGAACATCGACGGTCGCGACATGGGGGCCCAGGACACCACGTCGATGCGCGGCGCCCTACTGTGGACGCCGACAGCGACCTTCGACGCCACCCTGATCGTCGACTACACGAAGGATGAGGGTACCGGCCCGGGCCTCGAAAACGCCAGCCTGCCCGGCATGGTCCTGGACCTCGCAGGCCAGCCTGCGGACACGGACGGCGATCCCTTCCTGAGCCACATCGGCGACGACGTCTTCTCGAACTTGGAAGCCTATGGCCTGGCGCTGAACGCCAACTGGGACCTGGGCCCGGTCACGCTGACCTCCATCACCGGCTACCGCAACACCAAATCGAACATCCTGAGCGACTTCGACGCCACGCCGATCCCTTTCCTGACCGTCCATCGCGACGAAACCCATGACCAGTTCAGCCAGGAATTCCGCCTGGCCTCGAACGCCGACGGCCCGCTGCATTATGTCGTCGGCGCCTATTACATGACCCAGGAATACAACATCACCACGGGCCAGTTCGGTCTGGTCTTCGGCGGTCCGACGGCGGGTTCGACCGCCATCACCAGCCAGAAGGCGGACTCCTACGCCGTCTTCGGTCAGGCGGACTACGAAGTGCTTCCGGGCCTGACGCTGACGGCCGGCGGCCGCTACAGCCAGGAGAAGAAGACCTTCACCACTCAGCCGCTCTTCTTCCCGAACAGCGATACGTTTGAGGCCGACTTCGACGACTTCTCACCCAAGTTCGCCGTCAACTACAAGTGGTCGGACAACCTGATGACCTACGCCCAGTACTCGCGCGGCTTCCGCGCGGGCGGGTTCAATGGTCGCGCCGGCACCTTCGCCGCCGTCGGTCCCTATGATTCCGAAAGCGTCGACTCCTACGAAATCGGATTAAAGAGCGACCTGTTTGACCGTCGCCTGCGCCTGAACGCCGCCGCCTTCACCAGCAACTACAAAGACATGCAGCAAAGCGTCCAGCAGGTGATCCCGGGCACCAACATCAACCAGACCCTGGTCGCCAACGTCGGCAGCGCCAAGATCTCGGGCTTCGAGGCCGAGGCCACTGCGGTCGTGACCAACGCCTTCACCGTCACGGCTTCGGTCGGCTATCTGGATGCGGGCTTCGACGAATTCGTCGCCAACCTGGGCGACGGCAAGGGCGTGATCGACCGCACAAACCTGCCGATGACCTATGCGCCCAAGTGGAGCAACAGCGTCACCTTCAACTACAAGGAGTCCTACGACTTCGGTCAGGTGACGGCCCAGGCCAGCGTGCGCCACATGAGCGACGTGTACACCAGCTTCAACGTCGTCAACGCGACGTCGGACATGGCCCTGCGCAAGGCCAACACCATCGTGGACGGCAGCCTGGCGCTGGAACTGCCGGATGGTCGCTGGCGGGTCAGCCTGTGGGGCAAGAACCTGACCGACGAGGTGGTGATCAATAACACCTTCGCCGTGGGCCCCCTGCTCGCCGCGCGGGTCTATCAGCCGCCGCGTGAAATCGGCGTCGATCTGAGCTTCAACTTCTGACGATCCAGAGGCCGGCGCTGCAAAGGGCCGGCCTCTTCTTCGTCCGTCCCCTCTACTTCGAGTTCCGCCATGACGACCTCCGCCGAACTGATCGGACGGGCGCGTGAGTTGCTGCCCGTTCTCAAGGCCCGCGCCGCCGAGACCGAGGCCCTGCGCCGCCCCCACGACGACACCATCAACGACCTGATCGACGCGGGCATCCTGCAGATGCTGGTCCCCAAACGCTGGGGCGGCGCCGAGTCCGATCTGAAGACCATGTTCGAGGTCGTCGACACCCTGGCCCAGGGCTGCATCTCGACCGCCTGGATCGCGGCCTTCTATATCGGTCACAACCTCTACGCCGCCAAGATGACGCCCAAGGCGCAGGAAACCCTGTTCGGCGCGCGCGGCTTCGTGCTGCTGCCGGCGGCGACCGCGCCCACCATGAAGGCCGAACCTGTCGACGGCGGATGGGTCATCACCGGCCGCGCCCCCTGGGGTTCCGGCGTCATGCACGCCGACTGGGTGATGGTGTCCGGCATGACCCCCGACAAGGCCCCGCGCAGCTTCGTAATGCCCGTGTCCGACGTGACCGTGGACGACACCTGGCGCTTCAGCGGCATGGCCGGCACCGGCTCCAACGACATCGTCGCCGAGGGCGTCTTCGTCCCCGACCACATGTCGCTGGACGGCGCGGACCTGAGAAAGGGTGCGACCGAGGGCACGGCCCTGCACGACAATCCACTCTACGCCATCCCCCTGGTCCCCATGGCCTACGCCACCATTGTTCCGGTCCTGACCGGCGGTCTGAAGGGAGCCCTGTCGGCTTTTGAGGACATCGTCGATCGCCGCGTTCGCAACTTCTCGGGCGCCGTGGTCAAGAATCAACAGCACACCCACATCGTCCTGGGGGAAATGCAGGTCGGAACCCAGGCGGTCGATATTCTGGGACGCGCCCATGTGGCCCGCACCGAGGCCCTGGTCCAGACCGGCTTCACCACCGACGACCGCATCAGCCTGAAGGGCTCGGCCGGCTATCTGGCCCGCACCGGCCGCGAGGTGTCGCAGAACATGATGGCGAACGCCGGTTCGTCCAACTACCACCACGACCAGCCGATGCAGCGCTTCTGGCGCGACCTGGCGACCGTCACCTCCCACGCCTTCTGGGACTGGGACATCGCCCGCGAGCAGGTCGGCCGTCGCCACTTCGGCCTGCCGATCAACCACCCCATCGTCTGAACGGAACGTCTTTCATGTCGCTCGAAGTCGTCGCCACCGGCCTGCAGTTTCCCGAAGGCCCCATCGCCATGACCGATGGCTCGGTGCTGCTGGTCGAAATCCGCCGCCAGACCCTGAGCCGAGTCTCGCCGGACGGTCAGATCACCGTCGTCGCCCACCTGGGCGGCGGTCCCAACGGCGCCGCCATCGGCCCGGACGGTCGCGTCTATGTCTGCAACAACGGCGGCCTGGGCTGGGTCGATCTGGACGGTGGCCTGATGGTCCCTCACGGCGCGGCCAGCGACTATGCCGGCGGGTCGATCCAGGCGGTCGACCTGACCACCGGCGCCGTCGAGACCCTGTATGTCAAATGCGATGGACGCCCGCTCAGTGCGCCGAACGACATCGTCTTCGACAGCCACGGCGGCTTCTGGTTCACAGACCTGGGCAAGGAGAACGAGACCACCCGCGACTATGGCGCCATCTACTACGCCAAGACCGACGGCAGCTTCATCTCGCGTCAGCGCGACCGGATCTCTTGGCCGAACGGCTGCGGCCTGTCGCCGGACGAGAAGACCCTCTATGTCGCCGAGACCTGGACCTGCCGCCTCTGGGCCTATGATCTCAGCGCGCCGGGCGTTCTGGAACCCGCCGCGGCCGCCTATCTGCCGGGCCGCCACGTCCTCACCCTGGCCGACTACCTGCCCTTCGACAGCCTGGCTGTTCAGGCCAACGGCGACATCTGCGTGGCCACCGGCATCAACGGCGGCGTCACCGTCGTAACGCCGAGCGGCGAGGCCAACCACGTTCCCGTGCCCGACTTCGTCACCACCAACATCTGCTTTGGCGGCGCCGACATGAAGGACGCCTGGATCACCGGCTCCTCGACCGGAAACCTGTTCAAGACGCGCTGGGCCGAGCCCGGCCTGAAGCTGGCCTTCAACGCATGACCGCCCCCGAAGACACAGCCGTTCGCGCCCTGGCCTACCACTTCATCGAGGCCATACAGGCCGGCGACATCGAGACGGTGAAGGCCTGCTACGACCCCGCCGTTGTGGTCTGGCTCAACACCGCAGGCGTGGGCGTCGACCGGGCCGCCAACCTCGAGGTGCTGGCCGGCTTCATCGGCAAGACCTCGGAACGCCACTACCAGAACCGCCGGGTCCAGACCTTCCCCGGCGGCTACGTTCAGCAGCACCTGTTGAAGGCGACCCACGTCAAGGGACCGGTGCTCGAACTGGCGGCCACGCTGATTTGTCAGGTGCAGGATGGCGTGATCGTCCGGCTTGACGAGTACTTCGACTCCGCGCCGCTTACGGCCTGGTACGCCCAGATCAAGGCGTGCGCCTGATGTGCGCCCGCGCCCTTTCTCTTCACTACAGTAAAGGAGACCGCGGATGACCTCAGCCGCCGCCACCGCTGCCGTCGCCGCGCGACCCCGCCCGGCCTACGCCATCTATGTCGTTCTGGTCCTGATGGTCGCCTACATGCTGTCCTTCATGGACCGCGTGCTGA
>RCUQ01000406.1_pt1 | contig 19726 bp, 19 predicted proteins | sample 2166351 | NCBI WGS metagenome assembly RCUQ01 (sample SAMN09932597, study PRJNA488358) | compost metagenome | feature: garden; material: soil; isolation source: compost soil in acetonitrile-enriched culture | place: Germany: Experimental Botanical Garden Goettingen | collected 2016-01-27
TGCCGAAGCCGATCGAGGTTGCCACGATGATCAGGTTGACGTTGTTGCGGTAGTCGACCTTCGACAGCGTACGAATGCCGCTGGCCGCGACGGTGCCGAACAACACGATACCGGCGCCACCGAGAACGGAGGTCGGCACGGCCGCGATGACCCGGCCCATGAACGGCAGCAGGCCGAGCAGCACCAGGAACAGACCGCCGGTAGCCACCACGTAACGGCTCTTGATCCCGGTCACCGCCACCAGCCCGACGTTCTGGGCGAAGGCGCTCTGGGTAAAGGAGCCGAAGATCGGCGCGATCATGCTCGACAGCATGTCGGCGCGCAGACCATTGCCCAGACGCTTGGAGTCAACCTTGGTTTCGATGATTTCACCGACCGCCAGGATATCCGCCGAGGTTTCCACCAGCGTCACCATGACCACGATGCACATCGACAGGATTGCCGCGAAGTGGAAGGTCGGCATGCCGAAATGGAACGGGGTCGGGAAGCCGAACATCGGACCTTCGCTGACGGATGAGAAATCCGCCATGCCCAGGAACACCGCGACGATCGTACCGATGACCATTGCCAGCAGGATCGATAGACGCGAGATGGTCGCGCTGCCGATCTTGCTCAGCAGCAGCACCAGCACCAGTGTCATTGCGGCCAGGCCGATGTTGGCCATGCTGCCGAACTCTGGGGAATGGCTGTTACCGCCCATGGCCCAGCGTGCGGCCACCGGCATCAGCGTCAGGCCGATGGTGGTGATCACGATGCCCGTGACCAGCGGTGGGAAGAACTTGGTGATTCGAGAGAACACCGGCGTGATCAGTAACCCGATCAGCGACGCCGCTATCACCGCCCCCAGAATCGACTGGAACCCTCCCTCACCGCCGCTGCTGACAATCGCCACCATGGTCGCGACGCCGGAAAACGACACACCCTGTACCAGCGGCAACTGACAACCGAAAAACGGTAGACCCAGGGTTTGCAGCAACGTCGCCAGCCCCCCCGCAAACAATGAAGCAGCAATCAACAATCCAATGTCCGCGGGCGAAAGGCCGGCCGCCTGACCAATGATCAAAGGCACCGCGACGATGCCGCCGTACATGGTCAGAACATGTTGCAGGCCGTAAGCCATATTCGCGCCGATACCAAGATTTTCATCTTCTGGCCGTTGGTGTGAAACATGGGGCGTTTTCATGTTAGGGGGTTCCCTGGTTTTTGTTATGCGCACACTGTATGCAAGACTCAGGACAAATGTCTATAGAGTTGTATACAACTTGCTCGTCAAATTATGAACGGTTGGTCATGCAAGCCGTCTGCCATCGTGCGCAATCTCACCTAAAACCTTGAAATACATCCTCGCGAGCCATTCTCCCCCGCCCGCTAGTCTTTTGAATTCCTGGCGACCATCGGTCGTGATCGCCACCTTCCATATACATATAAAGTATGCATAATGAAGCCATTCGAAATTCAGTATCACAAGGCAAAGAACGCAGCCAACAAACTCAAGCACCAAGGGATCAGCCTCGCCGAGACAGAACCGGTGTTCCATGACGAACGCGCCCTGACTTTTCAGGACGATCACCATGATGAACAACGCTGGATTACCTTGGGGCTGGATGGCAAAGGGCGTTTGCTGGTCGTCGCGTACACCTACCGTGACCCGAATTTCGTTCGAATCATTTCAGCGCGTCTCGCCAGCAAAAACGAGCGGCGCCAGTATCTGGAGGCTTGACCCATGAAAGACGAGTACGACTTCAGTAACGCCAAGCGCGGGGCGGTGGCCTCCAGCAAAGGCAAGACCCGCATCACCATCATGCTCGATGATGTCGTCATTGAGGCGGCACGCGCGCTGGCCGAAAGCGAGGGCTACGGCTACCAGACCGCAATCAACAACACCCTGCGCCGGTCGTTGTTGGCCGATGGCAAAGTCGCTGAGGCCAATTCTACGGCGCACCTCAAAACGGGGATCACCGTTCCCGAACTGAGAAACCTGGAGAAAAAATTGTTGGAGGCCCTCAGAGAAATTCATCGTGTGATGGAACCCGATGCACAACCCTGAACTGACGCAAAAAGGGGCAGATTGATTCAATCTGCCCCTTTTTTGTGTGCACGATGCTGTTTCTATTGCGGTTTGATCAAGCGTTCAAGTGTGTGCATCAAGGTCGCATGGGGCGGCACCCGAATGCCGAACTCGCTTTCCAGCAAGGCACTCAATTGCGGCACATCGGCCACCTGCCGGCGTTCGCTCTCATGGCCTATGCGATGGATCGCAAAACTGCCGTTATTGAGCGTACGACGCCACCCTTCCCCGGTCCGCGCCACCATCAGCTGCTTGGCGAACGACGATTCCGGATGAGTCGAGACGTACCAGTTGCCGACGCTGTAATCGATGTCTTCCTGGCGTTGCAGATCGAAGATATACATCGCTCGCCACTCGTCGCCGACCTTGGCTCGAAGCGTGTAACCATCCTCGTGCTGTTCGATGCGATAGGGTTCGTGAGGTGTGAATTGCTCGGCAGGACTGTCGAGCAACAGCGGCGCGGTGGGCACCATGCCGCCGAAGCCGACGTCGGTGATGTAGCGCACGCCGTCCAGTGTCACCAGGCTCAAGCGATGGGTGCGAGCGGTCCATGCGCCTTCGGGCTGGCCCATGACCACGCGACCGCTGATGCCACGCGCGTCGAATCCCAGTTCCTGAAGCAAAATCAGGTACAGATAGTTGAGTTCGTAGCAGTATCCGCCTCGCCCGTTGTGCAGGACTTTCTGCTCGATCGACGGCAAGTCGATCAGCACGGGTTCGCCCGACAGTGTGGTGAGGTTTTCAAACGGGAAAGCACCGGTGTGGCGCAATTGAAGCTGCTGCAAGGTTTCCAGGGTCGGTGCCGGAGGCGCATCGAAGCCCAGGCGCCGCAGGTACAGCGCACGGTCGGTCAGGCGTGGCTCGCTCATCGTTCAGTCCTTTTGCACGGCGGCTGCGGATCGTTCCGCCAATGGCCGCTATGTATAAGGGATGAACCGTTGCGCACGACAATTGATTTAGCCAATGGCCCAGCGAAAACAATCAACGGCGTTTGCGCGAGTCCAGTTGAATCCAGGTTGGCGCATGGTCGCTGGCATGCGGTTCGTTGCGTACCCAGGCGTCGACACCAGCGTCCTGCAAGTAAGGGCTCAAGGCCGGATTGAGCAATAGGTGATCGATGCGCAACCCGGAATTTTTCTGCCAGTGCTGACGAAAATAATCCCAGAAGGTGTAGAGCCGATCCTCGGGATACAAGTGGCGCAGTGAGTCGGTCCAGCCCTGATCCAGCAAACGTTGATAACACGCGCGGCTCTCGGGTTGCAGCAAGGCGTCCTTGAGCCAGGAGCGCGGGTTGTAGATGTCCTGGTCGGTAGGAACCACGTTGTAGTCACCGGCCAGCACCACCGGGTGATCGCTACCCTGCAACGTCTGCGCATGGCGAATCAGTCGCTCGAACCAGGCCAGTTTGTAGTCGAATTTCGGCCCCGGCTGCGGGTTGCCATTGGGCAGGTACAGGCAACCCACCAGCACGCCATGCACGGCGGCTTCGATGTAGCGACTGTGGCTGTCGCCCTCATCGCCTGGCAACCCTCGCCGACTCTCCAGCGGCTGCGCATCTCGCGCCAGAATCGCCACCCCGTTCCATGACGCCTGCCCCTGCCAGATCGCACCGTAGCCGATGGCCTCAAGCTCGGCGGCGGGAAAGGCGCTGTCGACCGATTTGAGCTCCTGCAGACAGGCGATGTCCGGTTTCTCGCGTTCAAGCCAGGCCAGCAGGTTCGGCAACCGGGCACGCATGCCGTTGACGTTGAAGGTCGCAATTCGCAGCTTTTTCATGACCACCGTTCCGTTTGGCGGGGTGTGAAAACTGTGACCTCAGTGCCCGACCGTGGTTGCGTCGGCCACAGGGTTTTATGGGTTGCCGCAAATATGCCACTCGTCATCCAGCCGGCACCAACCACCCCGGCCTTCACACCAACATCAGGTAACGACTCACCTTTGGAGACGTACCATGATGAACATCAAAATTACCTCCCTGCTGATGGCGGGATTGCTGTCTACGGCGTCGTTAGCCACCTACGCAGCCTCCAGCGATGGCGCTGATGCGACGGGCACCAAATCCGGTGCAACCAGCGGCCCTGTCATGCCACCCGACAATACCCCCGCCGCGCCTTCAGGCGGAAATGCCGGGGATGGCGGCGCGACGGGATCTTCCAGCGGCAGTGCGGGTGGTGCAGGCGGAAACAGTGGCTCGGGCGCAGGTGGCGGCACCGGTTCGGCGGGTGGTGGAACCGGCGGTGCTGGCGGCGGGACGGGCAGCTGAACGCGTAAAGGCAGCCGATGGTGAGCATCGTTGGCTGCCTTTCACTGCCTGAGTTTTACATCTGTTTGACCGGAGGCGGGTTCCACTTGCCGTTCATTGCTTCGGCCTTCGGCCCATACAGGCGCATGGTCAGGTTGAACGGGCCTTTGGGCGCCGGCAGCCAATTGGCTTCCAGCTCCTTGCCGGGGCTTTCATTCTGGAAATACAGATCAAGCGATCCATCCGCATTGGTCTTGAACGGCATCCAGCTGCTGACCGCGAATCGATCCAGTTTATTACCAACCTGGAAACCTTCAGGGTCGTACAGCGTGATTGACCAGAACGCATTCACCGGCGGCTGTTGCCCTTTGTCGAAATGCAGCACGTATTTATTCACGCCATCGAGCGCCTTGCCGTTTGAGTCGCCCACGTTCAACGGATAAATCGCATCCTCGGGCAGGTTGGCGCCAAGCCCTACCTGGGCAACGATCGCGCGCTTGAGGTAATAGTTGCCGTAGACCCCCATGGTGTCTGTGTTCATCGACCAGCCGTTCTCCACCCGCGCCAGCGTCGGTAACTTCCAAGCCATCAGCGCTTGCGCGTCCTTGGGCACCGTTGCAAGCGCCGCTTTTACATCAGGGTCCAACGCATCCAGGTTGAATGGCTTGCCCGGCTCGATCCCGATGCGCTTGATCTGCGCCAGCATCGGCTGATCGGTGATGTGCGGCGGGTTCACTTTCAGCAGTTCGGCGGCGTAGGCGAAGTAGTCGCCGGCCGACATCGTGTCGACTTGGACTTTCGGCGGGGTTTTCATATCCACGGCCGGGTCGATTTTCACACTGACCGCTTCAGCTTCTTTGCCCAACCGCGACAACGGCGTCACGGTGTAGCCCGCCTGAATCTTGTGCACCGCCGCGTAGTCTGCCGCGCCATCAGTCTTGGTGCGGCCGATGATCCAGACAAAGGGAGTTGGCGCCGGCAGCTGACTCATCCCTGCCGGCACGGTGCCGGTCCAGCCCGGTGGAGTGACCAGAAATTGCGCCGCGTCGGTGCCGGTGGTGCGCCAGCCCGGCGAGGCGAACACGTCGCTCCACATGTCGAGCATCGGCAGCAAATAGAAACGCCCGGCGGTGTCCGGCGCGGCGATTACCAGCGGTTCTTTGGTCAAGTCGAGCCAGGCAATGGAATACAACGTGTCGAAGTTGGAGCGCACCACGCCTTTGAAATCTGCTGGTGGATACTGCGGCACGCTCACAAACATGTTCATCGGGCCTTTACCGAATTCCTTGCCCGGCTCGATGTTGGTGAATTGCTGGCGGGTGATGTCCATGGTCAGCAGCGGATAGAAATAAACGTAGGCATCCACGCCGATCGCATGAGCCTCGTCGGCAGTGATTTTCGATTGCGCGTGACTGGTCAGCGGAAAAACGGCGGAGGCTGCAACGGTTAGAGCAACGGCTGTCAATGCTTGGGTTATCGGCATGTTGGCGATCATCCGTGCGTAAGGGAGATCTGCCGGGTTCGGCAGAGCTTACGGAACTCTAGACGATCAACAGGACAACTTTTGACAGGCGGACAGCCGGGCCGTTTGTGGTGTTTCGAGGGTGATACAACCCGGCGAAACGCTTCAACGATCCGAGCGCATCAGCGCCGGGACGCCGCCCTCCATCGACAGCACGGCCGAGCGATTACGCCCCGAATGCTTGGCCTGGTACAGCGCCGCGTCCGCACGCTGGATAAACACTTCCATGCTGTCGCGCCCCGTCGGTATAAACGAATAACAGCCGAGGCTGACCGTGACGTATCCGGTGGGCGAACCGCTGTGGCTGATGTTCTTGTCCATGACGCTGCGGCGGATATGTTCCGCGATCGTCATGGCGCCATGAATGTCGGTATCGGGCAGCAACACCGCAAACTCTTCGCCGCCGTAACGCACCGCCAGATCGGCCTTGCGATGGCAGCAAGCTTTTACCGCCCGCGCCACCTCAGCCAGGCAGTGATCCCCCACCACATGACCGTAAGTGTCGTTGTAGCACTTGAAATAATCGATATCGAGCATGATCAGGCTCAGCGCACTGTGCTGGCGTGCGCCGCGTCCGAACTCGATATCCAGCGCCCGCTCGAATAATCGCCGGTTGGCCAGACCGGTCAGGCTGTCGTGGGTGGCGATCAACTCCAGCGCTTCCTGGGCCTTGCGCAGATCCGCCTCGACCCGTTCGCCGACGCGCACCTGACGGATGAATACCCAACCGAACAGGCCCACGCCGAGCATCACCAGCGCGACGATGGCACTGGAGCGAAACGCGGTGTCGTACCATCCCGCCAAAATCGAGTCCCGGGACGATGCCGCCGAGACCACCAGTGGGTAAGCCTCCAGTTGCCGGTAGCCATACAAACGGACAACGCCATCCATCACCGAGGTGAACATCGCGTTGCCTGAAGGCGCTCGCGGCAGCAGGTTCTGAAAGATTTCGCCCTGGGCCAACGACGTGCCGATCTGCGACTCCATGAATGGCCGGCGCGCCAGCAACGTTCCATCGGTCAAACCGAGGAACATCGAGCCGTTGTCGTCGATGTCGAAGCTTTTGAAGAACTGGTCGAAGTAGGACATTTTGATCCCGGCCAGTAACACGCCCTGGAACTGGCCGTTCTTGTCGTTCACCCGTTTGGAAACCGGAATGATCCACTCGCCATTTTCCCGGCTGCGAATCGCCGGGCCGATGTGCGCCACGGACGACACGTTTTGCTGGTGAAACTTGAAGTACTCCCGATCCGCCACGCCCGGGCCCCGAGGCAGATTTTCGAATGAGGTCACGACCCACTGGCCTTTCTGATCGAACAGCAGGATGCCGTGCAATTGATTCAGCGCCTGCACCCGTCGGGCGAAAGTACTCTGCAAGCGAGCTCTCAGGGAGGGAGCGAATCCATCGACCTGAATCCAGTCCACCAGACTGGTCAGCACCAGATCGGCCTGCATGAACGTGTCTTCGGCTTGCTGCGCCATGGCCCGCGTCAGGTTCGACGAGGCGACCTGGGCCTGGCTCAAGGCATGCCGCCGGGATTGCTCCAGTTGCAGATAAAGCAACGCGCACAGGCACAAGCACACCGTGGCAATGAACAATACCGCTGCCTTGCGCAACGGTATGCGTTTCAATGCGACGCCAGGGGCGTGGTGTGGGTCGTACTGGCGTGTAGGCAAAAAGCGCATCCTGGAAGGGCAAGGCATGGGCGGTGGCCCAAATCCCCTGGTTTTGTGCGCCAAGTCTACGGGGTTAGTACCAACAAATGGCAGCCATATGTCACGTGGTCGCCATCCGCCTCAACCGTCAGAACGCTGCAACCGCCGCATCGCACTATGCAGATGCGCCCGCGCACTTTCGGCATCACCCAAGCGCATCTGTTCATAGGCGCGCTGGGCGATGTCATGGGGCACCGGCAGAAGTTCTCGCTGGGTCGCCATTGCCATCAACTGGACCTGGGCGGCACGCTCCAGGTAATACAGATCGTCCCAGGCTTCGGCGATGGTGGAACCGGCCACGATCACCCCGTGATTCTTCAAGAACAGGATGTCGGCGTTGCCCATTACACTGGCAATGCGATCGCCTTCGGACTCATCCAGCGCCAGGCCGTTGTAGTGTTCGTCCACCGCTGTGCGCCCGTAAAATTTTAACGCCGTCTGCCCCAGCCACAACAGCGGTGGACCTTGCAGCAGGCATAGCGCGGTGGCGTGCGGCATGTGCGTGTGGAACGCCACTTTCACGCGCGGCAACTGTTTATGAAGCCGCGCATGAATATAGAACGCCGTCGCTTCCGGCAGACCTTCGCCCTGAACCACATGGCCGTGGAAATCGCAGACCAGCAGCTTGTCAGCCGTGACTTCTTCGAAGGCGTAGCCGTAAGGGTTCACAAAAAACAGATCGTCGCGCCCCGGCACCATGGCCGAAAAATGATTGCAGATGCCCTCCTCCAGACCATGACGCGCCGCCAGTTGAAAACACGCCGCCAACTCCGTGCGAGCGGTGATGACAGCAGACGAATCCAGATCGAGGTCGGCGTAAATCGAGGGACGGAAACTGCCTGCAAGAGTGTGAGCCATGGCGATGCCTCCGGGGGTTACCAGCCAAGGGACGTGAACAAAGGCACGACCTGATCCAGCGTGTTCAATATCGCATCGGGTCGGTAGTCCGGCAGTAATTGCCGACCGGTGCCACGGTCGATCCATACGCAACGAAAGTGCATGTCCCGGGCGGCGGTGTGGTCCAGTGTCGGGCTGGCGCAGATATGCACCACTTGGTCGCGGGTGACGCCGAGTTGTTCGTGCGCATAGTCGAACAATCGCGGATCGGGTTTGTAGGCGCCGGCCTGTTGGGCCGTGATGACCCTGTCGATATGCCCGCCCAGTTGCGCGACATTGCCGGCAATGATGTCGTCGTCGGTGTTGGAGACGATGCACAGCTTGAAGCCCATTTCCTTGAGTTGCGCGAGGGTCGCGATCACCTCGGGAAACGGCGGCATCCGCGGAATCGCCGCGGCTAGGCGCTGACTGTCTTCAGGCGCGCTGGCCAGGCCAAGCTCTTCCAGAGCCAGATGCAAACCGAGGGTGCTCAACTGACGGAACGAGCGATGCGGCGGAATCTGCTCCAGCCGATGCTCGTGCCGGTCGTAGACCTCGATCAGGCGCTCGACCTCCACGCTGTGCTTGCCCTTTTCGCGCAAAATCTCGGCCACCACGGCTTTCAAACCTTCATCCCATTGAATCAGCGTGCCGTAGCAATCGAAGGTCAGCCATTCGGGGCGCGGGGTGTTTTTAAGGGGCATGGCAGCATCCTCTGAAGTGTGGCTTTCAGGTTATGCGTCAACAGTGATAGTGTGAAATTAAATTAGTACCTGATCGTCAGTTGCAAAACGAATATCAAAGGTGTCCGCGATGCTCGATCTCGAACTGCTCAAAACCTTCGTCTGTGTGGTCGATGAAGGCAGCTTTACCCGCGCGGCCGAGCGCGTGCACCGGACTCAATCCACCGTGAGCCAACAGGTGCGCAAACTCGAAGAACTGGTCGGGCATTCATTGCTGATGCGCGATCGCACGGGGCAAAACATCAGCCTCACCGAGCACGGCGAAATGCTGATTCACTATGCGCGTCGCTTGCTGGCGTTGTCCTCGGAGGCCGTAGAAGCGCTGGCCAGCGACGTCGACCTGGAAATTCTGCGCATCGGCGTGCCGGAAGATTTCGACGCCCGGCGCATGGCGATGATCCTCGCCGGCTTCAACCGCGAAAAACCCCAGGCGCGCCTCGAGACCGTCAGCGGCATGAGTACCGACCTCAAGCAGAAACTCGCCAGCGGTGACATCGACATTGCGCTGGTCAAACGCGAGCCGGACAGCGGTCCGTGTTGGGCCGCCTGGCCGGAAGCGCTGGTGTGGGTCAAAGGTGCACAGACCGACCCGGCCAACGGCGTGTTGCCGCTGGCGCTGTTTCCTCAAGGCTGCATTTATCGACAGCGGGCCATCCGCCTGCTGGACGTGGCGCAACGGCCGTGGCGGGTCGCGTTTGGCAGTCACAGCCTGACCGGGATTCAAGCGGCGGTAGCCTGCGGATTGGGTATTTCGGTATTACCTGCTTCAGCGGTGCTGCCCGAGCACAGCATTTGTACCGACCTGCCGCCATTGCCACCCACAGAGGTGGCACTGATCAGCCGCGAGGGCGCACTGAGCGGATTGCAACGAGCACTGGTGGAGTTTCTGCGGGTGGAGTTGAGTCAGGTTTGATCGTCAGATCAGCCGCTCGAGTTCATCCAGCGTCACGCGTGGGACGAGTTCGACAGGAATCTTCGAAGTGCTGGACACGTTGTAAACCCGAAAATCCGCATTCACGACGCTTTTCGCCAGGATCGCGAAAGACGGCAGGATTCTCTTATGAAAATGATCGTCGAGTACGCAGGGAGAAATGAACGTTCCGGGTGTTTCGTAAAAGCGACTCACCGATGGGTCCAGATCGACACCGACCAGAAACACCTTGGTAAACCCCAAGTGATAGGCAAGCTGTATGGCCAGGTAGGCCACCGTCCGCGCATCAAAAAAGCCGCGTTTGAGGTTCTTGCTGAAGCCAAGGGTTTTATTGCGACCATTGCCGATCTTGCGATTTCTCACCAGTTCCTTATCCGTCCTGAACAGGTCACGCCAGGAAAGTCTTGGTGCTCGCCTCAAAAAATACAGATCCCCCTGAGGCTTGAACGAAGTGTGCCAGATATGATTTTCCCATAACGCCACCCGCTCGCTCAGGTGCATGGCTTTTGTAAAGAGTTCGGGTTGCTGCTCGGAAAAACCCTGATCGGTGCACACATAAAAAAATGGACTGATGCCTGTCCCGATAAATTTCGAAATGGCGCCGTTCATGGTAATCATTGGAACGTCTGCGTACTTGTGCAGCGGAAAGTCTTTGGCGGAAGCCCCCGAGGCAATGATCAGTACTGAACCTTTTTGAGAGTTGCGACAATCATCCAGGTCTCGCACTTGGAGTGGCCCGGTAGTGAGTGGAGCTTTTCTCTGCGCAACATCCATTAATGAATTCCCTATCCATGTCGGTCGATCGATGATCTCTGACCCGTTTTCAGAACAATAGTTTTGCTCTGAAAACGCATTCCGCCGCTCCCTTGCTACGGCTTGCTCTGTCCTGTTACGACCAGCGTGCTTTCTCCCCCCGGCAATTCCAATGCGGGCAGTTTTGAAGGCAGGTTCAATTGTCGCAGTACCGGAGAATCGTAGCCGTAAACGTCAGGCTTGAACGTCACCCTTCCCTCTTTGCTCAAGTCGACTGTCCAGTACGCCAGCAGCACCGGAATCTTGACCGGAAGCTTGATGTTTTCGGTCTTGCCGTTGGCCAACTGCTTTTGAATGCCCTCGCTGTTCCAGCGCACCGGATCGTTGAACAGCAGCTCGACCAACTGCAGCGGATTTTCCACCCGGATGCAGCCGGAACTGGTGGCGCGCATGGACTTGGCGAACAACTCGCGGTGCGGCGTGTCGTGCAGATAAATCGCATAGTCGTTGGGGAAACGAATGACCACCTGCCCTAACGAGTTCTCGGGGCCGGCATCCTGACGCAGCGTGATGCCGCGCGCGTTGTACCAGTCGATACCCGACGGATCGAGCACATGTCCATCCCGGTCCAGGGCTCTGATCCGGTTGGCGGCCAGATAATCCGGATTCTGCTGAATCTTGGGCAGCATGTCCTTGACCAGAATCGTCGGCGGCACGGTCCAGGTGGGATTGAACGTGATGTAGGTAATTTCGGACTGAAACACCGGCGTACTGCGAAACGGCTTGCCGACCTGTACCCGGGAACGCCAGATCGGCTGGCCGTCGCGATACAGCGCGACCTTGTACCCGGCGATGTCGACCACGACAAAAGTGCCCTGGAGTTTGTAAAGCAGCCAACGAGCCCGCTCCATGTTCACCCGGACCTGATCGATCCGCGCATCAACGGGCACATTCAACGCCGCCAGGGTCGCCGCCCCCGCCACGCCATCCGCGCCAAGGTATTGCTCGGTCTGATACTTCTTCACTGCCGCGATGACACTGTCGTCGTAATCGTTTCGATTGCTCTTCGGGGCCGCCAGGTATCCACCAGCCGTCAAACGGGCACGCAATTGTGCGACTGCCGTCCCGGTCATTCCCGGCTTGAGCGACTGCCCTTCGGTGACTTTCGGCCAACCGCCGGCATCGCGCACCTGACGCAACTGCGCCAAAGCCTCTCGCATGCTGCGGTAAACCGCTTCCTGCGGCGGTGCCTGAGCGAACCCGCGTGCCACGTCGTGATCGTCGAGCGCGGTAAAGAAACTGTTCACGTCCTCACGGGGGTCAACGCCGACCGGGTCGAAATTCCAGTGAAAATCCAGTCGCGACGGATCAACTTTGCCGCGTCGTAATTGCAGCAGCGCAGCGATGTAGGTGCGGGTCAGCGCGATATCGAAGGCTGCCGATTGCGTCGGTGTCGGCGCGGTGGCCTGCATCGTCAATTGCGCCTGGGCCAACTCGTCAATCCGATAGTCCTCAGGGATCAGGCCATCGATTTTCGTGTCATTCAGGCTTTTGAGCAACTGGGTGACATCGCGTCCGTTGGTCCACGCCGCGCGATAATTACGGTGCGAGTAAAAATCCATGACCACCCGGCTGATATCCACCCGCTGATGCTTGCGCGCAGTGAGCAACGGTGGAAACGCCGATTTCAGCGGTTCGAGCACTGCCTGGATCGCTTGACCGACGACATCATCGGGCGCCGCAGACAAAACGGTCGTTTCAGGAGATACCGGCACGATCGGCGAACTTTCACCAAAAGCAGTGCCGCTGATCAGAAAGACCATAAAAAATACGCGGCTTATGACGAATAACCTTGTTAATTGCCCCATGGATAATCCTTAATCTCCCGCAAATCAAAAGGCTAGCGTTCCACTCGCTGCTAGACTCGATATATTCCTGATGAGACTTACCTTATGCCGTTACAACGCTTTGGCTTTCTACTTACAGCGCTGCTGTTGACGTCGGTCTGCATACCCGCAGCCTACGCCGATTCGCTGGAAGTCGCGCTGGCCAAAGCCGCTCCGAAAGCCAATGCAAAAGTCATCGCCCTGGCTGTACGCGCCACCCAGTGCACTCGCGCCCAAGGCGCAGTCCCGGCACAGAGACTAGCAGTGATCGATTATTCCCTGCCCTCGACTGAACAACGGCTGTGGGTTTTCGACTTGAAAAAGCGCAAATTGCTCTTTCACGAACTCGTCGCCCATGGCCGCAACAGCGGCGAAAACATGGCCACCTGGTTCTCCAACCAGAACGAAAGTTTCGCCACCAGTATCGGTTTGTTCCGCACGCAAGAAAGCTACCGCGGCCAGAACGGCTATTCATTGCGCATGGAAGGCCTGGAGCCGGGCTTCAACGATAACGCTTTTGACCGGGCAATCGTCATTCACGGCGCACCGTACGTCAGTCCCGTGCTCGCACGCGCCAATGGCCGTATCGGCAGAAGCCTCGGCTGCCCGGCAGTCCGGCCGGCGATTGCACATCGGCTGATCGACTCGATGAAGGATGGCCAACTGCTGTTTTCCTACTATCCGGATCAGCGCTGGCTGAAGTCGTCTTCGTACATTAATTGCGGTGGCGGCACCGTGGCGTCGTCCGATAAGCCTACTAAACGCCAGTAACCACCACCCTACCTGTCAAAACTGTAATCCCCGCCTCAGCCTGCTGAAAGCCACCGCCCGTTAGCCTCGTCGACAAGTTCACCAGGCTGACGGACGGGATAATCGGCATGCACTCCAACACTTCACGACGCACCTTCGTCAAAGGCCTGGCCGCCGGCGGCTTGCTGGGCGGCCTCGGGTTATGGCGACCGCCGGTCTGGGCCGTCAGCAGCCCCGGCCAACCGCAAGTGCTGACGGGCAGCGACTTCGAGCTGTTCATCGGCGAAACCCCGGTCAACTTTACCGGCAACCCGCGCACTGCGATGACCATCAATGGCAGCCTTCCCGGCCCGCTCCTGCGCTGGCGCGAAGGCGATACGGTCACGCTGCGGGTGAAGAACGCACTCAAGGACAGCACCTCCATTCACTGGCACGGCATTCTGCTGCCGGCAAACATGGACGGTGTGCCGGGCTTGAGTTTCAAAGGCATCGAACCGGGCGGCCAGTACGTCTACCAATTCAAGGTCCGGCAAAACGGCACCTACTGGTATCACAGCCATTCGGGGTTGCAGGAACAGGCCGGCGTCTACGGGCCGCTGGTGATCGACGCCAGGGAGCCGGAGCCGTTCCAGTACGACCGCGATTACGTGGTGATGCTCACCGACTGGACCGACGAAGACCCGGCCAGCCTGATGAAGACCCTGAAAAAACAGTCCGATTACTACAACTACAACAAGCGCACCGTGGGCGATTTCATCGACGACGTCAGCGAGAAAGGCTGGGGCGCGACGGTCGCCGATCGCAAGATGTGGGCGGAAATGAAGATGAATCCCACCGACCTGGCCGATGTCAGCGGCGCCACCTACACCTACTTGATGAACGGCCAGGCGCCGGACGCCAACTGGACCGGCGTGTTCCGCCCCGGTGAAAAGCTGCGACTGCGCTTCATCAACGGCTCGGCCATGACCTACTTCGATATGCGCATTCCGGGCCTGAAAATGACCGTGGTCGCCGCCGATGGTCTTCACGTAAAACCGGTAACTGTCGACGAATTCCGCATCGCCGTGGCGGAAACCTTCGACGTGATTGTCGAGCCGAGCGAAGCCGCCTACACCCTGTTCGCCCAATCGATGGACCGCACCGGTTATGCCCGCGGCACTCTCGCGTTGGGATCCGGATTGTCGGCGCCAGTGCCATCGCTGGACCCGCGTCCGCTGGTCACCATGGATGACATGGGCATGGGCGGCATGGATCACGGCAGCATGGCCGGCATGGACCATAGCAACATGGCCATGCCCGGCATGCAGTCCCATCCAGATTCGGAAAACGACAACCCGTTGGTAGACATGCAAGCCATGTCCACCTCACCCAAACTCGACGACCCCGGCCTCGGCCTGCGCAACAACGGCCGCCGAGTCCTGACCTACTCCGACCTGCGAAGCACCTTCGAAGACCCGGACGGGCGCGAACCGGGCCGCACCCTCGAACTGCACCTCACCGGTCACATGGAGAAATTCGCCTGGTCGTTCAACGGCATTAAGTTCTCCGACGCCGAGCCGCTGCGCCTCAAGTATGGCGAGCGCGTCCGCGTGGTGCTGGTGAACGACACGATGATGACGCACCCCATCCACCTGCACGGCATGTGGAGCGATCTCGAAGACGAGAACGGGGCATTCATGGTGCGCAAACACACCATCGACATGCCACCGGGCTCGCGCCGCAGCTATCGGGTTACCGCCGACGCGCTCGGTCGCTGGGCCTATCACTGCCATCTCCTGTACCACATGGAAATGGGCATGTTCCGTGAAGTTCGCGTGGAAGAATGAGGCGCCAACCATGATCAGATTCACCTCCGTTGCCATGGCCCTCCTCTCCGGCCTGCCGTTTTCTTTCGCCATCGCAGCCACTGACGACATGCAGGGCATGGATCACAGCCAGATGACTGGAATGGACCATGGCCAGATGCAAAGCATGGACGAAGGCCAGATGCAGCCCGCGGCGCCGACTGAAAGTCGTACGCCGATTCCACCGTTGACCGATGCGGACCGAGCCGCCATTTATGTCGACCCGGCCGGGCACCGTGTGCATGACAGCGCACTCAACTCATTCTTTCTCGCCGACAAGCTCGAATGGCAGGACGCCGACGACGGCAGCACCCTGGCCTGGGATTTGTCCGGCTGGATCGGCGGCGACATCGATCGCCTGTGGATGCGCTCTGAAGGCGAGCGCACCAACGGCAAGACTGAAGACGCCGAAATCCAGGCACTGTGGGGCCACGCGATCAGCCCATGGTGGGACGTGGTCAGCGGCATTCGTCAGGACTTCAAACCCGGCGCACCGCAGACCTGGGCCGCGTTCGGCGTGCAAGGCATGGCGCTGTACAACTTCGAAGCCGAGGCCACGGCCTTCATCGGCGAAGGCGGCCAGAGCGCCGCGCGACTGGAGGGCGACTACGACATCCTGCTGGCCAACCGACTCATCCTGCAGCCCACCGCCGAGCTCAACTTCTACGGCAAAAACGATCCACAACGGGGGATCGGCTCCGGCCTGTCCAACAGCGAAGCCGGCCTGCGCCTGCGCTACGAAATCCGCCGGGAATTTGCGCCGTACATTGGCGTGACCTGGAACCGCACCTACGGCAAAACCGCCGATTACGCCGCCGCAGAAGGCGAGGACCGCAGCGAGACGCGCCTGGTTCTCGGCGTGCGGATGTGGTTCTGAACCCGTTAACCCAACACTAAAAAACAGCCGCATTGAGCGGCAAGAGGCCTTGCATGCGCACCATCAAAATCACTGTTATCGCTATGTTGTTGTCTACCGGGCTGCTGCTGAGCAGTCTCGCTCAAGCACATCCGAAGCTGCTGTCCTCCAACCCCACCGAAGGTGCGCAGGGTGCAGCACCGGGCACCATCGAACTGCACTTTTCCGAAAACCTGGTGACGCAATTTTCCGGTGCAAAACTGGTCATGACCGAAATGCCCGGCATGGCCCACTCGCCCATGCCCATGAAAGCCAAAGTCAGCGGCGGCAGCGATCCAAAAACCATGCTCATCACCCCGCTATCGCCTCTGCCCGCCGGCACCTACAAAGTGGAGTGGCGCGCCGTGTCGTCGGACACCCACCCGATCACCGGCAACGTTACTTTCAAAGTGAAGTGAGTGATGAGCGACTCGGCCAACATCGTCCTGCGATTTTCGTTGTATGTGGATTTGCTGCTGTTGTTTGGCGTGGCGTTGTTTGGGCTGTACAGCCTCAGGGGGCCGGAGCGGGTTTCAGGGGTGGTGCTGCCGTTTCGATCATTGCTGGGGGCGACGACCGTGCTCGCAATGGTGCTATCCGTCGTTGGCATGCTGCTGATGGTCAGCAACATGAGCGGGGAGTCGAACCTTGCCGAGCTGCGTCCGCATATTGAAATGATGGTGTTGGAAACGGACGCAGGCTCGGCCTGGACGATTCGGATCATCGCGCTGCTCGTCGCTGGGCTGGCGATGCTGATCCACCCTCGCGCTCCGACTGTTGGATTAGTGCTGACGGCTTTTGCTGGCGGTGTCGCCCTCGCCTCTCTGGCGTGGACTGGCCATGGCGCCATGGATGAAGGCATCTGGCATTTCACCGCGGACATTTTGCACCTGCTGGCCGCGGGCGCCTGGCTGGGTGCGCTGGTCGCGTTTGCCTTGATGTCACAAACCCACGTCTTGCAAACCGAGAAGCACATCCGTCTGCTGACCCGCGCCGTCAGCCGGTTTGAATCAGTGGGCGCACTGATTGTGGCGGTCATCGCAGTGACCGGTGTCGTGAACTACCTCTTCATCGCCGGGGCGAAAGTCGACGAAGTATTTCTCAGCGCCTACGGGATTTTGCTGTTTATCAAAGTCGCGCTGTTTGCCGGCATGCTCGTACTCGCCGCGCTGAACCGCTTCCACTTGGGACCGTTTCTGGAGCGGTCATTGCGCGATGGTCAACACCGAGTCGCGGCGAATGCGTTACGTCGCAGCGTGATGATGGAACTGGTTGCAGCGGTTTTGATTGTCGGATTGGTGGCGTGGCTGGGGACACTAAGTCCGGAGATGGACGGACAGTAGTGCTCGCTCACTTTTGAGTCCCTGAAAGTTTTCACTACACTCCCTCCTCCAAGCCACACCATCACAAAAGCCCGATAACAATGAAAAAAATCAGAAGCACATTGATGCTCGGCGGCCTGCTCGCCCTGTCGTTTGGCGCCCAGGCTCAGGAAAGCGCATCGCATCTGGACAGTGTCATTCAACAAGGTCAACTGCGCGTTTGCACCACGGGTGACTACAAGCCCTACACCTTCAAAGCCGAAGACGGCAAGTATTCCGGCATCGATATCTCGATGGCCCGCGCCCTGGCCGACAGTCTTGGCGTCAAGGTGGAATGGGTGCCGACCACTTGGAAAACCCTGATGCCCGACATGCTCGCGGGCAAGTGTGACATCGCTATGGGCGGCATCTCGGTCACTCTGGAACGGCAGAAAAAGGCGTTTTTCAGCACCACCCTGGACGTCGACGGCAAAATCCCGCTGGTGCGTTGCGAAAACCAGGCGCTGTACCAGACCATCGACCAGATCAACCAACCCTCGGTACGCCTGGTCGAACCGGCCGGCGGCACCAATGAAGCCTTCGTCCACGCCTTCCTGCCCAAGGCACAATTGCAACTGCACGACAACGTGACCATTTTTCAGGAACTGCTCGACAAGAAAGCCGACGTGATGATCACGGATGCGTCGGAAGCGCTGTACCAGCAGAAGCAAAAACCTGGGCTGTGTGCAGTCAATCCGACGCAATACATGCAATACGGCGAGAAGGCCTATCTGCTGCCTCGGGATGACATGACCTGGAAGTTGTATGTCGATCAGTGGCTGCATTTGGCCAAGGTGACGGGTAACTACCAGAAAGTGCTGGGACAGTGGTTGGCGGTGCCTGACGCTAAATAATCAGGCATTGTTGCGAGCAGCAAAAAGGCGCCCCTCTTCAGGAGCGCCTTTTTTGTTTTCGTTCGGGACTCAGTCGTCGTGCAACAGGCCGGAACTGTAATCACCGAAGCTGTTGCCGAGCGCACTGCCATGGAAATTCAGTTTATTGGGGTTGTTATTGGTCGGCCCCGGTCCGAATCCATTAGACAATTGGGCGTCATCCGCATAACGGTGATCGGTACTCACACCCGAACAGGCGCTCAACAGCACAGCACAGGCGATCAACGCGAATTTGATGAGGTTTGAGAGCATTTTTATTGTTCCTGTGGGTGGGGGCGCGTTGGCTTGATCCTGTGCACTCATCGTAGGCCTCTGGTCAGGCGGAGATTATGAAACTTTGCAGGGCGACAGCGTTGGTTCAGGTAGGAAGGCTTCTGAAATCAATCGCGCGATCAATGTCCCTGGACCCGTCCAAACCCCACAAGTCCAATCCTGTTAAACTCCCCCACCTCCCAGCCTCACCGATTCCAGATCCCCAATGTCCGTAGCTACCGCAACACCTGCCCTGCTGTCCCGTCGGTTCTCCGTCGCGCCCATGATGGATTGGACGCAGTAACCGCCCAGCCCTAAGATTTTAATGGTTCTTCGCTCGATTTTTGTTCGCCATGTAGCAACTTTTAAGTAACACTCATGCAATATCTGTCGCGGGCACTGCCGGTGCTATGCTTGGGCTTTCTCGAAAGGGAGTCGATGCCATGCCAGATGATATCGGCTATCGAATTGGGTGATTTGGAGAGGTTTAGAAGGTAATTTATGCCAAGTCTCAAGGATATCTACCCAACCGCCAAGCAGCTATGCGACGCACCCCTGCTGGATTTGAGCCATTCTTTACTTCTGGTACTTGGGACCAGGTTACATTCTTCGCGAGGCAGCGAATGTGCCCACAACTTCCTAAGCGAAGTGCTTAATGACTACGACAATAATGAACACGCAGCATTAGCGTGTTCGGAGGCGTGGACCTGGCTTCATTCCAACGGATTCATTTGTCAGAATCCTATGAGTGATTCTCCGTGGATGACCCTTACAAGACTTGGTCGAAACCACTATGACCAAGGCATACAGCTAAAGTCGTGGATTGAAGATCGTCAACTCCCAGAGGACATGATTCACCTTTCTCTCCGGTCCGCCGCACTCCGCCTGTTCAGACAAGAATTATTCGATAATGCCGTCTTTGAAGCGTTCAAAGTGCTCGAAGTATCTGTCCGTCAAGCTGCAGGTCTCGGCGATGAGTGGATTGGCACAAAGC
>RCUQ01000407.1_pt1 | contig 19724 bp, 15 predicted proteins | sample 2166351 | NCBI WGS metagenome assembly RCUQ01 (sample SAMN09932597, study PRJNA488358) | compost metagenome | feature: garden; material: soil; isolation source: compost soil in acetonitrile-enriched culture | place: Germany: Experimental Botanical Garden Goettingen | collected 2016-01-27
TGGTTTATTAGATGCTTCTGAAAAACATTTTGCAGAAACAGGAAAACCATTATTCTCTTCTCATATGATTGACTTATCTGAAGAACCTATTGAAGAAAATATCGAAATTTGCAAAGGCTATTTAGCTAGAATGAGCAAAATGGGAATGACTTTGGAAATCGAACTTGGAATCACAGGTGGTGAAGAAGATGGTGTTGACAATTCTGATGTTGACAGTTCAAAACTATACACTCAACCTTCTGAAGTATCTTATGCTTACGAAGAATTATCAAAAGTAAGTCCAAGATTTACAATCGCAGCTTCTTTTGGAAACGTTCACGGTGTTTACAAACCAGGAAACGTGAAATTGACTCCAAAAATCTTAAAAAATTCTCAAGATTACGTTCAGGAAAAATTCCAAACAGGACATAACCCAGTTGATTTTGTTTTCCACGGTGGATCAGGTTCTACATTAGAAGAAATCAGAGAAGCTATTGGTTATGGTGTAATTAAAATGAACATCGATACTGATTTACAATTTGCATTTACAGAAGGTATCCGTGATTACATGGTTAAAAACATTGAATACCTAAAAACTCAAATTGGAAATCCTGACGGAGCAGATGTTCCGAACAAAAAATATTACGATCCAAGAAAATGGTTGCGTGAAAGCGAAATTACATTCAACGCTAGACTTGAGCAGGCTTTTGCTGACTTAAACAACGTGAATACACTATAATTTTAAAAATTTAAGGTTTAAAGTTAGCTTCGAACATTAAATACTGATTACTGAAACACTGAATACTGAATAGATGGCTTGGTTTAAAAGAAAAGAAAAAGGTATTACTACCGCTACTGAAGACAAAATGGATGTTCCAAAAGGGCTTTGGTATAAGTCTCCAACTGGAAAAATTATTGATGCCGAAGAATTGGCTCGCAATTTATATGTGAGTCCTGAGGATGATTTCCACGTTAGAATTGGAAGTGATACGTATTTTGAAATCTTATTCGACAACAATGAATTTGTTGAATTAGATAAAAATATGACTTCTAAAGATACTTTGCATTTCGTTGACACCAAAAAATATTCAGAGCGTTTAAAAGATGTCATGGAAAAAACCAAACTCAAAGACGCTGTGCGTACCGGAGTTGGTAAATCCAAAGGCAAGGATGTAGTAATCTGCTGTATGGATTTCGCCTTTATCGGTGGTTCCATCGGAGGTGTTGTAGGAGAGAAAATTGTTCGTGGCATTGATCATGCTATCAAAAACAATATGCCTTTCATCATGATTTCTAAATCAGGTGGAGCGCGTATGATGGAAGCTGCTTATTCGTTAATGCAATTAGCAAAAACATCGGTTAAATTAGTTCAACTTGCCGAAGCAAAATTACCGTATATTTCATTGTGTACCGACCCAACAACTGGAGGAACAACCGCTTCTTATGCCATGCTTGGAGACATTAATATCTCTGAACCTGGAGCATTAATCGGGTTTGCCGGACCAAGGGTAGTAAGAGACACAACAGGTAAAGATTTGCCGGAAGGTTTTCAAACCGCAGAATTCCTTATGGAGCATGGTTTCTTAGACTTTATTACCCCAAGAAAAGAATTGAAAGACAAGATTAACTTGTATATCGATTTGATTCAGAATAACGATATTAGATAGTTTCGAACTTCTATAACCACAAAAAATCCCATCTGCTAAAATAAACTGCAGATGGGATTTTTTTATATCTTTATTTCAAATCCTAGCTTACGAAAAAATATTGATTGGTTTCATATTTTGTTTTCTTCTACGGCCTTGCACTAAGAAAGAAAAACCTCAGAACCTTAGCAACTCAGAATCTCAGAACCTCTCAAAAACTACATTCCCGTTCTAATCGCTTCCACAGGATCTAGTTTTGAAGCTGTAATTGCCGGCAAAATTCCAGAAATCAATCCGATAATAGCAGCAAGACCAGTTCCTAAAAGAATATTCCCTATTCCAAGGACGAATTCAAAATCTAGTGCTTTTGTCAAAATAACTGAAATAACCCAAACTAAAAACAAACCGACAATCCCGCCTATCACAGAAAGAATAATGGCCTCGAATAAAAACTGAAATAATATAAATCTATTTTTAGCTCCTAATGATTTCTGTATCCCTATCAAATTAGTGCGCTCTTTTACAGAAACAAACATAATATTGGCAATCCCAAAACCGCCCACAAGCAAAGAAAACCCACTAATTATCCAGCCCACAACGTTCATCTGACCTAAAATACCATCGATAAAATCAGTGAACCCGGAAAAGACATTAATAAAAAAATTATCTATTTCTCCTGCCTTCAGGCCACGGTAGTTTCTTAACTTTTGAGAAATTTCTTCTTTGTATGCCTCCATATCAACCCCACTTGCAGGCTTCAAAATAATAACATTCGTCAAACCATCATTATTATCACCATACAATTGTCGCACAAAATTTACCGGAATAAAAACTGAGGTATCATCGCTGTCACCAAATAAACCGGCTCCTTGTTTTTTCAGAACACCAATAACCGTAAAACGTTTACCATACAAACGGACATTTTTCCCTATAGGTTCAGACTCATCAAATAATGACTTTGCGATTTCATTTCCTAAAACAATCACTGTAGATCCTGAATTGGCTTCAGACTCATTATAAAACCTACCTTTATCAAACTCTAAGCCCTGAATATCAATGAATTCATGCGAAACAGGGACAATATTGACATCCGTTACCGTATTTGAATCGTATTTTATGGATTCTCTTCTGGTAAAAATCTGATACCCCATTTGGTCTGTATTGGTCATTGCATCCTTCATATAAGTATATTCATCATACTTAACATTAGGAAATTGCTCTCTCTTCCATTGAGGAATATCAGAAGGACCGAAAGAAAATTTCATCAAATAAATTGTGTTCTTATCCAAGCTACTCAAATCCTTTGTGATTTTTCTATCCAAAGAATCGACAGCTGCAAGTACCGCTATAATTGAAAAAATCCCAATAGTGACACCCAATAAAGAAAGCAAAGTTCTCAATTTATTGTTGCTTAAAGCATTCATTGCAAAACTGAAACTCTCTTTTAATAATCGAAGGTAAACTAACATATAACCAAAATTTGCGTTAAAGTAAATTTCTATAAATTTAAATCAAAAACCTAATAAAAATCCACTGATACATAGGTGTTACATTTTAGAAGAATGTTACAGCAATTGATTGAATTTTATAATCAAAAAAAAACTATTTTTGCACTCTGATAATTATAACTACACAATGAGCACAACTAAAACAATTCAATCGGCATTAATATCCGTTTTTTCAAAAGAAGGTCTAGAACCAATTGTAAGAAAACTACATTCTCAAAATGTCACACTTTATTCTACTGGAGGAACAGAAGATTTCATAAAAAACTTAGGAATTCCTGTAGTTCCTGTTGAAGAGATAACTTCTTTTCCTGAAATTCTTGGTGGCAGAGTAAAAACCTTGCACCCAAAAATCTTTGGAGGAATCCTAAACCGTCAGGATAATCCAAGTGATGTGCAACAAATGAAAGAATTTGATATCCCGCAGATTGATTTAGTTATTGTTGATTTATATCCATTTGAAAAAACAGTAGCTTCAGGGGCAAGTGAACAAGATATAATTGAAAAAATTGATATTGGTGGTATTTCATTAATTCGTGCTGCCGCAAAAAACTTCAAAGACACTGTCATCGTAGCATCAGTTGACCAATACGGTTTACTTTTGGATTTAATTACCAACCAAAACGGTGCAACAACACTTGCTGACAGAAAATTATTGGCTACAAAAGCATTTCATGTTTCCTCCCATTACGATACTACAATTTTCAATTATTTCAATACTGACGAAACAATCTACAAAGAAAGTATTGCGAATGGCCAAGTCTTGAGATACGGAGAAAACCCTCATCAAAAAGGATTTTTCTTTGGTGATTTTGATGCTATGTTCAACAAAGTACACGGAAAAGAATTATCATACAACAACTTACTTGATGTAGACGCTGCAGTGAATTTGATAACTGAATTCAAGAATGACGGACCTACTTTTGCCATTTTAAAACACAACAATGCTTGTGGTCTTGCCTCAAGAAAAACAATCAGCGAAGCTTATTTAGCGGCATTGGCCTGCGATCCAACTTCAGCTTTTGGTGGTGTTTTGATTTCCAATACAAAAATAGACGTTGAAACAGCGACAGAGATAAACAAATTGTTTTGTGAAGTGGTAATCGCTCCGGCATATGATGAGGAAGCCATTACTATTTTAGAAGAAAAGAAAAACAGAATTATTTTAATTCAAAACGAAGTAGCTTTACCTCAAAGACAAGTTCGTACTTGCTTAAACGGACTTTTAGTTCAAGATAGAAATAATATCACTGACAATAAAGCAGATCTAAAAACCGTTACTATAACAAGTCCAACAGAACAGGAAATCGAAGATTTGATTTTTGCTTCAAAAATCTGCAAAAACACAAAATCGAACACTATTGTTTTCGTAAAGAATGGCACGCTTATTGCTTCTGGAACCGGGCAAACATCACGTGTTGATGCCTTGTTGCAAGCAATAGAAAAAGCAAAAACTTTTGGCTTTGATTTGCATGGAGCAGTAATGGCGAGTGATGCTTTTTTCCCTTTTCCTGATTGCGTTGAAATAGCAAAAGAGGCAGGAATAACAGCCGTTATCCAACCTGGAGGTTCTATTAAAGACCAATTAAGTATTGACTACTGTAACGAAAATAAAGTTGCAATGGTATTTACAGGAACACGTCATTTTAAACATTAATTTGTTTAACTTTGCGCATTAATATTTTATAAATTTTAAACCCCTAAAAAACTTATGGGATTTTTTGATTTCATGACCGAGGATATTGCGATAGACCTTGGTACCGCAAACACTTTAATCATACACAATGATAAAGTTGTTATTGACAGCCCTTCAATAGTTGCCCGAGACAGAATTTCGGGGAAAATTATTGCAGTTGGTAAGGAAGCCAACATGATGCAGGGTAAGACACATGAAAACATTAAGACGATAAGACCTTTGAAAGATGGTGTAATTGCAGATTTTGATGCTTCTGAAAAGATGATCAGTATGTTTATAAAAAGCATACCGGCATTGAAAAAAAGAATGTTTACTCCGGCATTAAGAATGGTTGTTTGTATCCCTTCCGGTATTACCGAAGTAGAGATGAGAGCCGTTAAAGAATCTTGTGAGAGAGTAAATGGTAAAGAAGTCTATTTGATACACGAACCAATGGCTGCGGCAATTGGTATCGGTATTGACATCATGCAGCCTAAAGGAAACATGATTGTTGACATAGGTGGTGGAACAACTGAAATTGCTGTAATTGCATTAGGTGGAATTGTATGTGACAAATCGGTGAAAATTGCCGGTGATGTATTCACCAATGACATTGTATATTATATGCGTACTCAACATAACCTTTTTGTTGGAGAAAGTACCGCTGAAAAAATAAAAATCCAAATTGGAGCCGCTATTGAAGATTTAGAAACGCCTCCAGAAGACATGTCTGTTCAAGGTAGAGATTTACTTACCGGAAAACCAAAACAAGTAGAAGTTTCCTATAGAGAAATTGCAAAAGCACTCGACAAATCCATCCAAAGGATTGAAGATGCTGTAATGGAAACTTTATCACAAACACCTCCTGAATTAGCAGCTGATATTTACAATACTGGTATCTATCTTGCTGGTGGAGGATCAATGTTAAGAGGTCTTGATAAAAGAATTTCTCAAAAAACAGATTTACCTGTTTATATTGCAGAAGATCCATTAAGAGCTGTTGTTAGAGGAACTGGAATGGCCCTTAAAAACATCGTGAAATTTAAAAGCATCTTGATTAAATAATTGAATTGATATATAGTTTGTACTCCAAGTCATTCTTAATTTTCAGTACTCAGATCGTAAATAAGACGTACAATTTTACATTATACATTTAAAAAATGCAGCAAATATTTAATTTTATTTTTAAAAACAGTAATCGATTACTGTTTTTGCTGCTTTTAGGCATTTCTTTAGCACTCACCATTCAATCCCACTCTTTCCATAGAAGCAAAATAATTAGTTCTGCTAATTTTTTGAGTGGCGGTGTCTACGAGAAAGTGAACAGCATCAATGAATATCTTAATTTAAAAACTCAAAACGACGAGCTCGCATTAGAGAATGCTTATTTAAAAAGTATTTTGTTTAATAAAAAAGACACTGCCCAATTAAAAAAACTAGACAGCATAAAAGGTGTTAAACCACAAGACATCATCGTGTCAAAAGTAATTCACAACTCGTATAATGTGCATGAAAATTACTTAACATTAAATTCAGGAGAATTACAGGGTGTAAAACCTGACATGGGGGTAATTAATAGTTTAGGAATCATCGGAATCATCGACAACACTTCTGCTCATTATTCGACAGTAGTGAGTATTTTGAATAAAAAATCTCAGATCAACGCTAAACTTAAAAAATCAAATCACTTTGGGTCTCTAATTTGGAAAGGCAAAAGCACAGGTATTGTTCAATTAATCGATATACCCAGATTGGCAGCTATACGAAAAGGTGACACCATCGTAACTGGCGGTCAATCAGTCATATTCCCAGAAAACATCAACATAGGTACCGTTGAAACAATTTATATTGACAATCAAACGAATTACTACACTTTGGATGTAAAACTTTTCAATGACATGACAAATTTAGGACATGTATATATCATAAAAAGTAAAGACCGTCAAGAACTTATCAATTTAGAAAAAACGACTAAAGATGAATAGTACTTTGTTAGTCAATATTTTCCGATTTGTACTGTTACTGGCAGTACAGATTATTGTTTTCAACAATATGAATTTTTTCGGATTTGTAAGTCCGTTCCCATATATACTTTTTATAATATTATATCCTGTTAACGGTAATAAATCAGGACTGTTAATTGCTAGTTTCCTTCTTGGACTGGTGATGGATATGTTCAGCAATTCAGGAGGAATCCATGCCGCTTCTTGTTTGGCATTAGCCTTTTACAGACCGTATCTTTTCAAATTCTCATTTGGTCTAAGCTATGAATATCAGACTGTAAAATTAAATGATATACTAACCCCGGAACGATTCTCCTTTATATTGCTATCGGTGTTAATTCACCATTTTGTATTGTTTGTATTAGAAGCTTTTCAATTTAGCTTTTTTTGGGACATCCTACTAAGAACAGCACTGAGTACTGTATTTACAATTATTATTTGCATTATAATAATATACCTTATTAAGCCTAACAAACGATGAGAAAAGTCTTGCTGCCATCCTTAATCATTGTTGCAGCATCATTACTGGTGTTACGAATATTTTATTTACAAATTATTGATGACTCCTTCAAATTGAAGTCAGACAATAACGCCATTAAAATAAAATACGATTATCCTGAAAGAGGCTACATTTATGACCGAAATGGAAAATTATTAGTAGCCAATCAGCCCTCTTATGATATCATGGTTATTCCCCGAGAGCTAAAGAACATAGATACTTTAGAATTTTGTCAATTGCTGAATATTACTAAAGAGGATTTTATAAAAAAAATGGAAAAGGCTATTGTTTACAGCCCAAGATTACCATCTGTTTTTTTACCTCAATTAAATAAAGCTGAATTTGCGGCATTTCAAGAAAAAATTAGAAAATTTGAAGGTTTTTACTTCCAAAAACGTTCTCTTCGAGATTATGAGGCTGATTTCGGAGCCAATATTTTTGGGTTTATTACTCAGGTTAATGAAAAATTAATTGAAAAAAACCCGTATTACAATAGTGGTGATTTAATTGGTAAACAAGGTGTTGAGGAAAGCTATGAAGAAATTTTACGCGGAATTAAAGGTGTAAAATACGTTCAAAAAGATAAATACAATAGAGAAATAGGCTCATTCAAAGACGGAAAATATGATACAATTGCTGTTCAAGGCGAGGATATAAATCTGACTATTGATGGGATACTTCAAAAATATGGAGAGCAATTAATGATTAACAAAAGAGGAGGAATCGTTGCTATCGAGCCAAAAACTGGGGAGATTTTAGCATTGGTTACTGCCCCATCTTATGATCCTGGTATCTTGGTAGGTAGACAAAGATCAAAAAACTATACTCAATTGTACCGTGACTCTATTGCAAAACCGCTTTATGATCGAGGATTATTGGCCGAATATCCCCCTGGTTCTCCATTTAAAATACTAACTGGTTTAGTTGCACTTCAGGAAGGAGTAATAGACGAAGAAACAACCGTATTTTGTAATCGCGGATTCAGTTATGCCAGAGGCAGATTCATGAGATGTCACTGTCGTGGGGGTGCGCTTCAATTGCACAGAGGTATTTATGAATCTTGTAATTCGTACTTTGCAACTGCTTACATGAAGACGATAAACAAATATAAGAAACCGGCCTATGCAGTAGATGTATGGAGTAGTCATGTTAAAAGTTTTGGTCTTGGAGAATTTATGGGTTATGACTTACCAACTGGTAGAAAAGGAAAAATACCTACTTCAAAAACCTACAAACGAATCTATCCAAATGGCGGATGGAGAAGTACAACAATCGTTTCGAATTCAATCGGACAAGGAGAAGTTTTAATGACTCCTATCCAACTTGCTAATATGATGGCTACAATTGCGAATGAGGGTTATTACTATACCCCTCACATCATCAAAAAAATTGAAGGGCAAAAAATTGACAAAAAATTCACTACTAAGCATGTTACCACAGTAGATAAAAAATATTTTAAACCGATAATAAGCGGTCTATTCGATGTTTATAACCAGGGAACTGCCTATTACTTAAAAGTAGAAGGGATAGATATTTGCGGTAAAACAGGAACAGCAGAGAATTTTGCAAAAATAGACGGAAAAAGAGTGCAACTAAAAGACCACTCTATATTTGTGGCTTTTGCACCAAAAGATAATCCAAAGATAGCTATTGCAGTTATGGTTGAAAACGGAGGATTTGGAGCTACAATAGCGGGACCGATAGCCAGTTTAATGATAGAAAAATATCTTAGACAAAAAATCACCAGAACAGATTTAGAAACCCGTATTCTTAATAAAAGTTTACAAAGCGAATATGCTAAATTAGGAGGTCTTTCTGAGACTGTTAAATTAGAATTACGAAAACAAGATTCTATTTTAAAAAGCAAAACAATAGTTCCAAAAATAAAAGTAGATACTACTAAACAAAATTAATAAGCCATTCATTTGAAATGAAAAACCAAAGCATAACAAACAATCTTGACTGGATATGCGTCATTATCTATAGTATCTTAGTAATTATGGGATGGTTAAACATTTATTCATCCTCCCTGTCTTCTATGGATGGAACTTCAGACAAACAACTCATATTCATCTTATTAACTATTCCCTTAATTTTCGTTGTCCTTTATGTGGATGGTAAATTTTATGAAAAATATGCCAGTATTATTTTTGGTATTTCCTTACTTTCGTTAGCAGGTCTTTTTGTTTTTGGTAAAACTATTGCGGGACAGCGTTGTTGGTATGGTTTCGGCAATTTCACAATACAACCCTCTGAATTTGCAAAAGCGGCCACTGCATTGGCTTTAGCCAAATATTTGAGTGACACTCAAATCAATTTAAAAGATGTAAACAGACAAATTCAAGCACTCGCAATAGTGTTTTTACCTGTATTACTTATATTACCCCAACCCGATCCAGGAAGTGCTTTAATTTATAGCGTTTTTATTATTGTTTTATATCGCGAAGGTCTACCTGCTTGGTATGTATGGACTGGTTTTATTACTATTCTTTTATTTGTAATGACATTGGTATTAGAACCCCAATATGTAATTCTAATTGCTTTATTGGCTCTAGCACTTATTCATTACAAATCTAGATTAGCGGATAGAAATATAATCTTAAGCGGAATTCTTTTGATTTTGATATCCGGATTTGTTTTGTCTGTAAATTATGTTTTTGAAAATGTTTTCAAACAACACCATAGGGATCGTTTCAATATCTTATTGGGAAAAACTGTGGACATGAAAGGCATTGGGTATAACACTAATCAATCAGAGATAGCTATTGGATCTGGAGGCTGGTTTGGAAAGGGATTTCTTGAAGGAACTCAAACCAAAGGTGGTTTTGTACCCGAACAACATACTGATTATATATTTACTACAGTAGGCGAAGAGTGGGGATTTGTAGGTTCTCTTATAATCATTGCTTTGTTTGCAGGACTATTGCTGCGCGTTATTTATTTAGCAGAAAGACAAAAAACAAAATTCAGTAGAGTATATGGCTATTGTGTTGCAGGAATATTGTTTATTCATTTCTTTGTAAATATTGCCATGGTTGTTGGTATTTTCCCAACAATTGGAGTACCTCTGCCTTTCTTCTCTTATGGTGGTTCCGGTCTTTGGGGTTTTACTATCTTACTTTTTATATTTTTAAAAATGGATGCCAATAAGGTAAATGAATGGTAATGATTATCAAACCATGTATTTATTATTACCACTCCAACTAAACTATATTTAAAAAAGAAATAGCAGTTGTAAAAAACAATTCCTTTGCCTAAGTCTCATCTTAAAAAAAGTACCATCGGACCTTCAGTAGCACACAAATGAAGCCGTAACCCAATATTCTACTTTTTATAATATGCGCAAAAAAGAGCTATTCTAAAACACCACAATAGCATTGAAATAACAGACAAGATTCTAAAAGCACACTTTTAATCATCAAAAAACGTTACCTAACTTAAAATCACAGGTGATTTTAATACTATTTTTATGCCCAAAATTTTCCATTAAATCCCTTCATCTATTCTTCCAAAACAAAAATATTACGTAACTTTAATTTAAATTTAAAACAGTTATCTTCTTATAACTTGTTGTTTTGATAAAATCAAAAAAATAATACCATTTATTCATATTGATGATTGTATATATTAATGACCCAAGAAATTAAATCTTGGACGTCGTCCTGTAAAGCAAACCAAAATTTGATTAATCTTATACTAAAATAAATCATGAAGAATTTAAAAGTCAACTTAGAGAATAGAAGTGCAGTAGTCTATCTTACAGTATTGGTCATTTTTGGAATCAATAGTTTTTCTCTTAAAGCTCAGACAACTGACACAATACAAAACAATGGAAGAGAATTTAAAAACACTATTCATTTTAATTTAACCAACCCAATGATATTTGGGGACAGATCCTTGGTGTTTGGCTACGAAAGAGTATTAAATAAAAAACGCTCTTTCAGTGTAAATGTTGGTCAAGCTTCTCTCCCCGACTTAAACATAATCAATACAGATGAATTAGAAATGGAAACCATCCGTTCAGAAAAAGGGTTACATATTTCAGCGGACTATCGTTTTTATCTCTCTAAAGAAAATAAATATAACGCTCCTCGAGGTGTTTACATTGGTCCTTATTACTCTTTTAATTATTTCAATAAAGAGCATTCTTGGTCCCTGGCAACAACCGGATACGAAGGCAAAGTAAATACGAATCTAGACTTTACAATCAATACTTTTGGTGCTGAATTAGGCTATCAATTCATACTATGGAAACGACTTGCTTTAGACTTAATTTTGATTGGTCCGGGTATAGCAAGTTATAAACTAGATGCAACTCTTGACACTAACTTATCCGATGAAGATAAAGAACTCTTTTTTGATAAATTAAATGAGGCCTTACAGGAAAAATTTCCTGGATATAGTGGTGTTATTGATGAGGGCGAATTTAAGAAGAATGGCTCAACAAAAACAACTAATCTCGGATTTAGATACATGGTACAAATTGGATATCGATTTTAATCTTTATAAATCTTTTATAAAATACGCCATCTAACCCATTCTCTTTTTTCTTTACATATGTTTTACGCTAAATTCTGAAATCAACTCCAAATATTCTTCAGGCTCTAACAAAAACAATATTACTGTATAAAAAAGTAATTGAACACCAAAAAAAAGCACTCCCGAAATTCTTTTTGATTTCTGGAGTGCTTTTCAATTCTAAACTTATTAGATAATTTTAGGATTTAACTAATTTTTCCTTTTTTAAATTATTGGAAACATTTTTCTTCACAACAGCTGTTGATTGTAAGTCATCCAATACATTTAAAGCCTCTTCGACATAAATATCCTTTGCCAATGCTTCATGCCAACGCTCTCTTTTTTCCTTCAAAGTAGCATCTTTAACCATCAAATCCTTTTCATAAGGCAAAGAAGTAAACTTTAAAGAGTTCTTATAATCAAGTATAGGTTTGTATTTTTTTGCTTTCTCTTCAATTTCACTCTGAGCAATTTTGAACTTTTCAATATGCAAACTATAAACATTTTCTTTACTTCGGCTATCAATCCATTTCGCATTATCTTCAACCAGTTGAAATTGTTGATTTTGAGCAATTCTATTCTTACTGTTAATTATTGCCTGATTAAAATTACTGTTGTTTTTCCAAATACTATAGGGAGCTTCGTCAATTTTATCCCAAGGCATTGCATTAGCTACATCTCTCTCTCCCATTTTTAGGTAAGCATATCTATCTGGCATCACAACATCACTACTAACCCCTTCCAATTGTGTTGAACCACCGTTTATTCTGTAAAACTTCTGTGTTGTTGTTTTTAAAGCTCCTAAGTCACCCATTGAACTACTGCGTACAAATTGATTCAAATCAATTACATTTTGAACCGTTCCTTTTCCATAGGTTTGTTTACTTCCAATAATAATCCCTCTCTTATAATCTTGCATCGCAGCAGCTAAAATCTCGGAAGCTGAAGCAGAAAAGCTGTTAACCATGATTACTAACGGTCCATCCCATTCGATCTTTTGATCTCTGTCATACAAAACCTCTTTCTTTCTACCCGCAGATTTTATTTGTACAATTGGCCCTTCTTCAATAAATAAACCTGCTATATCAACCACAGTCGATAATGATCCTCCACCATCATCACGAACATCAAGTACGATTCCGCTTACTCCAGCTTTTTTCAAACGATCCACTTCAAGCGCAATATCCTTACCGGCATCTCTACCGTCCTTATTTTCAAAATCTATGTAGAATTTTGGCAAATAAATCACACCATAGTTCAATCCGTTTTTGTTCACGATACTAGATTTAGCATACGTTTCTTCTATCTCGACAATATCTCTTATAATAGAAATAACAGTAATGGTTCCGTCAACTTTTTTTACCGTCAATCTTACTTCAGTCCCTTTAGGTCCTTTAATTTTCTTAACAACATCATCCAAGCGCATTCCAACAACATCAACCGGTTGTTGATTACCTTGCGCCACTTTCATAATCAAATCACCTGCTTCCAATTGTTTTCCTCTCCAAGCCGGCCCTCCTGAAATAAGCTCAGAAATCTCCGTGAAATCATTTTTCTTTTGAAGACGCGCTCCAATTCCTTCCAGTTTTCCGCTAATGCTAACATCAAAACGCTCTTTTTCTTCAGGAGCAAGATAATTTGTATGTGGATCGAAACGAGCGGTAATCGAATTAATATAAACTGAAAACCAATCATTTCTGTCTAAATCTTTAATGAAACCAAAATACTCATCCAAGGATTTTACAGAACTCTCTCTTGTTTCTTTTTCTAACTCTTCAAAAGTCTTTGGTTGCCCATTGTCTGTTGACGAGTTGTCTTTACTTTTATCTAAATTACCATCTTCAATTTTCTCCCCTTGTTTCAGTTGATTTATTGGATCATTTGTAATTTGTCCAACATTACCTTTCTTTTTATTTTCTTGCATATCTAAACGATCAACCAATGAGGAAAGAGTCGATAATTTGATTTGTTTACGCCATCTGTTGTTCAGTTCGGCAGTATTTTTTGCATAAGGAGCATTTTCATAATCTGTATTAAAACTTTCATCAACAGTGTAATCAAAAGGTTTACTCAAAATAGCTTTATAAATAGCCTTACTTTCTTCCATTCTCTTGATTAATCTCGTATAAGTTAAATTGAAAAAAGTCAAATCCTTATTCAACAACTGATCATCCAATTGAGTTTCATATTTTGCAAATTCGTCTATATCTGATTGTCGGAAAAATCGTTTAGAAGGATCTAAAGCCTCGATATAATCTTTGTAAACACCCTTTGAAAAATTATCATCAATTGTTGCGGGGCTATAATGCCCTTTCTCAATTACAAAAGTCAGCAACTCTAAAAGTAATTTATCTTTATCAGGATTAGTCTCGTCTACACTGCTTGTATTAATCTTAAAAGCCAATAAGGTAACTGATAGGCATGCTATTACAAGGAGTATTTTATAATTTCTTTTCATATAGTCAATAATAGTATTCATCAATTTTTTAATCTAATTTACGGTAAAAACTATGCCATCAATTACAAGACCCCCATAATTTTTTGTTAAAGATATAAAATTGTTCTTTTTGTCCTAATATTAATGTTTCAAGTTGATAAATTTTGTTTTCTTTGTTTGTGAATTACGGTTATCTGTGACTAAATTTGCTTAAACAGTAAGATAATATTTCCTTTTTTGAAAGTAAAAAAATAATGAAAAAAAATACCCCACTAATATTAGTAACCAATGACGATGGAGTTTTAGCCCCAGGAATTCGAGCACTAATAGCAGTCATGTCAGAAATAGGAGAAGTAATAGTTGTTGCCCCCGATAAACCACAAAGCGCGATGGGTCATGCCATCACTATAAACAGCACTTTGTATTTGAATAAAATATCAAAAGAAAACGACTCCATTACCGAATATAGTTGCTCTGGAACGCCGGTAGACTGTGTAAAATTGGCCGTAAATGAAATCTTGAAACGAAAACCGGACTTATGTGTTTCCGGCATAAACCACGGTTCAAATTCCTCCATAAACGTAATTTATTCAGGAACAATGAGTGCCGCTGTAGAAGCAGGCATCGAGGGGATTCCCGCCATTGGTTTTTCCTTATCTGATTATGATTGGAATGCCGATTTTGAAAGCATAAAATCATTCGTCAGGAAAATTACTTTAGAAGTGGTTGAAAAAGGTTTGCCAGAAGGGGTTATTCTAAATGTAAATTTTCCGAAATTAAAAAAAGAAAACATCAAAGGAATAAAAGTCTGCAGACAGGCTAAAGCGATGTGGATGGAAAAATTTGATAAACGACAAACACCGCAAGGAAAAGATTATTATTGGCTCGCCGGCGAATTTGTCAATCAGGACAAAGGAGAAGATACTGACGAATGGGCCTTAGACAATGGCTACATTTCAGTTGTACCTGTTCAATTTGATTTAACGGCCTACCACAGCATGCAACAACTTAATAACTGGAAGTGGAATGAATAAAATAGATTTACTTTGGGGTTTTATAATTGGAATACTAACTTCTTTATTGGGTAGTTTTATCTTCATTACTTTTTTTACTGATTTTGACTTTGTAACAGGAATACAAATCATAAAATCACAAGGCAATTTGGCTAAAATAATCACTTTAGGCTCCATCCTTGACCTGATTGTTTTTGCCGTTTTATTAAAATTAAACAAAGAGCTAATGGCGAGAGGCGTCGTTTTGGCAGTTATTACTCTTGCAGTTATCACTTTGTTTATTTAAGAAATCTATTATTTATATCTTTGTTTGATTCGAAATCAATATAAAGGTTCTAAAGAAAAAAACATGAAATATTACATTATAGCAGGGGAAGCTTCGGGTGATCTGCACGGATCTAATTTGATGAAAGCTCTATACAAAGAAGACCCTAAGGCTGACATCCGATTTTGGGGTGGTGATTTAATGCAAAATGTAGGTGGTACTTTGGTAAAACATTACCGAGAATTAGCATTCATGGGATTTATCGAGGTTGTCTTTAATTTAAAAACCATTTTGAATAATATCAAAATATGCAAAAAAGACATTCTAGATTTCCAGCCTGATGTCCTTGTTTTTATTGATTATCCGGGTTTTAATTTGCGTATTGCAAAATGGGCGAAGGAATTAGGAATGAGAACACATTACTACATTTCTCCTCAAATATGGGCTTGGAAAGAAAGCCGCATTACAGATATTAAACGTGATGTTGACAAAATGTATGTGATTCTCCCATTTGAAAAAAGCTTTTATGAGGACAAGCACCATTATCCTGTTGCATTCGTTGGCCATCCGTTAATTGATGCCATCCATAATCAACCGGCCATTGACCCAAGCATTTTCAGAAAAGAAAACCAACTAAACGAAAAACCTATAATTGCTATTTTACCAGGTAGCCGAAAACAGGAAATTACTAAAATGCTATCTGTAATGTTGAGTGTAGTGGATGATTTCCCTGACTATCAGTTTGTAATCGCCGGGGCGCCAAGCCAGGAATTTGCTTTTTATGAGCAATTTATTTCTAATGAAAATATAAAATTCATCTCTAATAAGACTTATGATTTGCTGCGTAACGCCACTGCCGCTTTAGTCACTTCGGGGACAGCCACACTCGAAACAGCACTTTTTAAAGTCCCGGAAGTGGTGTGCTACAAAGGAAATTGGGTTTCTTATCAAATTGCAAAACGAATTATTACCCTAAAATACATTTCATTGGTTAACCTGATTATGGATGAAGAGGTTGTCACAGAATTAATCCAAGATGATTGCAATCCAAAACGTATTCGTGAAGAATTAAAAAAAATACTGGAACCTGATCACCGTAAAACCCTTTTGCATAATTATACCTTATTAGAAGAAAAACTCGGAGGAATTGGAGCCAGTGAGAAAACAGCGAAATTGATTGTATCTGATTTGCAGTAATCTTCATTTTTAATCATTTAACCTGAAAGTATAGTAGAAATACAACTATTTCTTCTACGCATTTTTTACTAAAAACAAAGTTATTTCTTACAAAATTATAGTACTTTAGTAAAATGAAAGTACTACAATTCCCTTTAGCCAGAATTACGGTTTGTTTTATTTTAGGCATTCTGTTTTCCTATTACATACTACTCAAACCTGAAATTACTTTTGTTTTACTTTCAATTTCCATAAGCATTTTTTGCATTGCTTATTTGTGGCTACGAAAAAAATTCAATAAGACAATCCATTTTGGTTTAACGGTTTATTTCCTTTCATTTACAATTGGCGTGAGCACACTAGTTTTTCATACTGCTTCTTACCAAAAAAATAATTACCTGCACCACGATGGCATCTTCGACAAATCTCATCTGTTCACAATTACAATCAGAGAAAAACTAAAAAGCACCAATTTCAACGATCGTTACATAGCGCTCATCAACCAAATAGATAACTCTAAACGTTCTGGCAGAATTCTGCTTAATATTCGAAAAGACAGTTTAAACCATACTTTCGAAATAGGAACGTGCCTACGCATTAAAACTATTTTACACAAAAACAGTACGCCAAAAAATCCCAACCAGTTTGATTACAGCAAGTACCTTGAAAATAAACAAATTTATGCTCAATTATATGTTGATGCCAACGAAATTCTTATTAGCACAAACGTTGAAAAAAATATTTGGTATTACACATCGCGCTTAAGAACAAAAATTATAAGCCGTTTAGAGAAAAGTGACTTTAACAAAACAGAACTGAATGTAGCCATTGCACTCATTTTGGGACAACAACAAGATATTTCCTCAGATATCATTCAGGATTATCAGTATGCCGGTGCCGTACATATTCTATCCGTATCAGGACTTCATATCGGATTTATTCTAATTTTCATAAGTTTTATTCTAAAACCCTTTCCAAACAACAGAAGAGGGTCTTTTATTAAATTAATTATCATTATAACCTCCTTAACTCTCTTCGGAATACTGGCAGGCTTAGCACCATCGGTAGTACGTTCTGTCACTATGTTTTCATTCGTGGCTATTGGCGATCATTTACGAAGAAGTGTTAACATTTATCACACTTTGCTGGTTTCCATATTACTTATTTTACTCGTTCAACCTTCTTTCTTATTCGATGTCGGGTTTCAATTGAGTTACATAGCATTATTTTTTATCATTTGGTTTCAACCGCTTTTAGCTTCTATTTGGACACCGAAACACAAAATTCCAAAATACATTTGGGACATCCTCACTGTTTCTTTTGCTGCGCAAATTGGCACTCTTCCCTTGAGTTTGTTTTATTTTCATCAATTTCCAGGTTTGTTTTTCGTGACCAACTTAATTATCCTCCCTTTCATGGGAATTATTATGATTGTAGGAGTTTTGGTGATGGTGCTGGCTGCATTTGATTGTCTGCCGCTACTACTTTCTAAAATATTGGAATGGAGCATTTACTATCTGAATCAAGTAATAAGTGCGATTGCCTCCATTGAGCAATTCATCATAAAGGACATTCCTTTTAATTCGTATCTTTTACTAAGCAGCTATTTATTGATTCTGACAACCATAATTTGGTTTAAAAAACCAAATTTCAATAAACTCATTTTTGTCTTAACTTCGGTTATTATTTTACAGGTTTCATTAATAAAAAACGAATGGACCACACAAAACCAGCACGAATGGGTTTTATTTAATTCTAAAAAAAGCACCTTGGTTGCTGAACGTAAAGGAAAATCAGTAACTCTTTACAGTACAGACAGTATCCTGAAAACGCCATCAAAAAAAGTACTTATAACCTCCTATCTGGTAGGCGCTTCCGCCAATTTACAAAACAATAAAAAAATTCAGAATCTTATGTTCTTCAAAGGAAATAAAATACTTATTCTGGATAGCACAACCATCTATCCAAAAAATATAAAACCTGATGTCTTGATTCTTACACAAACACCAAAAATAAATTTAGACCGATTGTTCCAAACAGTCAAACCAAAAATCGTTGTTGCTGATATGTCTAATTACAAAACCATTCAGAAACGCTGGAAAGCCAGTTGCCATAAAGAAAAAATCCCTTTTCACGCAACTGGTGAAAAGGGATTCTATAAATTAAACTAGTTTTATTTCTTTTTCAGAATTCCGTCAGCTACCGCAAGCCAAGCACTAGGTCCTCCGGCTACATAGCCTGTATTTCCCAATCCCTGGAAATTTACTTTCCCGTCTTTGGTGGTAGCATTAGCAAAATAAATAGTTGGAAAACCTTGTATCCCAAAAGCTTGTTGCAATTCATTGTTTTGCTTTTTTATTTCTGGAGTTTGAGGAGTCTTTCTTGGATAATCCAACTCAACCAATACCACATTTTCCTTAGCCCATTTGGCAAACTCCGGAGTTTTAAGAACTTCTTTCTGCAATCTGATACACCATCCACACCAGTCGCTGCCAGTAAAAAACAATAACATTGGTTTTTTGGTTTTATTGGAAACTTCCATTGCTTTATTGACATTGGTCTCCCAAACCAATTCTTGAGCCTCAACTGCAAAAGAAGCTGCTAAGAAAAATAAGGTTATAAATATCTTTTTCATTTTTTATAGTTTATCTGATTTTCCACAAAATTAATGCCTAAAGTACTAATTATTTTACTTCTTGCATTAGTTTTTTAATTAAAGGCGAAATTAATATCAGAATTACACCTGCTATTAAAGCATAAACACCTAACTGATAATATCCATCAGCATATACATTAAGTTTTTCTAAATTGGTGGCATTTTCAGATGCCTCTGCAATATTAGCACCTAAGAGTCCTGCAAAATATTGTCCGTACGCACTCGCCAGAAACCACATGCCCATGATTACAGCTTGTGTTTTTTGAGGTGATAGTTTTGTCATCGCACTCATTCCTATCGGAGACAAACACAATTCTCCAAAAGTGATTATAAACCATCCGAAAGTGAATAA
>RCUQ01000408.1_pt1 | contig 19719 bp, 19 predicted proteins | sample 2166351 | NCBI WGS metagenome assembly RCUQ01 (sample SAMN09932597, study PRJNA488358) | compost metagenome | feature: garden; material: soil; isolation source: compost soil in acetonitrile-enriched culture | place: Germany: Experimental Botanical Garden Goettingen | collected 2016-01-27
CGATTATTCGAGAAATAGGCCCAATAATTACCGCTTTGATTTGTGCAGGAAGAATTGGTTCCGGGATTGGGGCAGAACTTGGTTCTATGCGGGTGACGGAACAAATAGATGCTATGGAAGTATCGGGCACCAATCCTTTTAAATACTTAGTGATCACGCGTATAATGGCTACTACCCTAATGCTTCCAATTTTAGTATTATTTGGAGATGCCATTGCCCTTTTTGGCTCCTTTCTGGTAGAAAATTTAAAAGGAAATGTATCTTTTCTTTTATATTTTAATCAGGTTTTTGACGCTTTAGAATTTGGTGACTTAATCCCTTCAACAATCAAAACATTCTTTTTTGGATTTGCCATAGGACTGGTGGGTTGCTTTAAGGGATATTATTGTAAAAAAGGAACTGCCGGTGTAGGATTAGCTGCTAATTCTGCAGTTGTTTATACCTCAATGCTGCTTTTTATTATTGACTTTGTTGCCGTTTTTGTTACCGATATTTTTTATGATTTATAGGAATAGTCATGGATACCACTACACCAAATAAAGAGCCCATTATAGAAATCACTGACTTAAAAAAGAGTTATGGTGACAATCATGTATTGGCCGGTTTCAATATGGTTTTGCATGAAGGGGAAAATTTGGTCATCATGGGGAAATCAGGGTCGGGAAAATCAGTAATGATAAAATGCCTGATTGGCCTGGAAGAACCGGATAGTGGTTCTATCATTGTTATGGGAAAAGAAATTACCAAATTAAGCCGTGATGAATTAGATGAACTTCGAACTGAAGTTGGTTTCTTATTTCAAGGAAGTGCGCTTTATGATTCGATGACCGTTAGGGAAAATTTGGAATTTCCATTACGACGACACACTAAAAAGTTTGGCGAAATTGAAGATACCACTCCATTAGTCCTGGAAGCCCTTGAAAATGTAGGTTTGGCACACACAATAAATCTGATGCCAGAGGAACTTTCTGGCGGAATGAAGAGAAGGGTTGCTTTAGCTAGAACATTAATTCTGCAACCTCGCATTATTCTCTATGACGAGCCAACAACAGGGCTAGATCCTATAACTGCCAAGGAAATTTTGATACTAATGGTATCAATTCAAAAAAAATACAATACGTCGGCAATTATAATTACTCATGATGTGGACTGCGCAAGAATGATTTCGAACAGAATGATTTTATTGATCGACGGTATCAATTATGCTGAAGGCACATTCGAAGAATTATCAAAATCAACAGACCCAAAAATACAAGCTTTCTTTAAATAAATATAGCTATGGAAAAAACTGCATCACAAAAAATACAACTCGGACTATTTGTATTAATCGGTTTACTGGTGTTTGTTCTAGCGGTGTATTTTATTGGCGATAAACAAAAAATGTTTGGAAAAACACATCGCCTCACTGCTGTCTTTAATAATGTAAACGGATTACAATTAGGCAACAATGTACGCTATTCCGGAATAAATGTAGGAACTGTCAAAAAAATCGAAATGATCGACGACACCATTATTAGGGTTGATATGATTATTGATAAAACTATTTTCGCACACATCAAAAAAAATGCAGTTGCCACCATCAGTTCCGACGGATTGGTTGGTAATATGATTATTAATATTTTGCCGGGAAAAGGAACGCAAGGTTTTGTTGAACCGGGAGATGAAATTGGTTCCTTAAATCGTATCCGGACAGATGACATGTTGAATACCTTGGGTGTAACCAATAAAAATGCTGCTTTGCTTACTGAAGACTTACTTAAAATCACCAATGAAATCACTCAGGGAAAAGGTACTCTAGGCATGCTAATCAATGATACGCTTATGGCAAAAGATTTATCAGAAACCATTCATTATTTGAAAGTAACCGGAAAAGGAACCTCTGAATCGGTAGCGAAATTAAATGACATTATTGCTTCCCTTGATGGCAAAGACAATGTTATTGGAGTGTTGAAAGATCCAGCTGTCGCCAATAATATAAAAACCATCGTTCAGAATTTAGATCAGTCCAGCGAAGAAATAAACAAAGTGGTCAAGAACCTCAACGCAACTATTTTGAATATGAAAGAAGGTAAAGGGGCTATCAATTATCTTTCGAACGATCCCGAATTAGTTATAAAAATGGACTCCACCATTACTAATATTAATAAAGCGACCATTCTTTTAAATGAAGATCTGGAAGCTTTACAACATAGCTTTTTGCTGAAAGGATATTTTAAAAAACAAGAGAAAGCCAAAATGAAAGAACAGAAAAAGAAAGAGAAAGAAGAAATGTATTGAGTCATTAAGAATTTCAAATCATGGTTGCAATAGAGAAGCTTGGCATAATTCTTAGCCCCACTGACAAAAAATTTGAAAGTACGGGCGTATTTAACCCTGGAATTTATCAGGAAGGAAATACGATCCATATCTTATATCGGGCAGTCGAGAACGGAAATTATTCCTCTATTGGGTACGCGAAAACAGAAGGACCTCTCAAAGTAATAGAAAGAAAAGAACAACCTATAATTACCCGTGAATTTGATTATGAGAAACATGGTGTGGAAGATGCCCGAATTGTAAAAATTGAAGATATTTATTACATTACTTACACGGCATATGACGGGATCAATGCAATGGGAGCCCTTGCCACTTCAAAGGATTTGATTCATTTTGAAAAACACGGCATAATAACTCCTCACAAAAATTACCAAGAATATGAAAATCTCGTAACTTGCTGTAATAATGCAAAACTGAATCCCAAATACCATCAATACTACAATTTGTTTGCAAAAATAGGATTGGTTCAAGATGAGTTTCGGCTGCTCCGCGATAAGGATGTAGTCCTGTTTCCAAGAAAGATAAACGGAAAATTTGTTCTCTTGCATCGCATCTGGCCCGGTATACAAATTGTACAATTTGAAGATTGGAAAGAATTATCAGAATCCTTTTGGGAAGAGTATATTAAAACGCTGATTGATCACATAGTCTTAGACCCCAAAGACATATTCGAGGTCAACTACATCGGTGCTGGTGGGCCTCCTATTGAAACTGAATTTGGCTGGTTATTGATTTATCATGGTGTACAAGAAACCACAACAGGAAAAATATATCATGCAAAAGCCGCTCTGTTACAATTAGACAGACCCGAAATTGAAATAGCAAGATTACCCTACCCATTATTTTCGCCTACTAAACAATGGGAAGTAGAAGGTGAAGTAAGCAATGTCGTGTTCCCCACCGGTCATGCTTTATTTGGAAATGACCTCTATATCTATTATGGCGTGGCAGATAAACATGTCGCTGTCGCAAAATTAGATATCAACGAATTGCTTTTGGAACTGAGAAAACAACCCTAAAACACGCAGTCATGGTATTTGAAAAAGGAATAAAAATGCTAATTGTAAGTTCCTATCCCTCTAGGGCGTGTGGGATAGCAACTTTTTCAAATGACATTGTCAATGCGATAAATCTTGTTTTTGGCAGCACTCTTCCTGTTGAGGTATGCGCCCTTGAAAACACTAAAGATCATTTCATTTATGGCGATGAGGTAAAATACACCTTGTTAGCCACCTCTTTAGATGATTATCGGCTGGTTGCCGAGAAAATAAATGAACGAAAAGATATTGGTTTAGTTTGCATCCAACATGAATTTGGTCTTTTTGGAGGAGATTATGGAGATTACATTCTGCCTTTCATTCTGGCCTTAAATAAACCTATCGTCACTGCATTTCATACTGTATTGCCAAATCCGGACGAAAAGAGAAAAAAAGTGGTTCACGCTATTACTGATCTTTCTGATCGTATTATCATTCTTACTAAAAATTCGAGAACACTTTTGACAAATTATTATGGCTGTGAAGAATCAAAAACAGTACTAATTCCTCATGGTACACATACGATTCTTTGGGATCAAAAAGAAAAACTAAAAAGTAAATATGATTTATTGAATCGGATAGTAATGGCAACTTTTGGTTTAATCAGCGAAAACAAAAGCATCGAAACTGTACTGCAGGCATTACCCGAAATTGTTGCTAAACACCCCGAAGTAATCTATCTGATAATTGGGAAAACACATCCTGAAGTTGTCAAAAATGAAGGAGAAAAATACCGCAGCAAACTTACAAAGATTGTACAGGAACTTCATTTAGAAAACAATGTCATTTTTATTGATGAATATCTCGAATTGAAGGAACTCCTGGAATATTTGACGGTATCCGAAATCTATTTGTTTTCTTCCAAGGATCCTAACCAGGCCGTAAGCGGTACCTTTTCTTATGCCATGAGTTGTGGTTGTGCTGTTATTTCAACACCTATTCCACATGCCATTGAAACCCTTAACGATGGCAACGGAATACTATTAAAAGAATTTGGTAATCACAGAGAATTTCAAAAAGCCATTTTGCAGCTTATTGAAAATAAAGACCAGCGAATTGCGATGGGAAAAAATGCTTTTTCATTGTCACACGCCACAAACTGGGAAAATATTGCCATCCAATATCGATTGCTTTTCGATCAGCTGACCAATCGGGAGGAAGATTTAAAATTCAATTTTCCCCCAATAAAACTGGATCATATCAAAAAACTGACTACGGACTTTGGAATACTGCAGTTTTCAAAATTTAGCGAACCGGATCCTGAATCAGGTTATACTTTAGACGACAATGCCAGAGCATTAATAAACATGGTAATGTATAACAAATTCTCACCGGACGAGTCCGTTGTGAAACTCGCAAATATCTATTTGACTTATATTGAAGGGATTCAACTGGACAACGGTTGGTTTAATAACTATAAAAATTTCAAGCATGAATTAACCGCGCAAAATGAGGAAGTGAATCTGGAAGATGCGAACGGAAGGGCATTATGGAGTTTGGGTACAGTGATTGGGTATAAAGATTCCCTTCCTGAGAATTTTGTAAATCGTGCCCAAAAATGTTGGGACAAGGCAATAACAAGGATAGATGATATTGCTTCCCCAAGAGCGATTGCTTACAGCTTGAAAGGGCTTTACAGTTATTATTCGGTTCATCCGGAAGATTCTATCAAAAAAACTATAGAGCGGCTGGCTGACAAACTTTTACATCATTATCACATTAATTCTGATGAAAACTGGTGTTGGTATGAAGATTATATGACTTACGCCAATAACATTTTACCAGAGGCTCTGATGTACAGCTATTTGGCTACAGGTAAACTGAAATACAAAAAAATTGCGATAACCACTTTTGACTTTCTGTTATCCCATTATTTTATGAAAGGACAACTAAAAGTAATTTCAAACAGAGGTTGGTTCAAAAAAGAAAACGAAAGGAAATTTTATGGCGAGCAGCCTATCGAAGTAGCCACAACAATTATCGCTCTGGATCTTTTTTATGAAGTGACAAAAAACAGGAAATACAAGGACCAACTCAAATTGGCTTTTATTTGGTTTCTGGGAAACAATCATCTCAAACAAATCATGTACAATCCAGAAAATGGAGCCTCCTACGATGGTCTTGAAGATAAATCAATCAATATCAATCAAGGAGCAGAATCTACCTTGTGTTTTTTTAAAGCGCGCTTACTCATGGAAAAATATGCCGAAAAATGATCCTTATTCCTTGATTTGCAAAAAGAAATTCAAATTTTCGTTTTTACTTTCTTAAAACACCCACTCTGGTTTTTCGAATTTGTCTTTCTGCTTTGTGGCGAAATTGCTCATGATGTAAAAACCATCCTCCTATCACTCCAATAACACTTCCCAGAAGAATATCCATGAATCGAACAGAAATTAAAGCATTGGGATCAACCGTCATGGCACTGCCTGCCTCTGCGAGAAATAAAGTCAATGGTGTAATGAATATAACAGCCAGACCATAATGTCTCCCAATTAACATTTCAATTATAAACTGCAATACCATTATAGTGATACAGATTGTCAGTGGGGTCATTTTGAGCAATAACAACAACCAGGCAAGTCCTAAACCTATAAAAGTTCCCAAAACACGTTGAAAACTTCTTTGCCATATATGCTGAAAGCTTGCACCCTGCATAACAGCTGCGCAAGATATTGGCAACCAATACGGGTTTTCTAAATGAAGTAAATGTCCCATAAACAGTGACAAAAAAATAAAAAAACCAACAATAATAGCCTCAAATAAAGTCGCATAATATTTCCTTTTAACGACAATCAATTCCGTTTTTTGGGGACTCTTTTTGGTTATGTACAGACTATAAAAGAACGCCAGAAAACAGGCAAGCATTGCTCCCATTCCAATTAATCCCACACGGGCTGGAATCGTCATCAAGTCAAATGGCATGCAACTGGCAATGGAAGCAATCATAATAAAAAAGAAACTTCCCGGTGGTTTCATACCAAAATAATTGACAACCCAATAAACAGCCATCGCAAATACCCCCAAAACTATTGAGGAAAAAATAGGATTATAGCTAAAGGAAATCCCAATAGCAAAGGAAATCATAAAACCAAAAGAACAGGCCAGTAATGTAATCATTCGGCGCGCTAAGGTAGTAGACGGCAAATATAGAATCACCAATCCTGCCATACAGGATAATATACCATAATCAAGCTTGTCAAAATAATATCCGATCAATAACGGAATCCCAACACATAAGGATGCCAAAACCGGAATATGCCAAAGTCGTTCTGTTTTTTTTAATTCAAACAGAAACATAATTTCGCTATGCAGCCGGTTTCTAAAATTATCTTTCATCCTGATTCCTGATTTTCAATTTGGGTCTAAATAGTTTTTAGAGCCTGAACTAATACATCTATATCTTCTTTTGTGTTGTAATGGCTTATCGAAATTCTCAAACTTGGTTTTTTCAAATCTTCAAATGAAAGAAATTCGGCTAACACATGTGATGCTTTTATACTTCCGCTTTGACAGGCACTTCCGCGGGAAACTGCAATTCCTTTCATGTCCAAATGAAACAAAATCATTGCTGTTTTATCTTCCGAAAGAGGTAATAACACATTCAAAATATTATAAAGTCCTTCAAGGTTTCCATTGATTGAAAAAGCTGGAAATTCGATTTCAAGCTGATCGATCAAATAGCTTTTCAATTCAGAAATATAGTTTCTTTCTGATTCCAAATTAGCATAGGAAAGTTCCAATGCCTTTGCCATTCCGGCGATTTGATGCACCGCTTCGGTACCGGCACGCAATCCTTTTTCTTGTTCTCCACCAAAAAACAAGGGTTGCAATCCTGAATTTTTTCGAACAAAAGCAAAACCGACACCCTTTGGACCATGAAATTTATGGGCACTGGCTACAATAAAATCAACCGACAATTTTTGCAAATCGATTTCTGTTTTTCCAACAGATTGAACAGTATCCGAATGGAATAGCGCATTATGCTGTTTGCAAATAAGACCTATTCTTTCCAAATTTAACAGAGTCCCGATTTCGTTATTTACATGCATCAGGCTGACCAAAGTTTTGGTTTCCTGTGAAAGTAATGCTACTAAATCAGTGGTATCAATTTCTCCATTGGGCTTAATCGCCACATAATCTACCTGAATACCAAATTCTTCCTGCAGGGCCTTTACGGTATATAAAACCGCATGATGTTCTATTTTGCTGGTAACAATTCGTTTTACCTTCAAGTCTTTAACAGCAGAACGAAGGATCCAATTATTAGCCTCAGTACCACAAGAAGTAAAAATAATCTCCTGTGCAGATGCATTCAAATGCTTTGCGATAGATTTTCTGGAAAGTTCTAAAACACTTTTGGCATTTCGTCCGAAACTGTGTGTTGAAGAAGGATTTCCATAATGCTCTGACATTACCTTGGTCATTTCCTCAATGACTTCTTGACGGATGGCTGTTGTAGAAGCGTTATCGAGATATATTTTTTTCATCTTTTAAAAATTATTTTAAAACTTAGTTTTTTGATGGTGCTACTTTCATTCGACCTGAAAAGAGCAGTTTCTCATTAAAAACAATTATTGAAACTAAAATGAGAAAATAAGAAAACAACTGTAAACTACTCACGTCTTCTTTGTAATAGAAAATCGCTAATAAAAAATTGATAATCGGATTGATATAGATCATAATTCCAACCGCAGAAGAATTAATTCCCTTAAGTGCATACAGATTTAAAAATAACGGAATAATAGTAAAAAACACCACGATAACTAATAAACAACCGTAAAACAATGGCTCCGTTGGAATTGCTCCGCTATACGCCGGATAAAACGGAAGCAAAATTATTGCGGTAAACAACAATTGTATTGCCAACACTATGAATTTATCCAATTCGCTGTTTTTGCGCTGACTTACTAAATAGATCGCATAAGTTGCAGCTGTAATAAGGCTGTAAAAGATATCTGCAAAATGATTGAGTGATAATAAAACACAACTAAATACGCTTATCAGTACAGCAATCCATTGCCATTGACTCAGTTTTTCTTTCAATAAAAAAAAGGCAAAAACAGTAGTCAGAATAGGACATACCAAATACGCCAGGGAAGCAGCTTTCACACTGACATGATTCATCACATAGATAAAAACAAACCAGTTTGAAGCCAAAAATACACCACCACCTAAGGTCAGTCTAACAACACTTTGTTTCTGTTTTGGAGACATCTTTTTGAAATGATCCCAATTTTGTCTCAATACATTGCGTCGAAAAGCAAGATTAATAAACACCATTACAATAACACTGAAAAAAACTCGGTAAAATAAAATGTCTAAAGAAGGATAATTGTGTAACGGTTTTAATGCTAAACTAAAAAATCCCCAGATAAAAAAAGCTAAAAATGCAGAAAGGTAGTATTTATTAAGTCTCATGTCCGGTATTAATTTCCGGCAAAGATAAGGATTTCTATTGGCTTTGAATGAAACTCGCAGCTTCCGATAGGAGTTAGTCTTTAGCTTTCACAAAATCTATACGAAAGTTCAGAAAACAAATTCGGTATTAAATTCGATGTTTTTGAATCGGAATGTATTTGGAACAAATTAAAAATTCTATTTTTGTTTCAAATTTTAGAAATAATGAAAAGAGTTGCAAGCCTATTGGTTTTACTATTACTGTTAAACGGTTGTGATGACGGTGATTTAATCCAAGAAGATATTGATTTTGAAGATGTAGCAGCACAAAGTTGCAGTACAAACGAGATCATCTATAAACTGAAAGATAAAGAATCCTTACTTCTTGAAATCACTGAAAGCACCTTCACCTTTCCAAGTGAACCAACTCCCGAGGGCGAACCAATTATACTAGACATTAATGATGCGAATCGTGTGGTATATCGTTTTTATAACGGAACGGTTAGCACTGACAATATTTGTGAAACGATTCCTCCCGCTTTACCGGCTGTAACCGACCAATGGACAGCGACAGATGGTCAAATCCAAATCACCACCACCACTGTTAAAACAACAGATGCTACAACGGGAAGAACAAAAATCACAGGGTATAACCATAATATCGTTTTCAAGAATATCACATTTCAGAAACAAAATGGCACCCAAGTATATGAAACATTTGCTTTTGGAGATTATGTAACAACTGCTACTAATTTACCTTTCGGTTTTGACGAAGTGGTGGAACAATGCAGTACTTCAAAACAAATCTATAATTATACCAGCAGCGAATCCTTGACATTGGATGGTATTGATCCTAATTTAATTAAAAATGAAATCACACCATTAGGTAGCCCGAGAACAGGACTAATAGGAAATTCTGTAAACAAGCTTGTCTATCGTTTGTTTTCAAATGGTGTCTTGACTCCCGAATATTTCTGTGTTACTGAAACTCCAGTACTTCCTTCCATAGATGAAGAATGGATTGCTGCAGAAGGCGTAACCAACGTCAGTGGAATTATCGAAGTGACTACCACTAATGTATTGGACACGTACACCCATCATATTATACTTAAAAAAGTAACTTTTATCAAAGGAAACAGTAATTTCACCTTGGGTGACAGCTATATTTATGGGGATTTAATCACGACAAATTAATCCTTTTTATAACCATAAAAAAAACGTCAGTATAATTTTAATTACTGACGTTTTTTTTTGATTTCTATCGAAATAAAAATAGTGCTATTTCGTATTTTGTTTAAAATAAACCTCTGTTGCGCCCAATCCGTATTTTTGATAATTCGCATCTTGAAAATCAATATTGTCGTAACGGCCCAATAAAAAATCGAGTTCCGCTTTGAGAATACCTTCACCCACGCCGTGAATAAAAACAATCTTCGGAATGCGATTGCGAATAGCAAATTCAATGTGTCGTTTGGCCGTTTCCGATTGTAAAGTCAGAATATCGTAATTCGACATTCCGCGTTTATTAGGAACTAATTTTTCGATATGCAAATCAAACTCCGGTGCGGCAATCTCATTTTTATCTTTACGTTCTTTGACAAAGCTTCTTGGTTTCGGAATCTCTTTTTCCTTGCTGATTTCATCCACATTAATCCTTCTGATGGAATCCATTAGGTTATTGGAATCCCCCAGCTTAATTAATTCATTCGCAGAAAAATTCATCGTAAATCCATCCTCTGTTTCTATGGTTATCTGTTTGTCTTTGACCGACAGCACTACTCCGTTTACGGCTTCATCAAGAACTGAAACCTTATCTCCTTTACTAAACATCGTCTTCTTCTTTATCTTGATTTTTACTTGGTGTTTTGGCACTCAATCGCATCATTCCAAACATAAAAACAGCGATTGCAATTACCATTACATAGACATTCTTATCTTCATTTTTTTGCTCATAAAAGGCAACTAATATGGCAATCACCATTATTGGAATTATAAACTTTTTCATCTCATTCAATTTCAGTTTTCAAAAATAAGGAATTTAAACCCAAAATCCGCATTAGACTTCGCAGGCAAATGCGTGAGTTTCAAAATAGCCACAGATTCGCAGATTTTCTTTTATGATTTTTATTTTTGAGATTTTTAGCGAGATCAATTTTGAGTAAATCAGCTAAAATAGGCCGGTTTTAGGTTGAATTATTTATTAAAATCAGTGAATCAGTGGCAAAATAGCTTAAACATTTGCCCAAATTCGGCTTCATATCGAAGCTAAAATATTCAATAAAATAAGGAGTTCGGACAATCTTTAAAGAAGGAAACAAAGTTTAGTGAATTGCCACAGATTCGCAGATTTTTTTTTATGAAATTTATTTTGTGATTTTTAACGAGACCAATTTTGAGTAAATCAGCTAAAACAGGCCGGTTTTAGGTTGAATTATTTATTAAAATCAGTGAATCAGTGGCAAAACAGCTCATACATTTGCCCTAATCAGACGTCATAACGAAGCTAAAACATTCAATAAAATAAGGAGCTTGGACAATCTTTAAAGAAGGAAACGAAGTTCAGTGAATACCAAAATGAATATTAACCGATGAACTAATCCTTTTGTCTTTCGATTTTAAAAATGGGAGTAAGTTCTTGGTTTTGAAGAAGACATCGAAGATTACATTTGACCTCAAAAAACTAAAAACCCAAATGAATTCAGATGCAGTAGATTTCTAATGCGGAATCTGGGTTAAAACAGCCTTCATTTATTATCTCAAACGTTTCTTATTTTTTTGTAAAATTGTAAAAACAAAAACCATTGGATTTAGAAAAATACATGATTCCCTGTTTAAGCAAAACGCTCTTTGGCATAGAGTGTTTGGGTTGTGGCTTTCAGCGGTCTCTGCTCCTGCTTTTGAAAGGCGAATTTTCAATGGCTTTTCAAATGTATCCTGCTATTTACAGCTGTCTATTATTCCTGGGAATTATAGGCTTACATTTTACAGATAAAAGCAGAAATTATCGAAAACCTCTTATTTTCCTAACAATCCTTACCGGGCTATTTATGGTTGGAGGCTATTATTACAAGCACTTTTAATCCATTACGGTTTAATCTCCGGCAAATTGCAGAAAAATCAAAATTATCGCTGCCGATGCCATGATGATTAACGCCAAGAATCCCATAAGGTTCGCCTTCCAGTTATTGGTAAAACTTCCCATCACTTTTTTATTATTACAAATATGCAGAATGATACCAATTAACACGGGAGCTGTCAGCCCATAAAGAATCGCTGTATAGATTAAGGCTTTGATAGGAGAAATACCAATATAATTAAGAGACAAGCCAAGAATTAATGAAACCGCAATGACAGAATAAAAGGCTTTTGCTTCATGGAATTTTTTATCAAGACCCTGCTCCAATCCAAAAGTTTCCGTAATAATATAAGAAAGAGAACCACTAAGAACAGGAATCGCTAAAAGTCCTGTACCAATAACTCCCACTGCAAAAAGCAAATAGGCTAAATTACCGGCTAAAGGTTTTAATGCCATAGCCGCCTGCTCGACAGTTTCAATCTGATGAATCCCTCCATTAAATAAAACGGTGCCTGTGGTAAGAATAATAAAATACATCACAAGTCCCGAGAAGGACATGCCAAAATCGACATCTTGTTTCATCTCATTAATTATTTTTCCATTGACTAACAAATGTGTTTTCTTGTGTTTCATTTCTTCCACTTCCATTGTTGCCTGCCAAAAGAAAAGATAGGGTGAAATGGTCGTTCCTAAAATCCCGACAATAATGCTTATAAATTCCTTATTCAACTCAACAGTCGGAATAACAGTAGCTTTCAACACCGCTAACCAATCTTGTTTGTATAAAAAAGGTACCACTAAATACACCAAAAGAACCACACAGAGATATTTTAAAGAAGCAGCAATTTTTTGATAAGGCAAATAAATAATCAGTCCCAAAAGCAGTATTGTAAAAACAACGCTAAAATAAGTAGCTTCAATAGACGGAAACAAAAGATTCCCAACCGCACCCATTCCGGCAATATCTGCCCCGATATTCATAATGATAGCAGGAAAACTGAATAACAACATGACATATAAAACAGGTCTGGGATAATTTTTTTTCAATGTTCCCGTCAAACCCATGGAAGTAACCAAGCCTATCTTTGCACACATTTGCTGAATCGAAGCCATCAGAGGAAATGCAATAAGAGCTGTCCATAAAGTAGAAAGACCGAAAGAGGCTCCGGCCTGAGAGTAAGTGGCAATTCCGGATGGATCATCATCACTCGCACCTGTTACAAGTCCGGGACCGAGAAGTTTCCAAAATCGTTTAAACTTATTTTTTGTTTTCACTTTTGTACTCATCCCAATTTTTTTATTGTTGCATAAATAAATCAAAAATGCTTTACCCTTTTATTATCCAGCCTGATTTAGCCACTAGTTTAAATACTCAAAATAACATCAACCAAAAATTTAGTCTTTTACATTATCCTTAAAAAAGTTGCTTATAGCATTGGAAAGTTCTTCTGTATCGTGTTTAAATTCACGTTTAAACTCTTCATTTTTAGCGGCAATGCTGTCATTCATTTTTGAAATTTCCGCTTCAAACGTTAGACTTTCTTGAGCCAGTTTTTCTTTTTGCTCCGTAATTTCCTCGTTTAAGTCTTTGTACTCTTCATTTAGCTTCGCTTTTTCTTTACCACTTTGTTTTTCAATTTTAAGCTTCAATTCTTTAGCTTGCTGTTCTAACTTGGCAATCTCTGCTTCTGATTCTTCTTTGAATTTTTTCCAATCTGCTGTTGCCTTTGTTTTTACTTCTTCTGAGGCTTCTTTAGCTGCCGCTTTCATTTCTTGGCCAGCTTCTTTGATTTTTTCTGTTGCCTCTTCTACGTGTTCTTTAGATGATTTCCCGCAGCCGAAAAGCGACACAAGCATTCCTAATCCTACTATTGCAAACAATCTCAAATTTTTCATAACATTCTGATTTTAACTTTTAATTATTAATCATTTAAAACATTATAAAGTTTTAGTACTTTTTTTAGACGTTCAACAGTATTCCTATAAACTGTTCCTTCATTTAAAACTCAATATCCGAAATAGCGTTTTTAAAAGTCGCACAGATCTCCATACTGAACTAATTTACAGCTAATTTACGTATTTTAAAAATGAGAATACCCGATTAATCTATCTAAAAATTTTCATTAAAAAATTGTTAAATTCCCTAGAAATAAGTAAATTAGATTCAAGAATTAATTTTAACAAATCAGTTAAAACGCATTTTTTTAAAAGATTAATTCGAATTTGTTTAATTCATCTAATACCGGGCAAAAAGCGTAGGTTTTTCATTTCTGCGTTTGTCCTTTGTTTAAAAACACCTTACTTTTACTGCTTGTATATTAGTATTAATTCAATCCATAATCATGATGAAAGATCGGGTTATCCAAAATATTGCTTCTTTAAAGAAACATTTCTCTATCAATTATGGTATCAAAACCAAAACGGAGACTTTTACTGAAAAATTGTTCTACATGCTCTTCGATGCTAACGCTCCTTTGAACGAAAATATCGATGAACTTGAAATACTTTTCAAAGAGATTATTTCAATAACCTGTGAAAAAACGTATGCCTCCTGTGATTCTGTTTGGCATCAATTCCTTGAAAAACTGCCTTCCGTTCTCGAAAACCTCAATGAGGACGCGGACTATTTTTTAGCAAATGACCCTGCTTCAAATAGTATCGAAGAAATATATCTTGCTTACCCTGGTTTTTACGCCATTGCCATTTATCGGTTAAGTCATGAATTATATTTACTGGATCAATTACTGTTTTCCCGATTGATGAGCGAATACGCACATCGCATTACAGGTACAGATATTCATGCAGGTGCCTCTATTGCTTCTCCTTTCTTTATTGATCACGCCACCGGAATTGTAATTGGAGAAACTACTGTGATCAAAAAATATGTAAAAATTTACCAAGGAGTTACTTTGGGTGCGTTGAGTATTACCAAGGATATGAAAAATTCTAAAAGACATCCTACTGTTGAAGAAAATGTGTGCCTTTATGCCAATGCCACTATTTTGGGAGGAACCACAACCATTGGAAAAAACAGTATTGTTGGTGGAAATTCATGGGTTACGAAATCCATTCCTGAAAATTCAATTGTGACCAATACCACCACCACAGAAGTAAAAGTAAAAGAGTTAAGATAGCATGAAACCCAAAAAATTACTAGAATTAATCGGGAATACTCCATTAGTTGAAACTACCAATTTAATTAAGAACCCAAACGTAAAACTTTTATTAAAACTGGAAGGGAACAATCCCGGAGGTAGTGTAAAAGATCGTGCTGCTTACAATATGATTGCGTCAGCATTAGAAAGAGGAGATATCAAAAAAGGAGACAAATTGATTGAAGCTACCAGTGGAAACACCGGTATTGCTCTGGCCATGATTGCTCAATTATTCAATATTGAAATCGAATTGATCCTGCCCGAAGATTCAACTGCTGAACGTACCCAAACCATGCGTGCCTACGGAGCGACGGTAATTCTGACGCCTGCGAGTACCGGAATTATCGGTTCCAGAGATTATGCCGATAAAAAAGTGGCCGAAGGAGGTTATATCATGCTCAATCAATTTGCCAATGACGACAACTGGAAAGCCCATTATAAAACCACAGGTCCTGAAATATGGGATGATACCGAAGGAACTGTAACGCATTTTGTGTCTGCAATGGGAACGACCGGAACCATCATTGGAACGTCTTCCTATCTGAAAGAACAAAATCCGAATATTCAAATTATTGGTGCACAACCCAGTGACGGCTCCCAAATTCCAGGAATCAGAAAATGGCCTCAAGAGTATTTGCCTAAAATTTTTGATGCTTCAAAAGTGGATACTGTTATCGAAGTAAGCGAAGAAGAAGCGCGAATCATGACCAAAAGACTGGCTCTGGAAGAAGGTGTTTTTGCAGGCATGAGCAGCGGAGGTTCTGTTGCTGCAGCCTTAAAAATTGCAGACCAATTGGAATCAGGTGTTATCGTAGCAATCATCTGTGACCGAGGAGATCGTTATTTATCTTCGGATTTGTTTGATTAAAAAAAGTATAGAAGCTGTCCTTTTTTAATAGAAAGGAATTGCAGCAAATAAAGTTGGTACGAAGAGACTCAGATGAAACGGATTTGCGCCAATTGTAACTCAATCTGTGACGCAAAAATATGGGAGAAAAATTAAAAGCTCAGGACTGGCCCTATTTAAATAAATACCAAAACGAAAATACAAAGCTGGGTGCTCCGGAACCGGGACAAAAGCGCATTGTGTTTATGGGAGATTCCATAACCGAATTCTGGTCTGTTCACGATCCTGATTTTTTTCACAAAAAACCATATATCAATCGAGGAATCAGCGGACAAACGACTCCGCAAATGTTAGTTCGTTTCAGAGCTGACGTTATTGCCTTACAACCTGCAGTGGTCGTTATTTTAGCCGGAGGCAATGACATTGCCGGTAACACGGGACCTTCAACACTGGATATGATCAAAGACAATCTTATTTCGATGGTGGAACTGGCAAAAGCCAACCAGATAGAAGTCATTCTTTGTTCGGTTTTGCCTGCAGCTGATTTTCCTTGGAAACCCAACCAAAATCCTGCGGATAAAATGATCGCCTTAAATAAAATAATAAAAACCTATGCCGATACACATGACATTGTGTATGTGGATTACTATTCGGCTATGGTCAATGACCTAAAAGGATTGCAAGCCGCCTATTCCGGTGATGGCGTACATCCCAATCAATTGGGTTATCAGGTCATGGGCCCGCTGGCAGAAAAAGCAATCCATCAGGTTTTGTCAAAAAAATAAATCATCTTTCTAAAAAACATACAAAATGAACTATCGCAAACTGGGAAAAACAGGATTTAATATCTCCGAAATATCACTTGGCACTTGGCAAGTAGGCGGAAAATGGGGCTCTCCTTTCAATGATAAAACAGCAGATGAATTAATCAATACTGCGATTGACCAGGGCGTTAATTTTATTGACACTGCCGATGTTTACGAAAACGGTCTGAGTGAAACTGCTGTAGGTCGTGTCGTTCGTTCCCGTTCGGAACGCATTTATGTCGCAACCAAATGTGGCCGACAAATTAATCCGCATGTGAATGAAGGTTACCAACCTAAAGTGTTGCAAAAATTTGTCGAGGACAGTCTGCGAAGAACCGGTTTGGAAGCATTGGATTTAATACAATTGCATTGCCCGCCAACCGAAGTGTATTACCGTCCGGAAATCTTTGAATTGTTTGACCGATTAAAAGAACAGGGAAAAATTCTTAATCTGGGTGTTAGCGTAGAAAAAGTGGAAGAAGGTTTAAAAGCAATTGAATATCCAAATGTCACTACGGTTCAGATTATTTTCAACCTCTTCCGTCAACGACCATCTGAACTGTTTTTTAAAGAAGCGAAGAAAAAGGATATCGGAATTATTGCGAGAGTTCCTTTGGCCAGCGGACTGCTGACAGGTTTATTCAATGCTGAAACTACTTTTGGCAAAGAAGACCATAGAAACTTCAACCGTGATGGAGCGGCTTTTGACAAAGGGGAAACTTTCTCCGGAATCAATTATGAATTGGGATTAAAAGCCGTTGCAGAATTGAAAGCGCTGTTCCCCGATGCAACTAATTTAGCGCCTCTTGCCTTGCAATGGATTTTGAGCTTTGACGAAATCAGTTGTATTATTCCGGGAGCTTCAAAAGAAAGTCATGTGTTGTCTAATTTATCGGTTTATGACTTACCTCAATTGACTCCTGAAAAAATTGCTGCTATGAATGCCATTTATGAGCGCTATATCAGGCCAGAAGTACATCAATTATGGTAGTCTTGTATTCATAGGTAAAATATTTTCAACGCAACCCTTTTGTAATAGTGCTATCTGATACATAAAACAGCTATTACGAAATCGTCTTTAACAACCAGTTCGCTATGAAAAGAATATCCTTATTATTTATGACAATTGCCTTTATTTTTATGGGCTGCAGCAATGATGATGACCAAACAAAGGAACAGGAATCACAGCAACTTGATCAAATGCATCAGGAGATTATCGCTCTTTCATTAGTGACAACGGAGGCCTGCACCAATTCAGAGGAATGGTCTTTTACCGCCATTGGTAGCAAATCCTGTGGCGGACCAACTGGTTATATTGCTTATTCTTTGAAAATAGATACTGTTGCATTTCTTAAGAAAGTAGAAGATTACACCAAAGCCCAAAATGAATTCAACATCAAATGGGGAATTCCTTCTACCTGTGAAATGGCCATTCCACCAACGGGTGTAGACTGCGTTGATGGCAAGCCAACACTGGTATACAATTGAACAACGGCATTTTATATTTTTGATTAAACTTTTTAAATCGTATTTAAAAGAATACTTTTGCAAAAAAAATAAAAACTGCAAATGTTTAATAAAGCTAATTTTAAAGAATGGTTTGATCGTTACAAATATGCCGAATTATCTGCGACCTGCGCTGCCTTGTCCGGCTCGCAATTCAGCAGAATCTTTGATGGGGTAACGACAGCCTATTTAATCACTTTTACCGAATACATCGCCTTTTATGGTGTCATTTTATTTATAGCGTATAAAAAGATTGTTGAAAAGAATCAGCAATTAAACAGAAAAACGCCTTTAAGTGACTTTGGACTTTTGGTTAGAAATTTAGTGTTGGAATTTGGTTATCCTGCTCTTCTGGATTTCTTTGTTATCCGTCCGTTTTGTATGTATTGGATGCCAATCCTAACCGGAAATTATTTTGCAGGAATCATATTAGGAAAAATCACTGCCGATTCCTTTTTCTACTTTTTGGCCATCGTAAACTACGAACTGATTAAGAAGAGACAATCGTAGTATATAAAGAGAAAACTTTTGAATAAAAATAAAAAATGCAACTGCCTTATAAAAACAGTTGCATTTTTTTTATGACTATCAGTAACTAGTCCCAAGCCAATGTTAGGCAAACGCTAAAAAAAACAGCCACAGATTCACAGATTAAAATTAGATTATTGCCGCCGAAAAACACACCGATTTCTAAAAGGAACCAAATTAAAAATATCAGTGACCCGAGCAATAGCGAATAGGCGAAGCAATCTGTGGCAGAAAAAACATTTGGTATGTTTTACGGATAGTCATATTTTTTTATGCTGATTACCCACTTATTTATTTACACCAAGCTCGCTATTGTAGTAATTTCTGTGTTTAGCAATTTAGAAATCGGGCAATTTTTCTCTGCTTTGGTAACCAATTCCTGAAAGGTTTCATTAGGGATTCCTTTAATTTTGGCACTCACGGTCAGTTGAGAACCTATGATAGTTCCTTCGACCAAATTAATAACTCCTTTGGTTTCGATACTTTCAATTTCAAAACCAGCTTCACCAACATAGGCGGACAGCTGCATCGTAAAACAGCCGGAATGTGCCGCAGCAACCAGTTCCTCGGGATTGGTTCCTACTCCTTCCTCAAAACGGGATTTGAAAGAATATTGAACATTGTCTAATGTTTTACTTTGGGTTGTTAATACCCCGGCTCCATCTTTGAGTGAACCCGTCCAGACTGCGGTAGCATTTCTTTTCATAATTGTGTTTTTTAGTTTACTCAAATTTAACTCTTTTTTATAAAAATATACTTTTACTCCCTCAAATATTTAATAAAAATCAAAAAGAGAACAGCTCTTAAAAAGCTGATTTATAATTCATTTACAAATATCTTATATTGATTTAACTGCTAACAAAACAACTGCGACTGGAACAGTTGTAAGTACAAAAAGTATATAGCAAATCAAAAGTCTTTATGACGATTTGTAATCTTTTTTACCTATTTTTGAAAATAAATAAAGCGAAACAAACCTTCGCCAATCTACCTAAATTTGGACGTATAACCGAAGGATTGTTTCGAGTATATACAAGTTGTACCTAAT
>RCUQ01000411.1_pt1 | contig 19631 bp, 12 predicted proteins | sample 2166351 | NCBI WGS metagenome assembly RCUQ01 (sample SAMN09932597, study PRJNA488358) | compost metagenome | feature: garden; material: soil; isolation source: compost soil in acetonitrile-enriched culture | place: Germany: Experimental Botanical Garden Goettingen | collected 2016-01-27
GGAGGAAATTATCAAAAATGGGTACCAAGAAGCCACAAAATTGATTGGGAATTATTTAAATGATGAAAACGGATTGGACTACATTCTGAAAATTGTTGAGGTTCCCCAAATTTTGGTAGATGCCCATCCCGATTTTTGGGAAATGCAACATAAAATCATTGCTCTCAATTCGCTTTCGCAGAAATACCATGATGCTTTTATGAAACCTTGTTACGAAAAATTAAAGTTAGCTTTTTCGCAATTGCATTATGAAAACCCGACTTTGGAAGCCGAATTATTACTCATTTATATTGACGGAATGTGGAAACATTTTGCGTCCCAACAATTGGATTCAAAAACTGAAAGTGACTTAATAAAATTATTACAGCAAAAATATAGTGACTTGTGGTAGTGGCATCAGTGTTTTGGTGCAAACCAAATAAATAAAAAAACAGTTGCAAGAACTTGATCCTGCAACTGTTTTTATTTTAACTAATAATCAAAACGCTTGAAAGCTTCGATGGCCTCATATTCGGCTAAGCCTAAATCATCATAGAGTTTTGCCGTGTTTTTGTTGCGATCTTCGGCTCTTACCCAAAATTCTCTGGAATCATTCCCTTGAAACATAACTCTGTCTTTTTGTGATTGATGGAATAAGATAGCATGTCTTTTCAATAAAACCTCATCTGGACTTAATGGAACGGCCATATCGATCTCATGGATATCCCATTCGTGCCAAGCGCCTCTGTACAACCACAACCAACAATCATTCATATAAGGTTGCGGTTTTAATGCGGACATTGCAGCAAATATAGCATTCAGACAAACTTCATGGGTACCGTGCGGATCGGCCAAATCTCCGGCAGCAAAGACCTGATGCGGTTTTATTTTAGCAATAATGTCTTTTACGATGGCTATATCTTCCGGCCCTAATGGGTTTTTCTTTACGCGACCGGTTTCGTAAAATGGAAGGTCTAAAAAGTGCGTGTTTTCATCTTTTAATCCAATGTATCGGGTGGCTGCATAGGATTCACGTCTTCGGATTAACCCTTTTAATTTTCGAACTTCCGCTGAATCTATTTCATTTTCAGTTTTATTATTTAGAAAATCAATAACGGCTTGAAAGTTAATATCACAATTGGTTCCGCCAATAAAATCGTTGCATACTTCGGCAAATTTTAATGCTTCGTCATCCGTAACGGCTATGTTTCCCGAGGTTTGATAGACTACATGAACATCATGCCCCTGTTTGATTAGTTTAGAAAAAGTGCCTCCCATAGAAATCACGTCATCATCAGGATGTGGACTAAAAAGAATCACTCTTTTCTTGGCTGGATTGGCTCGTTCGGGTCTGTGCGAATCGTCTGTGTTTGGCTTTCCTCCAGGCCATCCGGTAATGGTATGCTGCAATACATTGAACATATTTATATTCAAATCGTAGGCAGAACCTTCCTGCGCCAAAAGATCTGACATACCGTTGTTGTTGTAATCTCGGTCGGTTAACTTTAATATCGATTGTTTTGTTTCTTGGCACAACCACACAATGGCTTTGCTTTTTAATTCCTGAGTCCAGATGCATTCTCCAACCAACCAAGGTGTTTGAAATCGGGTTAATTCTGATGCTGCCGATTGGTCTAAAACGAAAGTGGCATTATTGTGATTTTGCAAAAATGTCGCAGGAACTTCTGAACTGATCTCCCCCTGAATGGTTCTCTTTATGATAGAAGCTTTATTTTGCCCCCAAGCCATCAATACAATCCTTTTCGATCTAAGAATTGTCGAAACTCCCATCGTAATAGCTCTTTTAGGAACATTGTCAATACCATTAAAATCGGAAGAAGCATCTACTCTGGTGATGTGATCCAAAGTAATAATTCGGGTTCCTGAATTGATGTGTGACCCAGGTTCGTTAAATCCGACATGACCAGTACGTCCAATTCCCAATAATTGAAAATCAAGCCCTCCGGCATCTTTTATTTTTACTTCATAATCAACACAGTATTGATTCAGGTTTTCAATACTAATGGTACCATCAGGAATATTGATGTTTTCCGGATTGATATCAATATGATTAAAAAGATGCTGATGCATGAAATAGTGATAACTTTGGTGGTTTTCTTTGGTCATTGGATAATATTCATCCAAATTAAAAGTGATTACATTCCTAAAGCTAAGACCTTCCTCTTTGTGCATACGAACCAATTCCTCATAGACCTTAATAGGCGAAGAACCTGTGGCTAGACCAAGAACGCAGGATTTGTTTTCGGACTGTTTGGCTCTGATTAATGTGGCTATTTCCTGTGCGACAATTTTTGAAGCTTCAACAGAATTTTTGAAAATTTCATTGTGAATTTTTTCGAATCTGGTTTCTTCAAATTTACCGGCACTTTTATAGCTGATGTCAGGTTTAATTTCTAAAACACTTTTCATTGTAATTTTTATTTGAGTTAGTTATGTCATTAATTTTTTGATCAGCGGCTTTGTGTTGCTGGTTTAAATCGGATTGTAATTCAAAGTTTCTATTTTGGACAGATTATCATCAAAAGTGATAAAAGTGGCTGGGAATCCTGGTTTTATTTTACCAATTTCATTTTCCATATTAATGGCACTGGCCACACGAGAAGTACCCATTTTAATTGCTTCGTCAGCAGATACATTCAAATGGTTGAACGCATTTTGCACCGCTTCTTCCATCGAAATACTGGCGCCGGCCAAATTGCCTTCGTCGTTTCGGTAAAAACCGTCCTCCAGATGAATATCAAAATCATCCCATTTAAAATTAGAAACTTTGCGTCCTAAAAAGGCAGCATCACTGATTAAGAAGAATTTGTCTTTCTTTAGTTGATACGCTATTCTTGCTGCGGCATAATCACAATGGGCACCGTCTAAAATGACAGGAGCATACACAGCTTCATTTTCGAAAGTGGCACCAACCAAACCCGGTTCCCGATGGCCAAATTGCGTCATGGCGTTAAACAAATGGGTGACCAGTTTAATCCCTTTCGAAAAATAGTGCTGTGCTTCTTTGTAAGTCATCGTTGAATGTCCCGCCGAAATCACAATGCCACTTTCTAGAAGCATATCCAGTTGTTCATCAGTAAAGCATTCCGGAGCAATTGTAATTACTTTTATCACGTCTTTACCATAGCGGATGATTTCTTCCAACTCGGAATTAGTAGGTAATCGGACTTGATTAATACTGTGTGCGCCGCGTTTTAAAGGGTTCAAAAAGGGTCCCTCTAAATGCATTCCCATTACACCGTTGTTGTATTTTTCTTTATAAGTTCGAACGGCTTCAATTCCTTTGAGAATTGTTTCATTAGAAGAAGAAATCAGACAAGGAAGTACCTGTGTTGTGCCATATTTCAAACTGGTTTCATAAATATCCTGTATCGTTTCTTCTGTTGGAGTTTGGCTAAAATAGTGCTTTTCTCCACCATTTATTTGGATGTCAATTAAGCCCGCTGAAATATGGCTCCCTTGTAAATCAATCAACGAAATATCATTAGGAATCTCTTTTTGGACAGAAACGATTAATCCATTTTCTATAATAATAACATCATTATTGATCTTTTCACCAGTATGTACAATTCCGTTAACAATGGCTTGTTTCATTTTTTGTAATTTAAATTATTTTATGAATAGACTTATAGGAGTTACCAGATCCTCAAAATAGACATTTTGCATCAATAAAGCATTAATTATTAGTTAAATACTCATTAAGCAGTTGCAAACAATACCATTCTTGTCGTGGCAGGTGAAAAGGCCCTTTGAATAAGTTTCCTTTTGCCGTCTGGGCAATGGTTCCATCTTTATGTAAGTAGCCAAACCATTCTCCGTTTGCTGCATCATGGAATTTACTGTAGGCGTAGTCATGCACCATTTTATGCCATGTTGCATATTTTTCATTACCGGTCATGGTGTATGCCAAAAGCGTTGCGATAATCACTTCGTTATGGGGCCACCAGAACTTCATATCCTGCCAATATTCCTGAACCGGTTTATTGTATACATCACGGAAGTATAAAATTCCGCCATCTTCCTTGTCCCATCCGCGTTCCCACATATAATCAAGCATTTTACAGCCCAATTCAATCAGATGAGGATCATTGTTTCGGTATTTTGCTTCATGCAGGATGAACCAAGCTCCTTCTATGGCATGTCCGGGATTCAAAGTACGGCCATCAACATGGTCAATAATGGAACCGTCTGGCGCGACCTGCTCCATGACACATTTAATATCGTCTTTTACAAAATCGGTTTCGATTTCTGCAATCCATTTGCTGATCCATTCATCACATCGCGGATCACCAATATTTTCTCGTAACTGTTGTGCCGTGTTTATCATAATCATTGGTGTACCAATTCCTTTTGAAGGTCGGGTAGGAGTAAATTTCGGTTGTAATAAACCGGGAGTAGTGGCATATTCAATGCATTTTCCGAATAGAAAACGTGCTTTTTCTGCAGCTGCTTCGTCTCCGCTGGCTTTTGCGTAAGCTGAATTTGCAATAACGGCAAAAGTTTCAGAAAAGTAATAACGGCGTTTTCGTATCGGTTGTCCGTCTCGGGTTACATGAAAGAACATTTGTCCGTCTGTGTCGAAGCAATGATCGTTCAGAAAATCGATACCTGACTTAGAACCTTCCAACCATTCTTGTTTTGGGGCTACGGTATTGTAAAGCGTTGCCAGCATCCAAGAAGCACGGCCTTGTATCCAAACGGCTTTATCGTCGTCAATCAAGTTCCCGTCTTTATCACGCATTAATAAATATCCTCCAAACTCAGTATCAATAGAGCGCGGAAACCAAAAAGGCACCGTGTCACTTAACAATTGATTCTGATAAAAATCTTTTAAGTTGAGAAGATCTGTTTTTGAATAGCTCATTTTTAAAGTATGTTTTATAACTGGTTTTTTTATGTGTACCAGATGTTATTTTTTATCTCGTTTAGTCAGTAAATAAAGGATTTGACTGTTTTAATTTTTAGGAGCAGGTTTTAGTTCCAGTTTAAAAGTAGAACAGGGCAAACCAGCTTCATTTACTAAATTTGCATTGGTGAATGCTTTCCAGGCATATAAAACCGTCCTGATCTTTTCATCTTTCGGGACATTAAGAATGACCTGATTCTTATTTATTATTGCCTTGCTTTGAATGTGAATTCCTTTTTCGTTTACCAATTCAAAACCAAGTACTTCTTGTTGGTCTGAAGTGGTCAGTTCTTTGGCAAATGCAAATGAAATATGGATGGTATCTTCTTTCTGGATTGCTTTTAAAGGCTTTGGGCCATTAGCAGTGACAGGCTTTCCATAAGTGTAACGCAGGGCCAGGAGAGCCAATCGATCAGCTACTTCTTTTTTCTTGATTGGATGAACATTTAAAGAATCTCCATAATCCATACTAATGGCCATACCGCTGTTTGGTATTTTACTTTGTATTCTATTTTGGACATCCCTGAATGCGGGCCAACTCGGTCGGTCGATGCTTGATAATTGCACATAATAGAAAGGGAATTCTGTTTTCCAGGCTTGGCGCCAGCTCTTTACCAGTACAGGCATTAAATGTTCGTACAGTTCTGCATTGTGCGCATTACTTTCTCCTTGGTACCAGATTACACCTTTTATCGGGAATTCTGTAAAAGATTGAACTCCAGATTCAAAATTGTATGAAGGATCATAAGGATGTCTTTGTTTTGTATTTGCGGCATTTTTTAAATTCAGATTGGCACGTTCTCTAACCCAAGGCATGATGAAATCCGACTTGCGCCAGTTGGTTAATACATCAACCACTTTATCATCATGTTCCAAGGTGTATCTGTCAATCCAGGATTCTATTGGTGATCCGCCAACGGCAACTTGAATTAAGCCTATCGGAACATTTTCTTCCCGAGCGATATTTTTGCCAAAGTAATAGGCAATGGCTGAAAAATCTTTGGCACTTACTGAATCACAAACCGACCAACTTCCGGAAAAGAATTCTAGTCGATTGGTTTTGGCCAATGTGATCGAATCCCAAACTGTCTCGTCAGTATCGCGAATGGCTTTAGCATTGAACAACCGAATGGAGGAATTCGACATTGCTTTTTTTACTTCAGCCAAACCATTTTCCGAGTTTTGAAGTTGGAATGCCATATTCGACTGTCCAGAACAAAACCAAACATCACCCACCAGAATATTTTTTAAAACAATGGTTGTTTCTTTAGATTGAATAGTCATTTCATAAGGTCCGCCCTGAATCATGGCAGGGAAATTAATTTTCCATTTTCCATGTTGGTCAGCGGTAGTAGCTTTTTTTTGTTTTTTGAATGTTACTTCGATGGTATCGCCTCCATTGGCTGTGCCATAAACGGCAATTGTTTGATTGCGTTGCAGCACCATGTTATTACTGAATACAGAAGCTAATTGTAATCCGCCATAGTTTTGTGTGATGTTCTCGTAAACGGTTTTAGCCAGAATAGTTGCTCCTTCTTTTGTGGGGTGCAAAGCATCAGGGAAAAGATCCGGACGATGGTACAGTTTTTCATGTAAGTCAATCAATTCAACCTGATTCGCCTTTGCAATTTGGGGTATATGGGATTGGATTTGCCAAAACCAATCTCTGGTTCCCGACTTGAATCGGGGATGTTCATTGAATATGGGAGTTAATCGACAGATGTAAATTTTTACAGCCGGATTTTGTTTTTTTAGTATATCCAAAAGCCAAGCGTAATCGGCATCAAATTCTTCTTTGTAATTAGGCCAATTTCTTGGATCGGTATCATTTAAACCCAAATGGATAATAGCAATATCCGGGCTATACGCAATGGCATCGGCACATTGTTTTGTGTTCGCGTAAGGCGTACTTCCTTTTTTCAAAAGTGTGGCTCCGCTGTACCCGAAGTTTTTCACCTCATATTTTTCACCCATCAGTATTTGAAGCTGTGAAGGATAGGATTCATTAGCAGCATCAGATAAGAGATAACCCGCGGTTACGGAATCTCCAATACAGGCCACTTTGATGATTGCTTTTTGTGCAACTGATTCAAAATGAGAGGATATTGAAATGAAAAAGGCCAATAAAAATAGATTCCTTTTTATCGTATTCATGTTTTTATTTTTCAGAAATTATCAAAAAAATAGGCGCAAATTATCCCTCAAGGCGGAACACAAGGCTCCGCCTCAACAGATAAAAACAAACCCAACTAAAAAACCACTTGAACTAATTAACTGATGCTAAAAGATTTTAGGCATCAACAAAATCATTCACTTTTGGACGCAGAAAACTGATTTGAGCGAGTAATGCAATTACAACTACTACTGCCATTAGAGCAAAACCATAGCCCAGCGTGCCACTGTCTGATGATTTACCTAATAGCGAAGTTACTAATGCACCGCAACCAACTCCGGTCATATTTAGAACACCATAGGCCGTCGCCCGGTGTTTTGAAGAAACAAACTGACATATAATAGGCATGTTATTGGCATCAAACATTCCGTAACCTATACCAAAGCAAAGTGCGGCTCCCACAACATGGAATAATGAATGCCCAAAACCTATTAATAATAATGCAGGTATCGTTAAACTTAGCCCGATGGCGCTGGTATAAACCCTGCCTCTGATGTTTTTTTGAACCCATTTGTCTGATAAAATGCCGCCAAAAATAACGCCCAATAATGATGAGAATGATATGGTGATGGTAGCTATAGGGCCAGCCTGTTCCATCGGGATTCCTAAGTTGTCTGAAAATAGGGTAGGTAACCAGTTTTTAGTGGCCCAACCCGGTAAGCTTATGATAGCAAAATAGAATAAGATTATCCAAAAAGAAATATTGGTAAATAACAAGGCCAAACCTTTAAATAGAGAACTTTTTTGATTCGTGGATTTTAGATCGAAATCAACAGGTTTTACCTCAGTAACTTTTATTTCCCTTAATAAGAAAACCAAAACGAAAGCATAAACCACACCCGCCAATCCAAAATAATGAAAAGTAGTATGCCAGGAATACGTGGCAGCTATTGTTGCTCCAAAACCTCCTAATGCTGAACCAACATAAAGTCCGGTCATGTGGATTCCAATAGCAAGAGATCTTGTTTTTTGCTGATGGTAGTCGGCAATTAATGATAAACCGGCAGGAATATACAGCGCTTCACTTACTCCCATTAAGGCTCTAAGCCAATACACCTGATTGTAAGTGTTAGCATAACCCATAGCATAAGTGACTGCTGACCATACAAATAAACTCCCTACAATTAACCATTTTCGGTTTAATTTGTCAGCGATAATACCGGATATAGGACTCATTAAAGCATAAATCCAAAGGAATATGGCCATTAAGCGTCCAAAATTTTCACCGGATACTAATTCTGGGATGTCGGCTTCCATTGAAGGACGCATCGTAGCCAACATTTGTCTGTCCATGTAGTTTAACAATGCTACAAGCCATAGCAGGCCTACCACCACCCAAGGATAATACTTAGTATTTTTCATATTTTTATTTTTTTTTAAGTTTAGAACTGCTTTTTTCAACATGAAAAAAAACAGATAAAAACCATTGTATTTGCCGTTATTTTATTGTTCCCAGCATGACATCAGGAGTACGAATACCTGGTTTTATTTCTCCATTAGACAAAACAATTTCACCATTCCATAGGGAGGCTGTTGTCGTTACATGTGCAAGAAAGGGTAGTTCACCAATTTTTGACCAGGAATCAGTAAGGGTGTTGTATAATAAAACTCCTTTATAAAAACCGTCATGATTCGTATTCAACTTATTCTTCTCGGAAGCTAGTTTAGCCTTTTCTTCGGGAGAATTGGTTTGAGCAATTTGGGATAAATAGGTTTCTATTTTGTGAAAAACGGTACCATTATCACCACCAACGATTACGATGGAATGATTGCCAACAGCCACTCCGGCACCAGCCGAAAAATTAGTTGTGTTTGCTCCATCGGAAATGTTCGCACGACTTTCCCAGATTTGTTTTTTTAGATTAAAAACAAAAGTGGTATTGTGTAAATCACTTATTCCGGAAGGCGTTTTGGTTCTGCCGCCAATCACATAAATATTGGTTCCGTCTTTGTCATTTTGGGCAACCACAACCGAATTAGCCAAAGCAATCGGTAATTTAGGTAATGTTTTCCACTCCGGATAGCTGTTGTTCAAGTCTATACTTAAAAACAAATCAGAAGATTTAGACGTCTCATCACCACCAATGGCGTAAACAACATTCCCAATATGAGTAAGACCGATATTGGTAATATGTACCGGAAAATTAGGTAAGGATTTTGTTTCAACCTCATTTTTAGTGGCATTCCATTTTAGAAGAAAAGCTTTATTTGAAAGGCCATTTTCATTTTCACCACCTACATAGACTACACCTGAATCTGTAGCTGTATTTCCGCAGTAGGCGATAGGTTCCGGTAGCGTGCTCGTTACGGTTTTGTTCCAGCTATATGTATTATTGCATTTTTGCAAGACATGAATCTCTTTTGAATAGTGTTTTTTTCCTCCTTCCCAAGGCATTTTATCTTGAAAATTAGCACCTCCGCTTACGATCAAAGCATCGTTACTAATGCCATTGATAGCACCTGCAAAACCTAATGATATACTGCCATCAGCATTTTGCAGTTGCGCTGCCGTTTTCCATTCTATCTGATGTATATCTGTTGTTTGTGAAAAGCTTACGGTTGTCGACATAAGAAAAAAAATGAGGATTAGAGAAAAAAAAGATGTATTCATTGTGCTTGTTTTATGATAAAACGAACTAAAATTATTTTGATTTAAAATCTTCAAAATTTAGGCTTTGCACATCTTTTTTAAACAATTCGAATTGCTCAGCACTCATATTTTTGACAGGTAATCTAAATTCACCCAAATCCAAACCAACTACTTTCATATAGGCTTTCCCTACAGAGATTCCGCCATATTTACCCAATAAACGAATCATGTTGATTGATTTTTGCTGTAAAGCGCGTGCTTTAACCAAATCATTGGTATTGAAAGCATCGATTAAATCATAATATAATGGCGCAGCATAATTGAATGTACTTCCTACAGCTCCTTTGGCTCCCAAGACTAATGCGGATAACATATTCTCGTCACGTCCCCAAAGCATATCGTATTTGCCGTCTTTGTAGCTCATGCAACTTTGGAAATCCATAAAATCTTCATGGGTATATTTGATACCGGCAAAATTGCTAAGCTTATCATCTAACGCCTGAACCAAATCAAACATTGGTAAATTTACCCCTGTCAATACTGGAATGTGGTAGTAATAGAAAGGCATATCAGGAACACTTTCAGCTACTTGAATACAGGCTTGCGCTAACATATCTACATTCGCTGGTTTGAAATAAAATGGAGCAGTCATCGAAACGGCATATAACCCGATATCATAAGCATGTTTTGCCAAATCAATACAATCGGCAAGACAGGTTCCACCTAAAAACACCATTACCTTAAAATCGGGATCACGATTAGAACAATTGGCCCAAGCTTGAGCAACTGCTTTTTTCTCTTGTAAGGTGATAGAAACTCCTTCGCCCGTAGATCCGTTAATGAAAGCACCTGTTACTCCGTTTTGTTTTAGAAAAGCATAGTAAGCCGGAATCAGGGTGATATCCAATTTTCCGTTACTGTGAAAAGGGGTAAAGGGAGCTGCAATAAGTCCTTGTAAATGTTCAATTTTCATGAGGTATTTTTTTAAATTGTCTTTTTTATACTGTTTAACCAGACCGGGAATTTAAATATTCCCGGCTTAGCAGTTAAACTATGTTTCTTAAATCCAGATTTGTTTATGGATTTTGAGTGATTTTTGGATTGAAGTTAATCGTGTTTTGAGATATTGGAAACAATACCTTTTTACCAGTCATTGACGGCACAAGATCTGTTCTGTTGAAACGAACGATATCCCACCAAGATTTTCCTTCAAATGCTAATTCTTTTAAACGCTCTTTTAAAATAGCTTCATCATTAGCCGCTTGAGAACCATTTGTAAATGATGCCGAAGCGTCGGCTCTTTGCATCACCTGATTCATTTCTGCAGATGGATCTTGGCCTAAAGCGTTTTTAATCTCAGCTTTCATCAATAAAATATCTGCCCAACGGTAAATGATAATGTCGCTCACAAATCTTCTGACAGTACCATCTACAATTCCGTTATATTTTACTAAACCTGTTACCACCGGAAGAGGCCCGTTGTACAAAGTTAAGTAAGTTGCTGATTTTCTGGTATCAGTGGCACTAAAGTTAAAACGGGTAATATCTGGTTGCAATCTCGAAATTCCTGCATTACCTGTGCCAACTCCCAAGGTTCCAAAAGTTTCAATCGCTGTTGCTGCAGATAGCGGCGCAAAGTCACTAGGCCCTACAAACATGAAGGAGTTCCAGTTGTCTGATAATGATGATTGCACATCTGTTAAAGAATAGCGAACCGTAAAAAGAACTTCGGCATTTCCTTTATTACCATATGTAAAAACATCTTTGAAATTTGGTAATAATGAGAAACCGGCAGGAATCGTATTAATGGCATCTAATGCTGTATTAAAATCGGCACTTCCGCCACCTAATTGTTTAGCAGTCCACAAATACACATCCGCTTTTAAGGCATAGGCAGACGCCAGAGACATTTGCGATTTAATAATATTGGCATCAGGATAATTAGCGATAGCCAAATCAATATCCGATTTTATAAAAGCAAAAGTTTCTTCTATCGTATTACGAGGAATGATATACTCATTTTGATTCGTGTTTTCTGTCGGTTTAGTCACAATTGGAACTCCCCCCCAAGAACGGGCCATAATGAAATAGGCCATAGCACGCATGGAGTAGGCTTGAGCAATATATCTTTTTTGCTCTTTTGTCGTTGTTGGACTAAATGGAATTGTCGGAACATATTTTAAAATCAAATTAGCATGTTGAATTACGGTATACAAACCAGACCAATCCACATCGATATTCTGAGGCGTCAGGTTGTTATTGTAATAATTGGCATAGTTAAGGGGCGACTGGACACCACTGGTAACCTCGGCACTTCTGGCACCTCCCAACAAATAATAATTTTGTTGGGTTAGACCTCTAAAAGTAAAGTACATACCGTTTACACCTGCTTTCGCATCGTCTTCCGTTTTCCAAAAACTATCAGATGTAATTACGCTTTCAGATTGCAAGTTAAGATCATCTTCACACGAGCTTAATAGTGAAAGACCGGTGAAAAGTATAGAATATAAAAGAATTTTCTTTTTCATGATATTTTGTATTAAAATTTACAAGCTAATGTTTAAACCAAGTATAATATTTCTAGGAACAGGATATGTCCCTGTTGATCCTGCGGCATTTAGGCCAAGACTTGAACCACCGTCAATACCTTGTACTTCCGGGCTTAAACCACTGTATTTAGTAAAATAGTATAAATTGCTTCCAGTTACATAAACACGTACACCAGTTAACCATGCTTTTTCAAATAGTGATTTCGGAAGATTGTAAGCGAAAGTAATTTCTCTTATGCATAGGTAATCTCCACTTTCGTAGTAACGGCTATTTCCTTGGAACATATTGGTATTATAAGCGGCACCACTTGCTTCAGAACGGAATAAGTTGTTTTGATTTGTCTGATCTGCCCAACGGTAACGTGGGACATCAGTGATATCGCCTTCTTTTTGCCATGATTGTAAACTTTCAGCCAGTAAACCATAATTTCCTTGGAATTGCCCAACGAAACGGGCTCTTGCTTCATTGTAGATAGTTGCTCCTAAAGAGTAATCAGTTCTTAAACTGAAAGAGAATCCTTTATAGTCGGCATTCAAATTAAATCCACCTACTAATGTTGGGAACATATTCCCCATGTGAACCCTGTCACGGCTGTCAATGATACCATTACCGTCTGCATCTAAGAATACGGCATCTCCTGCAAATTTCTTACCAGTTGGGTTACCACCTGTAGCACCTGTTTTAGTTACATAAGTATCTTGCATTGTCAAGTTATAGGCATCAGCTTCTGCTTGGGTAGAAAGGATATACAATTGTTTGTGAGCATAAAAATCTCCAATTTTTTGTCCTTCTTGTAAACCACCTACAAATTTATAAGTACCGCTGGCTGCATCCCAAATTTCAGTCCCTCCAATTCGATTGTTTAAGTTTCCGTTAGAAGGCAATTTCTCAATTACGTTTGTGTTGTGAGAAATATTGGCACCAAAATTAATCTTTAGATCATTTCTGTTGTAAAGAACAGCATTCACTTCTAATTCATACCCTTTACTTCTTAATCCTCCTAAGTTTGTCAGAACAGTAGAGAAACCACTATTGGATGGAAGTGTCAGATTGGTTAATAAATTAGATGTTAGTTTGTTATAAAAGTCTCCAATGATTCTGATTTTATCATCATTAAATCCTAAATCAAAACCTCCGTTTAGCGTTTCTGATTCTTCCCATGTCAAGCTTGGGTTGGCGATTTGTGAATTGACGATTGCTGATTGTCCATTATAGCTGTTAGCAATTCCGTTTGTTGTACCAGAATATAATCCGCCTGCCTGGAAATCGCCCAAAGTACCTAAGTTACCATTTACCCCGTAACTTCCACGAAGTTTGAAAGAGGAAACCACTTTTGGCATTGCTGTCCAGAATTTTTCTTCATGTGCATTCCAACCTGCTGATATTCCAGGGAAAAATCCGTATTTATTTTCTGGGCCTAAACTGGAAGAACCATCATAACGGAACGAAGCCGTTGCAAAATACCTGTTTTTGTAATCGTAATTTACACGACCAAAAACACTGTTCAATACTAATTTGGTATTGTTACTGAAAACAGAAACCGGTATTGGAGACGAATCTAAAGTCTGGGCAAGATCCGATGGACTTCCTTTTCCGGAAGCATTGAATGTTTTAACTGTTTTGTCAAATTTAGAAGCACCTAATTTTGCATCAAAATCGCCAATGTTTTCTAATGATTTAGCGTATGAAAACACACCCTCGTATTGCATTTGAGAAAGTTGATTGCTAAATCTCGTTGCTGTACGGGTGTTGTCTACCAAACCATTACTACCGCTCAAGAAAGCTTGTTGAAAAGTATTTCCGTTGTCATTTTCATTATACATTAACAAGGATGGAGTGAAACTTAAATCTTTAGTGATTTGCCAGTTACCGTCAACTCCCATCTGTAATTTGTCATTTTCATTGATTCCTTTTACTTTACCCATTTGATACAATGGATTTCCATTGATATTATTTTGGCCGGGAGCTAAGGTTCCATCTTCCAAATATAATTTTGTCGTAGGGGAATTACCTAAATACCTGTTAAAAACAACACTATTGGCTACGACTTGATTATTACTTGATTTTGAAAATAATACACGACCATTTACGGTGAAATTATCGTATAATTTTAAGGAAGCATTTAATTTACTTGTAAAACGATCATATCCTGTAAATATGGTTATTCCGTCACCTTTCAAGTACCCTACGCTTAAGTCAAAAACTCCGGTATCTCCACCACCGCTAAAACCTAGGTTATGCGTTGTTGTGATAGCATTTTGAAACAAAACATCGTTCCAATCAGTGCTTTTGTACATAATTGTATTGTTGGCATTAAGCGGATCGATCATTTCTTGCCAGCCTTTAGCTTGTAAACCGCTAATAGTGGTTGCATCTAAATTAGATTTTAATAAGGTGGCAAAAGGCGTATTATTCAATAAATTATTACCTGTACCGGCAGGAGTAGCACCTGTTAATTGTCCTAGTCTTGCAATACCTGTAGTAGTGGTAAGACCAGCTATTTCAGCAGCATTGAATAACCCTTGACGTTGTAATCGGATGTAGTCTCCCGCATCAAGGAAATCATATTTTTTACCTATTTGGCTACTTTGCGTAGAGACATTATAGGTGATTTTAGTTTTTCCTGATTTACCGGTGTTTGTTGTAATAATAATAACACCATTAGAAGCTCTGGCTCCATAGATAGATGTTGCTGCGGCATCTTTTAATACTTGCAATGAAGCAATATCAAAAGAGTTGATATCATCAATCTGGGTACGAATGATTCCGTCAACAATATACAAAGGTGTTGCGCCTGACGGATTATCAATAGAAGTACCTCCACGAACAATAACATTTGATGCTTTACCAGGCTGACCAGAAGAAGTGCGCACTACAAGACCGGTTACGTTACCTTGTAATGATTGCGTTACATTTGAATAAGGTACATTTTCTAAGACTTTTTTATCCAACTTAGAAACGGCTGTACTCAAAGTTCTTCTGTTTTGAGAACCATAACCCACAACGATGACTTCATTCATTTGTTGGCCTACCTCTTTTAGAACAATGGTAAGAGGGGAGTTGCCGATAGTCACTTCCTCTTCCTGAAGACCTATGTAAGAAACAATCAAAGTGGTTACGTTATCAGGTACATCAATAGAAAAGTTTCCGTCAAAGTCTGTTTGTGTACTTACAGAACTGCCTTTAGCGACAATATTTACACCAGGCAAAGACTCTCCTTTTTCATTAACGACCTTACCAGTAACTTTCTTCTGAATAAAATTTATTTTGTTTGTATTTTCCCCTGTAAATGCAACCGTTTTTGCAGGTGCTGCTGCTGATACCTGTAACGTAAACGCTAAAAGCAATGTGGATGTCAATTTCATAACTTTCCCGGATTTAGGGGTAAACCTATAATCTTTAGGCTTACTTTTTGGCAATAATTTCATACTTTTGTAATGGTTTGGTTAATAATAATTTTCTTCAAGGTCTATTTATCTATTCTCCAATCATTGTTCCTGTAAACAGGAATCAGTAGCCAGCAATGTTTCCAGCATGTGCTGGCTTTTTTATGGATTATAAATGAATATTTTTGTAAAAATGGTATTCTTAATTGTGTTATAGTTCGTGCAACGTAATTCTTAAAATGGTTAAAGGTTTTAAGAATGGGCATTCTGGTTTTATTTCTAATGATAATCTTTTTGAACAAAAAAGTATTTTGTATCAAAATGATCACTGTTAAAAATGTAAGCGGGGATTAGCAATTTTAAAATAGAAATCCCTTTTTGTGGGAGAGTAAGTAGCGGTAAATTTTTCTCTGAATCAAAGCTTTTTAATTGATACTTTGTTAGGAAAAATATAGAAAAGGAAATAATTATGTAATTGCGTTCTTTTCCGTGTTATTTACTATCACGTTGTAAATATATAAATAATTTTAATAAATACAATATACTTATTAAATTTTTTTAATAATTAACAAGAGATAATAAAATTTGGAGTTAATTATTGATTAACGGAGATAGCATTTTTTCTTTTATGACACAACATGCACCGATAACACCTGCGCGACGGCCTAAAGTCGATTTCTTAAGTTTCATATCACGGTTAACTAAACCTAATGAATATTTTTTTAAGGATGCCTGAATAGGTAAAAGGGTGTAATCTCCTAATTGGGCAAAATCGCCACCGATAACTAATAAATCGGGATTGAATATATTAAGTAGAATGGATAAGTAACGTCCCATTTTCTCACTTTGTTTTGTAACCAAATCTACGCATAAAGTATCTTCGTGATTCAACGCGCCGGAAATAATGGCGTGATGTTGTAAAGCTAGGGAAGTATCATCGAGAACTACTTTCGATTGTTTTCCTTCTTTTAGTGCAGCTTTGAATTGGTTTACCAATGACCAGCCTGAAATTTCGGTTTCCAGACAGCCCAGTTTACCGCATTGGCACATGATACCATTATCAAAGATTGTACTGTGCCCGAATTCACCAGAATAACCGGATTTACCGTAGTAAAGTTTACCGTCAGTAATCATTCCTATTGCAACTCCCCAACTGTAATTGACAAAGATGATATTCTGCTCATCATCAACCACGCCTTCTGAGTATTCGCCAAAAGCCATAGCTCGGGTATCGTTTTCTAAATGAACCGGTAAATCTAATTGTTCCGAAATGATTTCTGTTAAAGGTCTGTTTTCGCTAAAGAAGTAATTGTAGCTGAATCCCTCCATCGAATTTATTCGGCCTGAAAAATTGATACAGGCACCTACAATCATTTTTTTCTCGACAGAACTGTCTTCAATAAATGAGTTGATTAGATGGCAAAATTCTAATAAAGATTCTTGTGTGTTTTCTAAAACGAAGGAAGCTCCCAGTTCGATACTTACAAACTCATTTTTGATATTTTGTAATCCAATGGACATATTGGCAATACCAACTTCAATTCCTAAAAAGTATGCGCATGTAGGATTAATACTGAATAGGGAAGGGCGTCTGCCGCCACTATTGGTGATTTTTCCCATATCCAGAACATAACCTTCAGATAATAATTCATTAATAGCTTTAGTAACCGTGGGAACGCTGGACTGCAATTCAGAACTTAATTCTGCAATGGTGGCATTACCGTCTGATAGTAATCGTTTGGTAATTGCCTGTCTTAGCATGTGCCACTTTTGACCCGAAAGGCTCTTGTCTTTACTACTATCTAATAAATCTTTTAAACTCATCCTTATACTTTTTAAAAAATTTTAGTGGTTTTCATTTACAAACTTACTATAATTTTCTTTTACACCGGTCTATAAATTTTATTGTTTAAATAGTAGTTTTAATAATGAATAGTAAGATCTGTAATAAAAAAGCCAGTAAATCATTTAATTTACTGGCTTTTTAGTACTTTTTTTTAGTGAAGAACAATTACTGAAGTGAGCCTGTTTAAATTTTTCCTTTGAGCAAGTTTTCATAATCGGCTTGCGTGTCAATATCTACTACACCTTTATCAAAGAAAACGGTAGCAACATCTTGTTTCCGGCTTTCTATAATTCTTTTTGCTCCAATATCTCCTTTGAGTTGCATCAGTTCCGGAAACACACTTTTATGAAAAAGCGCTGGAGTTCCCATGATTCCCGCATAGGAGCAGGCGGCCATGGGAAGTCCCGATTTATTTTGGGCATCCATTAATTGCACAATATGGTTATCAGTGAGATGAGGTTGATCACTAACCAATATCATAATACCGTCAACAGCGGGATACTTTTTTTCCATTGCGTGGAGACCTGTTCGTAAAGAACTTGCCATGCCTTCTTCCCAATCTTCATTGATTACCACATCAAGTCCTGAAATGGTCAGATTTTCTTTTATTAGATCAGCATTTGCACCCAATACCACAATTACAGGATATCGTTTAGATTGGCAAGCAATTGCAGCGACACGGGCTAGGAGTGTGGTACCTTCAAAGGCTAACAATTGTTTAGGCTTGCCCAATCGACTGCTTGAGCCTGCTGCTAAAATAACTATTCCGCAATGTTTTATTGTATAGCCCATTAGTTACTCATGACCTCTTTTATTTCTATATCTAATGAATCTCTGGAGTGGATTACCTCGTTTTTCATTTTAAGCATACCACCCATTTTTCCGGTCAACACAGCCTGAATCTCGGCGATAATACTAAGTGCAATTTCTTCGGGGGTTTCAGATCCGATATCCAAACCAGTCGGCCCATAAATAGTTGCTTTTTTATCTTCATTTAAATAAATGCCTTCATTCTGTAATTCTTCCAGCATGCGATTTAATTTCTTTTTAGGTCCTAAAATCCCCACATAAGGAACGGAGGCGGCACATAATGATTTTAGCATATAATAATCACACTTATAACTGTGGGTGACTAAAACAAAAAAGGTACGACTATCATAGGTTAAATGTTCTAAGGCAACGTCTGGATTGCTGATTAAAACTTGTGAGGCTGTGGGATACCTTTCTTTGTTGGCATGAGTATCTCTTCTGTCCACAATTCTAAAATCCCATCCTAAGACATCCGCAAATTTCATGAGTGGAATAGCATCATTTCCGGCTCCTAATACAACCAGTGAAACAGGAGGATGTAAGAACTCAAAAAAAGCGGTTATGGATTCCCCATCTGATTTATATTGCTTGAAAACGGATTCCTCATTTTGCAGGACTTCGGTTATATCGTTAAAAATTGAATCTTCAAATTGGCTTAGCGGTATTTTGCCTGTAAGAGTTCCGTTTTCTTCCAATAAAAGACAAGTGCCATATTGAATGTTTTGATTATTATTTAAATCAAATAAAGTGACCAAAACAGCTTTCTGACGAACAGCTAATGCTTTACGCAGCAATTGTATCGGATTCTCTTCTTTTTCTGAATCGATGTATTCAAATAATACTTGTATAAGACCTTCACATCCTAAGTGAATACCCATTTCTGAATCATCTTCTTTCGAAGTATCATAAGTAAACAGCGTGTTTTTTTGTTCAGAAATTGCAAATAAGGCTTTCTTTAGTGCGTCACCTTCTAAACAACCGCCACTGATGGCACCTGTAATTCTTCCGTCATGATTTACTAACATTCTTGCGCCTGGTCGTCGATAAGAGGAGCCATCTAAATGGACCACAGTTACCAGAGCTGATTTCTTATTTTCTTGACTTGCAAAGTCGTATGTTTTAATGATGTCCTGAAGTTCTTTCATATGATAATTAGTAGGATTAAAATAAATAGTTAGGATAATTTAAGATCAAAAGGCATTTTTCTAATGCGTTTACCTGAAACTGAAAAGATAGCATTTGCCAAGGCAGGAGCAAAAGGAGGCAAGCTGCAGCCGCCATGATATGACCAGATTGACAATAACCACATTGCGGAACTTGTTCTTCAATCCATGCTTTTTGAACCGGATGAGAGTTGTCTTCTGACAGTC
>RCUQ01000413.1_pt1 | contig 19569 bp, 14 predicted proteins | sample 2166351 | NCBI WGS metagenome assembly RCUQ01 (sample SAMN09932597, study PRJNA488358) | compost metagenome | feature: garden; material: soil; isolation source: compost soil in acetonitrile-enriched culture | place: Germany: Experimental Botanical Garden Goettingen | collected 2016-01-27
CCGGCAACGGCTGTGGTCGACTCAACCAGCCGCCCAGCACCACCAGACAGGCCAGTATCGACGAGCCAATCAATAATTTGCGCATGGACTTCACCTCCTCCCCACATGGCTTGAGCCTAGGTCAGGAGGGTAAAAGAACAACGCGAAACGTCATTTATCCGACGTTTTTCAGACGAGCGTCAGACTAGCGCCAGATAAATGGCGAATGAGATTTATTTCTCTCGCAACGGCTGTTCGCCAGCCATGCCAACTCAATAGAATTCCTTGCCGCGGCGACGCTGCGACGTCGAAATATCTCCGCAAACTGTGCCACGCTTTGCCCATACCTGAATGTCTTCAAGCGGCCAGAAGCAGTCATTCAAACTGCCCAATTAAAGACTCATACACAAAAGAGTCAGGTCGAGAAACAACTCGAACATGCGGCGTGCTTGAAAGGCCCTGCGCAAGGGCTAATTCAACTCAGACTGAACGCTGAGCAATAGTCAGTAATATCCCGAAGCTCACGAGTAGGCCGCCAAAAACCCGGTCAATCCATTGCCGTGCAGCCACCAATTTCTCGCGCACCATTCCCGCTGAGAAGCAAAGCGCGACGAGGCTGAACCACATTGCGTGCGCCCCAGCGATAAACAGCCCATATGCAATTTGCATTGTCAGGGCGGTGTCCGGTTGTATTACCCCCATGAACAGACTGACGATGAAGATCGATGTTTTCGGATTCAACGCGTTCGTGAGAAATCCCGTCCGCAGAGCTGCCAGGTCGGACATGGCGGGTGGCGGTGCGTCTAGCTGTTCGATAGCCGGCTTGGAACGAAGCATTTGGATGCCTAGATAGACGAGATACGCAGCTCCAGCCAGCTTCAGCGCATTGAACAACCAAGGCGTTTGTTGAAGCACTAACCCTAGTCCGAGCAGCGTATAGCAGACGTGGACAAGCACCCCCATACCAATTCCTACAGCTGTGAGGACGCCCGCCCGTCGAGACAGCAGCAATCCGTTGCGAGAAACCATGGCGAAATCTGGCCCAGGACTGATGCATGCGAGTATTGTAATGGTGATTACTGCTATCCATTCGCTCATGCGACACCCTTCAATTATTGGTAGTAGAAAGTGATTTTTACAGATCCTGCTCTTTGGTAATAACGATGGTTTCTGATGAACATAGTGACTTCAAATCACTAATCACCGAGGCTCGCCTGCCTTCTCTGCTCGCGTTGCGTTGCTTCGAATCCGCCGGACGGTTCGAAAACTTCGCACGCGCGGCTGACGAACTGCACCTGACACCAGGAGCCATAAGTCGAGCAGTGCGCTTGCTTGAAGAGGATCTGGGCGTTGACCTGTTCGAGCGGCGTAACCGAAGGGTTTTTTTAACTGACGCCGGCAAACGCCTGGCGAAAGCAGTTAGTGAAGGGCTTGGATTGATGAACCAGGCAGTTCGCGAGATACGCACCGACGCCCGTCGTACCCGCCAGCTTGTCCTGTCCTGCGAGCCAACGCTTTTAATGCGATGGTTGATTCCTCGCTGGAACGACTTCCAAACACAACATCGGGGGCTAGACATTCATTTAGTGGCCGGCGGCGGCATCTTTTCATTCGACCATGGCATCGACTTGGCCATTCGGCGGGACGATTTTCCTCGCCCCTCCGACTATCATGCTGAGACCCTATTCCCTGAGAAGATCGGCCCTGTATGCCGGCCGGAAAAGGTAGATCAATGGTTTGGCAAAAGCAGGAAATACCTGCGTTCCTCGGCCCCGCTGCTTCAGACTAATAGCCGACCTACAGCTTGGCAGGAGTGGGCTACTGCAAAAGGACTGCCCGCTCCTGCCATGGAGATGCAATCTTTTGAGCACTTTTATTTCAGCATCCAGGCGGCTGTCGCGGGCCTGGGGGTGGCCATTGGCCCATGGCACTTAGTGCATGACGATATCCAGAGCGGCGTTTTAGCCGCACCATTAGGATTTATTGAAGACGGCTCACGCTATTGCCTGTTATCTCCCACCCCCCCACAGCCAGGCAGCTTGGAAATGGATTTACTTAATTGGTTGCAGACAGTGCGCTGAGTCTTGTCGAGGCGCAGCGCTTGTCAGCACTGGCGCCTCATCGCCAAATGGCTCGCCCCCTTCGGTGGAAGGCTATTGAAATTCCCCGTTATCGCGCGCTCTTGGATCCATCAGGTACTCCCGTGAGAAGTTGTTCACACGCTCGTATCGCTGCGTCATGGTGCGGCAACAAAGCTTGTTCCGGAAGATTCGCGACTGTGTTCATCCATGGGTCCTCGACTGCGGTTCGCCGCCCTGCAAGTGTTTCAACCACGGCAAGACCGCAGAATGGTCCCATCAGCGGATCGTAGCCCCCCTCATGCACAGCGACGACCCGCGATTTGCACACTTCTTCAGCCAGATTCATCACCTGAGTCGTCAGCTCGCGATATGCCCCGGAGTACAAGAGTTGGCGGCCAAAGGGGTCCATCGCAGCGGAGTCAAATCCGCTCGCAATCACGATGAGATCCGGTTGAAAACGGCGGACCGCAGGCATTACGATACGCTCGAACGCGCCCAGGTAGGCCCCTCGGCCCGACCCTGCGGGTAGTGGAATATTCAGGTTAGCACCTAGTCCGGGACCCGTTCCGATGTCTTGTACCTTTCCGCGTCCGATGGGGTAAAGGTCGTCCTGGTGAAGAGAGATCGTCAGCACCGACGGATCGTCATAAAAAAGGGTCTCGGTCCCGTTACCATGATGAACATCCCAGTCGATGACCGCGACTCGTTTCACCGCTCCTGTTTGCTGCAGATGGCGGATTCCGACCGCGGTGTTGTGGAATATGCAATAGCCCATCCCCTGACTGGCAATCGCATGATGTCCTGGCGGTCGAATGAGCGCGTAGGCGTTCGTCACAGTACCCGATACGACTGCATTGAACGCCGAGATGACAGCGCCCGCTGCAAGTCTGGCAATGTCTGCCGATCCTGGTCCGACGGGCGTTTCACCGTCGCCTGCATCGCTCCAGACAGGACCGGTCGGGTTCAGGATTCGATCGACATACTCCGGAGTGTGTACCCGCAACAGATCGGCTTCAGAGGCCGGAGTGAAGGGTAGCGGAACAAGATATTGATCAAGGCCGCTTCGCTTGACGAGGCTTGCAAAGCGTCGCTTGGTATCGCCCTTCTCAGGATGGTCGATGGGTTCCTGCCACGGTAGGCTCCAAGCCCGCGTGTCATGAGTCATAAATCTTTCGTCCCAAATCCAGCCGGTTGTCGTCATGGTTCTAACTCTACTTTTTCGTGTCGATAGGGATAAATTCTTTGTCCGAAACATCGGGCTGCCTTCATAGCTCGCCAGCTATTCCTTCTTTTTCCACCAGGCTTCGTTCGTAGCTCAAATCAAGAGACCGAGATGTGAGTAAATAGAGGAGGCTTGCGACTACAAGACCTACAAACATCGAGATGTCGATATCACCCATCCGGTGAGCTATCCATCCGGTGAAAGGCTCGGTGACAAAAAACGGCACCATCGTCACCAGTGCTCCGATATAGGCGACGTTTCCTTGCCATCCCCACCGCCCGTAAATACCGGCCGGATTGAAGAGTTCGCGGATCGAATAACACCCCTTGCGAACGATATAAAAGTCCACCAGGTTTATTGCAGTCCATGGTGTGAACAGATAGGCCAGAAACACCAATACGTTTCCGTAGAAAACATTGAATTGTTCCTCCCCGACCATTGCCGCGACAACGCCTACGGACAGGGTCATCGCGACGATTGTGATGCCCCTCAAAAACAACGATGGCCGGACCCGACGGAAACAGTCAACGATCGAGATCAGGGTCAAGCTGCCTCCGTAAGCGTTGAGCGCCATCACCACCAGAAGACCGATGAACAACAATGCGACGGCTATTCGACCACCTCCTGCCATCAGGGCGTCGCCACCTTGTGCGATCGCCATGATGACGGATACGCCGGGGGTCGCTGCCGCGAGCAAGGAGCCAAGGCCAATCACCCACAGCGCTGATATCGCTGAAGGCAGATAGGTCCACAGGAACGACGATCGAGTGGAAACGGTGGGTGGGAGGTAGCGGGAGTAGTCCGATACGTATGGTGCCCAACCAAGCTGGAAACCTGCGACGATCACGAAGGTGGTCGCGAACGAATGCCATTGAATGGGCCCCGGAGTGAAAGCACCCGAAGGAATCCCGCCCCGCGCCACCGCAGCAAAGGTGAGTATCACGACCGTCAAGGCCAGCGGTGCGACCAGGAATCGGTTAACCCGATGGATCCACCGGTAGCCGAACAGCGCCAAGGTGCCGGCGATCAATACCGCGATTGGGAACCCCCAGGAAGTTGGAATCCCGAGGAGAAAATGCAGACTCGATCCTGCCAGGATCGCGTCGGCGACGTTGTAGTTGAAGTAGTTCACAAAGGCGAAGACCCACACCGTGATCGCAGCCCCCAAAAATCCGAACTGTGCTCTGGACTGAACTAACTGCGGTAGGCCTAGGTGAGGCCCCTGCGAAGAATGCAGAGCCATGAAAAGGGTACCGAACAGTGAACCGAACACAGTGGCAACCAGAGTCCAGAACAGTGAACCGCCAAGCGCCAGTGTGGTAACGCCGGTAGCCATTGCGGTCAGGTTGATGTTGGCAACTAACCAGACCGCACCGAGATGTCGCACCGTGCCATGACGCTCCGCCACCGGTACGAAATCTACAGAACGCCGTTCCGCACCATCGAGTCGGCCCTGCTGAATGACAGGCGTCACCGTGGCTGTTTTCCCGTTTGATGTCGTTCCCATTTTCTTGTTTTCCTAATTGAGATTGATCGGGGCTGAATCACTGAGGCTTCATTCATCAAGCTTTCTGGAGAACCCTCCAATTGCTGGTCAATCGCAGTGACTTTTATTACCTGTACAGCTCAAAGGAGAACGAAAGCTTGATTATGCGAAGCTTCGTTGCCCGGTAACGCTGTGACTCAACCCGCCACCATCGGTAGCTGTTGTCCCTTGGCATTTTCCAATAACGCGGCCGCTAGCCGATTTCGCTCGCTGGAATAGTCTCGGGTGATATTGGGGCCGCGTTGCCGGGTGGCCCATTGCGGATCTGCCAGTAACTCGGCGCCCTGCGCCTCCGGCAGGTGACGGCCACGGATCAGATCGGACAGCCGCTCGGCCAGCATCAGTGTTGGTGCCTGCAAGTCGCCAGCTGTGGCAGCGGGCATCAGCGAGGCATCTACCACCCGCAGCGCCTCCACGCCGCGCACCCGACCGTCGGGGAATGTCACCGCAGCTTCGTCGCTGCCCATACGACAAGTGCCGCAGGGATGGTAGGCGCTTTCCAACTTCTGCTTGAGAAAGGCATCTATGGCCGCATCGTCCTGCACTGCCGCGCCCGGGGCCAGTTCTCGGCCTCGATAAGGGGCGAAGGCCGGCTGGGCAAAGATCTCCCGCGTCAGGCGCACGCAGGCCCTGAACTCCGTCCAGTCATCGCTATGGGTCATGTAGTTGAAGCGTACTCGCGGCAAACTTTCCGGACGGGCGTCACGCAGCCTGACCCAACCGCGGCTCTTCGAACGCTTTGTGCCGACATGCACCTGGAAGCCATGCCCGGCGGCGAGTGTCTGCCCGTCATAGGAGATGGCCAGCGGCAGGAAGTGAAACTGGATGTCGGGATAAACGATGCCCGCCCGGCTGCGAATATGACCGCCGCTCTCGAAGTGGTTGGTCGCACCAGGCCCGCGCCGGGTAGCGAGCCACTCGATGCCGATCCTGGCCTTGCCCAGAAGGCTCTGGGTGGGAAACAGGCTAACCGGCTGGGTGCACTCCATCTGGAGGTAGAGCTCCATATGATCCATCAGGTTTTCGCCCACTTCGGGTGAGTCATGGATCACCGCAATACCCTGCTGCGCGAGCTCCCTCGCAGGTCCCACGCCCGAGCGCTTGAGGATCACCGGAGACATGATGGCCCCAGCTGACAGGATGACTTCCCGCGTGGCCATGGCTCGGGCAGGCTTGCCCGCTACCGAAAACAAAACACCGGTTGCTCGTCGGCCATCGAACATCACCCGGTCAACCAGGCCGCCCTTGATTACACGTACGTTCCCCCGGGCGATGGCAGGCCGCAGATAGGCCCGGGCAGCGCTCATGCGGCGCCCGTCGCAAACGTTCATTTCCATCGGTCCGAAGCCTTCGTGCTGCCGATTGTTCATGTTGTCACTTAAAGCGTAGCCGGCCTCGTTCCCGGCTTTGACGAAGGCCCGATAGAGTGGATTGGTTTCCGGCCCCCGCTTGATGTGCATCGGCCCATTGACCCCGCGCAGAGAGCCTCCGCCCTCGACGTTTTCCAGACGCTGGAAGTAAGGGAGCACGTTGGACCAGCGCCAGCCATCGGCACCCAGCGCCTCCCATAGCTCATAATCCATGGGGTTTCCGCGAACCCAACACATGCCGTTGATCGACGATGAGCCACCCAGCCCTTTGCCACGGGGCAGGTTCACTTGCCGCCCGTCCAGGCCAGGCTCCGGCTCGGTCTTCATGCCCCAGTTGAAGCGTTTGGTGTTCATCGGGATCGACAGTGCGGCCGGCATCGACACGAAGAGTGAGACATCGCTGCCACCCGCCTCGATCACCAAAATCCGCAAGTCCGGATCTTCACCAAGGCGATTGGCCATAACGCAACCGGCTGCGCCGGCACCGACGATGATGTAGTCATAGCGCCCTTCGTCTTGCGGGCTGGATAACGATGTTTGCTTAAGAGTCGACATGGTAATGATTCCCACAGACGTAATGCTGGAGGCAGACCCATTCACCCCGCTCGGCAATGTCCGCGCCAGGTTCGGGGTCCGGGTTGGTTTAAAGGAGCGATTGCTCAGTTTGGGCTTTGCGATTGATTGTTATGACTCGCACCCAACTCTTCAGCTGGCTAACCGACAATCACGTAAAACTTCAGCATCGGAACTGGCTGGCGCCACACGCCACGAAACCCCTTGGGCACCAGAAAGGAATCACCTTGGGTATAGGTTTCGCAGAAACCGTCTGCTTCGAGAGTGACCTCACCCTCCAGTACCACCATGAACTCATCAGCCGGATAGTTCTCGTAACGCTCGGTGTAGGGTTCGCAGCGCCAGATACCCGACTTCACCGGTGGTTCGCTACGGCAGAAGTAAGCATGATCCAGGCCCATCGGGCGGCCTTCGATCAGCTCGGCATGTTCAAGAGCCTCGTTCGGCAATTGCTGCCAGTCAGTTGGACCAGTCGAAGAAAAACGGATTGGTAGGAGCATTATGAAACCTCGGAATTGCGTGTTGGGATTGACGTCCAAGCTAAAGTCAGGCTCCTATACGGGCAAGTGACAAGATTTCAGCCTGAGTCACTTGAGGTTACGGAGCGCCTTCTTGAGAAAACATCAGTCGCTAACAGCGCTTCGCGCCTTCGAGGCCGTTGCCCGACTCAATAGCATTTCGTCCGCTGCGGAAGAGCTGCATGTAACGCGTCCAGCAGTGTCAAAACAGGTTACGCAGTTGGAGAGCGACATGGGCTGCCCCCTGCTCCAGCGTACGGGCAATGTGATCCGCCTGACTTCGGCGGGCCGCGAGTTGTTTGCGGCCCTGCAACAGGCCTTCGAGTTGATCCAGCTGACCACCGATACCATCAGCCGCCGGGCACGGCGGGGAGAGCATCTACGGGTGTTGGTATGCCGTGACTTCGCGTCAAGCTGGCTGGCCGGCCAGGTTGGGAAGTTTCTGGTTGCCAATCCCGGGATATCCGTAGAAATCACCGCCGAAAACAACTTTAGCTTCCGCCTCGATGAGGATTTCGACTTCCGAATTTTCTATGGTATGCACGGAGCCAGGGCGGGCGGAGGGTTGGAAGAAACTGAGCTGTGCCGCTGGATCGACGTTCTGGTCTGCACCCGCGCCTTTGCAGAAACCTATTTAGGAGAGGGCCACAAGCCTTGCGAGGCGCCTTACCTGATCGATGCCAATTACGATGTCTGGGACGAGTGGTGTACCCTGACCGGGCTGGATCCTGGCGGTCCGCGTCACCAGCAGACAGTGTTCAACGAAACCACCCTGTGCCTATCGGTCGCCGCATCAGGTGGCGGTCTGACCATCGGCGACAGCTTCCTTGCATTACCCGCCATCCAAACAGGCGAGCTGATCGTCCCCTACCCACTGGGCCTGGTCAGCGCGCAGAACTACAGTCTGTTCAAACCCAAGGCAAGACCGAACTCACCGGCTAGCCAAAAATTTGAGACCTGGCTACGCGGTGCAATAGATGCCTACCAAGTGACAGTGCGGCAAGCGCTCGCGGAAAAAGGCATTCGAGTAGTGGAGCGCACCGATGCTATCGACCAAAGCGCCCCTATCGGCTGAGCGTGCTGGACCAATTACGGAACTCACCGTTATTAGAGCGTCGCTTCTGGCCACGCCATGTCTGGCGGGCTTCCAATTCAGCAGTTTGAGCCGTGGTGACCTAGGTCTATTTCTTTTTTCTCGCGTCACTCATTAATGCTTGATGGGTGAGCGGGACAGAGTAAGGCAGAAACCGGCCAGGAGCGGTCACTCCAGTCCTGTTTGCGCGAAACCTTGGAATTGGCCAACACGCCCTCATAACAGTGGCTATACACAACGTCCCCGAGAGGAAGGACAGACCATGACCAGACAAACCGAAACTGCCATTCTCGCCGGCGGCTGCTTCTGGGGCATGCAGGATCTGCTGCGGCGCTATCCCGGTGTGCTGCACACGCGGGTCGGTTATACCGGCGGCGATGTGCCGAATGCCACCTATCGCAACCATGGCAACCACGCCGAAGCCATCGAGATCGTCTTCGACCCTGCCGTGATCAGCTACCGGCAGATTCTTGAGTTCTTCTTCCAGATACACGACCCAAGCACGCCCAACCGTCAGGGTAATGACCAGGGCCCCAGCTATCGTTCGGCGATCTACTACCTCAATGAACAGCAACGCGACATTGCCGAGGACACCGCTGCCGATGTCGATGCTTCACACCTTTGGCCGGGCCGAGTAGTCACCGAAATAGAACCGGCTGGGCCTTTTTGGGAAGCGGAACCAGAGCACCAGGATTACCTCGAACGCATACCGAATGGCTACACATGCCACTTCATCCGCCCGAACTGGAAACTCCCCAAGCGCGCCTGAAAGTCGAGTTCATGAGGCGCAGAGGAGACCGATTCTGACCGCTGGCTGCCTTTCGCGAAGGGCAGCTTTGGATTGGCTCCTGACTTCAAAACCATCGCCGACTTTCGCAAAGACAACGGCAAAGCCATTCGCAGCGTCTGTCGTCAGTTCGTAGTGCTTAGTCGCAACCTCAATCTTTTCTCTGCGATGAGGGTTCGCCGACAGACAGTTGAGCATCCTTACGGACCACTCAAATATTGGATGAGAGAAAACGCGGTTGCAGAAAGGATCTGAGTTGACCATGGTGCTCAATCATGAAGAGCACTGGCAGAATCCCATCGCCTGCGCCATCTTGGGTGCGACAAAGCCCTGGCAATTCAGGGCTTTGTAGTTTCTGAAGTTTGCGTTTTCCACTCAGTCTTTTTTGGATCCTTTGCGCACCTTTTCAGTCGTTTGCGCAACGCCAGACCTCCGATACCAAATCCGAACCCATTCGAAAGCACATGCGTTAGTGCCATCTTCCGGGGCTTCAGGGCGACCAGGTCGAGCCAGCCCGGTTGCCGCGTCATCGGGATTCACAGGATTAAGCGTTGGGGGCACGACCTGATCGCGAAGCGCCAATACGGTGAAGCCCTCTCTTTAAGTGGATCCGGGCGCTTAGGTCACTTCTGCTGTTTCAGTTTGCCTCTGACTGACATGACTGATCTTGAACCAGATGGAATACATCGCCGGCAGGAACACCAGTGTCACGATGGTTCCCACGAACGTACCTCCGATCAGTGTGTAAGCCAGGGTTCCCCAGAAGACGGAGTGCGTCAGCGGAATGAACGCCAGGATGGCTGCCAGCGCTGTGAGCAGCACCGGGCGAGCGCGCTGTACTGTGGCTTCGATCACTGCATGGAACGGATCCAGCCCTTCTTGTGCGTTGTGATGGATTTGCCCAATCAGAATCAGCGTATTACGCATCAGAATGCCGGACAGGGCGATCAGCCCCACCAACGCATTGATACCAAACGGCTGCTGGAAGACCAGCAGTGTCGGGACCACACCAATCAGCCCGAGTGGCGAGGTGAGGAACACCATGATCATCGCCGAGACCGAACGCACTTGCAGGATGATGATCAGTAGCGTGACGGCAATCATGATCGGCAACAGCGGCAGTATCGCCTGACCGGCCTTGCCCGACTCCTCGATAGCCCCCGACTGCTCGATACGATAGCCATCCGGCAACTTGCCGATCACCGGTTGCAGTTCCTTCATGATCACGCTTGAAACGTCCGGTGGCTGCAAGCCTTCGGCAATGTCGCCACGCACAGTAATGGTCGGCGTGCGGTCACGACGCCGAAGGACGGGATCCTCCATGCGCACGTCCACTGCCCCTACCTGGGACAGCGGAATTCGCTGGCCCGCCGTGCCCACTAGCGTAAAGCCTTCTATTTTTGCAGGGTCGAGCCGGATATCACCCGCAGCACGTCCGATCACTTGCACCGAACGAATGTCTTCGCGAACGGCCGTGATCGGCACCCCTGCCAGCAGGAACTGCAACTGCTGTGCGACAGCACTGGAGGTCAGCCCCACCGCCTGCAAGCGGTCCTGATCCAGGGTGAAATGCAGCGTTGGTGTCAGCGGCCCCCAGTCAGTGTTGACGGTTCGCATCAAGGGGCTCGCCTGCATCACTGCCTGTACCTGAGCGGCGATCTCGCGCAATGTCGACGGGTCAGGCCCCATCACCCGATAGGCGACAGGAAAAGGTGAATATGGGCCAAACACCAACTGCGTAACCCTGACACGCGCTTGCGGGGCAAGCCCTTCAGCGACGGCCTCGCGAATACGGAACTTGAGGGCCTCCCGTGCCTCCTGACTCTCCGTCAACACCACAATCTTGGCGAATGACGGATCAGGGAGCTCCGGCGCCATGGCCAGGTAGAAACGCGGCGCACCTTGTCCGATATAGGCCGTGACGATTTTTGCTTCATCCTGCTTTTGTAGCCAGGCCTCAACTTTGGCGGTGGTGAGGCTGGTCTGTTCGATTGAGGTTCCATAGGGCATTTGCACTTCGACCAACACCTCAGGTCGATCCGAGGTGGGGAAGAACTGCTTCTTGACCAGGCTCATGCCGACAATCGCCAGGACAAACGTTGCGATAACAGTACCGGCCACCAGCCATTTGTGGGCGATGACGCGCGTCAAAATCCGGCGGAAACGGTTGTAGTTGGCGGTGTTGTAAATGGCCGCCTGCCCCCCTTCGACCTTTTCGATCTTCGGCAACATCTTCACACCCAGATAGGGGGTAAAGGCCACCGCAACCACCCATGAGGCAATCAGGGCAATGCCCACGATCCAGAACATGTTGCTGGTGTACTCGCCGGCTGTCGACTGTGCGAAGCCGTTGGGCAAAAAGCCGATAGCGGTCACCAGGGTGCCGGAAAGCATCGGTGCGGCCGTATGACTCCAGGCATAGGCGGACGCTTTGATGCGGTCGTAGCCTTCCTCCATTTTCACCACCATCATCTCGATCGCAATGATGGCGTCGTCCACCAGCAGCCCCAGTGCCAGAATCAGCGACCCGAGGGTAATACGATCAAAGTTCTTGCCCGTGGCCGCCATCACCACAAACACCACGGCCAGGGTCAGCGGCACCGCCGCCGCCACGACAATACCGACATGCCAGCCCATGCTGAGAAAGCACACCAGCATCACAACCAGCAAGGCGACGAAGAACTTGATCATGAATTCGTCGACGGCCGAACTGATATTCACAGACTGATCGGTGACCTTGGTAAGCGTCATGCCCAGCGGCATGCCTTCATTGATCCTGGTCGTCTCCACGTCCAGTGCCTTGCCCAGATCAAGACCGTTCCAGCCCTCGCGCATCACGACACCCAGTAACAGCGCTTGCTCACCGTTATTACGCACCAGGAAGGTCGCCGGATCTTCGTAACCACGCTCGACCGTCGCCACGTCCGAGAGCTTCAAGGTTCGCCCCTGAATCGCAAGCGGTGTGTCACGAATCTTCTGCATCTTGTCGAAGGCACCGTCAAGACGCAGGAAGACTTCTGGCCCCTTGGTTTCAATGGAGCCGGCTGGCGTGAGCACATTCTGATTATTCAGCGCGGCAAAAATATCCTGGGGAGATACGCCCAGCGTGGCCAGCCGATCATGGGAGAAGGAGACAAAGATGCGTTCGCTCTGCTCACCAATGATGTTGACCTTTTTCACACCCGGCACATGCAACAGGCGCTGGCGCAGCGATTCCGCATCACGTACCAGCAATCGCTGCGGCTCGCCTTTGGCTTTCAAGGCAAACAGAGCAAAGGTCACATCTGAAAACTCGTCGTTGACCATCGGGCCAATCACACCGGCCGGAAGTTTGATCGCCTCATCGTCGAGCTTTTTGCGCGCCTGATAGAACTCCTCCTGCACTTGGGAGGGCGGAGTGCGATCGAGCAGTGTCACCACGGTGAAGGCGAGACCCGGACGGGTGTAGGTTTCCGTGCGGTCGTACCATTTCAATTCTTGCAGACGTTTTTCCAGTGGCTCGGCGACCTGGTCCTGCATCTCCTGCGCCGTAGCGCCCGGCCACGCCGTGATGACCGTCAGCTGCTTGACCGTAAACGGCGGGTCTTCCGCACGCCCCAGTTGGAAAAACGCCAGGATCCCTGCGACACCGATCAGGAAGATCAGGAACACCGTGATCGAACGCTCGCGAACGGCGAGCGCCGAAAGATTGAAGCGCCCCTGGCTCATGGATGGCTCCCGGCAACTTCGACGTCACCCTGTCGAGTCAGCCTCACCTCTTCACCCTCACGCAGCAGATGTGCACCTAACGCGACAACTTGCTCCCCGACCTTGAGATCACCTGCAACTCGCGCTGCATCATCGCTCACGCTCAAAATACGGACGGGTCTCCAAGTCACCTTCGCGGGTTTGCCCGCAATAATCCAGACGCCGGCACCTTTGCCCGGGTCATAGACAGCAGCCAGCGGCACTTGCAACACCTGACCATTTGCGCTGCCTTCGGCGATCCGCAGAGTGACAGTGGAACCTAACGGCGCATTGGCCAGCGCGCCCTCGAGCACATACCGCGCCTCAAATGTGCGCGTCATGCGATCGGCCGAATCGGAAAGCAACCTCAGCCTGGCTGTCACTGCATCCGTGGCGTTGCCATAAAGCGTTGCCTGCGCGGTGGAACCTGCCGCCGGACGCAGCGTTTCGGGCAAGTGCACAATGGCTTCGCGCTGCCCTGCCCGCGCCAGTCGAACCACAGCCTGCCCCGGGCTGACGACTTGTCCTGGCTCGGCAAGTGTCTCCACCACTACTGCGTCGGAATCAGCAAACAACACGGCGTAACCCGACGCATTGCGAGCGACGTCTGCCTGCGCTTGCGCCGCACTGAGCTGTGCTTTTGCGGTATCAGCCGCGGCTTTGACCTGATCGTACGCCGAGGCAGAAATGGCTCCGACGGCAACCAGGTCGCGATATCGAGCCTCGTCATCCGCTGTTTGTCTGGCTCGCGCCCGAGCGGCCATGACCGACTCTTGCTGTGCCCGCGCCTGCAACCCGAGATCGATCGGGTCGAGGCGCATGAGTGGCTGACCCCGCTTGACCGTCTGGCCAGTGTCAACCAGGCGCTCAAGTATCTTGCCCGAGACCCGAAAGCCCAGGTCAGCCTGAACGCGGGCGACCACGATGCCAGTGAAAGATCGTGAAGCCTCGGACGCCCCCTGAACCGCAGAGGACCTCACCAAAGGCGCGTGCGTGCGTGGGTCATCAACGACGGATGAGTCGCCACACGCCGTCAGGACGAGAGGCAACAGACAAACGGCAATCGGGACAGATAGAAGCCGGCGCATGGGTTCCCTTACTCAACAATTGGACATGCCCAGTATTTTCTGCACGGTGACCACTTATGTCAATGGTCACAAGATAACTGACATACAGCGAGAAACAACAGGCTTCATTGATTGACAGAATGTGACCTTTAATTAATATGGTCACAATCAATCCTCATTGAAGGAACCCAAATGCCTCCTCTGCACCCTATCGCTCTTTTGGTGACCGCCAGTTTGATGGCCGGCTGTGCGGTCGGGCCGGACTATCAACGACCGACCCTCCCTCTTTCCGATCGTTATCTGGGTCAACCAGCTGTCGAGCACAGGCCCGCAACCGTGCCGACCAGTCTCGTGAGCTGGTGGGATAGTTTTGGAGATCCCGTGCTGACCGACTTCGTCTCCAAGGCTCTTGAACAGAACCTGGATCTGGCGCAAGCGGCAGCGCGAGTCACACAGGCACGGGCAGGATTGGGTGCCGCAAATGCCGCCTTGCTGCCCTCCGGGAGCATCGATGGCCAGGCCGCGCGCTCCTACCAATCCATCGAGACGCCACTCGGCCAGGTTTTGAACTCGATGCCTGGCTATGATCGGTACGGAAGTTTTTACGAGCTCAACCTCAATGCTGGCTGGGAAGTTGATGTCTTTGGCGGCCTGAGACGCGGACGCGAAGCCGCACTCGCCGAGTACCAGGCCTGCGAGGCGGGCGCGACCGCCACGCGATTGGCGGTTGCAGCACAGACGGCCGATATCTACATCACTATCCGTGGATTGCAGGCCCGGCTGGACATTGCCAAGCGACAAGTCGAAACCCGGCAGGGACTGCTGGAGAAAGTCCGCTTGCTCTACGGCAAGGGCCTCGCTGCCAACTACCAGGTTCAGCAGACTGAGGGAGAGTTAGCGCAAGTCCAGGCGACAGTACCAGTGCTCCAGACTGGCCTGGACGCTGCCATGAATGCACTGGATGTCATGCTCGGCACACCGCCTGGCACTCACCGCACGCAACTGGCAGATACGGGGAGCATTCCTCTTGTGCCGCAGATCAAGGTCTGGGGAACACCGGCCGATCTGCTGCGCCGCAGGCCAGACCTGATCGTGGCTGAACGCCGCCTGGCAGCCTCGAATGCGCGCATCGGCGTGGCGATTGCCGAGTACTACCCGAAATTCTCGCTCAGCGCATTGCTGGGTAGTGCCACCGCTGTATCCGGCGGCAACCTTTTCACTGGCGGCGCCAATCAGTCGGCGGGTGCACTGGGGCTGCGCTGGAGGCTTTTTGACTTTGGCCGCATAAACGCTCAAATCGATCAAGCCAAGGGACAGGAAGCCGAAGCGCTGGCCGCTTACCGCCAGTCGGTTTTACGCGCCACTGAGGATGTCGAGAATGCCTTCTCCGCTCTGGTGAATCGCGACACTCAGGCAACCACTCTCGCTGGAGGCGAGGCCTCTCTGACACAGGCTCGCCAATCGTCGTTCATTGCCTACGAAAAAGGCACGGCCAGTCTGATTGATGTTCTGCACGCCGACGAAACGATGCTGCAGGCTTCCGATGCCCGAGCGCAGGCGCGGACGGAATCGGCACGGGCCGCGGTTGCGGCATTCAAGGCGCTCGGCGGCGGCTGGCAACCTCCTGAAACCCTGCCTGTTGCGTCGCGATGAAGCTCGCCAGCGGTGCAGTGTCCAGGCTTCAACCTTTCTCTCTGAGAAATGGCCCGATATACAGGTCCTTGAGCGTCTGGATTCGGGAGGCAACACGCACTCCCGACCTGACATTTGCGATGTAACAACGCTCAGCTAGAAACGGTAGCTGACAGAAGTACCGAGCCCGCTCGCACTGTTCTTGTATTTGGCACTGTCTGCACCTCTCGTTGCCGAGCTGTCATTGACCTCTACGCTCTCCTCCCAAAGGTAGGAATAAGCGAGGTCGATCGTGACATTTTCCACCGGCGTCCAGCCGGCACCGAAGCTGACAACCTTTCGGTCGCCCGTAGGAATCCGGGGCCCGCGATTGGTGTTGTTGGTGGGTGACTGATCAACCGAAAACCCGCCACGAAGCACCCATTGATTATTCAATTGATAGGTCGCACCGATGGCGTGAGCCCACGTGTCATGCCAGTTCTGCTCTTCGGTAATCGTGGTAACTGACCTTGGAGTGATAGGTCAGCCCCGGGCGGGTCTGATCTGTCGCCTGCACCAGCACACCGGCGTTGAATCCAAGTGCGGTGTCATCGCCAGTGCTTTTGAGCTTGCCGTCATTACGTCCCGGGCTTAGTGGATTGGGCACCATCCCCGATATCTCACCGCCGATACGGTTAATGGTCGGACCGAATCCGATCGAAATATTTTCGTTAAAGGCGTAGCTGATGGTCGGCTGGAAAGTCAGTGTGGTGACTTCGCTCTTGTTGGCGTAATAGCGTCCGGCAAAACCACTGCCGTAGTCGGTAATCAACCCAAAAGGCACATAAAACCCGACGCCGAATGCCCAATGGTCATCGATGGGTTTGACGTAATACCCCATTGGTACGGTGGTCGTGGGCACCATGTCGCCCTCTTCCGTCCCTCCAAACGTACTGCGAGTCTGGCTGATATCAGACTTGGCGAACAACGTAGCCGCCCCCACGTTGGCCTGCTCTCGTTTAAGCCGCGCCATGCCCGCCGGATTGCCGAAGAGGGTACTGGCGTCTTGCGCAGATGAAGATCGACCGGCAAAACCGGATCCCATCCCGCTGATGCTTTGTTCGTTGAGCGCGAAGCCACCGGCAAGCACATTGGAGGACGCAAGCACGACTGCCAGGCCAACGGGGCTCTTGAGTTTTATTTTTTTCATGGCCTGGACTCTATGGGTGTCACTGAAAGAGAACATCGAGAACTACAGCGCCCCATATTATCCACGTGACCAATTCGATCAATAGTCACAAACAGCAAAGTTGATAGTCTTCCCGGTACTCATGTACCGGGAACAGAAAACGCAATGAAGGGGATGTCGCCTCGACTCAAATCACCTGAATATTTTGTTCAGTGACGCGTCAAGGCATGAGGCTGCGCAAGATGAGGTTGGAGGTCAGCGTGGGCGCTTGCTCAATAAAGTCCAGATTGTGTTGCAGCAGCAGAGGATTGACGAAAGGTCGCAGCGCCAGATTGATCGACTCTACGGTTTCGTCCAGCGGGGTTTTGCGCTCGAACTCTCCAATTTCTCGCCCTTGACGCACGATGTCAAAGATAAAGCTCTTGATCTGTGCTTCATAAACCTGGGCACTGTTCCAGCCCTCCGAAGCGGAAAATGCCGCGATGTCGTAGAGCTTGCGATCATTGAAGAAGAGGTCCACACCCGTGGCAATGACGGTTTTTACCAGTCTGCGGAAACGCTCGGTTGGTGAAATCGCGTCTGCATTAACAGCCTGTTCGACTGCCGCAACAATCTGCCCCAAACAGTTTGAGCAGATCGCTTCGCCGATCGCCTGCTTGGAATCAAAGAATTTATAGATGTACGCTTTGGAAAAACCGATGGCCTTCGCCAGGTCGGAAACCGTGGTTTTACCGTAGCCATACTGACTGAAGTGCTCATTGGCAGCAGCGACAATCTGGTCTCGAATGTCGTGCTCCGCTGGGCCACGAGTGCTCGGCGAGGAGGTAGGTATTGATGGCTGATTCATGACAGCAGCTTACTCATCCTATCGTAGACTGACAACTCGTGACTCCACAGGAATATGGTCACAATACCGCCGCTTTACGTTTTTTAGAAGTGGGCGTGCAGGGCGTCATGACATCAGGGTCAGTAATTGAGGTCATGCCCTAACTCATTCTGCATCCATTCCAGAAATCTTCTCACTCTGGGAAAATTTGCATGGGCTCTGGGGAAAACCAGGTGGTGTGCAGTGATTGGGGCGCTCAACTCAGGCGCTACCTCGACCAGCGCGCCACGCGCCAGATAGTCCTGCGCAAGCAGCGTGCTTTCCAACGCAAATCCTAAACCGTGGCTGGCCGCCTCCAATGTCATGTAGGAACGGTCAAAGCTGAGTGTGTAGGGTCTTTCAGGTCGCGACAGACCATGTTGAGCAAACAACTGCGGCCACTTGATCAACGTGGCCTCCGACAGGATCAGATTGCAGTCCAGTAAATCCGCGACCGCCCGGATGGGGCGTTTTTCCAGCAGCTTCGGGGACGCCAGCACGGCAATCTTTTCATTGCGGATCGTCCGCACTTCGTAGCTGGGCCAATTGGGCATGCCGTGGCGGATGTCTACATCGATCTTGTCGCGACTGAAGTGTAGCGACTCGTAGGAGCACGAGAGGTTGAGCTGGATATCGGGATGACTCTGGCGAAATTGCTCCAGGCGCGGCATCAGCCACAGCAAGCCGAAACTGGGCGACGAGTGCAGTCGCAGGCAATCGAGGCTGACATCGCTGGTGGCGCGCTCTGTCGCCACCGCCAGACTGTGCAGGATGCCGGACACCTCAGTGAGGTACTGCTCGCCGACTGGCGTCAATGTCACGCCCCTGGCCGTTCTGAGAAACAGCTGCCGGCCGATCATGGCCTCGAGTTTGGCCAGTTGGTGGCTGACTGCCGAGGGCGTCAGGTCGAGCAATTCAGCCGCACGCGCGACATTGCCAAAGCGTGCCGTCTGTTCAAAGGCCTGAATGGCTTTCAGGGGTGGAAGGATCGGAGGTGCATCGCCAGGTGAACTCATGATTATTGTTTTTCCGCTGCAAGTGGCTTGGGCCGGGCGTTCAGCTATTCAAACATTGGAAGAGTTGGTTGGCGAGTGCTGAATTTTTTTCAGCACCGAGTGACATTCGCGTTATTGCTCAGGGTCCGCCAGGAGAACAAGCTGAGTCATCGGTTCTTCGTGGATCGACCCAATAAAAACAATCAGAGGTACTCTTCCATGCTTCTCAAAGGCAAAGTCGCGATCATCACCGGTGCAGCTTCCGCACGTGGCATCGGCCGCGCTACGGCAACGACCTTCGCGCAACAAGGCGCTCGCGTCGTGATCCTCGACCTGGATGAATCCGCTGCACGGGATGCCGCCGCCTCCCTGGGCGAAGGTCATCTCGGCCTCGCCGCCAACGTTGCTGACGAATCGCAAGTCCAGCAGGCCGTCGCCAAAATCATCGAGCACTTCGGTCGCATCGACATTCTCGTCAACAACGCCGGCATCACCCAACCCCTCAAGACCCTGGATATCCGCCCCTCTGATTACGACAAGGTGCTGGACGTCAGCCTGCGCGGCACCCTGCTGATGTCACAGGCGGTGATTCCGATGATGCGCCAGCAGTCGGGCGGCAGCATCGTGTGCATGTCGTCGGTCTCCGCTCAACGCGGCGGCGGCATTTTCGGTGGCCCGCACTACAGTGCCGCCAAGGCCGGCGTGCTAGGCCTGGCCAAGGCCATGGCGCGGGAACTGGGGCCGGACAAGGTTCGCGTCAACTCCATCGCCCCCGGTTTGATCCACACCGACATCACCGGTGGCCTGATGCAGGACGAACGTCGCCACGCGATCATCGACGGCATCCCGTTGGGACGTCTGGGTGAGGCTCAGGATGTCGCCAACGCCGCGTTGTTCCTGGCCAGCGACCTATCCTCCTACCTGACCGGCATCACCCTGGATGTGAA
>RCUQ01000415.1_pt1 | contig 19507 bp, 16 predicted proteins | sample 2166351 | NCBI WGS metagenome assembly RCUQ01 (sample SAMN09932597, study PRJNA488358) | compost metagenome | feature: garden; material: soil; isolation source: compost soil in acetonitrile-enriched culture | place: Germany: Experimental Botanical Garden Goettingen | collected 2016-01-27
TCGAAGCGACGAATCGCCACTTCCACCTCTTTCACCGCCGTCTTGGCAAAGCGCGCCACCAGCAAGGAAGCTCCCACATGCTGGCCGACGATGGCTGCATCCGTGACCGCCAGGATCGGCGGGGAGTCGACGATGACAAAGTCATAATGCTCGCTGGCCCAATCCAGCAAGGCCTTGAAGCGAGGATGCATCAGCAGTTCGGATGGATTGGGCGGCACGGCGCCACGACAGACAAAATCGAGCCCATCAAAGCCAGTCTTGCTTACCACCTGCATCATCTCGGTCTGGCCAGCCAGGTAAGCGCTCAGCCCAGCCCCCATCTCCTGTCCCATGACTTTTTGCATATAACCCTTGCGCAAGTCAGCATCGATGACCAGCACCTTTTTGCCCCCCATGGCCAGGGTGGCGGCAAAGTTGGTAGATACAAAGGTTTTGCCTAAGCCGGGACCTGGACCAGAGATCATCACTATGTTGTTTTTGGCCTCCATCATGGCGAAATGGAGGCTGGTACGCAGGCTGCGCAGCGACTCCATCGCCAGATCGGCCGGATTACGGGCCGCAAGCAAGGCTTCATTGAGCGGCATCGCCTGGCGACGCTTCTTCTTTTGTTGCTGCTCTATCTTGGCCTGTTCCCCTGAATAGGGGATCGTGGCATAGACGGACAGCCCCATCTCTTCCAACTGCTCAGGACTCTCGACACCGCGGTGGAATGCAGCACGCACCAGGATGAGGCCAACCGACAGCATGCCCCCAAGCAGGGTCGCCAACACAACGATCAGCGGTTTCTTTGGCTTGACTGCACGGGTTTCGACCGCAGCATCGTCAATGATACGCACATTGCCGATGGTCCCCGCCTTCATGATATTGAGTTCCTGCTGCTTGTTGAGCAACTGGACGAAAATCTCCTGACCCACTTGCACATCACGGGTCAAACGCAAGATATCCTGCTGGGTTTTCGGCAGGCGCTTGATCGACTTGTTGATGGTGTTCTTTGTGTTCATCAGGGTCTGGCGCTTTTCCATCAGCGCGATATAAGCCGGATGCTGGCGGGTATAGAGCTGTTGCAACTCGGCTTCACGGAAGGTCAGCTCATTGAGCTGCTTCTCGAGGCCGACCATGGTGTCCAGTGCGGCTTTGGCTTCCAGCGACAGATCGACCGACTCGTTCTGCTGGCGATACGCATTTAGCAACTCTTCCGAGTGATTCAGGTCATTTTTGACTTGGGGCAGATGGGTCTGCAAGAAATCCAGGCTCTTCTGGGCTTCTTCGGTCTTACGCACCACGTTCTTCTGCAGATAATTCTGACTGATGTTATCGAGCACGGCGCGAATGCGCCCCTTGTCATTCTGACTGATGTTATCGAGCACGGCGCGAATGCGCCCCTTGTCTTCCCCTTCAAGGGCAAGGGAGATAATCCCGGTATTCTTGCCCTTCTCGCTGACCTGAAGATCCCGCTGCAGCTCGCCTATCACATCCAGCAGCGGCTGCTTGACTAGGGTAAATACCTGACCATCCTGTGCGGCGACATCCGTCACAAGCAGGGTCACACCCTCTTTTTCCAGAAGTTGGCCCACCTGTCCTTCCAGCACCCGGCCTTCGATCTCCAGGGTAAAACGGCTTTCTCCGGTCAAGGTCAAGATGAAGGGAGTACCAATCAGCTCGGGAGCCACCTCAAAACGGCTAATTGCCATCTTGGGATAGGGATGACCCATCAGCCGTGACATGCCACGACCTACCAGCGGGAAGAAATCGGGCGTCACCACGGTATCAAGACGGAGTTCTTGCACCGTACGGCCGAGCACCATACGGGAGGTCAAGAGTTCAATCTCGGCAGCAGCCTCAGGCTGCTCCCCACCCAGGACATCGGCCATGTCTCCCAGCAGAGCTGTGCCACTGGCCTTTTTCTCCACCTGCAGCAGCGCATTTGCCTTGAAGACTGGGGTTGCCAGCAGGGCATAGGCGACACCTATCACCATAAAGAGGCCAGTGATGCTCACAATCCACCAACGGCCATCGATCAGGTACCCAAGCAGGCGTCCCAGATCGATCTCATCGTTCTCCACCGCGGCACTGTTTTGCCGGGACGAAACAGAAGAAGTCGTCATTACACAGAATCCATTTTTATTGTCAGATAAAACCCGAACACAGGCACAAACACAGGGTGTGATTACAGTTTTTTCACCCAACCATCGGCCCCACGCACCAACAATTGGTAGACGTGCTCATAAGCTTCCCGGCTGAGGCGATAAGGGTCTGGCACATCGCACTCCCCCAACCAGTGGCCAAACAGCATGGTCTTGCCACGGGCGCCAGGATCAATGGCGGTCACGGCAGAGATATGCCCTTTTTCCATTACAAGGATGAGATCTGCCTCCTGGCACAGCGTGCGGGTAAGCTGGCGCGCGACATGACCCTCCAGGGAAAGTCCATGCAGTTGGGCCACCTCGCTGGCAACCAGATCAGCAGGCTTGTCAACCAGCGCACTCACCCCGGCAGAACTGATATCACGGCCAGGTAAACGCTCACGCAACAGGCGCTCACCTGTCGGGGATCGGCATATATTGCCCACACACACGACTAGAATCTTCTCAAACATATTGCTGTCGCTCTTTCATCTTCCACCCGGCAGCAGAGTGTACCGAGTCAACATCCATGGAGATTTACCAGTTGCGTACCCGCAACATGCCTTCGGTCAACTCGTTAAAGCCGTTGATGGAGGGAACCAGCTGGCTCAACACACGATTCCAGCGTGTCACAGGCGCCGTTGTCACATAGACCACATCATAGGGTTGCAATGCAAACTCGGTACCCATCACCAGAGCGGTGGCATCGCTCAAATCGAGTTGATAAATGGTTGCTTTCTGTTGTGCCTTGGCGGCCGGGCGCAGCACAAAGATACCGGTCGCATTGGCTGCATTCTGATTAAGGCCCTCGGCACTGCTCAATGCTTCGGTCAGGCTCATCCCCTCGCGGCCAATGGTCAGAGTGGATGCCTTGTTGACCTCACCCATCACAAATACCTTTTGGGCATCGTTGCGCGGCACATAGAGCATGTCGCCATCACGCATCAGCTGGTTATGGGAGAGATCCCCATACTGCAGCAGATCCTGCATGGAGAGCTGGAACTCCTTGCCTTGGCGGGTCAACACCACATGATGCCAGTCGGCCGTTGAAGTCAAACCGCCAGCCAGATTGAACGCATCGAGCAAGGTCATGGGCACATTGGTGATGGGCTGGGCCCCCGGCTTGGTCACCTCGCCGGAGATATAAACCTTCTGGGAGCGGAAGGCGGCGATGCTGACATCCACCTGCGGGCTTTCAATAAACTGGGCCAAACGCTTGGCGATATCGCCCCTGATTTCAGACACCGTTTTTCCTACCACGGTGACCTTGCCGATATAGGGATAGAAGATGGAGCCATCGGCATGAACCCAGTTACCCGCCTCGCTGGCACTGCGATATGAACCAGCGGGAATGGTCAGTTCAGGGTGGTCCCACACCGTCACATTGAGGATGTCACCGACACCAACTCGGTACTCATAGCTACTGACCTGGTTATTGAGTTCAGGGTTGGCCTTGCCCACCACAGGCGCCTTGCGCAACTGGCTGACCAGAGCTGGCGTCACCGGGTAGACATCGGCCAGTTGATCAACATCAACCGTCCCGGTAGCCACCACGGTCTTGCCGCTGGTGGAAAGATTGGTACCCGGCACCACAGTACATGCACTGAGCAGAGCCACGGCCGACAACAGAGGGATGAGCTGAATCCTTTTCACTTCCACACCTTATTTAAGCTTGCCATCAAGAACTGACTGGAAAAATCGCCGTATGATAGCGGAGATCACAGAAAATCATGAGGAAAATTTATTAAGAATAATCAAAATAGCCACCGGGAGCGATGGGGCGGGATGAGCGGCTCAACCACCAAAAAATGACATATCCATCAACAGCATCATGCCTGACAGATTACCGCCTCAATTCCACGATACTGTGTGATCAATTACCATAGATGATGTGGTTTAAATATGATAAATGACTTGATGTAAGCAACTAATTGTGCTTAATCAGCCATCCATAACAGGTTGCCCTTGCTGGGCAACCTGTTCCGGGGGGATTAATCACTACCAAACAGATCGCGGGTATATACCTTATCCATGACATCGGCCAGCTCATCCACCATGCGGTTCGCCAGGATCACATCACAGCTTGCTTTAAATTCCGCGAGATCAGTCATCACCCGGGAGTGGAAAAATTCGGTTTCTGTCAGGCTCGGCTCATAGACCACCAAGTCAATGCCCTTGGCTTTGATCCGTTTCATGACACCTTGAATGGCAGACGCCCGAAAATTATCAGACCCCGCTTTCATTACCAGCCGATATACCCCGACACGTGATGGATTTTTACGGATCACCGAGTCAGCAATAAAGTCCTTGCGCGTGGTATTGGAGTCCACAATGGCGCGGATCAGATTATTGGGTACATTGTTGTAGTTGGCCAGCAACTGCTTGGTGTCTTTTGGCAAACAATAACCGCCATAGCCAAAGGAGGGATTATTGTAGTGACCGCCAATACGCGGATCGAGGCCAATGCCATCAATCACCTGGCGACTCTCCAGCCCGTGCAACTGGGCATAGGTATCGAGCTCGTTGAAAAATGCCACTCGCATCGCCAGATAGGTGTTGGCAAACAACTTGATTGCCTCTGCTTCTGTGCTGTCAGTAAAGAGCACAGGCACATCTTGCTTGATGGCTCCTTGCAGCAACAGATTGGCAAACACCTGTGCCCGCTCAGAACGCTCCCCCACTACGATGCGTGAGGGATGCAGATTGTCATAGAGGGCGCGCCCTTCACGTAAAAACTCCGGAGAGAAAATCAGGTTGTCACACCCCAACTCTTCCCGCAGCCTGGCAGTAAATCCAACCGGGATTGTCGATTTTATCACCATGACCGCATCGGGATTGATGGCCATTACATCCTTGACCACGGACTCAACGGTACTGGTGTTGAAATAGTTGGTCTCGGGATCATAATCAGTGGGGGTGGCGATGATGACAAATGCTGCGCCTTGATAGGCGGCTTCTTTATCCAGCGTGGCGCGCAGATTCAAATCCCGACTGGCCAAATAGCTTTCAATCTCTTTATCGACGATAGGAGAGCGGCCCTGATTGATCATCTCGACCTTGCTGGCAATCACATCAACGGCAACCACCTCATGGTGTTGTGCCAACAAGACCGCATTGGACAACCCGACATATCCCGTACCACAAATCGCAATTTTCACAACAAACCTCGCTTACTGCTGAGCGTTATAATAGTTTTTATACCATTCGACAAAGACCTGAACCCCTTTCTCAACGGACATGACAGGGCGATAGCCTGTCGCTTCAAAGAAGTCTTCCGTATCGGCCCAGGTAGCATAAACATCGCCGGCCTGCATTGGCAGCATATTTTTGATGGCTTCAATACCCAATGCCTTTTCCAAGGCATCGATAAAGTCCATCAATTTGACCGGGCTACCATTACCGATATTGAAGATACGATAAGGGGCACTGCTGTCTGCGGGTGAACCTTGCTCTGATTGCCAATCAGGATTGGTAACCGGCACCACATCGGCAATGCGCAAGATACCCTCAACAATATCGTCGATATAGGTAAAGTCACGACTCAACTGGCCATTGTTATAAACATCGATTGGCTGACCAGCCAGCATGGCCTTGGTGAATTTGAACAGCGCCATGTCGGGGCGTCCCCAGGGACCATAAACGGTGAAGAAGCGCAGGCCAGTGGTCGGAATGCCATACAGATGGGAATAAGTGTGCGCCATCAGCTCATTGGCCTTTTTCGATGCCGCATAGAGTGAGACCGGGTGATCGACGGCATCTTGGGTGGCAAACGGCATTTTACCGTTCATGCCATACACAGAACTGGAAGAGGCATAGACCAGATGCTGGACACCGTTGTGACGGCACCCTTCCAGAACGGCCAAATGCCCTGCCAGGTTGCTGTCGGCATAGGCAAAGGGGTTTTCCAGGGAATAGCGCACGCCGGCCTGCGCCGCCAGATGGATGACCCGATCAAATCGCTCCTTGGCAAACAACTCGGCCATCCCTTCACGATCAGCGAGATCAAGTTTGCGGAAATCAAAATTGGCCTCATCCGCCAACCGGGCGAGGCGGCTCTCTTTCAATGAGACTTCGTAATAATCATTCAGGTTATCGATGCCAATAACGGCATGACCCTGCTGGCAGAGACGCTGACTGACGGCACTACCAATAAACCCTGCTGCACCCGTGACTAAATATTTCATTCCTTTACCTTATTAACTAACAAACGCTGCGAATAACGTCGAGATATTTTTCTATCACTATTTTTTCATCAAACTCTGCTTCAACCTTCTTGCGACTGTTCTCCCCCATGACTCGGCGTTCTTCTACTGAGCTATTAATGATTTTTTCCATTTGCTCCAGCAGACTCTCACACGATTTAGGGGCGCACAGATATCCATTGACACCATGATCCACCACCTCACGACAGCCGACATTGTCTGTGGTGATAATGGGTTTACCCATGGCAGCACCTTCGAGCAAAGATTTTGGAACCCCCTCACGATAATAAGAAGGCAATACCATGCAGTCCATGTCTTTCAGCACATATTCAACATTATCTGTTGTGCCTAAATAAATGATTGCGCCCTCTGCTTGCCATCTATCAATGTCTTTAAGCTGTATGCCAGATGGAGCGTTTTCATCCATTGGGCCTAACAAATGACATTGAATACTATCGCCGTATTTTTCCTTCAAGAGGCTAGCTGCATCAACATAATATTGTATGCCTTTATCATATAGCATTCTTGCTACCAGGATAAACCGCGTGACACCGGTATCAGGCGTTGGGTAAACAAGAAAGCGAGACAAGTCAACACCTGATCCGGGGATCCTTATTGCCTGCTCAGGTCTAACCAGATCATCATTTAAAAAAAGCCCCATATCTTCATTGTTTTGAAAGAAAACAGCCTTGCTTTTTTTAATGCTAATCCCATACAAAAATTTAGTTAATTTGGCAAGAAAGTTATCATTAATGAATACCGCCCCTAACCCTGCAATGTTATTGACAGTAGGAATGGATAATACACGAGCAGCCAAACCACCATATATATTATTTTTGGGTGTAAAGCTAAGGATCACTTTTGGACGCAATGATATATATAACTTCAAAAATGAGATAAATGTGAGCGCATCCTTGACAGGGTTAGTCCCTCCACGATCAATACGAATATCATGATGGCGAGCCCCCAATTCCTCCAAAAGAGAAGAATATTGATCTTTCGGTGATACCGCTATCACTTCATAACCAAGCTCTAATAATGTCTTGATTGTTCCCTTTCTAAAATTATAGAGATACCATGATGTATTCGCTGATATTATAACTTTCATTTACACTATGAATCCCTGTATTTAACGTAAAAATCAGTCCTCGAATTTCTTTTTTCTCCAGCGCCAAACTCACGCTTAATCGCTTCTATGGAATGCTTACTCATCGCGAAATAGAACTGCTCAGATGACATCAATTTTATTAAAAGCTTAGCCAGTGCCTTGTAATCTTTCTTATCGAACAGACATTCATGATGCACAACGTCTCTCATTCCTCCTACAGGCGTGGTACAACACGGGACGCCGCTGTTCATCGCTTCAAGCAAGGCTCTAGGCATACCTTCAGTCAGCGAGGGTTGTATGTATATATCTGACTGCTCTATGAACTTCTGCACATCCTCTGAAGGTACCGCAGCATGGAATGTGACATTTTTGGGTAATGCACCCTTCTTGCTTATATAATGTCGGCCATCGCCACCAAGTACGTTCAAATGACAGCTATGCCCTTGCTTCTCAAGCAGCGCGGCAGCCCTCACTGCGGTATCAACAGACTTAATAGCCAAATCCGGATTGGCGATAACTAATAGGTTGACGGATGCACCATGACTTATAGCACGAGGCCGGTTATCCATCAGGTGAATAGATGCATCTGATACTCCTATTGTCATAGCACCACGAGCTGCAGGATATTTATCCTGAAGATACTGTCTCGTGACATAGGAAACATAATCACTTTTTGCTACAGCCTTTCTGACTCTGTATTCCAAAAGGAATGCGTAAGCCCTTTTTATCCAACTGGATTGGTAATAAAGGCAGTCAAATGCACTTGCCACAACCTCAGTCAATACAGAGCGATTTAATCTATGCGCCACATCCAGGCAAAGTAAACCATATTCACTAGGTAATCGAGCAATCAAAAACTCATGACTCTCAATAATTCCCAGTACGCGTTGGCGAATAACACCTCGCTTAAACAGCATGCGTATTGAGCTTAGATTTGGCATACCTATGACAGTTACAAACTCCCCGTTGGCAATCAAATATCCTTCAGGAACGGCGCTCATCTCTTTGGAGCGAGCCACTATCGTGATGGAACCAAACAATTTAATGTAGAGCTCCATCTTTTTATAGTCTAATTTTCCTGGAGAGTAATAGTTATTCCCAACCTTGATAAAAACATGGTCATGAAAGAACGCAGCTGACATTATATTCCCTTCAGTTTTCTAGCCGGCACACCACCATAGATATGGTTAGAAACCAAATCATTTAATACCACAGCACCTGCAGCAACGATGACTCGTTCATTTATGTGCACATCTTTTAAAATAGTAACACCAGCGCCTATCCATACATCATTTGATATGGTGATTTTACCTGTACAAAGAGGGTTATATTTTATCGGGGTATTAATGTCATCATATCCATGATCAAAAGAAATAATTGAGCTTCTGTGTGCGATAGAAACATTATCACCAATGGATATTTCACCCAATGCATCTATATAGCAAAACTCATGTAAACTTACATTATGACCAACACTCAATTTATCATAATTTTTAATTACAACGTGGCGTGCTACATAAACATTATCTCCCATAGATGGAAGTAGTGATTTCAAAACTATATAACGAAGGAAAACACCAAACCGAGTGGGCACACTAGAACATACTTCATATAGGCCAATTTTAAAAAATCTGGGAAACAAACCTAATAATGTAGAAAGAAGAAAGATTATCCATTTAAATATCTTGAAAAAATCACGCCCACGCATAAATCAATTCTCTTTTTTATTGAAAGATACTTCTTCTTTTTTCCAATAGCCGCTGGAATAAGCGATGATGTAGAACCAAAGTAACTTGAGCAAATACTCATAGCATTGCTTAATTGAGTTCCGCCTTTCTTTCTGCCAGACGATAACTCATCAACACGTAAGGAGTATAAAACTTCTGGTATGTAACCTACTCGATACTCATGATTCAATACCATATTACAAATAAAATCATAATCTTGGGCAGTTCGGTATACTTCATTGTATTTTACATTTTCAAAGACCTTTCTTTTTGCAAAAAAAGTCCCATGCACAACCGGATTCCCATATTTTAAAATTCTATTCGATAACAGATTGTTTATTTGAAACTTTGAACTAGGCACTACACCTAAACTATGACCGCTATCGTTAAAGCGTTCAGCCATAGAACAGATAAAATCAAGTTTATGGTTATTTATAAATGTAAAGGACTTCTCAATCCGATCTAATGAAGATATATCATCAGCATCCATTCTTGCTATATAGTCACCTGAGGATAAAGCAATAGCCTTGTTCAGCGATACTGTTAACCCCGCATTAGATTGCTTATAGTAAACCACTTTTAATCTAGATGATTGGATGAATGACTCTATTATTGAGTCACTAGAATCCGTTGAGCCATCATTAATTATTACTAACTCTATATTATTATAAGACTGATGCTCTATCGAATAGAGTGCATCATAAAGATATTTCTCGGCATTATAAACACAGATAATTACAGATATTAATGGCATTTAATGTCTCTAATCACTTTAGCTGGCACCCCAGCAACAATGACACCATCTTCTACATTTTTAGTAACGACAGCCCCTGCTGCAACAATGACACCAGTACCGATTGTCACTCCTGGTAATAAAATAGCGCCAGCACCAATCTGACTGTAGTCACCAATATTAACGGGTTTTGACTGATGAATGTCCATTTTGTCTTTATCCAGAATGTGTTCCGGCGATAAATATGCTGTTATTATTTTAGCTCCTGCAGATAAGGAAACGAATTTTCCAATATTAACTGAATCGTGACCGCTTATATATACACCATCATTCAGCGTTGTACCACTTCCAATTTTTACATTGCAGGGATTTTCTATTACAACTCGACCATAAATAAAAATATTTCGACTATCACTTGAAAGTGAGTTTTTTATTAGATAAACATTTAACTTACTTTTAAATTTCAAAGTATAATTAAAAATTAAATTTAGAAAAGTCGACATACTTACCTCTTTCCCCCCCAAAACAAGTAGGAAGACATAAAATAATATGTTGCCAGATAAAAGCCTATAAAATAGACACTGGTTAATTCAAAAATAAATCCTATAAGAAAGAATACACCCACCAATAATAAACTATTTAAGACCGCATAGTTCACTATGTGTCGACTATTTTGTAATAGTAAAACTTGGCTCTGTAATGAATTGATCACGTGTGGAACTATCGCACACATCATCAATATATGTGGAAACAAGTCTTGCAGGACGATCCCCCCCCCCAGAACCCCGCTATATACAATGAAATAAACGCCACCAATTGAAAACATAGATAGCAACAATGATAGAATTAATGTGTAAAAGAAAGACTTCAAATAAATAGCGTTAAAGTTAGCTACATCCTTTCTTTTCAAATCAGCAAAAAATGGAATCAACGCTTGTAATATGGGGGAGCTAAAATTAATTACCGCTCCGAATATACGCTGTACAAGGCTCATCACACCAAATTCAGCTGACGTCATCAAAAAGCCAAACACATAATTAAAACACGGTAATATAGCTGCATTTGCGATTCGATAGCCGAATATGCTACCACTCATTTTAATAAGAGCCAGAATATAACGCTTACTAAGACGAGCCATTCTTACACTTTCATATTTCATTATAAAATAAATCAAATGACAAATATATGGCCCACCATACATTAAGATTAACACGCCAATGTAAATATAAGCATCCGATTCTTTTTTTACAAAAATAAATGTAAGAAGCAATGCCAGAAGGCGAAATAAAAGAGAAATACATATCATCAACCTGAATTTTTCTTTTACTTGGAAGAACCACTGTAGATTAAAAACATTAAAAACTGCAATCATTAAAAAAATATACTCCCCCCCATTTAGACTCATATTTTCTGGAGAGATATGAACTAGGGTTATATGCATTGGAATAACAATTGATAAAAGTAAGGCAAATCGAATGATAAATGACGAAAGAATAAATCTCTTAATTCTATCATCCTCTTTCATCAAGGCTAATTTTTGTACTCCATAGACATTGAAACCGAAATCAACAATGACAACATATAATAAAGATAGTGATAGATAATAAGATGTAACGCCATAAAGGGAAACACCTAAAGAATGTATCACCAATGGTATAATTGCTAATGGAAATATATAGTCTAATGACTTTAGCAAACCAAGAGAGAGCATAGACTTAATTAATTTATTTTTCACGAAATCACTTTATAAGGAGAGTTGATTTAGCTTTCCTCGAGGAAAGCAATACAGCCATGAGGATAATTGACTGGACACTTACTAAGTGCAAGAGCACATCTCCCTTATAATGAAGGATCAACAGCAAAATAAATACTGTATAGATTGTTAATGCACTAGAGACATTAACACGCATATTCTTATTAAGTCTGGCAATAAGAGCGATTGTTCCAAATACTGGCAATATCACACCCAATACCCCACCAAATAATATATTACGCATATAGCCGCCATCGGTAGACATAAAGGTGCTTCCATCACTAAGCGAGTAGTAACCATAGCCAATAAGAAATTCATACACACCTGGGAACCAATACATTCTAGAGAGCACATCGGTTGATTCTATTCCCCCACCACGTCCATCAAAAAATGAATAAACAAACTCAAATGCAAAGGGTAAATAAATATCAAATATATACTCTGTTAACTTTTCACCAAGTAGCCCATTATATATACAAACTCCGACTATAAACCCCACAATAAAAACTTTAGACAATCCTAAAAACACTCTGTATTTATATGTGGAGAAAATAAAAAACAATATAATGAAAGCACTAGTACCGATTAAAGATGTTCGACCAGCAGTCATCCCCGTTGCAAATATTAGGGCCATTGCCAACGCTTCTAATATACCTACTTTCTCTTTATTAATAATATAGTAAAGCATGAAAACTTGTGCGACGCTGTATAATGCCGTCAATGGGAAGAATTGAGCTCCAGATAATGCAAGACCACGAGCCCCCATGTATTTTTGAGCTCTCTCAGCATCATCTGCAGACTGAAACAACTGAATGAACTTATGAAAAACCTCACTGGAAACTGATATTGATATGATAATGGCTTGGGCAAGAAAAACGTAAAATATCAATTTAGAAAAAAAATAAAGTTTATCATCTTCCGCACAATATATATTTGTTGCTCTGACATAAATGGAGAATACAACTATAGAATAAAGTGAAGTTAGAATTGAAAAAATTGCTGATATAGCTGAAAAGTCATACGTCCCATGTGAAACTGCTATTAATGCTATAAAAAGTAGCATCATAAAATATACTGAGACACATAAAAAAATATCTTTATAAGAAATTGAAATCCCGCGTGATGTCATTCTATATAAAATGATTGGTGTAAACATAACACCTATGAGAACTGCAGAATTAACTAGAAACGGCACTTTAAATGAAAAAAGTAGAAAAAATGAGCCTAAACATACTATAAGCCATTCTAATTTTTTTTTCATAGACTCACCTTTAATAATATATTTATTATAATTACATATTCAACGCTATTAATACTATAAATTATATAATGCATTTACTAACCAAAATCTAAATACGTGTAGCTGAGTCTTTAAATTTTTTCACCCACCGTCCCAACTTCCATGCATGAGACAAGCAGTAAGAATAGGCAGCAAATAGCAGCAGATAGAGAGCCATCATCAACCATTCAGGCAGTTGGGCCTGTTCGGAAAAAATGCCGAAGAAGACGATGCCCAGATTGGCCACCACGATCAACAGCAGGGCCTCGCGGGAGGTAAAGCCGGCATGAAGCAGAATATGATGCAGGTGATTGCGATCAGGGCGCAGGGGGGATTGACCTTTGCGAATGCGGCGGATCATGATGCCCACCATGTCCATCAACGGCAGGCCGATCAGCCAGAGGGCGGTCACGGGTCGAAACGCCGGTTTCAGCTCATGATGTTGTGAACCGAACAGCACCAGATAGCCAATAACAAAGCCCAGGAACATCGAGCCGGCATCACCCAGGAATATTTTTCGTTTGAAGGGGGGAATGTTGAGATTGACCAGCAGATAGGGCACCAGGGCAATGGTGATGACCAGGCAGAGCTGAGCCATGTCAGGCATGGTATTGGCAAACAGGATGGAGAGCCCGACCAGCGAGATGCCGGCCATGCTGCCAGCAAGACCATCGATCCCATCCATCATGTTATAGGCATTGATGGCGGCGCAGACCGCCACAATGGCAACCAGCAGATCCACAAATGGAATGGTGAGATTGCCGACACCCAGCACATCACCAAACTGATGCAGGCTGATATTGGTCGAGAGGCAGAGAACCAGGATCAGGAGGGCTTGCAGGCTAAGCCGGATCCAGGGGGAGATATCCTTGGCATCATCAATGGCGCCAATCATCATCATGCAACCGGCACAGCTCAGCATGATGATGATCGAACTTTGCAAGGGAATCGTGAAGAAGACGCTGAGGTAAACCCCCAGGCACACCGCAATGCCTCCAATCAGAGGGACTGCACCAACGTGCTGTTTACGCTGATTCGGCAGATCAACGAGTTGTAATTTAGCTGACAATGGGCGCAAGCAAGCGATAGCCAGCGCGGTCCCAAAGAAGGCAACCAGACCAGACGTTTCCATTTTGTTTCATCCCTAGAAATTATCAGGTTCGCTTCTTAGAACGACCTGCTTTTAATTTGCCTGACGGCAGCCAGCATTTATTTAATGACAAATTTGACCGTAACAACCCAGAAAGGAGTCGACTCAAAAAACAATAAAGTGGCTACCGCCCCTGAGTTACAGCTCCCAGTGTGCTCGCAGTCTGCATATTGTTAATTTTGCCAAAGATTTATGACAGTTTTTGTTCCTGTACACCTTGGCAAGCAAAACGGCAAGGCGCTCGTTATGCTTATCCATCGTTATAACCATGATCATTCAGGCTCTATTCAGCACAAGAAGATGCAGGATTAATTTTGAATCGACGGGCGTGATTCTACCTGCGGTTTGCTCAAAATGGTAGCCAATCTAGTCTAATCAGTTTTTGATCGGCCAAAAAACAACCAGCATGTATCTCTGCATATACTCCCCCCCTCCCCATATCAGGGTGAACAGAAATAAATTCATTGACATAAAGACAATGCCATATTAAAGAGCTCGAAAGGTATCCATCACGATCCCCTGTAACCCCACCTCTCATCTGACCCTCTTTCCTCCTCCTAAAGGAGAGTCATGCCTGCTGCAGAAATAAAAAAGGAGGCCTAAGCCTCCTTGAATCATAAGAACATCTCTTTATTAGATACTTTTTTGACCTTTCATTGCGAATCGTATTACTACGATGCCGACACCCAGCATCCCGCCAAGCAGGGTGGCCAGTACCACAACCAGAGGACGCTTGGGTTTGTCCCGAGACAGAGGCTCACTCGGCGATGCCTGGTATGCAAAGGATTGGAACGGTAACGCCTCCAGCTTGATGGCCTGGAGACTGCTCAACTGCAGACGCAGATCACTAATGCTGGGGTTCATGAACTCAGGATTCTTGATCTCCTTGAGTACCTTGAGCTTCTCTGCCAACGCCCTGGCACCCAGATCGATGGCAAAGCTGTCCTGATTTTGCAGATTTTGCACAGGCGTCTCGATCCCTGCGGCCTGGCTGATACGCAAGCTGTATTCCGTCCTCAGGATGTCATCTTGCAACTGCTTGAGGGTGTCGGCCCGGGCGCTTTCATACTGACTCTGTAGCGTTTTGATCCGGTTCTGCCAGATGGTATTGAGCTCCTTGCCTTTGGCGTCTGTCTCTTGCTGCTGAATAAAGGCTATGTATTGCTCCAGACGGGATTTTGCCTCGTCTGCAGACTCTGCCGCAAAGGAGAGAATGACCTCCTCACTCAACTTCTCTGGGGGCCTGGCATCGATTCCCTCGGCCATCTTCTTGAGCAGCAGCCGCTTGCCCCTTTCATCCGTTACACCGTTCTTCGTCGCTTCAGCATCCAGATAGCCTTGTTCCATCAGGAATTGGCGTTTGTTATTGAAGCTATTGAAATTATTAATAAAGTCATCATAGATCGCCTTCTTTTCAAAGGTAACGAAGGCGTTTGCCGGTACCAGCGCATTCATGAGCTGGTTAATGTTGAGTTCAAGGGATTCTACTTCCTTGAGCGTGGGTTTCTTGATTTCTGCCTGGCTGATCCACACCTGAGGGGCCAACAGCGCATAGGCGATGCCTGCCGCGGCGAACAGGCCGGCCACGCAAAGAACCTGCAGCTTGCTGCGCCAGAGTTCCAGGATCAGTGCTTTCACATCGATGTAATGGTTGGGACGGGACGGAACCCAGCCTTGGGGAAGGTCTGCCTTGGAGGGAGTCAGGGTTGGTTCTTGATTACTCATATTGTCACATTTCTCTGATTGGAAACTGGTGGGCAAGCCCACGGCAAAAAAGGGTGTGCAAGCCAGCGTTAGGCTGACCTATACCGCCACGATATCAGCCGATGCTGGTTTTCACACCCGCTGGTCACTGTCACCCAGGCTGATAGCCGATAGCATCGAACCATCCTCGAACCTTGGCTTAGGTGCCAAACCTATTGTTGTGCAGCATCGCTTCGTTGACCTCTTGTCGGTGGCATCTCGATAACGGGGATACTTTACCCCATGGCAGCAAACCACATCTGGCGTCAAGACCGTACAGCAAGCAGAAAGGGCATCGACACACCACAGTGCGCCAGCTTGATGTACCTCTAGTAACACGGCCAAGGCTGCTCGAAGAGGCAAGCGGGTTGCCTTGGAAGACCCTTACGGTCGAGATGCTGGATTTCACCCCAAGCCCCCAGGCTCGTCAAACAACCTGGCCATGTCTGGGGGATCACATCCAATGACATGACGCTGGGCCAAAAGAATCAACCTGGACAGGCGCACAGCTTTGAATGCGCCCATCATCTTCATCGCTGCGCTTGCCAATGTTATTTGTTGCCGCCGACATACAGGCACTTCACAAGATGGCGCTTGATGACAGCAGTTGCGCCGGTCATGGCGCACTCTTGCATAACGGTTACATGGTTGCCTCGCTTGTGAGGGAACCACAGCGATCTGGCTAGTCGCAGCCAAACAGATCGCGGGTATACACCTTGTCAGCCACATCGCTCAGTTCGCTGGCCATGCGATTGGAAAGGATCACATCAGAAAGTTGCTTGAACTCTTCCAGATCGGCAATCACCCGGGAGTTGAAGAAGGTCTGCTCTTTGAGCGCAGGCTCAAACACCACCACCTCTATTCCCTTGGCCTTGATCCGCTTCATTACCCCCTGAATGGCCGAGGCACGGAAGTTGTCAGAGCCCGACTTCATGATCAGTCGATAGACCCCAACCACTCTGGGGTGGCGGCGTATGATGGAGTCGGCGATGAAATCTTTACGGGTAGTATTTGCATCGACGATAGCCCGCACCAGATTGTTTGGCACATCATCATAGTTGGCCAGTAACTGCTTGGTGTCCTTGGGCAAACAATAGCCGCCATACCCGAAAGAGGGGTTGTTGTAGTGGCTGCCTATACGTGGATCCAGCCCCACGCCTTCAATGATCTGGCGACTGTCAAGACCATGAGTCTGGGCATAGGTATCTAGTTCGTTGAAATAAGCAACCCGCATGGCGAGATAGGTATTGGCGAACAACTTGATCGCTTCCGCCTCCGTGCTGTCGGTCAACAAAAGTGGTACGTCCTGCTTGATGGCCCCTCCTTGCAAGAGGGCGGCAAAACGCTCAGCACGTTCGGAACGTTCACCCACTATGATGCGCGAGGGATGCAGGTTGTCATACAGCGCCCTCCCCTCTCTCAAGAATTCGGGTGAGAAGATCAGATTGTTGCAACCCAGCTTTTCTCTTATCGTCTTGGTGTAACCCACGGGGACGGTGGACTTGATCACCATGACTGCAGCCGGGTTGATGGTCATCACATCCCGGATCACCGCCTCCACAGAACGGGTATTGAAGTAGTGGGTGCTCTCATCGTAATCGGTCGGTGTCGCTATGATGACAAAATCAGCCCCTTGATAAGCCTGATGCTTATCCAGCGTCGCTGTCAGATTAAGAGGCCTATGGGCGAGGTAATGCTCCAATTCGCTGTCTGCGATGGGCGATTTACCCTGATTGATGAGCTCCACTTTTTCAGCCACCAGGTCGAGGGCTACCACTTCGTTGTGTTGGGCAAGCAACACTGCGTTGGACAGACCGACATAGCCGGTTCCCGCTACGGCAATTTTCACCATGGGACTACCTGATTGATTAAATTAAGGGTCTGATTTTGAGTCGGCAATTGTGCCACAAGAACACGGACTTACACTAATTCCGGGGGCGAAAGCAGGGGGCATTGGCATCCTTTTCGGACAGGCGCAATGGCACCTCGTGCAACAGAGGCCAATCGATAGCCAGATGGGGGGAATTCCAACGCAGGGCCTTTTCCCCCCCAGGATAGTAGTAGTCACTGCATCGGTAGAGCAGGTCAGCCACTTCACTCAATACATAGAAACCGTGGGCAAAACCGGGCGGGATCCACATCTGGTGGTCATTATCCTCTGACAGAAATTGGCCAACCCATTGACCATATGAGGATGAATCAGGGCGTACATCCACCGCCACATCAAAGATGCAGCCCCGAACAACCCTCACCAATTTTCCTTGGGGCTTCTCCACTTGATGATGTAACCCACGCAACGTGCCTTGCCAGGAGCGACTGTGGTTATCCTGCACCAAGGTGTATGGGCCACATTGGCGTTCAAACTCATCCTGGCGCAGAGTCTCCATGAAAAAACCACGCTCATCACTATGACGAGTGGGTAGCAGCAATTTGACGTCTGGAATCGCAAGAGATTGGTATTTCATAAGCCTCTTCAAATGTTGAACCAGGGAGGTTGCGCTATAGCAAATTCAGAGGAATCACCGCATGTCCCTTTTGACTCGACAAGCGAATTGCATGTCAAGGCTAGTGGGTAGAGATAGTAAACGATGCAGATGTGCAGGAAAGTAGGGGCGATTCACAAGGACATTATGGGAGATGCTCAGCGCCCATTCCATTGGCTTCAGCCCTCAGTCTGATCAGCCAATCCATCATCTGCGCCTGCCAAGAGGGCTGTACGATACCGAAGGTGGTGGAGAACAATCGACAGTCGAGCCTGGAGTTCAGCGGGCGGGTCGCTACCATGGGCCAGTTCGCCGAAGAAATGGGATTCACCTGCACGGGCTTAGCCAATAGACCAAGTCCATAGGCTTCACGCACCAACACAGATGCAAAACCATGCCAACTCGTTTCCCCCTGGCAACTCAGATGATAGAGGCCTCGCTTGCTAGGCTCCATCAACACCTGCTCCAGGGCAAATAGCACCATACGTGCCAACCATTGAACCCGAGTCGGAGCGCCCCATTGATCATCTACAACTTGAATGGAGAGACCTTCTCTTGCGCGCCCAAGTATGGTGCTCGCAAAATGCCTCCCCTCACCACCATAAAGCCAGCTGGTACGCACGATAAGGTGATCAGGACATAGCGCTTGAATTGCTTGTTCACCGGCATATTTGCTTGCGCCGTAGACATTCAGAGGCCAGGGTTTATCCGTTTCTATCCATGGTGTAGTACCGCTGCCATCGAAGACATAGTCACTGGAAAAGTGCACCAGCAGGGAACCACGCGCACTTGCTTCTCGTGCCAGAGTCGCTACCGCTTCATGATTGATAAGATCTGCGAGCTGAGGCTTAATTTGCGCCTCATCGACTGCCGTATATGCCGCGCCATTGATGATCACGTTAGGCTGATAGTAATTCAAGGCACCTTTTAGGGAGGCTGGCTCTGTGATGTCACACTCGTCTCTGCCCAAGGCAGCTACCTGCCAATGGGGATAATCCAGAGACAAAGTAGAAAAAAGGGCTCGTCCCAACTGGCCACGAGCCCCCAGTAACAATATCTTCATTGTGATTACCGCGCGCCAAAACCGGTCAGAATGGTGCGGATGGTCTTGAACACGATGAGCACATCCAGCCAGAGGGAGAAGTGCTTGATGTAGTAAAAATCGTGCTCGATCTTGATGCGGGTATCATCGGCATCGGCGGCATA
>RCUQ01000416.1_pt1 | contig 19481 bp, 16 predicted proteins | sample 2166351 | NCBI WGS metagenome assembly RCUQ01 (sample SAMN09932597, study PRJNA488358) | compost metagenome | feature: garden; material: soil; isolation source: compost soil in acetonitrile-enriched culture | place: Germany: Experimental Botanical Garden Goettingen | collected 2016-01-27
CGATGATGTCGCACAGCTTGTCCGGATCGGTTTCATTGATTTCGATATCGAAGACATCGATACCGGCGAATTTTTTGAACAGTACGCCCTTGCCTTCCATCACTGGCTTGGCTGCTGCCGGCCCGATATTACCGAGGCCCAGTACGGCAGTACCGTTGGTAATCACTGCGACCAGATTGCCACGTGCAGTGTAGCGATATGAATCGGCTGGATTGGCGGCAATTTCTTCGCAAGCAACGGCGACACCTGGCGTATAGGCCAGAGCCAGATCACGCTGATTCGTTACTTGTTTGGTGGGAGTGACGCTGATTTTTCCGGGAGTCGGGAACTCGTGATACTCGAGTGCGGCTTGACGTAACTGAAGGCGGAGTTCTTCTTTTTTATCTGTATTCGAATCCATAATCTAAGCTGCCATCCTTTTTTTAAGCATACGGAAGCATTTCATTCTAGCAGAGCCGTACCGCAATTTTTCTGTTTTTATACGGGTTTCTACTAAGCTTTGTCGATCACAGAGAAGAGGACAAATGAAGGGGCAATAAACAATCTTGCGAGCAACTATCGACATTTAAGCGATCTTCGAAAATGGCAAATATAAGCAATACGTACTTGATTTGAGGCAAATAATAATGCCCCATGAATTCCTGCCAATTTAATACAGCTTAAAAATCAGCTTTTGAGTAAACTGCTGGGCATAAGATTTAGGATGCTCGAGTTTTAAGATGCTGAAGGTCTGGCATTTCTGGCATCGCACGTTCGTGTCACTTGCGGCGTCATTTACCGCGTCACTTTTTTTGATCAGAAGGATGAATATGAAACCGATCATCATTATCGGAGCAGGACTGGCTGGTTACACCGTTGCACGCGAATTGCGCAAACTGGATAAAACCACCCCGTTAATTGTGATCACGGCAGATAGCGGCGGCTTCTATTCCAAGCCTATGCTGTCGAATGCCTTTGCCCATGGCAAACAAGCAGAACAAATGATTACGCACAGCGCCACCCAAATGGCCGAGCAATTGAATGCCACGATACAGGCCAATACGCGCGTTACCGCGATTGATACTGCCGCCAAAACCGTCACTACCGACGCTGGCGTATTTGAGTATGAAAAGCTGGTCCTGGCAGTCGGTGCACAAGCCATCCATCTGGGTCTGAAAGGTGAAGCAGCGGATCAGGTACTGTCGGTCAATCACGTCGACGATTACGCCAAATTCCGCGCCCATGTAAGCGCGCCAAAAAACGCGAACCCGGTGCGTGTCACCATCCTCGGCGCCGGTCTGATCGGTTGTGAATTTGCCGATGACCTGGCCGGTGCAGGTCATAGCGTGACGCTGGTTGATCCAAGCACCCGCCCACTCGCCGCACTGGCAGCACCGGCCTTGTCGGCCAAGCTGCAAAGCGCCCTCGGTGCACGTGGCGTTACTTTCCATCTCAATACCGTGGCCGAGAGCGTCGCCCACGGCGACAATGAATTGCGCGTCACACTGGCCGATGGCAATACGATCGCAGCCGATGTGGTGCTGTCAGCCGTTGGCTTGCGCCCTGATCTGCGTCTGGCACAGGCAGCACAGCTCAAAACCGGCCGTGGCATTATCATCGATACCGCAGGTCAGACTAGCGCAGCGGATGTCTATGCACTTGGTGATTGCGCCGAATACACCTCGCTGGCCGATGGCAGCACGCACACTCTGCCTTACATCACACCAATCATGACGGCGGGCCGTGCCATCGCACGTACGCTGACCGGTGAAAAAACCGTGATCGATCTGAAGCCATCGCCGGTCCTGATTAAGACACCTAGCTACCCACTGGCGCTGATCCCGCCGGCACCACACATCGTCGCGCATGGCACATGGCAAGATGAGACATTAGAAACCGGCCGTTGCATCTCGCGTTTTTACGATGCGCAGGGTCTGCTGGCAGGCTTCGGCGTATCGCCGCATGACAATGCCATCCGGCAAGAGCTGCTGGCCGGCCTGGGTCAGGCTGCCAGTGCACCAGCTGCCGCTGGCTGATTCTTCAGCCGAGGCAGCACAGCCTGTAAGCTGAGCTGAGCGACTTAAAAAGCGCAGTCTTCCTCCCCCGGAAGCTGCGCTTTTTCTTTGCGGCAAACAATCATCTGCACTCTCGTCTGTATGCATTCTGTACAATTACAGCATGTTGTCCGAATTCGATCTCATTGCGCGCTACTTCGTGCGCCCTGGCCACCTTAAAAACCGAGCAACGCTGGGTATAGGGGATGATTGCGCTTTGCTGGCACAGCAAGACGGCATGCAAATGGCCATCTCGTCCGACATGCTGGTGGAAGGACGCCATTTCTTTGCCGGCGCCGATCCGCGCAAGCTCGGCCACAAATCACTGGCAGTCAATCTCTCGGATCTGGCCGCAATGGGCGCCGCACCGACCGCCTTCACGCTGGCGTTCTCACTGCCAGCCGCTGAAGAAGCATGGCTGGCTGAATTTTCACGTGGCCTGTTTGAACTAGCCGATACCCATGGCTGCGAACTGATAGGTGGCGACACCACTAAAGGTCCGTTGAATATTTGCATTACCGTGTTTGGGCAAACCCCTACCGGCGAAGCATTACGGCGCGATACCGCCCAGATCGGCGACGATATCTGGGTCTCAGGTAGTTTGGGCGACGCCCGACTGGCGCTGGGTGCGTTCTATAAAGAATACGAACTGGATGCGAAAGATCTGGCCAAGGCAGCGGTGCGTCTGCATACGCCGCAACCACGTGTGAACCTCGGTCTTGCTCTGCGCGGCATTGCGCACTCGGCACTGGATGTATCCGATGGATTGATTGGCGACCTGGGTCATATCCTGAAAAAATCCGGTGTCGGCGCGACGCTGCATCTGGATGATTTGCCCGCTGGCCCGATCTTGCAAAAGCAAGCTCAGGATATCCGTCGCCGCTTTACGCTGGCTGGTGGCGACGATTATGAATTGTGCTTCACTGCACCTGTATCCAAACGCGAAGCGGTGCTGGGCGCGGCCTTGGCTGCCGATACACCCGTCACCCGCATCGGCACCATCGATGTCGCGTCCGGCCTGCGCTTGCTTGATCAGGCTGGTCGACCACTGGATTTACATATCACATCCTTCGACCACTTCGCCTCCCCATGAACGTATCCGAACCCACTGCGCCCGCCATCCCTGTCAAATCCAACTCCAGCTTCATGCTGGCACATCCGGCTCACATCATTGCGCAAGGCTTCGGCAGTGGTTTATCACGCATCATGCCGGGCACGCTGGGTACGCTGTTTGGCTGGCTGTCCTTCAATGTGCTGACCTCGCGCTGGCCTTCGGTTTTTACACCTGCAAACTGGTGGCTGATCATCATCGGCGGTTTTGTACTCGGGATCTGGGCCTGCGCAAAAACCGGCCGCGATCTTGGTGTGTCGGATCATGGCAGCATGGTGTGGGATGAAGTGATTGCCTTCTGGCTGGTGCTGCTATTTATTACGCCTGCAAGCTGGACCACACAACTTGGCGCCTTCCTCTGTTTCCGATTTTTCGATATGGTCAAACCGCCACCTATCGCTTATTTCGACCGCCGCTTCAAAGGCGGCTTCGGCGTCATGTTTGATGACATCGTCGCGGCATTTTTCACACTGCTGGTATTTGCGATCTGGCGTTCGTTCTAGAGAGGGATAAGCATGCAAGAGCTGATAGAACTGGCCACCTTAGTCGGCCAGCGCCTGAAGGAACGTGGCCTGCTGCTGGCTACTGCAGAATCCTGTACCGGCGGCGGCGTGGCGCAAGCCATCACCGAGATCGCCGGTTCTTCCGAGTGGTTTGAATGTGGCTTCGTTACCTATTCCAACGAATCCAAGATCGCCTTGCTGAAAGTGCCGGAAGAAGTATTGGCACGCCATGGCGCCGTCAGCAATGAAACCGCTCAGGCAATGGCAGAGGGAGCCATCGCCAACAGCCGTGCCACCGTCGCACTATCGACGACCGGCATCGCCGGACCCGGTGGCGGCGTACCCGGCAAACCGGTTGGCATGGTGTGCTTTAGCTGGGCACTGGGTGAACAAGTGCAGGTCGATCATCAAATCTTCAGCGGCGACCGCCAGGCGGTACGCCAGCAAAGCGTTGAGCATGCCTTGCAAGGCTTACTCAACTTCCTTGCGGCTGATGTGCCGAAAACTTAATTCCTGAGTTCTACTATGCGATGTAGCGGTTGATCGCGTCGCGCGTATCCAGCGCGACCTGACGCGCCGCCTGCGCAAATGTTTCATCTGCCTTCGCATACAGAATCGCACGCGATGAGTTAATCATCATGCCGGTGCCATTGGCGGTACGCCCTGCTTCCACTGTAGATTTGATGTCGCCGCCTTGCGCGCCTATGCCCGGAATCAGCAAAGGCATATCACCGACCAGCGAGCGCACTTGCGCCAACTCATTCGGGAAAGTGGCACCGACTACCAGTGCACATTGGCCATTGGTATTCCATTTATCTGCGACCAGTTGCGCCACGTGCTGGTACAAAGGCTTGCCGTCCACATTCAGGAACTGCAAGTCGGAACCACCCGGATTCGAGGTACGGCACAGCACGATCACACCGCGATCCGGCCGCTCCAGATAAGGTTGCACCGAATCAAAGCCCATATACGGATTCACCGTTACCGCATCGGCACCATAACGTTCGAAGGCTTCACGCGCATATTGCTCGGCGGTGGCACCGATATCGCCGCGTTTGGCATCCAGCACAATCGGGATATCGGGATAACGTTCACGCAGGTAGCTGCAAATAGCTTCCAGCTGGTCTTCTGCGCGCAAAGCGGCAAAGTAAGCGATCTGCGGCTTGAAAGCACAGGCCGTATCTGCCGTTGCGTCGATGATTTCTTTGCAAAATGTCAGAATGGCATCAGGTTTGCCCTGCAAATGCGGCGGAAACTTGGCCAAATCAGGGTCCAGCCCTATACAAAGTTGGGTTTTTTGGCTTTGCCAGACGGCGGATAATTTTTGGATGAAGGTCACAGCGATATCTTTCAGTTGCTAACAATCCGTATTGTAACGCGCCATGTTATCGTGCCGGCATGACATCGCTAAGCCGCAGAGACTGGATCCTGCTCGTACTCCTGACCCTATGCTGGGGTATCAACTGGCCCATTATGAAAATGGGCGTGCAATTTTTCCCGCCTATCGCCTTCCGCTCGCTCTGCATGCTGGGCTCGATTCCCATCTTATGGCTGGCGGTCCGCTCGCAAGGTGCATCCTTAAGTATCCCGCGCAGTGAGTTGGGAACCATTTTCAAGCTCACCATTCCTAATGTGGTGTTATGGAATGTTTGCATCATCGTCGGCGTCAAAATGCTATCGTCTGGGCGTGCCGCGATACTCGGTTATACGATGCCGATATGGGCCGTGCTGTCGGGTCTGATCTTTTTCCGCGACAACATCACCCGCCTTGGCTGGGCCGGGATCACGCTGGCACTGACCGGCGCCTTATTGTTGCTCTCGAGCGAATTTGTGAATATGGCGGGGCAACCGCTGGGCAGCATCCTGGCCTTGATCGCCGCCGCGTCCTGGGGCTATGGCACGGTCTTGATGAAACGCAGCAAACTCAATATCGCGTCCATCACGCTGACCTTTTGGATGATATTGTTGGGCGCCCTGTGCCTGGCGCTGATTTCGGCAGTATTGGAATACGATGCATGGCGCCTGCCGAATCTGAAGGAAACGCTGGCAATTGCCTATAACGCGCTGCTGGTGTTCGGCTTTGGACAGGCCATCTGGTTTTCGCTGGCGCGCACCTTGCCGCCGATTGCGTCCAGCCTGTCGGTGATGATGATCCCGGTACTGGGCGTCTTCTCCGGCATGTGGATCTTGAATGAAACACCGCACTGGCAAGATTTTGTTGCCATGTTGCTGATACTTGCAGCAATGAGCACGGTACTATTGAAACCACGCAGCAGAGCCATCAAATAGGCTAGCACTACACGCAAGCACTGCATCAAAATACTAAGCAACTTTTTGCACGCTATTCACGGAGGAATGAAATGACCAAATTATTCAAATGGATCTCTATCGCATTGCTGGCCTCGACCCTGAGCGCATGCGGCTACAACGACTTCCAAAGTAAGGACGAATCCGTCAAGGCAGCCTGGGGCGAAGTCGTCAACCAGTACCAACGCCGTGCCGATTTGATTCCGAATCTGGTCAATACCGTCAAAGGCTATGCCTCGCATGAACGTGAAACCTTCGAAGCCGTGACCAAGGCGCGCGCTGCCGCCACCAGCTTCCAGATCACACCGGAAGTCTTGAACAATCCAGCCGCCTTCAGCAAATTCCAGCAAGTACAGGGTGAATTGTCGTCGGCACTGTCGCGCCTGATGGCCGTGTCGGAAAACTATCCGCAACTGAAAGCTGATACCGCCTTCCGTGACTTGCAATCGCAACTCGAAGGTACCGAAAACCGCATCACCGTAGCGCGTCAACGTTACATCGTGGCGGTACAGGACTACAACATTCTGGCGCGCAGCTTCCCGACCAATATCACCGCCAAAGTATTTGGCTATCCGGTCAAACCATCGTTCACAGTTGAAAATGAAAAGGCGATTTCTGCACCGCCTGCCGTCAATTTCGACAAGAAGTAAGTAACACGACTAGCCGCCCATGAAAATCCTGCGCTATCTGCTGGCCTGTACGCTCGCCTTATATTGCGTACTGGTCAGCGCCCAGAACCTGGTACCGGTGCCACCGCTCAAAGAGCGTGTCACCGATCTGGCCGGCATGCTGAATGCGCAACAGCGTACGACGCTGGAAAATGTATTGGCGGAATATGAAACCCGCACCGGCAATCAGATCGCCATTCTTTTGCTGAAAAGCACTGAGCCGGAAGGCATAGAGCAATACAGCATACGTGTGGCCGATGCATGGAAGCTGGGACGCAAGGGTGTCGATGATGGCGTGCTATTACTGGTCGCGAAAGACAACTCGGCAGCTTCTGGTCGTCTGCGCATAGAAACCGGGCGCGGGGTGCAAGGCGTGCTGACCGATGCACAAAGCAAGCGTGTATTGCAGGACGTGATTGCACCGCACTTCCGGCAAGGTGACTTCTATGGTGGCCTCGCCTCCGGTGTCTCTGTCATTACCAGCTTGCTGGATAAGGAAGCCTTTCCGGAACCCGACAAGCGTGGCGCAGCTGCGGCACAGGACGCTGGATTTACCTGGGCTCCGTTCATCTTCTTCGCGATCCTGATCATCATCATGCTGGCGCGCAGCCGCGGCGGCAGAGGCGCACGCGCACATAGCAGCAACGGCGATTGGGGTAACTCTGCCGGTGTGATTCTGGGCACGGCGATCGGCAATGAGCTGGGTCGTCGTTCCGGCGGCGGCTTCGGTGGTTTTGGTGGAGGTGGCGGCGGCTTTGGCGGTGGGGGTGGCGGTTTCTCTGGCGGTGGTGGCGGCTTTGATGGCGGCGGCGCCTCGGGGAACTGGTAATGAATAAATTTTCACGCGCACTACGACATCTGACGACGACCCGCTATCAAGGGAAGAAAGCCTTCCCTTGTGCCACGCTGACTGCAATTCAAAAGGCGATCGCCTCCGGCGAAGCGGTGCACCGCGCCGAGATACGCCTGATCGTCGAACCCGCGCTCGAACTATCGGCCATCCTGGCGGGCCTTAGTTCAAGAGAACGGGCGCACGAATTATTCTCGCAATACCGGATCTGGGATACCGAAGAAAATTCCGGCATCCTGATCTATATCGAGCTGGCTGATCATCAGGTTGAAATCGTCGCGGATCGCGGCATCTCGCGCGTGATTCCGCAGCATCACTGGCATGCCGTCTGCAAAACCATGACCAGCGGTTTTGCGCAGGGTGAATATCACCATAGCGTGATCGCCGGCATTGAACAATTGAATGCAGCACTGCAAGAGCACTTCCCTGAAAATGGCGCGCAAGCCAATCAACTCTCGAACAAACCCATACTGCTGTAATTCTATTCGCAGCATAAAAAAACCGACCGCTGTAAACGGTCGGTTTTTTATTGGGACTAACGCTACTCTACAGCAGCGCCATCGTCATTCACGGCCAGATTAATATCCGGCTGCGACGCCATCCCCACGCGGATCAGTTGCACCATAACGCACCTTGGAAACAGGATCGATCCAGATCGCACCGGCATGGCCCATGGTGTCGGTGTAGTCTTCCACCACATTGATAGGATGACCGCGTTTTTTCAGTTCATCAGTCACCGCCAGTGGCGCACGACCCTCAATCTTCAAGTCGTTCGACACCGCACCCCAGGTACGTCCATGTAACCAGCGCGGACCGTTGATCGCATCTTGCGGTGTCATACCGAAGTCGACGATGCGCGTGACGATAGCCGCTTGTGTTTGCGGCTGTCCTTCACCACCCATCGTGCCATATACCAGCAAAGGTTTGCCGTTCTTCAAGAGCATGGCAGGATTCAAGGTATGGAAGGTGCGCTTGCCCGGTTGCAGATGGTTCACATGTGTTTTATCGAGCGAGAAGAAGCTGCCGCGGTTTTGCAGCAAGACGCCGGTACCTTCCGGCACGATCGCCGAACCGAAGTCGTGATACACACTCTGGATCAGCGAGACTGCATTACCATCCTTGTCGACCACACCCAGCCAGATGGTGTCGCCTTTAGGATCCAGCGGTTTGACGGAAGTCGCTGCACTCGCCATTTGTATGCGCTTGGCCTGATCGATACCATGCTGTTTCGACAGCAGGAAGTCGACCGGAATCTGCACGAAGTCCGGATCTGACAAGTAACGATCGCGGTCTGCAAACGCTTCCTTGGTCGCTTCAATAATCAGGTGGTAGTAGTCGCTCGTGCCTTCACCCAGCTTCTTCACATCGAAGTTGTTCAGCACGTTCAAAATTTCCAGCGCGGCCATGCCCTGAGTATTCGGTGGCAGGTTGTAGGCGACCGTATCGCGGTACGGCACCTTCAATGGAGTCACCCAGTTTGCCTTGTGTGTGGCGAAATCCTTGAGCGTCAGCACACCATCATTGCGCTGCAGTTCATCGACGATTTTTTTCGCTATCGGCCCCTGGTAGAACGCCTTCGCACCATCCTTCGCAATCAGGCGCAAGGTCGCGGCCAGTTCCGGTTGCTTCATCACTTCACCGACCTGATAGATGCTGCCATCAGTTTTCAGATAGGTTTTCTTGAAGCCGTTAAAGCGTTGCAGATTACGGAATTCCTGATCGGCCGGATTGATATTGATCTGCGCCCATTTCGCCAGCGAAGGCGTGACCGCAAAACCATCTTGCGCATAGCCAATCGCGCTGTCCATCAATTGCGACCAGCTCAGCTTGCTACCCATGCTTTGCTTGCCGTAACGGTAAGCCTCATCCCAGCCGGAGATCACGCCCGGTACGGTATTGGCCGCCAGATAGCCGCGCGCCGGAATCTTGCTCAACCCTTTTTGTTTGTAAAACTCGATGGTGGCTTTTTCACCGGCACGTCCGCTCGCATTCAATGCGCGCATCTCGCCGGTTTTGGCATTGTGGATCAACCAGAAATTATCGCCGCCTATGGTGGTCATCTGCGGATAGACCACAGCCAGCGTCGCCGCTGCAGCAATCGCAGCGTCAATCGCATTGCCGCCGTCGCGCAGTACTTTGAGGCCAGCCTGCGTCGCCAGATAATTGGATGTGGTCACCATCCCTTGCGTGGTGGTCGGATTCACGCAGCGCGACGGGGTATCGCAATACTTGCCGGTGATATCAAATGCGCTGGCACTGGCGGAAGCCAGCCCCAGCATGACCGCCGCTGCCAGCGTGGCCGAACGGAATGGAATTGGGTATGTGCCCATTTGTCTTCTCCTTTGGTGGTGGTTAAATTTCGTATTTTTATTGTTGGTTTTAATTTGACACATTACTGACATGTCAGAATTAAATCGAAAGATATCACCGAAATGACAGAATGGGGAAGCTGATTTTTGACACTTGTTAATTATTTATTTTTACCTTGCAGTGCGGCAATTTTGCACCGTGCGCAGGGCGCACCCAGAGCCCCGCTATTTACCGACGCACCAATGAAAAGAGGCAGCTATCAGCTGCCTCTGGTCGGTAGTCATTTTGTCGGCAGCAATGCCGGTGCTGGCATTAGCCGTTTTCGTAAATCCACTGTAGCAAGGCATCATGCGCAGCTTGCCCGCTCACCGCATTCGGATGATTGATAATGCACACCACCGCATAACGCTTGCCCGATGCTGCCAACACATAACCGGCAATCGCACGCACATCGTTCAGGGTCCCGGTCTTGATATGCGCACGCCCTGCTACCGTCTGTTTGGTCAGGCGCTTGCGCATGGTGCCGTCGTAGCCTACCAGCGGCAATGAAGAAATAAATTCCGGCATGGTCGGCGACTGGAAAGCCGTCACCAGCATACGCCCCATCACACCCACCGGTATGCGTTCAGTACGCGACAAACCCGAGCCGTTTTCAATCACGACCTGCGTCGTATCTATGCCTTTATTGGCAAGCCAGGTCTTGACCACGCGTGCGCCGCGCTCCGGCGAAGCCGGTACTTTCAGCACGTCGGCCGCCACCGTCAACAGCAGCTGGCGCGCCATCACATTATTGCTGTACTTATTAATGTCGCGGATGACTTCCGGCAAGCTGGTCGACTGCCATTCTGTCAGCAAACGCGCAGTCGGCGGCACCACACCGTTGTTCACAGCGCCACTGAACACACCACCGACATCGGTCCACAACTGACGGAACACCACGCCAAAATATTCACTGTGGTTCATCAGATAGGGATGCAAGTACCAGGTCTTTTCGCCGCAAGCAGTGGAAAAACTACCGGTGAAATTGGTGCTGATACGCCCCATCGACGGCAACAGCTTGCCTTGCCAGTCGCCACATGCGCCATTCGTCAGCGCCGGTGCCATGACTGGATAAGTCGCGACCGGTGGGTCAACCGACACATCTACCTGATTGCGCGCCGGATTCGGCAAGAAATGAAAAGCAAAGACTTTGTAATTCAGCAGCAAGGCATCCGGCCCCGCGTTATATGGCTTCAAAGGGTCGCCATCAAACTGGGCGGCGTCATACGGCATGTCTTCAAAGATGCTGCGATCAAGGATCAGATTACCGCGTATCTCGCGTATGCCGGCAGCACGGATCTTGCGCAGGAATTGCCAGAAATTTTCAGTCACCAGTTTGGGATCGCCGCTGCCCTTGATAATCAGATCGCCATCCAGCACATCGCCATTCAGCGTGCCTGTCATATAGGCCTGCGTCTTCCAGTTGAAAGTCGGGCCCAGCAATTCCAGCGCTGCATCGCTGGTAACCAGCTTCATGGTCGAGGCCGGATTGAAGCCCGTAGTCTCATTGACGGCTATCCACGGTGCTTGCCCGGATACCTCTTGCACATACGTCCCGACCGCAGACGGCGGAATAGCGCTGCGCTTGAGCGCATCGCTAACGACGGCAGGTAATCCTTGCGCAGCATGCGCGGCAAGTGGCGCGATAACCAGGGAACAAATCAGGGAGAGAGTAAGAGGGAGACGTGTTGTGATTCGCATAATGTGCACTGTGATGATATGCGACGATTATTACACATGACTGAGGCATTACTGAGTTCATGCCAGACGAAACCCTACACGTGCACTTCCATCTTAAGTAGTGCGTTCGCCTGATAGCTGAAATTTCAAGTGTTGTGCAAAAGAGTCGAATCCGGCATGGCGTTGACAGCCGCCGATTTTAAATGCTGCCGCGCAGCATGTAGACATCAAAATCAGCATTACAATGACAAAATTCCACAATGCAACATCAGGATTATATGGATAGTGCGCCATCCTTACCTTCACCGTTTGATGCCGTAGCCCGACTTGCTCACTGCCGGTTTGCCGGTACGCTGAGCACAGCGCTATCCCTGAACTGCAACACCGTCCCCTTAAGCGCAAGATAGTGCCCGATCTCCACTCCCCATACTCCGGCCTGGTCTGGATAGGCATCACGGCTATCGCCTTAAGCCTGCTATTAATTGTGTTGCTGGGCGTGCTGCGTTACACACTGCAGCGTCGCACGCAAACCGAATTGTCTTTTCTCGCCGTCTGGCGTCCTTTGCTGCTGAGCTCGCTGCAGTCATCGGTGGCGACGGTCTTACCCACGGTCGAAAAAAAACAGCGACTCTATTTTTTGAAATTGTGGAATCAACTCATACGTAGTGCCAGCAGCAATGAAGCGGCAGAGAATTTAATCAGCATTGCCTACTCGGTCGGTGCCGATCGTTACTCCCGTCGCTTCCTGCGCCACGGCAAACGGGTCGAACGCCTGCTCGCTACGCTGACACTCGGTCATTTGCGCGACCATGCATCATGGGATGCACTGGTGCTGCAAACCATGGCGGCCGATAGTGTCACCTCTATCCACGCTTTTCAGGCGCTGGTGCAAATCGATGCCGGCGCGGCAGCACAACAACTGACGCCGCTCATGCTGGCACGCGAAGACTGGCCGGTCTCGCACATCGCTGGCATCCTGCAACCGGCGCGCTCAGCTTTCATGTCTGCCTTGCTGGAAGCCGCCGAAGAATTGCGTGCGGCCCACCTGACCCGCGCCTTGCGTCTGATCGAGGCCTTGCAACTGCCGTTGTCACACCCGGCCCTTCTGAAGTTGCTGGATAAAGACAATCAAACCGATACCATCATTGCTGCCTTGCGCATCGCCAATGATGCCAGCCTGCTGCCTGATATACGCCCGCATCTGAGTCATGCTGACTGGCGTGTGCGCGGTCAGGCCGCCAAAGTCATCGGACGCATAGGCGAACATCCCGACGTCAATCGCCTGATCCCCTTGCTGGCCGATGCCGAGTGGTGGGTACGTTACCGCGCAGCGCAATCCCTGGTCGGCATTCCCTTCCTGAGCATGGCAGAAATCGAAATGCTGCGACACAATCTGTCTGACCGTTACGCACGCGACATGCTGAGCCAGGCTTTGGCGGAAAGACAAACACCATGAGCCTCAGCACACTGATCTATGGCCTGAGCGGCCTGATCTTCGCCTACTTCATCATTTATCACCTGGCCTATTTGCTGCTGAATATTCTGGCCGTGTTTCGCATACACGATATGGAGCAGAGCAAAATTCTGACCGACCTGCCGTATTTGCATTCGGAACTGGAGCCACCTGTCAGCCTGCTGCTGGCAAGCCACGATCAGGCCGCCGATGTGGTGCGGGCAACGCAAGCGCTGCTGCAACTCGACTACGGTAAATTTGAAGTGATCGTCATCAATGACGGCTCGCAAGACGATAGTCTGCAAAGACTGAGCGCCGCATTCGATCTGCATCCTTTCCCGGAAGCCTATCGCGTACAGCTGAAAACACAGACCGTTAAATGCATCTATCGCTCCACCCGCTATCCGCATCTGCGCGTACTCGATAAAGAATTTGGCGGCACAGCGGATGCCCTGAATGCCGGCATCAATGCCTCACGCTATCCACTGTTCTGCAGTGTGGCAGTGGACGGCAGCATGCAGCCGGACAGCCTGCAGCGACTGGTCATGCCCTTCCTCAATGACAATCGCGTAATCGCCAGCGTCGCCGCAGCACGCTCAGCGCTGCAGAGCGCCAGTCAACGCTGGCCAGCCCTGCTGCAGATCGTGGATAACTTGCGCGCCCGCCTCTTTGCACCGCTAGGCTGGTCCATGCTCAACAGCATGCTGATCGCTCCCGCTGGCATGATGTTATTGCGCAAAGAAGCCGTGCTCGCCGCCGGTGCCTATCGTCATGGTGCCCGCAATGCAGGGATGGAATTGATCGTGCGCATGCACAGAGTCATGCGTGAGAAGCAGCGCGCCTACCGCATACGCTTTATCGCCGAACCGATATGCTGGCAACCGGTAGCCAACAATCTGGCAGCACTGCAGCAGGCATCTGTACAGTGGCAGCAAGGCATCACCGATAGTCTGAGCAAAAATATGGCTCTGATGTTTAGCAGCCACGGTGGGATTCCCGGTCGCGTTGCCTACCCCTTCCTCTTGCTGTTCGAGGTGCTGGGCCCGCTGATCGAATGCCTGAGCTACATCTTGCTACTCGCGGGTCTGCTATGCGGACTGATATCGTGGCAAGCCTGCTTTGCCTTCCTGTCAGTCGCTATCGGTTTGGGAATTTTGTTGTCAGCGTCCGGTTTGCTGCTGGAAGAAATGTCATTTCATCCCTATCCTAAAACCGGCGATATCATCGCCCTTGTCGTGACGGCGATTATCAGCAACTTTGGCTATCGTCAGCTCAGTAGTGTGTGGCGCAGCGTGGCTTTAATCGGCTGCTGGCGTAAGCAGCGCACAGATGATCTGCCCGAGCATATCAAGCCGCGGCAGATCAACTAGTCAAAACAAGGAATCAGATCAGCGTACCGCTGCTTGCCAGCTGCAAACGCTTGTTATCGCGCAGCATGGTTTCCAGCGCATCCGAAGTCACCGGACGGCTAAAGAAGTAACCCTGAATCAAATCGCAATCGTGCTGTTGCAGATAAGCCAGCTGCTCTTCAGTTTCCACCCCTTCCGCAATGACGATCAGGCGCAGGCTGTGTGCCAGCGAGATGATGGAAGCAACGATGGCCGCGTCGTCCGGATCCGTCGTGATGTCATTGACGAATGAACGATCAATCTTCAATACGTCGATAGGGAAACGCTTCAGATAAGACAGACTGGAGTAGCCAGTCCCGAAGTCATCAATCGACAGCTGCACACCCAGCGCCTTGAGTTCGCGCAAAATGCCGATCGCATGATCAACGTCCGCCATAACCAGGCTTTCCGTCAATTCAATTTCCAGACATTGCGGTGGCAGCTTGGTTTCTGTCAGCACCGATGCAATGGACTGCAGCAAATCCTGTTGCGCAAACTGACGCGCCGACAAATTGACGGCCATGCGCAAAGTACCCAGACCCTGTTCCTGCCATGCCATATTTTGGCGGCAGGCTTCGCGTATCACCCAGGTGCCGATAGGCACAATCAAACCCGTCTCTTCGGCCAGGCCGATAAAGCGCATCGGCGGAATCATGCCCAGCTCCGGATGCTGCCAGCGTATCAGCGCTTCTACCCCGACGATGTCGCCGGTGCGCAAATCCAGTTGCGGCTGGTAATGCAAAATGAATTCGCCGCGCTCCAGTGCATTGCGCAAATCGCCTTCTATACGCAAGCGTTCCAGCGCGCGTTCATTCATCGATGACGTATAGAACTGGAAGTTGTTGCGCCCGGTTTCCTTGGCGCGGTACATCGCGATATCGGCGTGCTTGATCAGTTCTTCCGGCGTGGTGCCATCGTTCGGATACACCGCGACACCGATACTGCTGCTAATAAAGAATTCATGGCCTTCTATCGTCAGCGGCTGTGCAATGCCATCCATGATGCGCTGTACGATGCCGGTCGACAAACCGGCATCCGTCCGCTCCGGCAAGATCAGTACAAATTCATCGCCACCCATACGCGAGACGGTATCGGTGTCACGCACCGCTGCCTGCAGACGTTCAGCGGTCGCCTTCAGCAAGATGTCGCCGGCCTGATGGCCCAGCGTATCGTTGACGAACTTAAAGCGGTCCAGATCGACGAAGGCAATCCAGATCGGATGGTTGTAACGATGCGCGTATGAAATCGCCTGACTCAAGCGGTCACGTAACAAGCTGCGATTTGCCAGCCCGGTCAGCGCATCGCGATTGGTCTGGAACTCCAGCTCGGATTCATAACGCTTGGTCGCCGTAATATCGTACAGTGCGATCACAAAATGGCTGACCGCACCGGTGTCGTCCTTGACCGGTGCAATGTATAAGTCACTCCAGAACAAGGCGCCGTCTTTGCGATAGTTGCGCAGCACCGCATGCCCTTCCCGCTGTTCCAGTGCAATTGAGCGCAGCTCTTCTATCCCCGGCTGGCCGCGATCTTTACCCCACAAGAAGCTGATATGACGTCCCAGCGTTTCTTCCGGCGAGTAACCGGTGATGCGCGTAAATGCGGGATTGACGTACTCGATCGGATAACTCGGCTCGATCGCGCGGGCAATGATGATCGCGTTGGCACTCGCTTCTATCGCCCGTTCGCGCAATTGCAATTCATGTTCGGCATGCTTGCGCGCCGCCATATCGGCAATCAGGTCATCGTTGACCATGCGCAGCTGTGCGGTTCTATCATCCACCAACATTTGAATGCGGCGTGAGCGATCGGCCATCAATTGCATGTAAATCGCCGATGCCACACTCAGCAACAAACCCAGCAAAAATGCCCATAAGGCACTGCTGCTATTTTTCAGGAATAAGGTCGGCGTGGTCGATACCACCATGCTCCAGGTTTTGCCGGCGACATCAAACACATGTTCATACGCGGCCGGCTGATCATAGAACAGCCAGGCTGGCAAACCAAAGATGGAATTCAGCGGCTTGGGTTCGATACCCTTGCCGAACACCAGACTGGCTTCATCATGCGCGGCACTGGCATACACACTGACATCGACCTTCATATCGATGTGCGAGGTCAGCAGCAGGTCATCGCTTTCCAGCGCGCGTGCGATCAAGTCTTCACTGCGAAATACGGCGGCCGTATCGCCGATCACGGCTTGTCGTCGCGAAGCGATATCAGGCAAGGCTGCGTCAGAGGTATAGACCGGCATCAACACGATAAAACCACGCTGTGTGGCGCGGTCTTGCACCAGATGTAGCAAACCGGTCGCGGAAGGCTGGCCGGTATCCACCGCGCGTTGCATGGCGGCAGTCTGGAAGTGATAAGAGTCGGCATCAAAACCGAGGGCTGGCTGATTACCTTCCAGCGGCACGATGTAATCAACGACGCGGTAACGCGGCCGTTCCGCGGCCTTTACACGCTGACCGTCGACTGTTTCGGTCAGGGTAAAACCGGGGATCAGCTTGCGCATCTCCGCTTCATACGCGGCACGTTCCTGATGCGACAAATAGCGATGGAAGGCGAAGCCCTGGATGTAGGGGTTACGCGCCAGCAAAGGCAAGGCATACGACTTGAATTCCTCGCGGCTGATGAGGCCGAAGGTCTTGAACAATTGATTCATATCTGTCAGTACGCGCATGGAACTATCCAGCCCGTCCTGTACCGCTGCTACCCGCACTTTTGCTTGCTGCTGGAAATCGATATCTACCTTGTCGTGTTCCAGACGACGCACCGAAGTGAACAGTAAAGCGCTAATCAACAAACCAATGGCAAGCGTCAGCAGTGCGGAAAATGACACAGAAAAAGCTGCGCGATGACGCTTCAATTTAAATTCCCTATGCAGTATTTTTTAAAACCGGAATCGAGATCAGTGATCCATCAATACCGAAACAATGTTCTGATTCATAAAAAAACGCGCTGCATGGCGCGCTTTTTTATGTGTGTGGCGCTTAACCCAGCCACTTTGCAATGGATAACAACAAGACCAGCAGCATCCACAACAGCAGTGCACGCCATACCAGCCCGACCGTGCTCTGCAAGGCGCGTGCCGACGCTTCTTCACCGACAGCCGCTTCGGTTTCGATATTGATCGAATCCACCATTGCAGCGTCAGCCGGAATCACATCGGCCGCCGTTTCTACTGGCGCCCCCAGACGGATACCCATCGCGCCACCACCTGCGGACAGGATGATGCCGATAGCTTCGTCTTGCCAGCGACCGGCAAAATTACGCCAGGCGTAAATCGCATCTTCGAAGTTGCCGACCACGGCAAAGGCAGACGCGGTCAGACGTGCCGGAATCCAGTCTATCCAGTAAAAAGCTTGGGAAGCGAAGCGACCGAATTCTTCGCGCTCCGCCATTTTTGGTTCGTTCCAGATCCGTGCCAGGTATTCGGCGACGCGGTACATCACAGCACCGACCGGCCCCAATGGCGTCAATATCCAGAAGAACACACCGAACACATTGCGGTGCGTCGTGACTAATGCTGTTTCAACTGCAATGCGTGAAATTTCGCTGACATCCATACCGGCGGTGTCGCGCTTGGTCCACTCAGCCAGCAAGGAACGTGCAGTGGTTTCATCACCGTTATTCAATGCGAGCTGGATGGAGGTGAAATAGTGACTGTAATGACGGAAGCCGAGGGTCAGATAAACCACCACGACGTTGACCAGCAATGCGGCCAGCGGTCCCAGCTTGACACTGATCCAGTACAACAATGCGACCGGTATCGTGAAAGCTGCAATCATCAGCACCCAGGCCAGACGTCCATTGTGGGCCTGACCGGCGTTAAATGATCCTTCCAGTTTGGCAGCCAGTGCTCTTGCCCCGGCATAGACCGGATTATCAGCCCGCAACGGCTTTAATTGCTCGATCAATAGCGCAAAGAAGATGGAAAAAAATGTCATTAAAACGCCTTAATAGTCAGTCAACCCATAAGATAACGCAGCACTTCGCGAGAATCAAATAAAGAGGAACATAATAATTCGGGCTACAGCCAAACTCTGTAATAAACAGACGTAAACGACTGACACCCGGACTTACACCTGAACTGCTACCTGGGTTCAGGCACGCAGGAAGTGGAATAAATTGCGCAGCATGCCCGCCGTCGCACCCCAGATAAAGAAGCGCTCATAAGGCATCACATAAAAGGTACGATTGCCGGTCACGAATTCGGCGGTACGGCGTTGATGGTGCATACCATCCATCAGGAAGGCGAGCGGCACCTCGAATACTTCAGCTACCTCAAACGGATCTGCATGCACCTCGAACGGCGGCGTCACGATTCCGACCACCGGCGTCACGCGAAATCCGGTACCGGTATGGTATTCCGGCAAAGTCCCGATGACTTCGATATGGCTACGGTCTATGCCAACCTCTTCTTCGGTTTCACGCAAAGCCGTGGCGATCGGCGATTCATCGTAGCTTTCCATACGCCCACCGGGAAAACTGATCTGTCCGGCATGATCATTCAAATGCGCGGCACGTTGCGTAAATAAAATCGTCGGACCGTTTTCTTCGCGCAGCACGATAGGCAGCAAGACCGCCGCTTCGGTCAAGGGTCCACTCATCGGACGCACCAGACGTTCTACGGTAATTTCGGGCGACCATGGCGGCGGATTGGAAAAGCGCGCGCGCAAGGCATCGTGCCGCAAACGGTCTGATGAGACGGCTTCTTCACCGCCTAGCGAATCCACCGGCAACAACTCCGGATCAAAATGCAGTCTGGCCAATTCAACTTCCCAGTACAAAATAAGGTATGCGCTGCATTTTTGTTATCGCGCACAGCACGACAACAACAAGCAGATCGTCTGTGATTTGATGCTCTGGTGCAAGGTTTGCACTGACATCGATTTGATTGATGTTAAACCTGTCACAGCTTAAGCACCAGATTTAACAATCAAAAATTGCAGTCGGAAAACAAAAAAGACACCCGAAGGTGTCTTTTTTGTTGCTACCGCAAGAATTGCCCGGACGTATCCGTGATTGGCAATTACTCCGCCGCTTGCTTTGCAGCAACGCGACGTTGTGGCAGTTTTTCTTTGATACGTGCCGATTTGCCCGAACGTTCGCGCAGATAGTACAGTTTTGCACGAC
>RCUQ01000417.1_pt1 | contig 19427 bp, 18 predicted proteins | sample 2166351 | NCBI WGS metagenome assembly RCUQ01 (sample SAMN09932597, study PRJNA488358) | compost metagenome | feature: garden; material: soil; isolation source: compost soil in acetonitrile-enriched culture | place: Germany: Experimental Botanical Garden Goettingen | collected 2016-01-27
CCTCGCGCGCACGGTCGGCCGTCATGTCCATCATCACACCAATCATGCGAACCTTGCCGCTCGAAGTCCGGAGTACCTCGCCGCGGGAGTTGATGTATCGAACTTCGCCATCTGGCAGCACGATGCGGTAGTCGAAGTTCATCACCGTCTGGTCGGGTGAGTCCAGAACGCCACTGACCACCTTGTTCACTCGGACGAGATCGTCTGGATGCATCCGCGCAAAAAACGGTTTGGCTACCGGACCGCCCTCGCCAGGGAGGAACCCGAACATGACATCGACAGCGTGGCTCCTGCGCCAGATATCGGTCTCAGGTTCGTACTCCCATGACGCAAGATCGGCCGCATGAAGCGCAACGCGCAACCGCGCATCCGCTTCGCGCTGCCGGACGACACTCTCGGTGACATCCATCGGGTTTTGAATGATGTACTGGATACTGCCGTCCTCTCCGGCGACAGGAGTATGGATTGGGGTCCAGAACTTTTGTGTGAACCCACCGCCCGGCTGCGGAATGTCATATTGGATGACAGCCATCTCGTGTGGCCTTCCGGTGTTCAGAGCATGCCGCAGAGAGACTTCGAGGGGGCCCTGCTCCACTGTGCCGGCCGCGTCAGGGTTTTCCGGGAACGCCTCGAGGATGCTCCGCCCGACGATGTCGTCGCGCGTGCGCTGGGTCAGGCCGAGGTAGGCGTCGGAAGCGCCGACAATGACAAGATTGGTGTCGAGGACAAGATAGGGCTGCGGCATCCCCATCAGGATGGCGGCGAAATTCGTCGGTCTGGCAAGCTCATTCAATTGGTCATAATCTCCGGCCGTCTGACACCATGCTCGTATTGGATTACGTCAGGATTAAGCGGCCTTCAGCCACGTCCCCATTTCCCCGCACGTGAAACTTGAAACTTCGTAAAAGGTTTCATTTGCCGATGCGAAAATATGCAGATAGCGCTTCCTGACATGGAACGAAATCCCGCAACACGTCGTTTGCATGCGATTTTCCACCGAGCTGACCCCCGGAAATCTAACAGAGATTCCCTTTGACTGATCTGGAGCCCACTCGGTTCCGTAGATGTTGCAGCATGGGTTTGCCTGTGGCAAAAAGTCGGCGATCCACGCCCTCTTTAGGAAAGCGAGTACCGGACGTTGAGCTATGACAGGACCAAGGTCGACCTGACGAACTGCGATCGGGAGCCTATTCACATCCCCGGCTCCATCCAGCCGCATGGTGCCATGGTCGTCGTAGACGATGAAACGGGCCTCGTCTCCTTCGTCTCGGCCAACGTCAATGAATTCCTCGGCGACACCAATCGCGACTACAACGGCGCGGAACTCGCCGACGTCGTCGGTGCAAGCGTCGCGCATAATGTCGCCAACGCCGTAGCGAAGGCAGGTTCCGGTCAGATAGCAGCGGTCGTGCTCAAAGCCGATATGGGTGACAGCGGCGTCACGGCGGACATCACCGTACATCGCTACGAGGGCCGCACCTTTCTGGAATTCGAACGTCCGGCTTCACTAGAGGACACCGAGGTCGCTCTGCACCTGACGCAGTCGCTGATGAAACGCGTCGACGCGCAGAAGGATTTTGATGGCCTCTTCCGGACGACAGCTCGCCTGATCAGGGCCATGCTCGGATACGACCGCGTGATGGTCTACCGCTTCCTGCACAACGGAGCCGGTCGCGTGGTGGCGGAGGCGAAGGAGCGTTCGCTCGAAAGCTTCATGGGACAGCACTTCCCGGTTTCCGACATCCCGGTTCAGGCCCGCAAGCTCTACGTCCGGAACTGGGTCCGGGTGATCGGCGACGCATCCTTCGTCCCCGTGCCGCTGCAACCGAGCATCTCCGATGAAGAGGATTCTGTCGACCTTTCGTTCGCCCACCTGCGAAGCGTGTCGCCAATCCACTGCGAGTACCTTCAGAACATGGGTGTCGCAGCCTCGATGTCGATCTCGATCGTCGTTGATGGCGAGCTCTGGGGGCTGATCGCTTGTCATCACAACACACCGAAGCATCTCTCGATCCCATTGCGCGTCGCCACCGAGATGTTCGCTCAGTACTTCTCGCTCCACGTCGCGACCATCGAGAACCGGGCTCAGAAAGCCGCCGCCGTTGGGACACGCGCCCGGCTCGACGCGATCATCGCTGGCGTGGATCCGGCCGATCCAGTGGAACTGACGCTGCGGACCAGACTGCGCGAATTCTCCTCGCTGATCGCGAGCGATGGTGCAGGCCTCTGGACGCAGGGAGAATGGGCATCGTTCGGTGTCGCACCGCCTGAGGACGTGGTTCCGTCTCTCATGGAACTGATCTCGCAGAAGGCAGGCCGTAACATCTGGGATACGCAGGATCTCAGAGAAGAGACTGGCAACGAAAACGCCTACGGATCCCGTGTCGCTGGCATGCTCGCCATCCCGATCTCGGTTTCTGCTCCGGACTTCCTCGTCTTCTTCCGCAGCGAAGAGGCTCACCAGATAGAATGGGCAGGCGAACCCCGCAAGAACGTTGAGCTGACCGAGACGGGCGAGCGACTGACACCACGCGGCAGCTTCGAGACCTGGAGGGAAGATGTCCGTCACAAGTCGGTTCCATGGACCGACGCGGATCTGGTCGTCGCCGATGCCATCCGCGGCTATGTGCGGGATGTCATGCTCTCGCACAATGACGCGACAGAAGAGCAGCGCGAGAAGACTGAAGACCAGCGGAAGCTTCTGAATTCGGAGCTGAACCACCGCGTCAAGAACATCCTAGCGCTGGTGAAGTCGATCGCGACACAGACGGGAGCAAACTCTCTCTCGGTTGACGATTACGCCAAGTCGTTCGAAGGACGGCTGCGGGCTCTCTCCTACGCACACGACCAGTCGTTTGCCGGAACCGACGGCGGCGAGCTGCGCGGCCTCATCGAAGCCGAGGCTGGCATGCACCGCTTCACCCAGATGCCGGACAGGATCACGATCGGCGGAGATCCTGTCGGGCTCACCGAGCGCGCTTTCGGGGTGTTTGCCCTTCTGCTTCACGAAATGATGACGAACGCCGCCAAATACGGGAGCTTGTCGGTTCCCTCGGGCAAGCTCGACATCTCCTGGTCAATAAATGCTGAAGGAAACTGCGAGCTTTTGTGGGCTGAGAGCGGCGGCCCGGAAGTGGTGCCGCCCACTCGGCGCGGTTTCGGATCGAACCTGATCGAGAAGACCATCTCACACGACCTTGGCGGCACCGTCGATATCGACTTCGCGCCCGCAGGCCTTCGCGCAAAGATCATGGTTCCTGGCAAACATCTGCACGCTGTCAACGAACGGGAAGCTGGTCAGCAGTCAGACATTACCGTGGCTGACGAACTGCTTGCGGGCCTCCGGGTTCTACTGGTCGAGGATCAGGCGCTTATCGCCATGGATACCGAGGAGCTGCTCCGGACCATGGGGGCATCGGAGGTTGTCGTCGCTGCCGATGTGGAGACCGCGCTCGACAGGATCGCGGAGACGGTTCCAGCGTGTGCCGTGCTTGATCTCAACCTCGGCTCGACATCCTCGGAGGAAGTTGCAGCCGAGCTTGAACGACGCAGCGTCCCTTACGTCTTCGCCACTGGCTATCGTGACAGTATCAGCATTCCAAATCGCTTCTCCAGCGTGCCGGTCGTCCGGAAGCCTGTTGCGATGAGCGCGTTGGCCATCGCCCTTCAACAGGTCATTCCTGTCTAATGTGGACTGAAGTCAGGTGACTCTGTGAGGTCGCGCTGGCGGGGGAGCGAAGATGTCTTCGAGCGTCTTGAGGACGGCGGCGACACCCGGGCTTACGGTGACGGGATCCGCTGGAACACCAACCGGGGCGGTCGTCGCTGCTCGGATCCCGTAAGGATAGCTGATCAAAATCGCGCAGGAAGCGTCAACGTCTCCTGTCGCAGTCGGAAGGACGGGCTCTGGCACGTTCACGATTTCTGAGAGAGGTCGGGGATGGTTGTGCAGTTATGGACTATTTTAGCTGCCATGTATATGCGGCCTCAGTCATCGACGCTTCACGGTGTAGCGGTACCCCTCAATCTGCTGCGGCCGCGATCTGTTCGAGGTGGCGACGCAGCAATGCCTGTCCCCGTACCGGGCTAGCAGGTAGCTCCATGCCGTCGATGCTAGCAATCGTCATGCGCGCATAGGAAACCGCAGCAGCTTCCGAGAAGCCGAGCTTGCAGAAACTGTCCTCTATCTCATCCCGCGCGATTGTCCTCAGATCCACGCTTCGCCCCAGCAAGCTTGCGAGCTCTTCGGCGACCCGCGCGAAGGTCAGGCGTTCGGGGCCTTCGACGTACTGAATACCGATATCATCGATAGACGACATCAACCTCACCGCGGCAGCCCGGCCGAGATCGATGGGTGAGACCATGGGCATCTCGAGCTCTGGCGGGAATGGCGTCGAGATCTCTCCGTGACGCGCCATCCCGATCAAGGGATCGAGGTTCGTGAAATAGTATGCACCGCGGTTGATCGCGGTCGGCACTCCGGTTGCCTCGACTATTTTCTCGAATGCGTAAAGAACGGAAAGATCTCCAATCCGGTCGCCGGGCCGCGCGCCGTAGGTCGATGCTAGGACGACCTTCTCCAAACCTGAATTGCGTACCGCTTCGGCGATGCTGGTCGCTGTTGCGGTCTCTACGGCATCGGTGTCGGTGTTTGGAGATGCAGGCGGGTTCAACAAAAAAGCGCGGCGGGAGTCCTTGAACAATGCGCTCAGTTCGTCGGTGTCGAGGATGTCGAGCGCGCGAGCCGCGACGTTCTCGCGCTCCCATGCCCTCGCCTGCTCTGAAGAATGGACAACCGCCAACGCGGAAACGCCCTCGTCTCGAAGGGCCCGGACCACCGATGAGCCGACATGACCAGATGCCCCGAGTATTGCAATCACCTAGAGTTCTCCGCTTGCACGGAGATGCGCGCGCAGCTCGGACCGATCCATGAAGAGATCGGCTGCAGCGCCAGTCCGATCCGGGTGGGTAACCCTAACCTCGATGTCTGCAGGCAGGTCGAGCGCCTGCTGCGCGTTCATGATTCCGAGGGGCACATGATCGGAGCCGTGCGGAACTGTCACTTCAACGAGTTTCTTTGATTTCATCTTCGCATCCCTGGATTTCGAGCTGGCTGGATGACGGAGAATCTCTTGAGCGGCGACGTCTCCAGCTCGTGCCCGTCTCCTGTCCATTGGCAAACACCCGGACGAATCCGATGTTCCCGTCGAGGCAGAACAAACTCCAGACGCTGTAATTCCGCAACACAGCCCGTGAACCACGTGGTCAAGCAAGAAGGCTGCGAGACCTCGGAACTTCAACGCCGACGCGTCGTTGGGGTGCAGTCGCTTTCAACCAATCGGAGTTTCCACATGCAGATGTCCGACGAAGCCCGTTCTATCCTCGTGTTCGCCGCGTACCACGAACTGCTTGCTGGAGATCCGGTGAAGGAAGTAGTCCTGGATGACGGAGCTGGTCACAAGGCCAGTGCGAATGGTCAGCAGGAACTGGCGGATGCGGGCCTCATCACTATCAATGGTGATCGTGCGCACATCACCGAGGACGGAGAACAGGTCCTCGCTTCACTCCTGAACGCCATCCGAAGCGCCACCGGAGACTATGAGGCCAAACGATGAAAACGCTCGGCATAGCCTATGCAGGAACGCTCATCTCGTTCCTGGTGATCGATGCCATCTGGCTCGGATTGATCGCAAAGTCATTCTACCGGGATCAACTCGGTGACCTCATACTTCCATCGCCGAACTTCGCCGTTGCCGCGGTATTCTATCTGTTCTTTGCTGTCGCCATTGTCGTCTTGGCGGTTCGACCCGGTCTCGAATCAGGGTCCGTCTGGACTGCGATCGGATACGGGGCAGTGCTCGGCCTCGCCGCATACGGCACGTATGACATGACAAACCTTTCCACGCTGAAAGGATGGCCCGTGACGCTCAGTGTCGTGGATCTGGTCTGGGGCACGGTGCTGACAGCAACCGCAAGCGCCTTCGGCTACGCAACGGTACGGCAATTCGCCTAGCTCGAATGATTTTCTTCACCGGAGACACTCACTTCGGGGACCCGCGCGTCCTTCGCATCGACCGCCGTCCCTTCCCGGACATGGCCGCGCATGATGCTGCGCTTATCGGCAATTGGAACGCCGTTGTAGGACATGACGACTACGTGTGGCATCTCGGAGATTTCATGTCGCCAAAGGCTGGTGACTGCTCGAAGCTCCTCGCGGAGCTGAATGGTCGCAAGCACCTTGTAGTCGGAAACAACGATCCGGAGACAACGACCTATGCCGAGGGCTGGACCAGCGTCCAGCACTACGCCGAGCTCCATGAAGGTCGACATCACCTTATCCTGTGCCACTACGCATTCCGGACGTGGAACCAGATGGGCAAAGGCTCTATCAACCTCCACGGTCACTCGCACGGAAAACTGAAGCCAGTTCCGCGGCAGTTCGATGTGGGAGTCGATGCGATGGGACTTCGACCCGCCTCGATGGATCAAATCCTGAAGTCCCGACGCAACGCGCGAGATGGGGCGTGAGTCCGCGAGCGATACCTCGACGGAGGGTTCGCCGGAGGAGCCTACCCCTTGTCCGCCCTAGTCATGGATATACTGCCCGGGCTCCATCCACGTTTTCGCCGCAGCGTGATCGGCAGGGAACCATCGTACGCACGGGCGGTTCACTGTCGTCTAAAGGAGGAAACGTCAATGACAGCCATGACCGTGGAAGCGCTCTCGAAAGAATTGAGCAAGATCGATTTCTGCATGTTCAACACGACTGGTGGCTCCGGCGGGCTCAACACCCGACCGATGAGCAACAACGGCGACGTCGAATACGATGGCGACTCGTGGTTTTTCTCATACGAGAACACCGAGAAAGTCGCCGAGCTTCAACGCAACGCTCGAGTATCGCTGACGTTCACCGCACCTCCAAGCCTGCTCGGCAAGCCTGGTATCTTCATCGCGGTTGATGGCGAAGCTAGTCTCATCCGGGACAAGGCGCAGTTCGAAGAACATTGGGTCAAGGATCTCGACCGATGGTTTCCAGATGGAATCGACACACCGGAAATAGTTTTGATTAAAGTCGCGGCGCGTTCCGTCGAGTATTGGGATGGCGAGGCGAACGGGCGTATCGATATGTCTTTTACCGACGCCGTTGCGGATGCGGCCATTTGAGCCCTCATCCATCTGATCAAAGTGACTGGGGCGGCCGATCGGCCGCCCCCGCTACATTTGGCTCAGGTTTTCTTGAGTGATCCTGGCTTGTGGGTCGCCCGTTTTCCGGATTTCTCGCTTTCAACGATGACCTGTGGATCATCCTTGGATGCTTTGACCTTGTGGCCTTTGATGCTCGTATCCCACACCTGCTTCTTGATGACCTTGCCTTCGGTCTTCCCCTGACTGGTTTCCCAGGTGACCTTGTCGCCCTTCTTCAAATTCTCGCTCATACCGCGATCCTTCAGTCAGGGCTCACTGCGGACGGTGGCTTGATGTCGGCTGCAGGTTTCGATTTCGTATCGTCCTTCGCGAACTTGTCATCAGCCTCTTGGTTGACCTTCGTCACGTCGTCCGACTGCTGCTCGGTCAACTCATGCTGGTCTTCCGCACGGTGCCAATGGTCGTCATGCGCACCTTCAGGCCTACCTTCGTCTTCCCAGATTTTGTACGCGCGCTCGCGTCGTTGCTGCTCTCTATCGTCCATCGACTATCTCCTCCTGTGGTCATGGACATAACTCCAGCTTGAGGAAGTCGTTCCTGGCATGACGAGCGTGCAGATGAGTGGTTGCTGTCAGCATGCCAAAGGGCAGGATGGAGGAATCAATTACTGAAAATTCCGGCTTTTGACCTTCAGCGTGTCGATATGCAAATCCGGTATGAAGATGTCGCGAACCTTGTTTGGCTTCGGCCGATCTCGCGCATCTCCGCCACCAGCTGATCCATGCGCGAACTCGTCGCCCCGTCCCGTTGGATGCCTGAACTCAGCATCACGATCGGAAAGCGCTGCGAGATCTCCGGATAGGTCCTCGAGCTGCCTCGCAATCAGATGAACAACCTCGCCCTCGCGCTGGATCTTCCCGTGGATCGCCATCATGCTGGCACCAAGCACGACACGTCGCCGCTTTTCGAACAGGCTTGGCCAGACGACGACGTTGGCGATGCCGGTCTCATCCTCGATGGTGATGAACATCACGCCCTTGGCGCTGCCCGGCTTCTGGCGGACCAGCACCAGCCCGGCGGCGCAGACAAAACTCTTGTCTCGGGCATTCATCGCGTCTGCGCAGGTGACGATCCGGCGAGCCGTGAGATCTCGGCGAAGGAACGATATGGGATGCTCCCTGAGCGTCAGACCGACATGGGCATAGTCCTCGACAACATTGTGGCCTTCGGTCATCTGCCTGAGCGTGACCTCCGGCTCGTGCTGCTCAGCCACGGCCCTCTCCTCCCGTGCGGCGGCCGCCGCGAACAGCGGAAGCGGCTCGTCCCGGAGGGCCTTGATCGCCCATAGCGCATCTCGCCGCTCCAGGCCAAAGGCCGGACGGAACGCGTCGGCCTCGGCGAGTTGGACAAGTGCCTCAGCCGGCACCTCCGATCGCCGCCAGACATCATCGACAGTTTCGAATGGCCGCTCCATGCGGGCAGCAACAATCCGCGCCGCGTCTGCGACCGCCAATCCATCAACCTGCCGCATGCCAAGCCGGATGGCATGGCGGTTGGATCCGGGGATTTCCTCAAGTGTGCAGTCCCACCGAGAGTGCTTCACCGAGATTGGGCGTACCTCGACACCATGTTTGCGGGCATCACCAATGATCTGGGCGGGCGCGTAAAAGCCCATCGGAAGGGAGTTCATCAGCGCGGCCGCGAAGGCGTCCGGAAAGTGGCATTTGATGAAGCAGGATGCGTAGGCGATGAGAGCAAAGGATGCCGCGTGGCTCTCCGGAAAGCCGTAGCTCCCGAAACCCTCGAGCTGCTTGAACGTCCGTTCGGCGAATTCGCGTGTGTAGCCATTGTTGATCATGCCGTCGATCAGCTTGGTCTGGAACCGGGAGACGCCCCCGGTGAACTTGAACGTCGCCATCGACTTGCGCAGTTGGTCGGCCTCGCCGGCGGTAAACCCGGCGCAGACCATGGCGACCTTCATGGCCGATTCCTGAAACAGCGGCACGCCCAAAGTCTTGCCGAGCACAGCTTCGAGCTCAGGCGTCGGGTATTCGACCGGCTCCTTGCCCTCGCGGCGTCGAAGATAGGGATGAACCATGTCACCCTGGATCGGACCCGGCCGGACGATCGCCACCTGAACAACCAGATCGTAGAATGTCCGAGGCTTGAGCCGTGGTAGCATCGACATCTGCGCCCGGCTTTCCACCTGAAACGTTCCGAGCGTATCGGCCTTGCGGATCATCGCATATGTGGCGCTATCCTCCTGCTTGACACGGGCGAGATCGAGGTTCTCTCCCTTATGCTCGCGGATCAGGTCGAACGCCTTCTGCATACAGGTCAGCATGCCGAGCGCCAGCACGTCGACCTTCATCATTTTCAAAGCTTCGACATCGTCCTTGTCCCATTCGATCACCTGGCGATCTTCCATGGCTGCCGGCTCGATCGGCACGAGGTCGTCGAGGCGCGAGCGCGTCAGCACGAAGCCGCCGACATGCTGACCGAGGTGCCGTGGGGCCCCCATCAGCTCGCGGGCAAGCCGCAGCGTCATGACCAGGCGGTAGTCGTCGGGGTTGAGGTTCAGCTCGCGAACATTGCGCTCGGTGATTTCTTCCGACCATGACCAAAGGCCAGAGGACAATGCCTTGGTGACATCCTCCGGCAGGCCCATGGCCTTGCCGACATCCTTGATGGCGCCCTTGGCCCGATATCGCGTGACGGTGCAGACCAGTGCCGCACGGTCGCGGCCATAGGTCTTGTAGATCCATTGGATGACTTCCTCGCGCCGCTGGTGCTCGAAATCGACGTCGATATCCGGCGGTTCGTTGCGCTCCTTGGAGACAAAACGCTCGAACAGGAGATCGTTCGTCTCGGGATCGATGCTGGTGATCCCGAGGATGTAACAGATCGCCGAATTCGCCGCCGATCCCCTGCCCTGGCAAAGAATGCCCTGGCTGCGGGCGAAACGGACGATGCTGTAGACCGTCAGGAAATATGGCGCGTAGTCCATCTCCTTGATGAGGTCGAGCTCGTGTCTCACTGACCGCAATACCTTTTGCGGCAGACCTTCGGGATAGCGGATCGGGATACAGTCACGCACGCATTGCTCCAGAGACTGCTGTGTATCCATCCCATCGATCAATGCCTCCTCAGGATATTCGTAGGTCAACTCTTCGAGTGAGAATTTGCACTGCTCGACGATCTCCATCGTCCGCGCCAATGCTTCCGGATATCGGGGGAAGAGCCGCTCCATCTCTTCCGGCGGCTTCAGATAACGGTCGGCAAACCGCTCCCGGTCGAACCCGACCGTATTAATCCTCGTGCCTTCGCGGATGCAGGTGACGATATCCTGGAGGTGCCGCCGGGACGGTTCATGGAAAAGGACATCGTTGGTGACGACGGTTTTGACGCGGAATTTGGCCGCCATGTTCGATAGCTCGTGGAGCCGCATCTGGTCGTTCGGGCGCCGTCTGAGACAGAGCGAGACGTAAGCACGCCTGCCGAAAATCTCCGCCATCTTGCGCAGCTGCACGGCGCAGATCTCATCCGGGAGATCCGGCACGAGGACGCCGATCATCCCCTCCGCGTATAGTGCGACATCATCGAGATGCAGGATGCAGTTGTCCTTGTCACCCCTGCCCTTGCCCAGTGTAATCAGCCGCGTCAGCCGCGAATAGGCTGCCTTGTCGGTCGGATAGACGAGGATCGACATGCCATCCTGCAAATCCAGGCGACATCCTACTACGAGACGAAGCCCAGTGTCCCGCGACGCTTCGAGCGCACGCACGATCCCCGCCAGCGAATTGCGGTCGACCACACCCAACGCCTCAATGCCCAGAGCCTTCGCGGCCGCAAACAGCTCCTGCGAGGACGATGCCCCTCGCAGGAAACTGAAATGCGTCGTCACCTGGAGTTCGGCGTAATTCATGCGAAGATCCCGTGCATGAACCATTTATGCGATCCGGTTTCCGGGTCCACGCCGTCGCCGGACCGAAAGATCCAGAAACGCTCTCCGTCATCGTTCTCGATCACGAAATAGTCGCGAACGGCGTCCAGCTCGTTTGGCCGCATCCACCATTCGCCAAAGATGCGCTCTGGGCCATCGGCCCGTTTGACACGGTGACGCTTGCCGCGCCAGGTGATGGTGGCCGGCGGATAGTCCGGCATCATCGCGATCGCCTGGATCTGTTCGGGTCGGCTGAACAGGCGAACCGGGCGCTGCCAATGTCCGGCCCATCCGCCTTCGGCAATTTCCGCGACGGCTGAAACCCGTTGGACGCTGCGCTCGGGGACATCGGAGGCGAAGGGAGCGACCCGGTAGACCCGTTGGCCACGGTTGGCGAACACATCTATCAGTGGTGTGATGTCGGCGTTCTCTTCCTCGACAAGCGAGGAAACCTTCTGCTGTTGCGCCAAAGGCTCGGCCGAAACAGCCACCAGCGTCAGCTTCTCGATGCCGAAGCCGGGTTCAATCTTTTCGGTTCGGTCGCGGAAAAGCTTGGTCAGCCAGGCCACGTCGCGCGCCGGCTTGGCCGTTCCGGCCCGTATCGCCTGGATTGTGTTGTCGACCTTGTGGACGATCAGATCCGTCCGCCGCGCACCGAGGCCGCGCTTCTCAAGCTCGGCAACGAGCTGTACCACCAGCCTGCCGACATATTTGTTGATGGTTTCGGCCGCACCTATCGGCTCCTGGAACGATCGTGAGACCTCGACGAGGTCGGCGGTCCGGATCGGATCTATGGGCTCGTTCATGCGTCCGAACATCTGATCGAGACGACGGCCGACCTCCGGCCCGAACCGAAGCGCCAGCGGTGCCCTTGGCGTATTCGACAATTCTCCGATTGATTGGAAGCCGAGAACCCGCAGATCCTGCACCACCTTCTCCGGAAGCCTCAGCAGGGAAATCGGCAGTTTCTCGACGGCGCGGACGATCTCGCCGCGTGGCACGATGACGGTATCGCGCTTGATGGCCCGTACGCAGGCATGCGCCGCTCCCCAGGTGTCGGCGATTGCGACCTTGGCGGTGAGCCTTCTGGCCCGAAACATGTTGACGATGCCGGTGATCATCGGCAACTCGCCGCCCTGGAGATGGTCGGCGCCTTCCGTATCGAGGACGAGACCATCGATGCCGTCGACGGCAACGATCGGGGAATAGTGGCCAAGTGCCCAGAACCCCAGACGATCAAGTGCCAGCGCATCAGCTGCGGGATCCGCATCGACGAGCATAAGCCCCCGAAAGATCGCCTGTGCCTTGGCGGCTGGCATCCCCACTCTGACACCGATCTGTCTGGCGGCATGATCGGCCGCCGACACCCAGCGCTTGGCACCGCTGCTGGCGATGACGGCGATCGGGCGGTCATCCGGAATGGCGGGATCGTCCCGCCTGATCCTGTCCGTGGCCAGATCCGGAAGATAGATGGATACGACCCTTGTCATCACACGCTCCGACGTAAAACTCAGCACACTCGCCCGCACGCGATCTCATCAGCTCAAGAAACCATTGAGGCCGTCCGATCCCGGGAACCGGAAGCTCTTGGGATGGAAGCACGCTCACCCGCCATCGCGTGGTGGATGCCGTCGGCTGCCCAAAGTCGTTTGCCTCCGTTTGCCGCCGCCATCGCCGGACTGCCAAAGCAATGGTCCCGGTTCGCTCGGCCGCAAGCTGTAGCCGTCTGCTGACGACCATGGGCAGCCTGACCAGCTCCCCAACGACCGCCCCCAGGCCACCATAGGACAGCGCCTCTTCCATGTTGGCGGCAACGTCCTCCTCCTTGTCGCTCTCCACGAAGATTACTCTCTTTGGATGCAGCCCCGCCTGAGCCAGCGCCGGGAAAAACAGATCCGGTCGGGTCAGGCACCAGACCACCGGTCCCCTAGTCCTGGCTGCAATCCCCGCGGCAAATAATGCAGCCGCGGCACCATCCACCGTTCCCGAGCCGCCGCCCGCAAACTCATGCAGAGCACCATTGGCCAGTCCCCCGCCCGGAAGAATGGCGTCGAGTTCCGCGACGCCGAACGGGAGATAGCCGGCCTTCTTCGCCCCCTCTCCTTCGATCGAAGAGATGCGTTCGCGCAGATCAGCAAGGACTTGAGCGCGGACAGCCGACATCGATCGCGGATTCCTTCCGGTTCGCGTTGGTTGAAATTGGACGACATCATGCCGCCAGAACAGTTGATGTTCTGTATCTGTTCCGTTACGGAGGAGGAGTCAAGCGGGAGAAAAATAGGGATACAGTCTCATGATTTTAGAGATTCTGCAGATTCCGGTTTCGAATCAGGTGGGTACGGTCGGCGGTCGGCCACACGGCAGCCAAAAAGAAAATTTGAGAGGACTACGTCCGCTCCCAGAGTCTGGCAGGGCATACATTTGAAGCCTAATCACTCCCCGGTCTTCGATCTCACCACAACGCTGAAGCAGATAAAGGAGCCAATGATCAAGGTCGAGTGCCGGACATGTGGACGGTCAGACGCGCTCGAGCGGAAGGTCCTTGTCCGCAAGCATGGCGCGGGAATGACTTTTGCCCGGTTGCGGCGGATGGCTGCAATGGGGTGCGATCGTCTGATCAGCGCCGATGGCGATCAATGTCACACGTGTTTTCCCTGCCTCCATTCGCCATTGCTTTCACCCGATCACGATTAAAGGGTTGGTCTACGAGCGGATAAAAGCGTCTGCCCGCTTGCCATGACGCCCATCCGCGCCAGATCCCATTCGATGTAAGGAGTATTGGGATGGCCGAAATCAATGACTGGTTGGATGATCGCATCCAGGAGATCATCAACTCACCTGGGTTTCATGAGAACAAGGCAGAGTTTCGCGATCAGGCAAAAATCCTGATCGTGAGCGGCGAGGCTGAAGGTTTTACGGTCGCCCAAATCAAGGAAGCTTGCGGAGGAGATGTCGAACGATATCTGCTTGATCAGCAAAATGCGATGACCGACGTCGAGCTCCAGCGGAAGATCGACGAAGATCCTTAAGGTGCAACGCCGGCAATGGTTGTTTGCGCCTCTCGCTGCCGGCCACGAAACCAGCACCTACGGCATACCGCGGCAATTCTAGGAGAGCCGTGATGGTCAAACGACTGGGCGGATGCCTCTGCGGCAAGGTGACATACAGTGTGGAGGGTATGCCGATACGTGTCGGAATTTGCCATTGCACTGACTGCCGGCAAGAAACTGGTTCGGCATTCACCTATTTCGGCATCTGGCCCGCTTCCGCATTTGAGACGTCCGGTGAGACGGACCATTACGCGGGGCGCCAATTCTGCCGATCCTGCGGCTCTCGGCTGTTTGCCTATGATGCCAAGGAAGCCGAAATCAAGCTTGGAAGCCTGCAGGATGCGCCAACCGGTCTCGCGCCCACCTACGAGCTTTGGATCAAGCGCCGCGAGCCATGGCTGCCTGCACTGCCAGGCGCTGAACAGTTCGACGAGGACCGAAGATAAGGAACCAAATGGAAACGCATCAAAAGAACTCGCCGATGAGTACAGGCGGCTTGGCGGGCGTCGTGTCGCGGTGATTGACGACAATCTTGGATCCTCGCGCGACTGGGACGGGGATACCCCTGAAGCCGACGCATTCTGGAGAGCAAGGATCGCCCCGTTGTCCGACCGCGAGCGGCGGGATGTCGAAACTTTCCTCCTGTCGTTGAACCACGAAAGTGATGAGCCGACGAAATAGGGGATGTAGTGCATGGATGTCGAAGCCATCACCTTTCACGCTGGCGACTGGGTCCCTAACAACCAAGAGCTTCCAGTGCTGGTCTATAACGCCCCTATCCCTGATGGTGGCTTCCAAAGCCTTTTTGCAAGAAATGGATGGGCGGGCATCTGGACGAACGGCGTGTTCACTTACCAGCATTACCATTCGGGTGCCCACGAAGTGCTGGGGGTCGCCTCTGGCACCGCGACCTTGCTGATCGGCGGCCCCGGCGGCCGCCAGTTTAAAGTGAAGGCAGGTTCCTGCCTCATACTGCCCGCGGGAACGGGCCATCAAAACCTCGGATCATCCGCCGATTTTCAGGTTGTGGGCGCCTATCCGCCCCGTCAACACGCCGATATCCAGACCTGGGCTGCGACCACGGACATGGTGGCCAAGATCAAAGGCCTGCCCCTGCCTGACACTGATCCTGTCCAGGGGCCATCCGGATCTCTCACCAAACTGTGGCTAAATCGATGACGGCATCATCAGGCGACAGCTTTTGTCAGCTTCCCCAGCCGCTTGATGGCCTGGGCCAGCGGCCTTTGCCCGTCGCAATAATCCTGCCAGGCCGTGCTCTTCTTCAATAGGTTCGGCACGGTCCTCACCGTAAATCGCTTCGGGTCTAGGTCGGCTTTAACCTGCGTCCAGGTAAGCGGCATCGAGACTGTCGCAACAGGGCGAGCCCGCGGTGACAACGGCGCCACTGCCGTCGCCATGCGATCGTTGCGCAGATAGTCGAGGAAGATGCGCCCCTCGCGCTGGTTTTTGGCCATCTTGATCAGATAGCGTTCCGGGTTGTCGAGAGCCATCTGCTCGCAGACATCATGGGCAAAGCGTTTCGCCTCGTCCCAGCTTATTTTCTTGCCCTTTGGCACCGCCAAGGGCGTGACGACATGCAGGCCCTTTCCGCCCGTCGTCTTGCAGAAGCTGATGAGGCCCAGATCCTCCAGGCGATCACGGATTTCCCTAGCTGCTTCGACAACGGTAGAGAATTCGACATCGGGGCCAGGATCGAGATCGAACACCAGCCGGCCCGGCACTTCCGGCTGGTTGGGTTCACAGTTCCACGGATGAAGCTCGACACCGCCAATCTGGGCAATCGCAGCCAGCCCCTCCACCCTGTCGATCTGCAGGTAAGGCTTCTTGTCGCCGAACACGGTAACGAGTTCGAGCAGGTTCGACGTCCCCGGCATGGCATGGCGCTGGAAAAACTGCTCACCACCAATCCCATCCGGCGTGCGGATAATCGAACAGGGCCGACCTTTGATGTGGTCGATCAACCATGCGCCCACAGCCTCATGATAGTGCGCAAGATCTAGCTTGGTGACCGGCTGGTTGTCGCCGGCATCCGGCCAAAGCGGCTTATCAGGGTTGGAGATCATCACGCCCATCACGTCCACCTTCGTTCCTTTGCGCAATCGCTTCGGGGCCGGCTTGGCGGTTTCCGGATCTGGCACCTCGTTTTCGACCGGAGATGCCGGTGTCTCGGCCTCGACCTCGCCGGCCGGCTTGTCTTCCCGCAAACCTTTGAATGCTGCCTGCCTCACCTGACCGTCGGCGGTCCAACCGGCAAACTCGATCTCTGCAACAAGTTCTGGCTTGAGCCAGACGATATCGGTGGTCTTCTTCGGCGCGCCGATACCGGTGAAGGGCGATTTCGAGGTCTCCATCTCCTTCAGTTTTGGCAACAATGTCTCAACGACCTTCGCGCCATACCCCGTGCCGACCCGGCCGACATAGACGAAATGATTGCCGCGGTTGACGCCGACAAGCAGCGAGCGGAACCGGCCGGTGGTCTTGGCATAGGCGCCGATTACCACCTCATGGCCCGCGCGGCATTTCGACTTTGCCCAAGTGTCTGAGCGGCCGGACTGATAGGGTGCCTTTGCCTGTTTTGAAACAATACCTTCCAATGAAAGACGACAGGCGGACTTCAGCACTGCATCACCACCGGTCTCGAAATGTTCGACGAAGCGAACAAGCGGATCGTTGCCAGCGTCGGAGAGAAGCGCCGCTAATCTGTCCTTTCGCTCGGTCAGCTCCAATTCGCGCAGATCCTCATCTCCGGCGAAGACGAGATCGAAGGCGAAGTAAACGAGATCATCCGTCTTGCCCTCCGATAGCGCCGCCTGAAGAGCGGCAAAATCGGGTGCGCCGTTTTCGTCCAGCGCGCAGATCTCCCCGTCGATAATGCAATCGGGAAGAGAAGACGCTGCCGAGGCAATAGCCGGCCATTTTTTCGTCCAGTCGAGACCCTTCCTTGTCTTCAGCGTGACCTCGCCGTTTTCCACCCGCATCTGGATCCGGTAGCCGTCGAATTTGATCTCATGGATCCAGCCTTTGCCGGAGGGTGGGCGATCCAGCGTCTCGCAAAGCTGGGGCGCAATGAAGTCCGGCATGGCCGATGAAGGGCGTTCGACCGCGGTCGGTTTCTTGGATGCTTTAGGCTTAATGTTACGGCCGGCCTTGCGCTCCTCGGCCGCCAGACCCTGGCTGCTGTCCCAGACGGCATCGGCGGCGACCGCCGCTTCCGTTAGTATGAACGGCGTCGGTTTGCGGCCCTTGCCGGAAGCAATGGTCTCCATAGTTCGGCCTGACGCAACGGATTTGAGGTTTTTCTCAAGCACGGCCGCGCCATCTCCGTCGACGGAGAATTCGTCGTGATGCTTGATCAGCAACCAGTTGATCCGCTTGCCGCCGTCGCGGTCGTAGCGCATACGAACAAGCACGAAGCTGCCATGCAGCCGATCGCCCTTCAGCGTGAACTTGAAATCGCCTTTCGCCAGTGCGTCTTCCGGGGACCGGTTGCCTTCCGGCTCCCAGTAGCCGCGATCCCAGAGCATCACCGTACCACCGCCATACTCGCCCTTGGGAATGGTGCCTTCGAAATCACCATAGTCGAGCGGGTGATCCTCGACCTCGACGGCCAGCCGCTTGTCGCCGGGATCGAGGGATGGTCCTCTGGTCACCGCCCAGGATTTGAATACCCCATCGAGCTCGAGGCGAAGATCGTAATGCAGCCGAGTGGCGTCGTGCTTCTGGATCACGAACCGCCGGCGGTTCGATGATCTGACTTCAACGTCTCCACTTGGTTCTGCGGTTTTCTTAAAGTCGCGCTTGGCACGGTATGTCGAGAGGTTGTCGGCCATCGGCTCGCTAGTCCTTGAGCTCAAACGAGTGGGGCCGGCATTATGCCGGCCCCACAAACTATTCAGCGTCCAGACACGCGGATCGCCCCGGCGTCACCGAGGCTGCGTTGAACAGCCGCAATCTGGTCGGAAGCGATATCGGCCGAGACCTCGATTTCACCCTCGAGAGCGCCGTCATCCCGGGAGCCGCCCTCGTGCGACGCGTCGCCACCGGAAGGCTTAGAACCCGTTGTGTTTCGATCGGTCGCAGACTGGATGAAGATGTCTGGGCGCAAAATGCCATGTTGCTGCACCAGATGCTCGACGGCAAGGTCTGCCGCCTCGCGCGTGTCAAACGTAGCGCGGATGGTGGTGGTACTATCGTCGGCCATGAGGCTTTCTCCTGTTTCTTAAGGTCACCGCTACAAACGCCGAAAAGAGCGGGTGGTTTCCTTGACCAACGATGATTGAATCGAACGGAACCTTCCACCTCAGAGAGTGTTCGTGGATGGAACCGAGGAGAACACCGATGACCCCGTCAAAATCCCCAGCAGTTGAGGCTCTTGAACGAGAACAAGCCCGACAGTCCCGCGATGTTGGATCTGAACTCGAGGATGGTCTCAAGTCCACATTCCCGGCCTCCGACCCGGTCTCGGCGACAACAACCTCCAACCCAACCGGGATCGCGCCGTCTCCCTCAAATGAGGTTGGCTTTGGCTCGGACGCGCCGCTCGTCGATAAGGCTCTGGCAGCGACGAGCGAGCCCGAGCAGACCGATGGGACGACATTTGCATCTTCCCGCGAAGAGCTTGAAGCTCTGAAGGCGGAGATCGCGCGACTGCGGGAGAGCGCCAGCGAGATTGGGTCGGCGACGGTGCGCGTCGCGAAGGCGCAAGCCTCTGACGTACTCGTTGACCTGAAGCAGCGCATCCGTGCCAAGCCATTGCCGGCGGTTGGTATCGCCGCCGTCATCGGCTTCGTCTGGGGCATGACGCGTTGATGTGACCTCAAGGAGCGCAGACCGCCCAAAATGAACCCAAATGGAGGAAAAAATGGCCAATCCGGAAGACGATGCGAAAGGTCAATAAGCGCCATCTCAGGCAGATCCACACGCATCTGGCGTCCATAGCGCCAAGCCAACTGTAATCACCGGATCCGAGGACGCGACGGAGCATAAGGTCCCGCCGGGTCATAAAGGCCCCAAAAAGGATTGGGACATCAATTTCGATCCATCGGAGAGCAGCAAGGATACAAAGCGCTAGGATACGAACGGGGTCCAAAACGATCTGACCGAGAGGACGAGCCCACTATGACTGAAGACAAGACCGATCAGATTCTGACCCAGCTCGGCGAAGCATCCGCGAATCCCAAGGGCTCGAAGAAGGCCGCGTAATGTAAACGGACCGCGCAGGAAAGCGCGGTCCCGCTGCAGCTAAGGGAGGAAGCATGGAAACCGAA
>RCUQ01000418.1_pt1 | contig 19378 bp, 20 predicted proteins | sample 2166351 | NCBI WGS metagenome assembly RCUQ01 (sample SAMN09932597, study PRJNA488358) | compost metagenome | feature: garden; material: soil; isolation source: compost soil in acetonitrile-enriched culture | place: Germany: Experimental Botanical Garden Goettingen | collected 2016-01-27
GGTGCTGATGCACTGGGCCTGGACTGGACCTGCGACATCGGCAGCGCCCGCGCCCGTGTCGGCGACAAGGTCGCCCTGCAAGGCAACATGGACCCGACCGTGCTCTACGCGAAACCAGAAGCGATTCGCACCGAGGTCGGTCGCATCCTCGCCAGCTACGGCAAAGGCAGCGGCCACGTGTTCAACCTGGGTCACGGCATCACTCCGGAAGTCGATCCGGAACATGCGGGTGCGTTCTTGCGCGCCGTGCATGAGTTGTCGGCGCAATATCACGAGTAACAGATTTCTGATGTTGCCAAAGCCTGTCCGGCATGACGCTGGACAGGCTTTTTTTATGCTCTTTTTTCTTGTTTAGGGGTGGCGCCACAGCTTGTAAGAATTCTCTCATCCATTGTCGGAGAAAGAGCTGAAGAGACTGTTCCTGCGGTCAGCAGAGACTTTCCCTACATAGAAAATTCATTCATCCACGTAAGGTTCGGACCCTTGCTCAGCCAGTCGCTGAGCAATATCGCAAACATCGGCGCCAGCGATGCGCGCCTTAAATTTCGATAAGAAGTCTGGAACTCATTTGATGAAAAATACTTCGTACAAGGGAAGTGCGTTTGCTGCGTGCACTTCTTCAATGATCCTGTTATCGGCAATGCTGGCGTCCCAAAGTGCTTCAGCTCATGGCTTCCTGGAAGTGCCACCGTCGCGTGCACTGCTCTGTCAGAAAGGCTTGAACACCAACTGTGGCGGTGCGCAATACGAGCCACAAAGTGTTGGCGAAACCTTCAAGGGCTTTCCCGCCGGTGTCGGTGGCGCTCCGTTGCAGGGGCCGGTCGATGGCAAGATTGCAAGTGGCGGTCACTCGCTGTTCTCGGCACTGGACGCCCAGTCCGCCACCCGTTGGCACCTGACGGAAATCCACAATCGCACTCTGGATTTCCAATGGCACTACACGGCCGTTCATCCAGCCACCAAACATGAATACTTCATCACCCGCAACGGCTGGAACCCGAACGAAGCGCTCAAACGCGCTACCTTCGAGAGCACACCGTTCTGCACCATCGACGGTGGCAATCAGAAGCCGTCCAACAGCGACAAGCACAACTGCACCATTCCCGCCGACAAATCCGGGCATCACGTCATCCTGGGGGTCTGGACGGTTGGTGACACCGACGCCGCGTTCTACAACCCGGCGGACGTGAACATCCTGGCTGAGCCGGAACTGCCGGGTGGCTGGTCCTCCGTCGGCAGCATTGCGCCTTCGACCACATTGCTGGTTGGTGACAAGGTCAAGGCTCGCGCGTTTTCCGCCAACGGCGAAAGCCCGGATTACAGTGTTGAAATTTCTATCAACACGGCCGAAGAAGGCGCACCCAACAATTGGTCGTTCAAGTTGGCAGAGGCGATCAACAAGGCCCATACACTCATCCGCGCGGGCGTCCGTGACGAAGACGGTACGGTCGAGCCGGTCAAGGGCAACAACCGTTTGTACGCGCAAAAAGCGAGCGGTGTAACGCGCTACGAAGTGCAATTGAACATGCAGGAAGATGCCGCGGCTCGCCTGTCGGTGGCATCCCAGCAAGCTGAATATGTGCTGGAAAAAGGCTTGGCCAAGGTTGATTTCGGCATTTTGTCCAACCGCAAAATGAACGTCGAAGCGACCCTGTTCAACGAGAACAACAAGCCCGTCGGCTCCACCTCTGCACAAGTGGACAGCGGCTCGAATTGGCTGGCGATCGATGTGCGCGGCAATCCTGGTGCACATACGCTGACCCTGGTCGGCACCACACTCGATGGCCGCACTACTCGCCAGGATACCCAGACCACGCAACTGACGGGTGAAGGCGCTGGCGCTGACTACGAGTTTGTGTTCCCGGAAGGCATCAGTGGCTACATCGCTGGTACCAGAGTGCTGCAACCGAAGATCAACAAGGTCTTCGAGTGCAAGCCATTCCCGGAGTCGGGCTACTGCAAGCAATACAGCCCGACTGCCAACGGATTCGAACCTGGCGTCGGTGCGCATTCGCACATGGCGTGGAACGAACTCTAAGTCCTCCCGCAGCACTTCAGGCGACCTGAGAAGGGTCGTCTGAAGACGGGGCCTTTCCGTTGAGAATCGAGTGAACCCATCGTGAAACTTTCACTGAAGGTGCTGACCTGTTTCGGCCTGCGCCGGATCACGGCAGGCCTGCTGATTTTGCCGGTGGGCTGCGCCGTTTTTGTCGTGTGGCAGGAGCGGATTTTTCGTGAACAGTTCACCCGGGCATTACCGGCGATGGTCGCTGTTATCCCCGAGCCTGCCCGCGTGCCACTGGATGCGACGGCGTTGGCAACGGTATTTGGACTGGCCACAGACGACACCCCTCGAACCAGCGCCGAGCCCTTGACCTTGCAGGCCAGTTTTGTCGTCAGCAATGGTTTGTCCAGAGCATTGCTGGCCGATGCACAAGGTTCACGTTTGTACCAGGTCGGCGAACGGTTGCCCGGCGGCAGCGTTCTGCGTCGCGTCGAGACCAACCAAGTGATGCTGTGGAACAAGGGGCGCGAAGAACTATTGACCCTGCAAACACCTGCCGCGCGTTTTCTGCGCCGATTCGAATCTCCAACCGAGCCTCGAACTCCCGTTGTATCAGTGCGTTATCTACGCCCGTTTTCCGGGCCGTCAGAGTGATCAGACCATGAACAGCTTCACTGGCGCGCAGGCCTTGCGCTCCATGCTTCTTCTTGCCGTTCTGGTGACGGCAAGCCTTCCGACTGTGCTGTCTGCCGCAGAAGAAAAATGGCAGTTGGCGATGAACAATGCCGAGCTGCGCGACATTGTCGAGGAAATTTCCAGCATTCTCGGGACCACCGTGGTGCTCGATCCCAGAGTCTCCGGGCGCATCACGGTCATGTCTCGGCAAGCCCTCGATCGAGAGGGTGTTCGTCGTTTGTTTTACTCAGTGCTCGACGCCCATAACTTCACGGTGATCGACGAAGGTGACCGGATTCTGATCACGCCGGTGACCGAAGCCAAAACCCGCGCCGGCAACGGTCCGGCAAAAAACGCCACGCCTTCGCAGTTCGTCACCCGGGTCATCGAGCTGAATACCAGCAGCGCCACTGATATTGGCGGGCTGGTCAGGCCGTTGGTATCGGTTAATGGCTATGTCGGCCCGTCGGTGTCGGCCAATGCGCTGGTGGTCACCGACACGGCGGCTAATGTGCAACGAATCACTCAGGTGGTGCGCCAGCTGGATTCGGGGCAGGGCAACATGCACGCCGTGGTTCAACTGCGCCACGCCCAGGCCAGCGATGTGGCCCCGGTGATGGAAGCCTCACTGGGCAAACGCAATGCCGACACCACCATCCAGGTGCTGGCCGACAGCAGGACCAACCGCTTGATCCTCATCGGCCCGCCCGCGGTTCGCCAACGCCTGGCCGAACTGGCTCGCGGCCTCGATATCCCGACCACGGTGACATCTGACAATGCCCGCGTAATCCGCCTGCGTCACAGCGATGCCAAGCAGTTGGCTGAGATTCTGGAAAGCATGGGGCAGGGCAGAAAAGTATCGCCCGCCATTGGCACCAGCAAAGACACAGCGGCCGGCGCTACCTTCATGATCAAGGCCGACGAAAGCCAGAATGCGCTGGTGCTGATCGCCGAGCCGGCGCAGGTGCGAACCATCGAAAGTATCGTGCGTCAGTTGGACCAGCCTCGTGCGCAAGTGCTGATCCATGCCGCCATCGTCGAGATTTCCGGGGACATCGCCGAAGCCGTTGGTGTGCAATGGGGCCTGAACACCGGCGACGCGAAAGGCTTCATCAACTTCCCCGGCACCGACATCCCGATCGTCGGCGGCCTGACATTTGACGAGAACAAGTCGGCGCCGGAAGGCGCACTGCTACGGCTGGGCAGTGACCGTTTCGGCGCATTGATTTCGGCGCTGGCCAGCAACACCCACAGCAACCTGCTGTCCACGCCGAGCCTGTTGACCCTCGATAATCAAGAAGCGGAAATCATCGTCGGCCAGAACGTGCCGTTCAAAACCGGTTCTTACGCGACCAACAGCAGCGGTGCGGACAATCCGTTCACCACGGTCGAGCGCAAGGACGTCGGCATCAGCCTCAAGATCAAGCCCTACATCAATGAAGGCTCGACGTTGCGACTGGAGGTCGAGCAGGAAGTCTCGGACATTGCGCCGTCGGTTTCCGGTATCGATTCCTCCGACCTGATCACCAACAAGCGCGCGCTCAAGAGCACCATTCTGGCCGACGACGGCGAAATCATCGTCATCGGCGGTTTGATCCGGGACAGCGTGCGCACGCAAAAAAGCGGCGTGCCGTTGCTGCGCGATATTCCCTACCTCGGCGCGCTGTTTCGCTGGACCCGCGACACCCAAACGAAAAGCAATCTGATGGTGTTCTTGAGGCCGACCATCGTGCGCAGCAAGGAAGACCTGGTCGACGTCAGCCAGCAGCGTTACAACGCGCTGCGCGATTTGAGTCAGCAGGGCGCGGCGGGCAACAATTCGTTGCTGCTGCCAGCGGATGCACGCCGCTTGTTCGAGCCGGGTTCCGATGCGCCGGTGTTTGATCTGCGCCAGCCAGTGCCCCATACGCCATGAACCACACGAGCGTTTTTTACGAGCCACTGCCCTTCGGTTTCGCCCGGCGCTTCGGCGTGCTGCTGGAGTGCGAGGGCGGGGAATGGAGCCTGGCGATGCGCGCCGATACGCCGCTCACGGCCCTGGCCGAAGCGCGCCGGATGTGCGGCCGGGCGCTGCCGTTACGGCTGCTGTCAGCGGACGTGTTTGCCTCGCGACTGGCCGCAGCCTATCGCGAAGGGCAGAGCGCCGCTGAACAGGTCGCTCAAGGGCTGGACGAAGAACTGGACCTGCTCAGCCTGGTGGATCAGGTTCCGCAAACCGCCGATCTGCTGGAGCAGCAAGGCGATGCGCCGATCATCCGCTTGATCAACGCGCTGCTCAGCGAAGCCGTGCGTGAACAGGCCTCGGACGTGCACCTGGAAACCTTCGAGCAATACCTGTCGGTGCGCATGCGGGTCGATGGGCAATTGCGTGAAATGCTTCGACCACGGCGTGAATTGGCGACGCTGCTGGTGTCGCGAATCAAGGTCATGGCGCGGCTGGATATCGCTGAAAAACGGGTGCCCCAGGATGGTCGGATAGCCCTGCGGTTGGCCGGGCATGAAGTCGATGTGCGGGTTTCGACCTTGCCCTCGGCCCACGGCGAACGAGTGGTCTTGCGCCTGCTCGATAAACAGGCCGGGCGCCTGGAGTTGCAACGTCTGGGCATACCGGAAGACACCCTCGCGGACCTGCGCCAACTCTTGGGCAAACCCCACGGCATTCTGCTGGTCACCGGCCCGACGGGCTCCGGCAAGACCACCAGCCTGTACGCCGCGCTGAGTAGCCTGAACGACCAGACCCGCAACATCCTGACGGTCGAAGACCCCATCGAATATCACTTGCCCGGCGTCGGGCAGATGCCGGTCAACCCGAAAGTCGACATGACTTTCGCCCGGGGTTTGCGGGCGATTCTGCGTCAGGACCCGGACGTGGTGATGGTCGGTGAGATCCGTGACCGCGAGACCGCGGAAATCGCCGTGCAGGCTTCGTTGACCGGCCATCTGGTGCTGTCGACGTTGCACACCAACAGCGCGGTTGGTGCGGTGACGCGTCTGGTGGACATGGGGGTGGATGCGTATCTGTTGGCATCGTCGCTGGTGGGCGTTTTGGCCCAGCGGTTGTTGCGTACTTTGTGCCCGCATTGCAAGGCACCGTACAGCGCTGGTGCGGCTGCCTGCCAGCGTCTGGGGCTCGACACTGGCGCGTCGTTGCAACTGTTCAGAGCGGTGGGTTGCGAACAGTGTCAGCACGGTTATCGCGGGCGGATCGGGATCTATGAATTGATCAGCGTGACGCCGGCCATCTCGGCGCTGATTCATCAGGGCGCCGGTGAGCAGGCATTGACCGCCGAGGCACGCAAGGTGTCGCGCAGCCTGTTTCAGGACGGCCGGCAACGGGTGATCGACGGGCAGACCAGCCTCGACGAGTTGCTGCGCGTGACGCGGGAGGACTGAGGCATGCCGACATTCGACTATCGCGCTGACGATGCTCAGGGTCGCCGGTGCAAGGGACAGCTGGAGGCCGACAGCGACCGTCATGCGCGGCAACTACTGCGTGAACGCGGCTTTTGGCCGCGCAGCGTGAGTGCGGTCCAGGTCGCGGATGGCGTGAATGCACCACGGGGCGCCGGACGGTTGAGCGCCGCCGATCTGGCGCTGCTGACGTTGCAATTGTCGACACTGGTGCAGGCCGGTTTGCCGTTGGAGGAGGCGCTTGATGCGGTGGCAAAACAGAGTGCCAAACGGCGGGTCGCGGGCCTGCTGTCGGCGGTCAGAAGCCGGGTGATGGAAGGGCATGCTCTCGCCACGGCATTGGCGCAGTTTCCCAAGGCGTTCCCGGAGTTGTTCCGCGCCACCGTGGCTGCCGGGGAACGTTCCGGGCATCTGGGCCATGTGCTGGAACAACTGGCCGCCTACACCCAGGCCCGCCAGGCGTCACGGCAAAAGATCCAGATGGCCTTGGTGTATCCGCTGATCCTGATGCTGACCAGCATGGTGATCGTCGGTTTTCTGTTCGGTTACGTGGTGCCGGACGTGGTGAAAATTTTCGTCGACAGCGGCCAGCCATTGCCGTGGTTGACCCGGGCGTTGATCAGCGCCAGTGACGGCCTGCGCAACCATGGTCTGTTGCTGCTCGGCGCGTTGGCGATGGTGGTTGGCCTTTGGCGCTGGAGTTTGCGTCAGCCGGTCTGGCGGCTGCGTTGGCATCGTCTGGTGCTCGATGTGCCGGTCTTTGGTGAAGTGCTGCGGGCGATGGAAGCCGCACGTTTCGCCAGCACCCTGGCGATCCTCGGCAAAAGTGCGGTGCCTTTGGTAGACGCGCTGGAGATCGCCGCCGCCGTGATAGGCAACCTGACCATTCGCGCGCGTATGGCCGATGTCGCCCGCTCGGTCCGCGAAGGGGGAACCCTGACCCGTGGCCTGGAACTCGGCGGCGACATTCCGCCGATGATGCTGCACATGATCGCCAGCGGCGAACGCGCCGGTGAGCTCGACCGGATGCTGGCCCGCGCCGCCGAGCAACAGGAAAGCAGCCTGGCCGCGCGTATCGCCCTGGTGGTGAGCCTGTTCGAGCCCGCCATGCTGGTGCTGATGGGCGGCGTGGTGCTGCTGATCGTCCTGGCCATCCTGCTTCCGATTCTCAGCCTCAACCAATTGGTGAATTGACCCATGAACACTCCCCGTCGCAGAACGTCCCAACGCGGTTTTACCCTGATTGAAATCATGGTGGTGGTGGTCATCATCGGCATTTTGGGGGCCATCGTGGTGCCGCAATTCATGAGCCGCCCCGACCAGGCTAAGGTCACCGCCGCCAAAGTCGACATCCAGGCCATCTCTACTGCGCTGGAGATGTATCGCCTCGACAACTTCCATTACCCCTCGACGCAACAGGGGCTGGAAGCCTTGAACAAACGCCCGTCCGGCCTGCCGGCGGCGCGGAGCTGGAACCCCAACGGCTACCTGAAAAGCCTGCCCGTGGACCCATGGAACACACCCTATCAATACCTCAATCCCGGCGTGAAATCGGCCGATGGCAGCTACGACTTGTATTCCCTCGGCTCCGACGGCGTGGTGGGCGGCGAAGGGCATGCGGCCGACATCGGCAACTGGGGCGGTTGATTCATGCGGTGTCGTTGTCGGGGGTTTACCTTGCTGGAACTGATGATCGTGATCGTGTTGATCGGCGTGCTGGTGGGCATGGTGAGTTTTGCCACCGGCATGAATCCTGCCCAACAGGCCCGACAAGAAGCAGCTGCTCTCGCCGGGGTGATTCGACAGTTACGTGAACGGGCGGTGCTTGAAGGCCAGGAATACGGCGTGCGATTGAGTGTCGACGGCTACCGGGCGATGCGCCTGGATGTGCGTGGCTGGGAGTCGCTCACGGCCCTTTATCGATGGCCCGATCACCTGCGGCTGCGTCTGAAGCACGATGGCTATTCCGTGACACTGGGCGCTGACGCAGGCCCGCCTCAGTTGCTGATGCTCAGCAGTGATGAAACCAGCACCTTCACGCTGACGTTCGAGACCCGGGACAGGATCTGGTCGAGCCTGTCCGCCGATGGCATCGGCGAGGTGGTGATCGATGGTTAGGCTGCAACGCACGCCCCAGATGGCCGGCTTCACCCTGCTGGAAATCATGGTGGCGCTGGCGATTTTCGCGACCCTGGCGACCGCTGTGTTGTCCGCCAGCCAATACGTGCTGAAGCAGACTGTTGCCGTCGAGGAGCGACTATTCGCGGCGTGGGTGGCCGACAACCAATTGAACGAGTTGCGCCTGCAATCTGCTCCAGCCGATGGGCAATCGCAATACGCTGTGCACATGGCAGGTCGTGATTGGCTGCTGCGTGAGCGTATCAGTGCCACCCCTGAGCCGCGTTTGCAAAAAGTCGAGATGGAGGTCAGCCTGGCCAATCGCGACCAGCCCCTGCACCGCGCCAGCGGCTGGATACTCAACTCCGATGAATAGGCAAACCGGTTTCACCTTGCTGGAACTGGTGATCGCCATTGCGATATTCGCCTTGCTGGGACTGGCCAGCTGGACGCTGTTCGAAGGCGTGATGCGCGTGCAACAAGGCAGCATGGCCCACGAACGTGAATTCAGAAACCTGCAACGTGCCATCGCGGTGGTCGAACGCGACTTGCTGCAGATCACGGAACAGGCTCTCGTGTTGGAGCAGACGCAGCTGCAATGGCAGCGCGGCAATTGGCGCAACCCGCTGGACCTGCCGCGTAGCGAGCGACAAACGCTGACCTATCGTCTCGACAACGGTGTGCTATGGCGAGACAGCCGGGCAGAAGGCTCGCCAATCGTGCAGCGGCAAATACTGCTCGGCGATGTTCGCGACTTGCGCTGGCGGCTGTTCGACGGTCGCACCGGTTGGCGTAGCGACTCGCCGACCGGGCAAGACGCGAAGGCACCGCTTGCGGTGGAGATGCAGCTGTCGGCGGGACGCTACCAGGCAATCCGTCGAGTGATTTTGCTACCAGGGGCACTGCTGTGAGAGCGCGCCAACGCGGTGTGGCGCTGGTCAGTGTGTTGCTGGTCATGAGCCTGGCGCTGTTGATCATCGGCGGGGTGCTGCGCAGTCATCGGCTGTTGCTGCAAAGCAGTGGGCAACAGCTACAGCAACTGCATCTGCGTCAACTCGGCATGGCCGGGGAAACCTGGGCTTTGTCATTGCTCAAGGCGCAGCAAAAAGACAGCGACCGGATACCTGATCCGGCCCCGGACTTCGATGTGGAAGACGCGCAAATCCACATCAACATCGAGGACCTTGCCGGGCGCTTCAATCTCAATTCCCTGTTGATTGAGGGGCAAACTGATCAGGTCACGCTCAAGCGCTGGGCGCGCTTGCTGGCGCTGCTTGAACTGCCGGATTTGCAACTGGAGCAAGTGGGCGCTTTGCGAGAGCTGAGTCAGTTGCGCCTGCTGCCCGGTGTTGACGGTGAACGCCTGCGTCGGCTGGAACCCTGGGTCGCATTATTGCCCGCAAGCGCCGCACTGAACATCAACACGGCCCCGGCGCTGATTTTGCGCACACTCGATGGCATCGAAGCAGTCGAGACGGATGCCCTGTTGCGCCAGCGCTCAACGGCGCCATGGCCGAGCGTTCAGGCTTTTACCCAAGACCCGTTGTTATCCGGCAAGGGCTTGAGCAGCCACGGCTTGGGCATCGACAGCCGTTGGTACCGGATCACAGTTCAGGTGACGCAGGGGCAGCGCCGTCTGCGTTTGGCCACTGATGTCGAACGCGATGCCAAGACACGCCAATGGAACATCCTGCAACGACGCGTTCTGCCGTCGAACAGCAACGAGATCGCGCAATGAAAAACTGGCTCTACCTGACGGCCGACGGCTTGGGCACCGTGACGTCCGACTGGCCCTGCTGCATGTGGTCACCGACCGGTCATCGACAGCGCATGCCATTGCAGCAAGCGGCGCAAGCGTTGAACGGGCAAGCAGTGGATCTGCTGTTGCCCATGGAACTATGCAGCTGGTTGCGCAGCGAACCGTGGCCTTCCCGGCGTCGACCCGATAGCCAAACCATTGCGTTCGCGGTTGAGGAACAATTGAGCGAACCACTTGAGAAGCTGCACCTATGCGTCGGCGCTCGCGATGCGCAGGGACGCTATCCGGTAGTGGTGATTGATCGAAAGCGATTTGCGAGCGTGCTTGAATTGTTGGCCGGGGCGGGCATTGAAGTACGCTCGGTTTACGTCGATGCCGATGTGTTGCCATCCGGTCAGCCGTTGGCTGTCTGGTGGTTCGGTCGATGGCTGCTGGGTGGCGGGTTATCCGCGCGCCTGACGCTGATGGAAGACGAGGTGGCCTTGCTCAGGCCGGGCTTGTCGCAGGATATCCAGTGGCGCGACGAGCGTCAGTACACTGTCGGGTCCGACCAGTGGCTCAACGGTACTCACGAGCACGCAATCGATCTGTTGCAAGGTGATTTTGCCCCCCGCCGAAAACGCCTGCCGTGGCGCCTCGGTGGCATGGCGATGTTGATGGTGTTGCTGCTGACTTGGGGAGCGAGTGAAACGCGCATCCGATTTCTCGACCATGAAAGTCGTCAGCTCTACAGCCGCAGCGAGCAACAGTTCAAGACGCTCTACCCGGAGCAGACCCGCATCGTTGATCTCGCGGCGCAACTCAAAACCCTGCAAAGCCAAGGTTCGGAGCCGCAGGGCGGTCGTATCGCCGGTTTGGTCAACCTGGTCGAGCATGTCATCGGCGCCAGCAACGTCGAGGTCCAGCGCATCGAATTTCGTGAAGGCGATGGCTGGAAAATCCAGCTGACCGCCAACAGCTTTGCCGAGCTGGAACTGCTGCGTGAACGTGGACGACAGCAAGGCATCGCAGTGCGGCTCGACAGCTCTAACAAGGACCGCGACCGAGTGCAGGCAACCCTGACCGTGGAGCAGGGCACATGAAGTTGATGGGGTTGAAATCGGTGGTCGTGAAGTTTCAGAGTCTGTCCCGGCGGGAGCAGCGATTGCTGCTGGCGCTGAGTGTTTTTGTTCTGAGCGTTATGGCATTTGCGCTGATCTGGCAGCCGACGCAACAACGGTTGGCGACAGCCGAGCGCCAATATCAACAGCAACTGGCACTGGCCACGCAACTGCAACAGGCGCGACCGCGCAGCCATATTCCCCAGCCGCTCGACCAGCCACTGTCTTTGCGTATCAGCGAAAGCGTCGTAACGGCGGGACTTGAACTGCATCAGATGGACAGCGACAACGAACTGCTGCGCCTGACCCTCAGCGGCGACGCCATGGCATTGCTGCCATGGCTGGACCGTATTGAACGCGAGGGCATTGCCCTGCAATCACTGACCCTGGAAAAACGTGACGCGGTGCTGGAGGCGCGGGTGGTGCTCAGATAGTCGTGCCGCTTCCCGGCAGTGGCGGCAACTTCGCCAGTTTCAACGCCACGAGCAGCGCCACCACCAGCAATGCGCCAATGAACAGACCGATGCCATTCCAGCCACCCAGGTGCCAGAACACGCCGCCCGCCGTACCGGCGATGCTCCCCCCGGCGTAGTAGCTGAACAGGTACAAGGACGATGCCTGGCCCTTGGCTTTGGTGGCGCGGCGGCCGATCCAGCTACTGGCGACCGAGTGGGCGCCGAAGAAGCCGAAGGTGAAGATCAGCATGCCGATGATCACCAGCGGCAACGGCGTGAACATCGTCAGGGCGAGGCCGCTGATCATCAGCGCGATGGTGCTCCAGAGCACTTTGCGACGGCCGAGTCGGTCGGCCAACGAGCCGATTTTCGCCGAGCTGTAGATGCCCGACAGGTACACCACCGAGAGCAATCCGACGAAGGCCTGTTCCATGTGATACGGCTCGGCCAGCAAGCGATAGCCGATGTAGTTGAACAGCGTGACGAACGCACCCATCAACACAAAGGCTTCGAGGAACAACAGTGGCAACCCGGCGTCGCGAAAGTGCATGGTGAAACCGTCGACCAGGCTGCGCGGATGCAGCGAGCGGGCGCGGAAGTTGCGCGATTCGGGGAGGATTTTCCAGAACACCGCCGCGGCAATCAGCGCCAGGCCACCGATCACCAGCATCGCCGTGTGCCAGCTGACGAAGTCGATCAATACCCCGGTGATCAAGCGTCCGCTCATCCCGCCAATCGCGTTGCCACCGATGTACAAACCCATGGCGAGGCCGATGTGCTGTGGGTGGATCTCTTCGCTCAGGTAGGTCATGGCGACCGCCGCCAGACCGCTCAACGACAATCCGATCAGCGCACGCATCAGCAGCACACCGTGCCAGCTCGGCATCATCGCACTGGCCATGGTGCACAGCGCAGCGGCGAACAGTGCTGCCACCATCACCGGTTTACGTCCGATACGGTCGGAAATCGGGCCAGTGATCAGCAGGCCGATGGCAAGCATGCCGGTGGCGATAGACAGGATCAGGCTGCTTTGCGCCGCGTTGATGGAATACTCGTCGGACAGCAGCGGCATCATCGGCTGCACGCAGTAGAGCAGGGCGAAAGTCGCGAAGCCGCCGCAGAACAACGCCAGCACCGTGCGCATGAACGCCGGGGTGCCTTTTTCGATGTAGATCTCTTGCAGCTCAGTGGCGATAGCGTCCGGTGCCGAAGGTGGAACTTCATGGGCGAGTGGGGCGACAGCAGTTTTCACGGGGGACCTCGGAGGACGCAGCCGGTCAGGCAATGAAAAAAGCATATAGCTGGCTAATGATTCAATCCAATATATTGTTCGACCTGTTTGATAGCTTTAACGACCTAATGGGGTTTCCATGGAATTGCGTCATCTGCGCTACTTCATCGCCGTCGCCGAAGAACTGCATTTCGGCCGCGCCGCACAGGTGCTGGGCATCTCTCAGCCACCTCTGAGCCAGCAGATTCAGGCGCTGGAGCAGGAAGTCGGCGCGCGTTTGTTCGAGCGTACCAATCGTCGGGTCGAACTGAGCGAGGCCGGTCGGCTATTCCTTGAAGAGGCGCGGCTGGTGCTGGCGCAAGTCGATAAAGCGGCGGATGTGGCACGGCGGGCGCAGTTGGGTGAGCTGGGCGAACTGAAAATCGGCTTCACCTCGTCGGCACCATTCAACTCGACCATTCCCCAGGCTATTTTTTCGTTTCGCCAACGCTTCCCGGCGGTGCACCTGAACCTGCGGGAAATGAGCAGCACCCAGGTGGCCGATGCGCTGGTGGATGAGTCGATCGAGGTCGGCATCATGCGCCCGCTTGGGCTACCGGATTGCCTTGATGTGGTTGAGCTGATGCGTGAGCCACTGGTCGCCGTTCTCAGCTCCAAGCATCCGCTGGTCAACGGCAGTGAGGAAGGTTTGTTCCTGTCCGCGTTGGCCCTCGAACCTTTCGTGTTTTTCCCGCGCAGTTACGGCAGTGGGCTTTATGCACAATTGCTGAGCCTGGCCCGAGATGCCGGTTTCAGCCCGCACTTCGCTCAAGAGGCGGGCGAGGCGATGACCATCATCGGTTTGGTGGCAGCGGGACTAGGTGTATCGGTGCTGCCTGCGTCATATCAGCGGATGCGCATTGATGGCGTGGTCTATCGGCCGTTGCTTGATCCGGCGGCGGTGTCGGCGGTGTGGCTGGTGCAGCGCAAGGATCAGAAGTCGGCGATGGCCAAAGCGTTTGTGGAGTTGTTGACGAGGAAGGTCGAGCCGCTGAAACCGTGACGGCTGCGCAGCCAATCGCGAGCCTGCTCGCGAAAGCGTCCGAGAGAACGATGAAGACATTTCAAGTAACGGATTCGGCTTAGGGGCTGGTCCGAAACTTAAGCAGAATCAATTTCTTTCGGCGAGTGCCATGGATGCCACTTCTATACCAACCAAGGGAAGGCAGCGTTTTGATTTGTGATTTCAGGGGCTATGAATTGCCTGAAATGGTCAAGGTCAGGTCTGTCGTCGTGATTCGCAAACACCGAACCAACAGCTTATTGGTAACGGTCGTACCGCTTAGTACTACCGCTCCGGCTCAAATGCTTGAACACCATCTGGAGCTTCCAAATCATCTGCACGGAGCCAGTCCGACTTGTTGGGCAAAATGCGATATGGTTGCCACTGTGTGTCTTGCCAGGCTCGACCGGATCAAGAGCAGAGATCGTCGCGGCAAGCGTATTTTCGTTGTTTCACAACTTGAAATAGACGAGTTTGATGCGGTCAAGGTCGCAGTGCGTAAGGCTTTGGGTCTTTAGACGCAGCAAAGATGATCAGCTGGGCCAGCTGCCACCTGTTGTTTACAAAATGATTTCGGACAATACTGGCCGCGTTCCCGAAAGGGGCTTGTGAGACTCTTAGGATCCTGGGTAACCAGCCATCGTAGAGCCAGACAGGTATAGGGCGATGACAAGCCGACCTGTTTGTGAAAGGGCGCCGAAAGGCGCCCTTAGTCGTTTTTGGCGCTACGACCAGCGCTTGAAAATAAGCGAAGTATTTACCCCGCCAAACGCAAAATTATTGTTCATCACGTACCGATTGCTCATCTGCCGAAACTCGCCACGCAAGTAATCCAGCTTGCCGCAGTGGGGGTCCACTTCGTCGAGGTTCAGGGTGTGCACGTACAAATCGCGGTTGAGCATTTCGATGCTGAACCAGGATTCCAGTGCACCGCAGGCGCCGAGGGTGTGGCCGAGGAAGCTTTTCTGCGAGCTGATCGGCATGTGTTCGCCGAACAGGCTGCTGGTGGCCAGGGTTTCGGCGATGTCGCCCTGTTCGGTGGCGGTGCCGTGGCCGTTGACGTAGCCGATGTCCGAAGGTTTCAGCCCGGCGTCTTCCAGGGCCAGTTCCATGGCCCGGCGCATGGTGATTTGTTCGGGACGGGTGGTGTGCTGGCCGTCGGCGTTGCTGCCGAAACCGACGATCTCGGCGTGGATGTGCGCGCCGCGCGCCAAGGCGTGTTCCAGTTCTTCAAGCACCAGCATGCCGCCGCCTTCACCAATCACCAGGCCATCGCGGCCGCTGTCATAAGGGCGTGGGGATAGCTGCGGGGTGTCGTTTTTCAGGCTGGTGGCGTAAAGCGCGTCGAAGACCATGGCTTCGGTCGGACACAGCTCTTCGGCGCCACCGGCGAGCATCAGCGGCAGGCGGCCGAACTTGATCGCTTCGTAGGCATAGCCGATGCCCTGGCTGCCGCTGGTGCAGGCGCTGGAGGTGGGGATCAGTCGGCCGGTGAGACCGAAGAAGATGCTGATGTTCGCCGCCGTGGTGTGCGGCATCATGCGTACATAAGAGTTGGCGTTCAGGCCCTCGGCCACCGAGTTGAGCAGCATGTTGCCGAACGCCTTGATCTCGTCGGTGCTGCCGGTGGAGGAGCCGCAGGCGACGCCCATGCGCCCGTCCTTGATCGATTCGTCGCCCAGCAGGCCGGCGTCGGCCAGCGCCATCTCCGCCGCACCCACGGCAAGCCGCGAGACCCGGCCCATGCTGCGCAGTTGCTTGCGGGTCCAGTGGCTTGGCACCTTGAAGTCATCGATGGGGGCTGCCAGGCGTGTGTTGAGTTCGGTAAAACGATCCCACTCGTCCATCCGGCGGATGCCGCTGCGGTTGGCCGCGAAGTTGCCGGCGATGGTGTCCCAGTCGCTGCCCAGTGAGGTGATGCCGGCCATGCCGGTGACGACGACGCGCTTCATCAGCACAGGCCTCCGTTGACGGCCAGAACCTGCCGGGTGATGTACGAGGCTTCCGCCGACATCAGGAAATTCACCGCGCCGGCCACCTCTTCAGGGGTGCCCATGCGTTGTGCGGGGATCATTTTCATCAGTTCTTCCACCGGCACGTTTTCGTCGAGCATGGCTGTGTCGATCAGGCCGGGTGCGACACAGTTAACGGTGATTTTGCGCTTGCCCAACTCGATCGCCAATGCCTTGGCCGCGCCGATCAAGCCGGCCTTGGAAGCACTGTAGTTGACCTGGCCACGGTTGCCGATCAAACCCGACACCGAGGTGATGCAGACAATCCGCCCGGCGGCGCGACGACGGATCATCGGCATCATCACCGGGTGCAGCACGTTGTAGAAACCGTCGAGATTGGTGCGCATCACCACATCCCAATCGTCCTCGCTCAGGGCCGGAAAGGCACCGTCGCGGGTCAGGCCGGCATTGAGCACCACGCCGTAATAGGCGCCGTGGGTTTCCACGTCGGCTTCGAGAATTTCCTTGCAGCGGGCGCGGTCGGCCACGTCGAACTGCAGGATGCGCGCACGACGGCCCAAGGCCTCGACTTCGGCCTTGACGGCTTCGGCGTCGGCCAGGCCGCTGCGGCAATGCAACACGATGTCGTGCCCGGCCTGGGCCAGGCGCAAGGCGATGGCGCGGCCGATGCCACGGCTGGAACCGGTGACCAGTACGGATTCAGTCATGACTGGACTCCTTCGGGTTCATGGAGATATTGAGCGGCCTGGGGTGGGCGGAACACATTCAGACGGGCGGTAACGTGAATGCCGGGGGCGTTGATGTGGCATTCGAACACGCCCATGCCGTTATCGTCTTCCAGGGAGCGAATACCGTGGATGGTCAACTCGGTGCCGGCCGGAAAACTTTCGACGTTGCATTCGAATTTTCGGCTGCCGAGCAGGAAGCCCAATTCCACCTCATCACCGCGCTGGCGCGCATGGCAACCGGCGAAGGCGGCCACGCTCTGGGCCATCAGTTCGATGCCGACCCAGGCCGGCAGGCTGCCGTCGGGGAGGTTGAACAGGCCATCGGGCTTGACGGTCAGGCGGGTGTGAATCTGCTCTTCATCGAACGCCAGGACCTGATCGATCAGGATCATGTCGCCGGCGTGGGGCAGCAGTTCGGCGAGCGGCCAGTCAATCATGGGGCGTCTCCGATAATCAGGCTGACGTTGTTGCCACCGAAGGCGAAGGAATTGCTCATCAGGTAGCGAGGTCTTGTGGACGCCATGCGATCGGCTGGGGTCACCCATTTCAGGTCCGGCAGTTCGGGGTCTGCATGACCGTCCCAGATATGCGGCGGTAACGCATGCTCGAAGTTGTCTGCGCTCAGGCTCAACCAGCAGAACGCAGCCTCCAGCGCTCCAGCCGCGCCAAGGGTGTGGCCGGTCATGGGTTTGGTCGACGAGCAGGGCACACCGGCCGGAAACAGTGCGGCCACTGCCTGACTTTCCATGGCGTCGTTGTGCTGGGTGGCGGTGCCATGCAGGTTCAGGTAGGCGATCTGTTCAGGTTGCAGACTGGCCCGGCTCAACGCCTTGCGCATCGCCTGTTGGGCGCCACGACCCGTGGGCTCCGGCGCAGAAATGTGGTGCGCATCGGAGCTGGCGCCGCTGCCGAGCAGGGCGATCGGTGGGTTGTCGCCCGCCTGCTTGCTCATCAGGAACAGCACCGCTGCTTCGCCGATGTTGATGCCGTTGCGATTCACAGAGAACGGATTGCAGCGCTGCCCGGACACCGCTTCCAGCGCCGAGAAACCATTGAGGGTCAGCTTGCACAACGTATCGACACCACCGCACAACACCACGTCGCACATACCCAGATCGAGCAGGCGCTGGGCGCTCATCAGCGCACGGGCGCTGGAGGTGCAGGCAGTGGAAATCACATACGCCGGGCCGCTCAATTGCAGCCAGTCGGCAAGGAAGTCCGCCGGTGCGCCGAGTTCCTGTTGCTGATAGTCGTACTCTGGCGGGAATTGGTGTTCACGAACGTAATGGGCCAGGCCCTGGCTGGCTTCGTCGATGCCAGAGGTGCTGGTGCCGAGCACGACGCCGATGCGATGGCGACCGTAAGTCTGAATCGCTTGGTCGATGTCCTGACGAATTTGCAGGGCGGCTTCGAGCAACAGTTGGTTGTTGCGGCTGCGTTGTCGGGTCAGCTCGGCGGGGATCGCCGCCAATTCGCCATCCACCGCGCCCACTGGCAACGACCGGTCCGGCACCCAACCGGCTTCGCTGCGCATGCCGGAGCAATCGCCGGCAAACAGGCTGCGCGCGACTTCCTGTTTGTCGCGACCCAGGGAGCAGATCACCCCGAGGGCGTTCAGGTAGGCCGTCATGGGGTGTCACCGCTCAGGGGTGTGATTTGATAATTCGGGCCTTTGGGCAGGTTCAACTCGAAGCTCAATGGTCGTGAGTAATGAACGTCCCAGCGCTCTGGCAGCGAACGTTGCATCCCGTGTTGCCAGGCGGTGGGGTAGTTGCCTGACAGTTCATCTTGTGGAGTCAGCGCAAACAGCAATGCTGCGAACAATTCCCGGGCTTCCGGATTCGGCGGCAGCAGGCCATCAGCCTTCCATTGGTTACCCACCAGTTTCTGGCGTGCCTGCGGAATACCCAGCAAGTCCATCATCGACCAGCGAATGCCAGGTTCTTCACGCTGGATGACCAGCACCCAGTCCTGACGCTGTTCGGCTTGCAGGCGCTGGATGTGCAGCTGCAACGGCAACGACAGGCTTGGCGTTTGCTCGGGCAGCGGCGGCTGGCTGGCGCAGGCGCTGAGCAAAAGAACGATGCCGAACAACAGCATGCCGGTGATCCAGGTGGGAGCGGGCTTGCTCGCGAAGACGGCAGTGCATTCAACATTGATGTTGACTGACACACCGCTTTCGCGAGCAAGCCCGCTCCCACAGGTTGGGTACTTTGAGTGACTGGCAATGAGCATCACACAACACCTTCCAACGGCTTGCGCGCCACCACATTGACCAGGGTTTCTTCCCGCTGGCCAAAGGGTTTCGGCTGGCGCAGGCCCAAGCGTTCGAGCAGGCCGAAATCCTTGGCGCGGCTCCACCACAAGTACGGATAAGACACGTTTTGCGCGCTGAATTCGAAACCCTGGTGGCGAATCATTTCCAGATACTGCGCGGCACTTTTCTGCACGTGCATCGGATGACGGAAAAGCCAGCGAATCACCCAGGTATCAATGTAGGCCTCGGTGGATTCGGCGAACAGCAGATAACCGCCGGGCTTGAGCACGCGATAGAACTCGGCGAGTGCCTGTTCCTGCTCGACCAGATGATGGAACGTCTGATGACAGAACAGCAGATCGACGCTGGCGTCGGGTACGGCAAGCGTCGCGCAATCGCTGCCGATCAACTCCACAGCAATACCCTGATTGACCGCTTCTTCGCCACTCTGGTTCAGGCTGTGCGGGTCGGCGTCCACGCCGATCAGACGCTCGGGCATGAAGGTCTGTTGCAGATAGCGGAATGACTTGCCCTGACCACAACCGGCATCCAGCAGCACCGGGTTACCGGGCAGCGTTTCGCTGAACAGGCTGCGCAAATCATTGATCGCCACGCGTAACACAT
>RCUQ01000419.1_pt1 | contig 19352 bp, 20 predicted proteins | sample 2166351 | NCBI WGS metagenome assembly RCUQ01 (sample SAMN09932597, study PRJNA488358) | compost metagenome | feature: garden; material: soil; isolation source: compost soil in acetonitrile-enriched culture | place: Germany: Experimental Botanical Garden Goettingen | collected 2016-01-27
AGGCCGTACTCGGCGATCAGCCCACGAATCTGATTGGCTTTGGCCGTCCGCTGTTAGATTAAGCCGGCCCGGATGCGATGCGTCGCCTGGATATCCTGCTGTTCGATGGTCTTGACGGCGACGAAGCGCATGCTGGGGCGGCTCATTGCCTCACAGATTGCTTCGGCATCGTTGGTGTCATTCTTGTTGCTCTTGACGTATGGTTTGACGAACTGCGGCGCGATCAGTCTCACCCGAAATCCGCGTGCCTGTAGTTGTCGCGCCCAATGATGGGCTCCACCGCAACTCTCCATACCGATTTCACAGCCGGGTTCGATTTTCTCCAGCACCGTTTGCAGCCAGCGATCACGCGGTAGGCATTGCCGCCAGATGGGTTGTTCATGACAATCCACGCCGTGGATCTGAAACACGTTCTTGGCCAGGTCGACCCCAATGCGCATAAGCTTCATGTGTGGACTCCTTCTCACTGTTGACTGTGGTTCGCACCTTCAGTCTGGCACTCAAGATGCCGAGGTGAGGAGGAGTCCATCCCATTGCTTTTGGCCGTTTACTGCCCGTCGCGACAGGCAGCAACCGACCCATTATAGATAGACCGTCCCGCTTTCACCGATACTGGTAACGGTTGGCAGGTAGCTGTTATTCATATTTATCAGTGAATTGACGCGTGCATAGATGCGCACATATAGTCATCGGCATGACAAATGGAAACCTTACACGTATGCGCGCAATTGATGCCGCAATCGACTCTCTCGATGGAGCCTTCTTCAAAGCTCTTTGTGAGCCGTCGCGGGTAGCTGTGCTCAAGCGAGTCCTGCAACTAGGGCGTGCGGATATCAGCGAGATTGCCGAAGGGCTACCTCAAGAACGCTCGGTGGTGTCCCGCCATTTGCAGGTTCTGTTGGAGGCGGGGATTGTCTGCGCTACCAAGGTCAGTAGGCAGATGTTCTACGAGGTGGATGGGCCGGCTGTGGTGGCACGGCTCGAAGCTATGCTTCAGCACATGAAGAGTCTGGCTCCGTTTTGCTGCCCTGGTGTATCTGAGTAGTTTTTTTATCATTTCAATATATGCATGAGTGCGCATACATGAACATAATTAATGAGCCCATGGATGTCATCGTTATTGGTGCTGGCCAAGCTGGGCTCGCGTGCGGTTGGCATCTGCGGCAGCAGAATCTCAGGTTTCTCATTTTGGATGCCGAGAGCCAGCCAGGTGGAAACTGGCGCAATTACTACGACAACCTGAGATTGTTTTCTCCTGCTGCTTACTCGTCGTTACCTGGGATGCCCTTTCCAGCTGGAGCTAAGCACTATCCGCTACGCGATGAAGTCGTACGTTATTTGGAGCAGTACGCGGACGCTTTCCAGCTACCCATTCTGCAGAACATACAAGTCCAGAAAGTGCTTAGGGAGGATGGACTCTTTTTGCTTCAGGCATCTGATGGTCAGCGTTTCTGCTCAAAAGCATTGATCGTTTGCACTGGCGGGTTCAATCAGCCGTTCATCCCTGACATTCAGGGGCTGGAGAGTTTTCGCGGGCAACGTTTACACAGTGCTGATTACCGAAATGTCGACGGCTTCAGTGATCAACGAGTAGTGGTCATAGGTGCGGCCAACTCAGCTGTACAAATTGCCCATGAGTTGGCTCAAGTCAGCAGCGTCGTATTGGCGACAAGGGAATCGATTCGAATTTTTCCGCAAAAGATCCTCGGTGTGGATTTTCATGCTTGGCTCAAGTGGACGGGGATGGAGAAGACTCGTTGGCTGAATGATCAAAGTACCCCCGTACTGGATGACGGCACCTATCGTCGAGCCATGAAGCAGGGACTTTTTGAGCGTAAGCCAATGTTCACGCAGGTAACGTCAACGGGTGTGATCTGGGCCGATGGGCAGCACTCCGAAGTGGACAGTTTGGTTTTTGCGACCGGATTTCGTCCAAATCTTGGTTTTTTGGCAGGTCTACACATGGGGGCCAATGGGAGCCTGGCTCAGCACAATGGGCAGGCGGAGCACGTACCGGGTTTGTATTTTGTGGGATTACCGAAGCAGCGCAACTTTGCTTCGGCAACCCTTAGAGGCGTTGGGCCAGATGCTTCTCACATCATCCCTAGCTTGATGCGTTTCATTCACGATGTATCCCACCCAGTGTTCGCTTGATGCCGGGCATCGAGTTTTTTCTGATCAACACTGCGTCTACCGGAACATCGTACTTACTTGCCTTTTTGCGTATTTGGCAGGCGCCAAGTGGCAATGAAGCACAGCAACAATAACCCACACATCACGCTAAGCAGTACCGATGCTCCGAAGCTGTCCAAAACATAAGCGGCGGCGATGGGGCCGCAGGCTTGGGCTACAAGGACGGGCCTCGCGAGCAGTCCCATTCGTGCGCCATATCCTTGAGACCCGAACAGCGCCAATGGAAGAGTACCGCGAGCGATGGTGAGGATGCCGTTACCGGCTCCGTAAAGTGCTATCGCTACGAAGGCCAGCCAAGGCAGGCCTGAGATCAGCACTCCAAGCCCGATCAAACAAAGCAACACACCGGTTCGTGCGGACCAAGTTGGATGGAGGTTCCTGCCTATGGAAAACTCAGCCACCCGTGCCAGGACTTGCGAAGGACCAATCACCATGCCGATGGCCAAGGCCACGGCAGTCGCGATTCCCAATTGCTTGAGGACATTGAGCAGGTGTACTGAGATACCTGATACGACCAACGCCAGAACCGTCAGCATGGCGGCAATCAACAAGAACAGCTGGCTGGTGGCCCTAGGGCGAAGCTCGGACGCATTGGGTGATTCTACTGTTACGGGATGGGGCGGTTGCTTTGTGCTTCCAGGAATCAACAGCGCATGAATGGGCAATCCGATTAGCAGATGAGCTGCGGCGATGGTAAAGCAGGCGTTTCTCCAGCCGATCCAACTCTCCAGTCCCGCTATCACCGGCCAACCTATGGTGCTGGCGAAGCCACCCAACAATGTCAGCCCGGTGATTGACGTTCGAGCCTCCTCCCCGAAAAGTCGTCCCAGGGTTGAGAAGGCAGCGTCGTATAAGCCTGCCGCCATGGCAACGCCGATTAGGGTCCAGGCGACATAGTAGGTGGCAACGTTTTCCGCGAGTCCCATCAATAGCATGCCGAGAACCAGCAGCAGTGAACTGGCGGCCAGGACAGAACGTCCACCACGGCGATCAATCTGACGACCAACTGCCGGCGAGGACGCTCCCGCTACCAGCAGCCCCCAGGACAGGCCGCCCACCACACTGGTAATGGACCATCCCGTCTCTTTGGCTATCGGAGACGCAAGTACTGCGGGCAAGTAGTAGGTCGAACCCCAGGCAAGAATCTGGGTGAAACCCATGGCCCATACGAGCTTGGAGCGATTGATCGGGGGATGAATCTGCTCTGGAAGTGTCACAACCGGTTCGTCCATTTTTTGTTGTCAGTAACAACAAGCTATCGCCTTCCTTTGGTCATCGTCAACCGAGAGATCGGTATTGACGATTCCGAGATACCAGGATTATTGTTGCAGCTAACAACTAATTTGTGACGGTTATGACGAAGCGTAAAAACGATCAGCTGATTCAGGATTCCGAGGACCTATACGAAGCGTTGAATCAGTTGGTTCGCGTCCATCAGTTCCGTGATCGTGATCGGATCTGCTGTTATGACGTATCGGTAACCCAGTGCTATGCCGTCGAGACGCTGGTAAAAAAGGGTGCACTGCGTCTTCAGGTCTTGGCGGAAGAAATGTTCTTGGACAAGAGCACGGCGAGTCGAGTGATCGATACCCTGGAACGCAAAGGATATGTTTCCCGCGTTGAGGATGATGAAGATCGGCGTGCAGTACGGATCCAGGCAACGGATGCTGGACGTGAGCTATACGCGAAAATCAGAGCTGATCTGATTGCTGAAGAGCGAGCGATGATCGAGAACCTCTCGACGGAAGCCAGGCAGGGAGCGCTGAGTTTGCTCAGGCAGATTACGCGGGCCACGGAGATTCGCTGCGGACTTGTAAGTGAATGCTGCCCAGCCGTGAAGAGCAAGGAATGAAAGGGAAGAATTTCCCTTTTTTTGCCAATAATGTTGTTACTACCAACGTAATGGGGCGCCAACAATGCGAGTTCGTTTAGCTGAACCCAGCGACACTATTTCTATAGCTGCCATCTACAACCAGGGGATCGAGGAACGTAGCTCTACGTTTGAAACGACTCCTCGAAGCCCGGCAGACATGCTTGATGGCATCAACTCCATGGAGCGCTATCCAGTGTTGGTCATGGTCGATGAGACGAACCGGGTGGTTGGATGGGCTGGACTCAGTAGTTATCGCGCTCGTGCCTGTTACGACGGCATTGCGGATTTTTCCATTTACCTGGATCGCCGTGTGCGCGGCCAGGGGCTCGGCAAGCAGTTACTTCAGTCACTGCTGGCGGAAGCCGAAGCGCGCGGGTTCTGGAAAGTCCTGTCACGCATTTTTACCTTCAATCACGCCAGCCTCGCATTGTGCGAAGCCTGTGGTTTCCGCCAGGTAGGGGTGTATGAAAAACATTCCTGCCTGGAAGGACGCTGGCTCGACTGCGCGATTGTCGAACGCCTGTTCCCGAACAATCAGCCGGCCTGAACAAGGAGTCGATCATGGAAAACACTCAGCTTCCTGTCGCCATCATCGGAGCGGGTCCAGTGGGCCTGGCGGCAGCCGCTCACCTGCTGGCCCGAGGTCTCACGCCGCTGATCCTGGAAGCTGGTCCGAAAGCGGGGGCCAGCATTGAAGAATGGGCGCATGTGAAGATGTTCTCTCCGTGGCAGTTCAATGTGGACAAGGAGGCGGTCAAACTTCTGCTGGCCGATGGTTGGACTCCACCACCGGAGAACGAGTATCCAACGGGGCGTGAACTGCTGGATCGGTTTGTTCGACCTCTCGCAGACCTCGAACAGATCAAGCGTCACTTGCAGCTCAATACCCGTGTTCTGGCAGCCACTCGTGTCGGTCAGGATGTGATGAAGAGCCAGAGCAGATCGGCAGCTCCTTTTTTACTGCGTGTCGCAGGGCCAACGGGTGAACAGGATGTGCTGGCCACTGCTGTCATTGATGCCTCGGGCACCTACCTGACACCAAACTGGATGGGCGCCCATGGCATCCCTGCCTTGGGCGAGATCGAGCATGCGGCGCATATTGCGTACGGCATTCCGGAGGTACTGGGCCGTGCGCGGAATCGCTATGCCAACATAAGAGTGCTGGTGGTGGGTGGTGGTCACTCCGCGTTTAACGCCCTCCAGGATCTGGTGCGGCTGACGCAGGAAGCGCCGCAAACTAAAGTGCTCTGGGCGATCCGAGGTAATTCTCTTGAGCGCATTCTGGGTGGTGGTGCGAATGACCAATTGGAAGAGCGCGGAAAGCTCGGCCTGAGGATTCGCCAGTTGCTGAATGACGGCGTGATCGAGTTGTTCAAAAACGTCGCCATCGATCAAGTCGCAGGCAATGGCCAAGGGCTGGTTGTGAAAGCGGGAGAGCGGATACTCCCTCCAGTGGACGAACTCATTGTGGCGACTGGATTCCGCCCAGACCTGAGTTTGCTCGCCGAGCTGCGTATCGCACTTGATCCTGCTACCCAAAGCGCAGTGTTGCTCGCTCCAATGATTGATCCCAACGAGCACAGCTGCGGTACGGTCAGGCCCCATGGCGCGGTAGAGCTGGCCCATCCTGAGGAAGGTTTGTTCATTGTGGGAATGAAGAGCTATGGCCGAGCGCCCACGTTCTTGTTGATGACGGGGTATGAGCAGGTACGGTCTGTTGTCGCGGCATTGGCGGGCGAATGGGATGCAGCCAAAAGGGTTGAGCTGGTCCTCCCGGAGACTGGCATTTGCAACTCGGATTTCGATGAAGTCGATGATCGCTTGAAGGCTTCGGCAAGTCAGGGGGCTTGTTGCGGCACTGGAGGGACAATCCCTGGGGTCGCACCTCGTACCTCGCCGGGTTGTTGCAAAGCCTAGTGCACAGCCAGTGAGCCCGCCCTCGTTGACCGGGGCGGGTTAGGGGGCGACCTTCTTGTTTCTTTTGCATATCCAGGTAGTCCTTGAGCCAGGGAGCGACCTGTTTCTGCGTGAGTGACAGACTCATTACAGAAACCATATATACGATCCCGCAGATGTTTGAAGAAGCTCGGTAAGCTATTGACGTAGCTTAAGCCTTGGTACATTGCCTTCATTGAAGGTGAGCTGCGGAGTCCAATCGCTTTGATGGAATGGTCTGCCGTTGACCCTTTACATGACATGCGGAAAATCATATATTCGTTAAGCCGTATATGATCTGGGGCTTAAAAATGACCAGCAAAGCCCGTGTCCTGTTCGTCTGTACCGCCAACGCTGCCCGCTCTCAGCTGGCCCAAGCGTTGCTGAGGCATACCGATTCGGGGCATTTCGAGGCGTTCAGCGCCGGCACAACTCCGACTCAGGTAGATCCGCGCACCTTTGAGGCGCTTTCACACATTGGTGTGAGCACCGAAGGATTACGTAGCAAGTCGATAGACGAGTTCCGTGGTGAGCGTTTCGATTACGTCATCACCTTGTGTGATAAAGCCGCAGCGGAATGTCTGTCTTTACCTGGAGCCGGTGAGGCATTGGCCAGGAGTTTTGAGGACCCGGTCACCAGCACCAAACCCGATGCCTTCCGTCACACCCTTCACGAAACTCATGAGCGCATCAAGATGTTCGTCTTGGTCAAAAACAAACACTGAGAAAACGATATGGCTGACCATCTGACACCGACCACTGTTTTCAAATGCCTGGCTGACGACACTCGGATCCGCACGATGATGCTCATCACCCGTGAAGGAGAGCTTTGTGTTTGCGAACTGACCTGCGCGTTGAATGAGAGTCAGCCAAAAGTCTCCAGGCACCTGGCGCAGCTGCGCAGTTGCGGTTTGCTGTCGGACCGTCGGCAAGGCCAATGGGTGTATTACCGACTGCACCCAAATCTCCCCGATTGGGTCCATCAAGTGCTAACCGCTGTGCTGGAAAGCAACAAGCATTGGTTGAGCCCTGACGCCAAACGGCTCGATGAAATGGGCGACCGTCCTGAACGGGCACTCGCCTGCTGTGAAAGCTAAATCGCCTGATTCCGCCTTCGACTACGAGATCGCTCGATGAAAATCCTGTTTCTCTGCACTGCCAATAGCTGCCGCAGCATTCTCTGTGAAGCGGTCCTCAATCACTTGGCACCGGAAGGCTACAGAGCCTACAGCGCGGGCAGTCAGCCCAAAGGTGAAGTGCATCCGCTGAGTCTCAAGACGTTGGAAAACGCTGGTATTTCGACGGACGGGTTGTTCAGTAAGTCCAGCGATGTCCATGTGAACTTGGCTCCTGATTTCGTCATCACTGTGTGCGACAAGGCTGCCGGTGAAGCCTGTCCGGTATTTTTCGGACCGGCCACCAAGGCCCATTGGGGGTTGGCTGATCCATCGGAATACCACGGGACTCAAGAAGAGATCGAGGCGGCCTTTGAAGCCACTTTGGAGCAGATCAAAACCCGCATCGAAGCCTTCCTGGCATTACCGCTTTCCCAACTGAGTGCTGAACAGCTCAAGGCAGAGCTGGCCCTGATTGGCACGCTGTAACCACAAGAGCAATGATCATGAGTAAAAGCCGCCTTTCCTTTCTGGACCGTTACCTGACCCTGTGGATTTTTCTCGCCATGGCCTTGGGCATCGGTTTGGGGAGCCTGTTCGAAGGCTGGCCGCAGTGGCTCAACAGTCTTTCTGTGGGCACAACCAACATCCCCATTGCTATTGGCTTGATCGTGATGATGTATCCGCCCCTGGCCAAGGTTCGTTATGAAGAACTGCCGGAAGTCTTCAAGGACAAGCGCATCCTTATCTTGTCACTGATCCAGAACTGGGTTATCGGACCGGTGTTGATGTTCGCGCTGGCGATCATCTTCCTGCGAGACCAGCCGGAATACATGACGGGCCTGATCCTGATCGGTCTGGCTCGTTGCATTGCGATGGTGCTGGTCTGGAATCAGATTGCGGGTGGCAACAATCAGTACGTCGCCGGACTGGTGGCGTTCAACAGCATCTTCCAGATCCTGTTTTTCAGCGTGTATGCCTGGGTCTTCCTGGGGCTGTTGCCACCGCTGTTCGGGCTGGAAGGCAGTGTGATTGAGACCAGCTTTGTCAGCATTGCCGAGTCGGTCCTGATCTACCTGGGAGCGCCGTTCCTGGCAGGCTTCCTGACTCGCAGGATCCTCATCGCCCGTAAAGGTGGCGCCTGGTTCCAGGAGCGTTTCATTCCAAAGATCAGCCCGCTCACGCTGGTGGCACTGCTGTTGACCATCGTGGCCATGTTCAGCCTCAAGGGTGATGTGGTGCTGCAATTGCCGCTGGATGTATTGCGTATCGCGATCCCCCTGACGATCTACTTCGTCGTGATGTTCTTCATCAGCTTCTGGATGGGCAAGCTGCTCAAGGCTGATTACCCACGCACCACCGCATTGGCTTTCACCGCCGCGAGCAACAACTTCGAACTGGCGATTGCCGTGGCCATTGCCACCTTCGGCCTGGCTTCCCCGGTTGCCTTCGCCACAGTGATTGGCCCGTTAGTGGAAGTGCCGGTACTGATTTCCCTGGTCGGTGTTGCCCTTTGGTTAAAACGCCGTTGGTTCGATGAATCCAAGAGCGCCGTTGCGCAGGACAAAGACTATGTTTGATGACCCTATCCCCCAACTCGATACCGAACTGGTTGATCTCCCATCGACAGACAAACTAGGTATCGAAAAGACCTCGATCCATAAGCCGCGCATTTTGCTGCTGTACGGATCGACCCGTGAGCGCTCCTTCAGTCGTCTGCTGGTAGAGGAAGCCGCTCGGTTGTTGGAGCACTTCGGTGCCGAGACGCGGATCTTCAATCCGTCAGGTTTGCCGCTACCAGACGATGCCCCCGACGATCATCCACGTGTGAAGGAACTGCGCGACTTGGTGTTGTGGTCCGAGGGACAGGTCTGGTGCTCTCCAGAGCGTCACGGAAATATGAGCGCAGTGTTCAAAGCGCAGATCGATTGGGTGCCACTGACCATGGGCGCAGTGCGTCCGACCCAAGGCAAAACCCTCGCGGTGATGCAGGTATGCGGCGGTTCGCAGTCGTTCAACGTGGTCAATCAGCTGCGGGTGCTGGGACGTTGGATGCGCATGTTCACCATCCCCAACCAATCCTCCGTACCGAAGGCCTATATGGAATTTGACGACAACGGCCGGATGAAACCTTCTCCGTTCTACGACCGTGTCGTTGATGTGATGGAAGAGTTGGTGAAATTCACGCTGCTGCTTCGCGACCGCCAGGAATATCTGGTGGATCGTTATTCCGAGCGCAAAGAGTCGGCGGAAGAACTCATGAAACGTGTCAATCAGCGCTCCATCTGAGGATTTTTAACCGTGCAACAACACCCATATTCCGTACTGCCCCTGGCACAGTTCAATGGCCAATTGATCTTCACCCCGTGTCCAGGCACGAAGGGCACCAAGCCTTTCGAGGCGCTGCAAACCCTCAAGGACGCGGGGGCATCGGCGCTGTTGACGCTGATGCCGACCGAAGAGTTGCTTCAGAACGAGATCGACCTGTTGCCCGAAGAGTGCCAAATGCTCGGCATCGAATGGTTTCACCTGCCCGTAGAAGACGATCAAGCGCCTGGCGAAGCATTTAAAGCCGCATGGGCGCAGCACAATCCTCGACTCAAACACCTGTTGGCTGAAGGGAAAACCATTGCCATCCATTGCAAGGGCGGCTCGGGCCGTACCGGTTTGGTCGCCTCTCAACTGTTGATCGAAAGCGGTGTGCCCTTCAGCGATGCCATCCGCGATGTTCAGTCGTTGCGTCCACGCGCCATTCAGCATCCTGCCCATGTTGAATACATCGGCCAGTTCGACACCCCGACGAACTCTCACTGACAACAGATACAGAGCACAACAACATGACTATCAAAGTTGGCATCAATGGTTTTGGCCGGATCGGTCGCCTCGCTCTGCGAGCAGCCTGGAGCTGGCCAGAGTTTGAATTCGTACAGATCAACGATCCAGCAGGTGACGCGGTGACTCATGCGCACCTGATCAACTTCGACTCGGTGCATGGCCGTTGGAACAATGAAGCCAGCGCTGAAGGCGATCAGGTGGTGATTGGCGGCAAGCGCATCAAGGTAAGCGCGAACAAAGCGATTGCCGACACCGACTGGTCGGGTTGCGATCTGGTGATCGAGGCCAGCGGCAAGATGAAAACCGTCGCTGTGCTTCAGGCTTACCTCGACCAAGGCGTTAAACGTGTGGTGGTCTGTGCTCCGGTGAAGGAAAAAGGCGCGTTGAACATCGTCATGGGCGTCAACCATCAGCTGTTCAATCCGACTGAGCATCGCATCGTCACCGCTGCTTCGTGCACCACCAACTGTCTGGCGCCAGTGGTGAAAGTGATCCACGAGAAGCTGGGCATTCGACACGGTTCGATCACCACCATCCACGACTTGACCAACACCCAGAGCATTCTCGATCAGCCACACAAGGATTTGCGCCGTGCGCGTGCTTCCGGCATGAGCCTGATTCCAACCAGTACCGGCTCGGCCACGGCCATCGCCGAAATTTTCCCGGAGCTGCGTGGACGCCTGAATGGTCACGCCGTACGCGTGCCACTGGCCAACGCTTCGCTGACCGATTGTGTCTTTGAGGTCGAGCGGGCCACCACTGTCGAAGAAGTGAATCAACTCCTCAAGGACGCCTCCGAAAACGAGCTGAAAGATATCCTCGGTTTCGAGGAGCGTCCATTGGTGTCCATCGACTACCGTACCGACCCGCGCTCATCGATCATCGATGCGCTGTCGACCATGGTCATCAATGGCACCCAGGTCAAACTCTATGCGTGGTACGACAACGAGTGGGGCTATGCCAACCGCACCGTCGAGCTGGCCAAGATGGTCGGTCTGGCAGTCTAAGGAGCGGTCATGAAAGCGTTGTCAGCCCTCGCGCCGGAAGTGCGGCAGTATCTGCTCGTTACGGGCAACTACTGGGCCTTCACCCTCACCGACGGCGCCCTGCGCATGTTGGTGGTGCTGCACTTTCACGCGTTGGGCTACAGCCCACTGCAAATCGCGGCGTTGTTTCTGTTCTACGAACTCTTTGGCGTGATCACCAACCTGGTAGGTGGCTACCTCGGCGCACGGCTGGGTCTGAACCGAACCATGAACATCGGGCTGGGCCTTCAGGTCGCGGCGCTACTGATGCTGACGGTTCCTGTCGCCTGGCTAACCATTCCATGGGTGATGGGCGCTCAGGCACTGTCGGGGATTGCCAAAGACCTGAACAAGATGAGCGCCAAAAGCTCCATCAAGCTTCTGGTTTCGGATGGGCAACAGGGAAAGCTCTACAAGTGGGTGGCAATCCTCACCGGCTCGAAGAACGCGCTCAAGGGTGTCGGCTTCTTTCTTGGTGGAGCCTTGCTGGCACTCATCGGCTTCAAAGGCGCCTTGCTGGCCATGGCGGGTGTCCTGGCACTGATCTGGATCAGCAGCTTGATCCTGTTGAAGAAGGACCTGGGCAAGGCCAAAGCCAAGCCAAAATTTCGCGACATCCTCTCCAAGAGCCGGGCGATCAATATCCTCTCAGCGGCGCGGATGTTTCTGTTCGGTGCCCGCGATGTCTGGTTTGTGGTGGCCTTGCCGGTGTACCTGAGTAGTGTCTTCGGCTGGGACTTCTGGAAGGTTGGTGGCTTCCTCGCGGCCTGGGTGATCGGTTACGGCATCGTGCAGTCCTTCGCGCCTAACATCACCGGTAAGAAACGTGGACACGTACCGGATGGTCGTGCGGCCTTTCTGTGGGCACTTGCGATGGCGGGTCTGCCTGCGGCCATTGCTCTTGGGCTGAGCACCGGGTGGTCACAACAGGTGGTGTTGCTCGGCGGACTGATGATCTTTGGCGCGCTATTCGCGGTGAATTCGTCGTTGCACAGTTACCTGATCGTGTCCTACGCCAAGGAAGACGGTGTGTCGCTGGATGTCGGTTTCTATTACATGTCCAACGCCATGGGACGGCTGATAGGTACGGTGCTGTCCGGTTGGGTTTATCAGGTGTATGGGCTGGAAGCGTGCTTGTGGATATCGAGCGCATTCGTGCTGCTTGCAGCGTTGATTTCAATTGCATTGCCTCGTCATGCGTCTAGTGAATGACCCCTTCGACTCAAGGTGTATGGAAATTAGCGAAATTATGTCCGGAGCATAAACTCGCTAATTTCGATACACATGCCTGGTTGGGACGGAGATTGCTCCTCGGCGTCCATTAAAAAGTGAAGTAACCACGAGAGGTCTAGCCTCCCTCCCACACGATTAGGTGGGAAGGGGGCTGGGAGTCTATTCAACGATTTTATTGTTAACCAACCGCGATCACGTTAAACCGGCGCGACTTGAAGCTGATCGTCTCTTTGAATTCCTCCACCTGACCAATGCGCCGGATACTCGCCCATGTCCCTTTGTAATAGGGCACCACGTTGCGGTCGGTCCATGGCGTAGTCAAATCTCCCATCACACCGTTGAAATGGCCGAACTGCATGAAGGTTTGATTCCGTTTGATGTCAGGCTCCAGATAGGCCAGTGCGTAGGACGAACCGTAATCGTTGAACACCTCGACCACGTCTCCGGACTTAATAGCCAACGCTTGGGCATCGTCGGGGTTGATTTCCAGATAAGCCATTGGCACGCGACGCTGTACGAAATCGTTGTATTGGTCGTGGTAGAGCGTTTGCCACACTTCGTTGATGCGTCCATTGTTGACCCAGAACTGGTGTTTCGCCTTCTGTTCTGCCACCGGTTTCGGTAATCCGGGCCATGTTGCTGGCTTGAACTCTGCTTTGCCGTCCGGCGTGTCGAATTTGTAATCGGTGTAGAGCATTTCGGTGCCGATCAGTTTGCCGTCTCGGTATTCTTTTGCGGGTAACTGGACACCATTGTTGCCCATGGCTTTCAGCCGCTCGTAGGTGACAAGATTGCCTGTGGTCCCGCCCTGACTGTCGATTGGGCCAGCGCCGGGTTGGCCAGCCATACGGAAGCCGTCATTGAAGGCGTCCTCCTCGCTATTCCAGTCGAACCCTCCAAAGCGCGCCGCCATGTCCTGTTTACCTTCGTCCGTATACATCTGCCGAAGGGTGTTAGCGATAGCCGCTGCGATCAGGCAATCGGCTTTCGCCGAACCGGGGGCATCCATGAACTTTTGTGACAGGCGCATCCGGCGTTCCCCGTTCATCGAGGTGAGATTCATTTCACCCGGATGGGTTGCCGGCAGCATCACATGGGCGGCTTCTGCCAGCTTGGTGGGGTAGAGGTTGATATTGGCGAGGAAAAGCCCGCCTTTGTTTTTCACCGCGTCGTAGACCGCGTCCACCATCTGTGCGGTTGTACCGCCGTGAACGTTGGCCATGGCCTCCCTGACAATGCTGGCGCGTTTCAGGATGACCGCACGATGCTGCTCAGCATTTAGTGTGGTCTGGAACGGGTTGGCCCCCCACGCCGTGTACATCATTCCCTTGCCGTTGATGATCTCCTGATCCACATAGATCTTGGAATTCCCAGGATAAGGGGGGCGTGTGTAACCCTCTTGATGCCCACCCATGCGCACCACCCCCGTACCTCGTCGCCCGACGTTGTGGGTGGCAAGCACCAAATCGACCAAGGCAGACTGGATGAGGTAGTTGTCGTTGCCCCAGATGATCCCTTTTTCGTAGGCGTGCATGGCATGGGGACGATGACCAGAGGCCTTGGGTTTGTAAGCCCATTCGGCTGCTTGCTTGAGCTTGTCCACCGAGACCCCGGTAACGCGACTGGTCTCTTCAAGCGACATTCGATTGGCTTGAATTGCCTGTTCAAACGCTTTGGTATGGGCCGCGATAAATTCCTCGTCATGCCATTTTTGGTCAACCACGTAGGTCAGCAGACCATTGAACAGGGCGATATCCGTTCCCGGTTCGATATCCACGTGAAGCACGTTGTCTTTGCCCGCCGCTTGCTCGGCCACAGCAATGGTGGGTGTCCTGCGGGGGTCGACAAAAATCACCTTGGCTGGAGCAACGGTTTCCCCAGGAAAGCGCTGCTTACGTTTATCGACTGTCTGCCCCTGCAAGTTGGGAAGCCAGTGCGCCAGGAAATAGTTGGTCTGGGTTTCGTATGAGTTGCAACCGATGGCAACAATAACGTCAGCCAACTCGGCGTCTTCGTAGCTGTTGTTGAGTTCGCCAATGCCCATCTCGCGGGTAGCGTGGCACTCGGAGTTATAGGCGGGGCGATTGTGGATACGTACCAATGGTGTTTGCAGTGCCGTGAACATCAGCTTGCCGGTGCCCCAGGTATTCTCGAATCCGCCTCCGGCACCTCCGTGATCGAAGCAGTCAAAGGCGAGCGAGGCAGGCCCATCATTATCAAGAATCTTCTTGGTCACCCCGGCGTAAAGCGCCAACGCATCATCCCAACTGGTGTCCACCCACTGATCAGCCACATAAACGCGTGGACTGCGTAACCGCTCCTTGCCTACGCCATCGGGGTTGTACATGACCTTAGCCAGTTGCCCGCCTCTGGTGGACGAGAGTCCTTTATTAACTTCGCACTGTTTGTCCGGCACGATCATGATGTTGTAGCGCTTACCATCCTTGTCGGTAATCGTGTTCTGCATTGCCGGCGTCATGATGATGGCCATGGGGGGTAGCTGTTTGCGGAAGTCGAGCCCTAGCGCGTTCTCATCGGGTGCCCGTCCACCTTCCTGATTTTCCGGCCATTTGTACACGTGATAGCCACAACCCACGATGCAGAAGTGGCATGTCAGGTTGGTCTTTTGGGCATCTGTCGGAGGCAGTGCCATACGATCTTTGTTGGTTGCCATTTTTTAATCTCCTTATCAAAGGAGGTTGGACTGACGTCCGTAGATCAACCCTTCGACGGCAACTGCACGTACCGAATCGTCATTGGGGTTGTACTCAAGCACTATGCTCGGCAAGTTCTCGGTGGCTTGGCCGGAAACCATTTGGCCAATATTCTCAGGGTCGAAGATGCTGAAATGGCAGGGACATTTGAACAACTTCTGTCCCGCGTCATAGGCGACCGGACAACCCATGTGCGTGCATAGCGTGCTGTAGGCGACAATGTCACGTTCCGGGCCGACACCACCCGGAACGGGAGCGCCCATCTTGATCAATGCACAAGGTGAAGCCGCGTCGGGATAGGAAAACAGGACTGGCGTGTTGACCTGCAATTTCTGAGCTTTGGTGAGCGCTTTCATTTGGTAGGGGAGATTGACTCGCCCCTCTGCCGTTGGCTTTGGTGTCGCGGCCCGCGTGAGTTCGGGCAAACCTATCGCCACGCTTGCAGCAACCCCACCTCCCACTTTCAGGAAGAGTCTTCTGGATATCGATGCCATCTCTGCCTCCGCATTACGCTTGCGATGCAGTCGGCCCCCACCTCTGTCGTAAGCGACGTTTACTTCAACCCATTGAGCATAGTAGACAGGCCGTTTTTGTGGCCCAAATGGCTTTCATCACGCGCTATCCGCTTAATTTCGTCGACATTTCCGACTGGCGGTTTGCAGAGGTATCTGCTTGTTGGCGCGGTGGAGTTTCTGCAAGTCAGTTTGGCTTTTTCAAGATGAGCGATTGGTATGACGCACGAAAAAGGACAGGCATTGCAGATTTGCGGCCTCCGATGATCACGAAGTTAAGTTCGGCAGTTAGCCTGGTCATGTGCTCTCCCGAGATGCGGGCATGATAGACATGGTATTCCTACTGCGAGTGGCTGCTATTGGCCGATTCTGTTGAAAAAGTCGGTCTACCCAAACTGCCTGATCATTGATTGGTGAAAACGCCTTTTTTGCACGCTGCTACGTGAAATCCGAGTCCGGATGCTTCTGCCAAAAGTAAAGATTTCAATCTCGGACGCGTACTTTTTTGATGCGCAAACCATGGCCGACTTTTTCAACAGAATCGGCCGATTGTTGCCTGCCTCGAATAGCCGCAATCGACAAAAGCAGTCATTCGATGTGTTTGCGAAAACTGGGGTGATTCAGTACAGAAGGCGAAGATCGGTTGGCACGGACGTCTGCTGTCTGTCAGAAAGGGGCGGCTGAAAGCGGAAAAATGTACGTCTCCAATATTCCTAGATATGGGTCACATCCGACGCAAATGGCTGGCCAGGTCGAATGCATATGAGTGGGCAACTCTGTGCAATTACCCAACTTGGCCGTTCGACTGGCCGCGAATGGTCATCAGGTTCTGATCGACTTGATCTACGCACGCTTGGTTACCAGTCACTGCTTCTTTTCAGGTTAGGACCAATGGGTGTTGGCTTCGTGGAAACGTCCCGCCGGCCTGATGCACGCTGGCGTTTTTTGCCTTCCATACGAATGACCTGCAGTGGGCTGGGTCGAACCTCTTCCAACAAAGAACTTAAGCGCTCGAGCTCACCGACCGCCCGAAGAACAGCTACTAGGTTTATCAAGGTACCCTTTCCCTGATTTAGCAACGCATGCAGCGTTTGACGGCTCATTCCAGCATTCTTGGCCACATCCTCCAAGCTCATGTTCTTCTTCAGCCGTATGGCTTGAACATGCGCCACTATGGCGCCAGCAATAGCTTGATCAGATTGTGCTGTAAGTCGCATAGCGTCAGCATTCCTAGGCGTTAAGTAGATAAACTGGTCTTTGTGTAATTAATTCTGGACGTTGCATGTCGGCGAATTGGGGCGCTCCTGAGAGAGCTTTACGCATAGCTGTGAGCAGCAATTGTTGGTTTGAGTTAAATCAGCGCCAGATCTCGCATGGCAAGGTGGTGTGTTTTAAGTCGCCACTCCATCTGTAGAGCGCGGATGCCCCATAGGGTAAAATGAGCGGCCCTCTGCTACCTGAAGCAGCAACTCCTCAACTGCGCGAGTGCCTGGGTAGGTGGAGAGCATGGTAATTGGGCAACGGCCGGAAAAGCTCTCCTTGGGTTTCAAGAGCCAATGCTTAGCCTTCGCATTATCTCCGAGAAGCGTTTCAGCCATGGCAGTGACGTGCGTGACTCGAAATAAGCGATCACTCTCGTTAAGAGTTAATTGCTGACCTCGTGCCAACCTTGAATTGAGCGTTTTGAGTGGGATGATCAGGTTGCGCCCTGATGGGCTTATTGCACCCATGGCACAAAGAGCGTTGACGCTGCTGGCCGAGAATCCAGCTTCGATCAATTCATGGATGTCTTGATCTGAAGCGTCCGTTGGAATTTGCAGTAGCGTTTCCAGTCGGATGCGGTAGGTACGGTAAGCATCGTCGCGCATAACCTCAGCAAACATAACCACCTCTTTAATTCGGCAGTTGCCAGCAAAGTTTCGGCGTTTTTAGTCAGCCCGCCAATCTTCCTATGGGCTCACACTCCGGACCTGATTGCAGTGCAGCGTTGAGGAACCGTTGAGCAGCGTCAGTTCGGCTTGCAAGCAGACTCTGTGCTTCGAGCTCGAATCGAGCTTTCATACACCATTTAGACGGTTTAGCTTTACGTTTTCCCTTCATGATCTGGGCTCTCGCAAAAAATCTCGATTCTATGGAGCGGCTTATACACCTAAGCCACGAGCACCAGGTTACAAGAAATGCATCGCCGGCGTGGTTCAGTCGCGCTATGGAAAAGCATGTGAGGCTTTGAGGTTCGCGGTGCGACCTCAGCTCAATGTATTTCGAGCAACGCTTGCCTTCCCTACGAAGTGCGCAATTAGTGGGGCTGACATCGTTCACCCCAACGACCTGCATATTGACCAAACACCTTCGGTGCAATCTCAATGCTAGCCATGTAGTACCCCCGAGACCTCATCTTCAGCAGCGGAGAGCACGCTCTCCGGTGCTGACCGAAGCAGGTCTTTCGGAAGTCTTCCTCCTAGGTAGCTATTGCTAGTGGCGAACCAGAACGCTATCCCCCAGCCGTCCTTTTTCTTGCTCAGCACTTTGACCACGGCACTTAATTCGTGGAGGGGCCGAAATTCTGTTGAGTGGTCAAACGCGAACACTGGAAAGTACTCATGACCTCTGTAGTTAAAGCTAGTCATAAGGCCATCGCGGAGCCAGGTACTTAAGCATTCCTTAAGCGTTCCAGGCTTCACCTTGAGGTGCGTGGATAGGTCAGCGGTGGTAGCCCAGTCGCCGTCTTGCAGTATCCTCTGTCGAGCATCAGCAAGCATTGCAGCTTCTCTGAATAAGGATCGTGGGGGCTGCGTGCTAGGAACGCTACGTCCTGATGCGACTACCTCTGAACTTTCTGCTGTGGAGGGCAAAGCCCCTAGAAAAACGCTGTTCAAGACCTCAAGGCAATCGAGGTACACATCTGTCGCGTGTGCGCACATTGGAGGTAGCTCGATTCTTAGGAACCCGTCAGGACATTCAGACTCATGTGGGTTCTGGTCTGCGACGCGGTAGACCTTGATTTTCTCCACTGACATGCTGTCTCCTTGAAGGCCTGCGTTTAGGCCAGCCCACCTATATCGAGCGACAGAAGCTTCAGGGGGCATGGGGCTTTTTCGCTGACGCAATGCTGAACCAGCGAATGGGTAGCTGCCACATGGAACCTGACCCAGACGGCGTAGAGTGGATATGATCCCAACGCTGACGCGACCACCGATGGCTCGCGCGTTTGAATGACCATATTCCAACGAGACAAGCGTCCGTCGACCTCCCGCAATTTCACTCAGAAACCGTGTATAGATGCTACTGCAATAGCAGCGTCTATGGCGCTATTTTCCTAACCGTCCGGCTAACGCATCTACGATAAGTGTGGGCATTGGAAGCAGTTGCCCCGAGATGAATCGCCCCTCGTTTTGTAGACACCTCCGAACGACCGCTCCTGGGCGAGGCTGTGTAAAAACATTTTAAGGCAGACGCGGCAATGAAAATCGGTGCGAAAAACACGCACCTACGCAAAATCCAGGTCTGCTAACTAACCGGACGTTTGCAGATTCAACGTAGAAGCGAGGACTTCAAAACGGCGTCTGCGTTTTTACACAGCCTGGGCCGCTTGAAGACGTTCGGGTATGGGCAAAGCGTGGCAGAGTTTCCGGGGATATTTCGACGTCGTAGCGTCGCCGCGGCAAGGAATTTTATTGAGTTGGCATGGCTGGGGAATAGCAGTTGCGAGAGAAATAAATCTCATTCGCCATTTATCTGACGCTCGTCTGAAAATCGTCGGATAAATGGCGTTTCGCGTTGAGCTTTTACCCTCCTGACCTAGGCTCAAGCCATGCGGGAGGAGGTGCAGTCCATGCGCAAATTATTGATTGGCTCGTCGATGCTGGCCTGTCTGGTGGTGCTGGGCGGCTGGTTGAGTCGACCACAGCCGTTGCCGG
>RCUQ01000420.1_pt1 | contig 19297 bp, 21 predicted proteins | sample 2166351 | NCBI WGS metagenome assembly RCUQ01 (sample SAMN09932597, study PRJNA488358) | compost metagenome | feature: garden; material: soil; isolation source: compost soil in acetonitrile-enriched culture | place: Germany: Experimental Botanical Garden Goettingen | collected 2016-01-27
CCTTTTACCGGTCCTTCCATCGATAAGCGGATGGCTTCTTTCATAAATTCATTTTGCAATTCATCCATAACCTAAAAATAAAAAACTTCCGCCATTGCCCGACGGAAGTCCATAATACTTTAATGATTTACAAATTTGTTTTCTTATTCCTCGCTGTCTTCGTTGGTAACTTTCATTTTTAGTTGACCAACTTTTAAAGGATTTTCTAGTAATTCATCTTGTTCTCTTCTGTTTCTCACTACATCCAACGCCATGTAAAGTGCTTCGCGGAAAGAAGACTCATTGGCTTGGTTTTTACCTGCAATGTCATAGCCTGTTCCATGATCAGGAGAAGTGCGTACAACATCTAATCCAGCAGTAAAGTTAACTCCGGCGCCGAATGCCAATGTTTTGAAAGGAACTAAACCCTGATCGTGATACATGGCTAAAACGGCGTCAAATTGTTTATAAGAGCCATTTCCAAAGAACCCGTCAGCTGCATATGGTCCAAACGCTAAGATCTTTTCTTTTCTTGCTTCTTCTAGCGTAGGTAGAATGATTGTTTGATCTTCTTCACCAATTAATCCATTATCGCCTGCATGAGGGTTTAATCCTAAAACAGCAATTTTCGGTTTTTCGATCCAAAAATCTTGCTTCAGACTTTTATTCATTAAGCGAAGTTTAGCTAATATTTTTTCAGGAGTAATTGAAGTAGCTACATCTTTTAATGGAATATGGCCGGTTACAACACCTACACGTAGGTCGTCACTAACTAAAAACATTAATGATTCCGCGCTTCCGGCGCGTTGTTGTAAATATTCAGTATGACCAGGGAAATCAAAACCTGGCTGCTGAATGTTATGCTTATTAATTGGGGCTGTTAAAAGAGCATCAATCTTACCTTCTAATAAATCATTGGTAGCAGCTTCTAAAGATTTAAAAGCATATTTTCCACCATTTTCAGTTTGCTGACCAAGATCAATTTTTACCTCCTCATCCCAGCAATTGATCAGGTTTGCTCGTTTAGGATTGGCTTGTTCAGTATTTTGAATTATATTAAAGCTGAAATCTTGAATATTTAAGGCTTTGCGGTGAAAAGAAGTGATTTTTACTGAACCGTAAACAATTGGCGTACAGTGCTCAAGTATACGGTTATCCATTAAGGTTTTCAGAATCACTTCGATGCCAATACCATTGATATCACCGATAGAGATGCCGACTTTTATTTTTTTCTGCGATACGTTCGACATTTATTACGATTTTTGATTTTTAAAGTGCAAAGTTATCAGTTATCAGCATATAGGCCGAATAAAACTCTCGGCAAGATAAAAAATTATATGCGGTAACAGGGTACATTTAATCCAAAATACATGAGTCTGGTTAGAGCTAAGAAACATTTAGGTCAGCATTTTTTGACCGATAAAAATATTGCGCAAAAAATTGTGGAGAGTCTTCGACCCGAAAACGCCTTTTCAGAAGTGTTAGAGGTTGGTCCGGGCATGGGTGTGTTAACCGATTTTCTGGTAAAGAAAACCGAATATAAAACTTCACTTATTGATATCGATGGTGAATCGATTGAATATCTGCATAAAAAATATCCTGAATTAAAAGAGCGGATTATCCACGGAGATTTCCTTGAAATGGATTTTTCGACCGTATTTAAAGATCAGTTTGCGATCATCGGAAACTTTCCTTACAACATTTCATCTCAGATCATTTTCAAAATTATTGATAATCGTGATCTTGTTCCTGAAATGGTAGGCATGTTCCAGAAAGAAGTAGGAGAGCGGGTTGCTGCAAAGCCAGGAGGAAAGGAATATGGTATTTTAAGTGTACTGAGTCAGGCATTCTATAAAATAGAATATCTATTTACAGTAAAGCCTGGCGTATTTAATCCTCCACCAAAAGTTAATTCAGGAGTTATTCGCTTAACGCGTAAAGAAAATACCAATTTAGGGTGTAATGAAAAATTGTTTTTTCAGGTAGTGAAAGCGGCGTTTAATCAACGAAGAAAACAACTACGAAATGCGTTAAGCCAGTTTCAGCCAAAAGGTAAAATAGATGAAACCATCCTGGAATTACGAGCCGAAAAGCTAACCGTAGAAGATTTTGTTAAAATAACACAGTTGTTAGAAACTAAATAACCTCACCCAGCCTATTATACATGTCATTGAAAGTACTTATTGTAGACGAAACGCACCCATCGTTAATGGATCGCCTGAAAGAAAAGGGCTTCATTTGTGACTATCAACCTAAAATAACCTATCAGCAAGTGTTGGATTGCATTGCCAATTACGAAGGAATGATTGTTAGAACTAAGTTCAGGGTAGAAAAAGAACTGTTTGATAAAGCAACCAACCTAAGATTTATTGGTCGTGCAGGCGCAGGGATGGATAATATTGATGTTGATTATGCAGCACAACGGAAGGTAGAATTGTTCAATGCTCCCGAAGGCAATAGTAATGCCGTTGGAGAACATGCATTGGGTATGTTGCTATCTTTAATGAACAAACTCGAAAAAGGAGATAAAGAAGTAAGGTCTGAAATTTGGGACAGGGAAGGAAACCGGGGATGGGAATTGGATGGTTTAACGGTTGGCATTGTCGGTTATGGGTACATGGGGCCTGCTTTTGCTAAAAAGTTAAAAGGTTTTGATGTAGAAGTATTGGTATACGATAAGTATAAAACCGGTTTTGGTAATACATGGGTTAAAGAGGTTACAGAGCAGGAATTATTTGACAAAGCTGATGTATTAAGCTTGCACATTCCGCTGACCGCTGAAACCAAGTTTATGATAGATGAGCATTACTTTGATAAGTTTAAAAAAACGCTTTGGTTTGTAAATACTGCCAGGGGAGAAATAGTGTCTATTCCGGGACTTTTAAAAGCGTTGGATAACGGGAAATTAAAAGGAGCAGCTTTAGATGTGTTACAAAAAGAGAAGTTTCCGTTAACTGAAAATGAACATGTTTGGTTCGACGATTTGTCGAAGCGAGATAACGTTTTATTAACCCCTCATGTAGGTGGTTGGAGTGTTGAATCGTACCGAAAAATCTCCGAAATTTTAGCTGAAAAAATCCTTAGTAAATTTCCAGGAAATTAAATATAACGACCGTATTGTTCTACTGGAAAATTAATAGTAATTCTTGTTTTTTATTGTTAATCAATTGTTTATAAATTATTGGTAGAAAATTCGGAAAATAAATTTTAATTTTGTAGCATTGTAAAACAAGACTATCCGTCGGCTTGCGGCGTATAGTCTTGTTTCTTTTTTATATAGTCAGTAATAAAAAATTTTTTGCGTTATGGCAGAGATAACTTACTTAACTCCGGAAGGATTAGAGAAACTTAAGCAAGAGTTAGCGTACCTTAAAACCCATGGCCGGTCAGAAATTTCTAAGCAAATTGCAGAAGCTCGCGACAAGGGAGATCTATCAGAAAATGCAGAATATGATGCAGCAAAAGAAGCGCAAGGTTTACATGAGCTGAAAATTTCCAAGCTTGAAGAAGTATTGGCCAATTCACGCATTATTGACGAATCTAAACTTGATACTTCAAAAGTTTTAGTGCTCTCTAAAGTGAAAATCAAAAATGTAAAGAATGGTACTGTAATGAATTATCAATTGGTAGCTGAAAAAGAAGCCGATCTTAAAACGGGTAAAATTTCAGTTCAGTCTCCAATTGCTAAAGGATTACTTGGAAAATCTGTTGGTGATATTGCAGACGTAACCGTTCCAAACGGAACTATGCAATTCGAAATCTTAGAAATCAGCCGTTAGTGGAATTACGGGTTGCGAGTTCCGTGTTATAGGTTTATGATCTATCTGATTAGTTAAATAATTAGTAATTTGTAACCGATACATATAATTCGCAACCCTTAATTTATTTTACTACTCTCAATTCGTAACCTACAACCCGCAATCTATATGGCATCTATATTTTCAAAAATTGTAGCAGGAGAAATTCCAGCATTCAAGGTGGCTGAAAACGAAGAGTTTTTGGCATTTCTGGATATTGAACCACTTGCAGAGGGGCATACATTGGTAATTCCGAAAACGGAAGTCGATTATCTTTTTGATGTAGAAGACGATCTTTTAGGACGAATGATGATTTTTTCGAAGCAAGTAGCTAAAAAGATCGAAAAAGCCATTCCTTGCAAAAGAATTGGTGTTACTGTAATTGGGTTGGAAGTACCTCATGCTCATATTCATCTGATCCCTATCAATAAGATCAATGACATGAACTTTAGTCATAAACCTACACCTCCAAGTAAAGAACAATTACAAGCTACGTTAGCTAAAATAACAGGATAATCTACTTTAACTTTTTGGGATTATCTTTTACAAAGGCTTCCCAACCTGAATAGGTCTTTTTAGCAGTTCCGTCTGATCCAATTCTTTGGAAAGAATGACAAACAGCCACGGCCAGTCCGTCGGTAGCATCTAAAAACTCCGGAGTTTCACTAAAGTTTAGTAATTGTTTTAACATACCCGCAACCTGCTCTTTGGTAGCGTTTCCATTGCCGGTAATTGACTGTTTTATTTTCTTAGGCGAATATTCAAAAATTGGCAGATCGCGGTTTAATGCAGCAGCCATTGCAACACCTTGCGCGCGTCCAAGCTTTAACATTACCTGTACGTTTTTGCCATAAAAAGGGTCCTCAAGTGCCATGCAATCGGGTTTGTATTCCTCGATAAGCATGGAGGTGCGTTCAAATATCCTCTTTAATTTTAAAGCGTGATTTTCGTATTTCTTTAGGTGAATAACACCCAGCGTAAGTAACTGAAGTTTGTTCCTTGTTTCGAGCACAAGTCCATACCCTAAAACCGCAGTCCCGGGATCAATTCCTAAAATGATTCTTTCTTTTTTGTCTGACACTAATACCAATTTTGGAATACGAATTACCTGAAAATTTCGTTTCACTCAAAGTGTAAACGCTTTTATTTCTCAAAAGACGTCGAAGCATCATACCATAAAAATGGTTCAATACTTGTTTATTGTCCGAATAGTTTAAATTATTAAGATATTTGCCACACCTTTTTAGCTTAAGAAATTACATTTTCCGCATGCCTGTATCTAAAAAGATCTTTGTGATCTCTGTTAAAGTACTTATTTTATTGTTAACCTTTTGGTTTGTATACAGCAAAATAACACATCCTGAATCGTTGGCAAAACTGAAAGCTTTTGCAAATACTCCGTTAAATGGGCGTGCTATTTCCTATTTTATTTTGGTGGGTTACTTGGCCTATCTCAATTTGTTGTTAGAAACTTTAAAATGGCACTACCTGGTTAAAAAAGTAGAAAATATCTCGTGGAAACGAACGATTGAGTCATTATTAGCGGGTTTAACATTAGCAGCATTTACTCCAAGCCGGATAGGTGAATTCGGAGGACGTGTCCTTTACCTTGCCCCTGAAAACCGAATCAGAGGGGTATTAGCTATGGGTGTTGGTTCGTTCAGCCAAATGATGGTGACCAATGTAATGGGAGCAATCGGATTGGTGTTTTTTATTGGAATTTTTGTGCCTGTAAGTAAAGTGGTGTTAGGAGCAATTGCTGCCGCTGCTATCTTGTTTTCAGCAGGGATGATCTTGCTGCTGATCAATATCCGCTGGTTTTACGTTATTCTTGATTCCTTTTCCTTTCTTCATAAATTCAAAAAAAACTTCCGTATTCTCTTAAGGTATAGCAAAAAAGAGCTGCTTACCGTTTTTGGGATGAGCTTTTTGCGCTACATTGTGTTCTCCATGCAATATTATCTCCTTGTAAATCTGTTTATTCCACAGGTTACCTATCCTATGAGCATGGTAATGATCAGTGTTATTTACATGGTTCAATCTATTTTACCTACCTTCGCATTCTTTGATATCGGGATACGTGGAGCAGCAGCAACCTATTTCTTCGGATTTTTAGTTGGTGATGTTGAAACCGTAAATTTATTGGCAGCAGCATTCGGAGTGTGGTTGCTTAATCTAATCATCCCTTCATTATTAGGAGTTTATTTTGTTTTAAAAGCTAATTTTTTTGGTGCTACTACTGATTGATATTTTAACCTCGATTCTGGCTTTTTCCTATTTTATTATTGCAGGAAGCTTTATTATTGGATGGCAGCGCATAAGAAAGCCATCTGCCAACAGAGGCACTCACACTACCAAAGTAAGTGTAATTATTCCGGCCAGAAATGAAGAAAAAATGATCGGAAAGTGTGTTAATGATATTGTTGCTCAAAATTACCCCAATGAACTGCTAGAAATAATTGTGATTGATGATCACTCTACCGATAGTACCGCCGATGTTGTTAAAAGTATTCAATATCCCAATCTTAAATTAATCAAATTACAAGCCGACCCGGCTGTAAATTCTTATAAGAAAAAAGCGATTGCAGATGCCATAAGTATTGCTTCTGGTGATCTTATTGTAACCACCGATGGCGATTGCCGCATGGGAAATAACTGGATCCGTTCAATTGTGAACGAGTATGAGGTTACAGGAAATAAAATGATATCCTCTCCGGTAGCTTATTTTGAAGAGCGCTCTTTCTTTGAAAAACTTCAAAGCCTCGAATTTATGTGCTTAATTAGTTTGGGCGCTGCTTCAATAGCCAATAAAATGGCCGGAAGTTGCAATGGCGCTAATCTGGCCTATGAGAAGAAAGCATTTTTTGAAGTTGGCGGATTCTCTGGAATTGATCACATTGCTTCTGGCGATGACGAGTTATTGTTGCATAAGATGTTGTCGGCATATCATGGTAAGGTAAGCTTTTTAAAATCTAGAGAGGCAGTGGTGTATACACATGCTAAGCCTACACTTAAAGATTTTATCTCACAGCGAAGAAGATGGGCATCAAAGAGTACCAAGTATAAAAATAAGTGGATGGTAGGTATAGGGGTTTCTGTGTTTTTCTACTATGTAGCTTTACTGTTAACTGGATTAATCGGATTGTTTGTCCCTTCAATAGGTTGTTTGTTTTTAGGAGCTTTTGTATTTAAATGCTTGATAGACCTTATCTGGGTACTGCCAGTTGCGGTTTTTCTTCGAAAACTAAATCTTATTATTTATTTCCCGATCCTGGCTTTTCTGCATTTGTTTTACATCGTTTATATTGGTTTAGCCGGACAGGCAAAGCAATATGAATGGAAAGGCCGAATGGTGCAGTAGCATTAAAAGCCAATATTGAACTGCTTTGCAAATAATTTGTATTGTTATTCGCATAAAAGTCATTTGGCGCATTATATTAGCTAATAAATCAAACATTTCGTACAAGTAATTATTATATGGCTTTGGCGATTGCTCCCGAAACACCTTGGCAACGAACTAAGAAACGCTTTCTTCGAAATAAACTATCTGTTTTTGGATTGGTGGTTATCGCCTTTTTTGTGCTGATTTCCTTCTTAGGGTATTTAATTACACCCGACGATACTCCTATGTCTAACCGGATGAATGTCCAGTTGAGTACCAAACATCCGGGATCAACTTTCAAATTTTTGTCAATTAGGAAAAATCAACAGATTGACACTGTAAATGTATTTACTAAGTTATTCTTTGGTCAGCCCGACTTTTTTGATTTTGTCCCCATTAATTCTTTCAAATTTAATGCTGACAGTATTATCATCGATGAATACACTGGAATTTCAGGTGATGAGAAATTAGAGAAAAGATATTCATTAGCGGATGTAGTTTATCCGTTGCAAGCCGAAACTAAAGTGGTTAAGGATGGTGAAAAAATAACATTCACTACCATTTACGGACAAAAGAAATCGGAAAATATTGCTGATTTGCAGAAAAAAATAACTTCAGAAAATATAGTAAACCGTAAATATTGGTTGGGAACTGATTTGTATGGAAGGGATATGCTAAGTCGGTTAATTCTTGGTTCGCGTATTTCTCTCTCTGTAGGATTTATGTCGGTATTAATTTCCCTAGTCATAGGCATCGCTCTAGGGGCTTTAGCGGGTTATTATGGAGGTTGGTTAGATCAGTTTATATCTTGGTTGATAAATGTAGTTTGGTCGTTGCCATCATTATTGATTGTGATCGCCATCTCGTTTGCGTTAGGTAAGGGATTTTTTCAGGTATTCATTGCTATTGGTTTAACAACCTGGGTTGATGTTGCACGTATGGTGCGCGGACAAATAATGGGTATCCGTGAAGTGGAGTATGTTGAAGCTGGTAGAGCTATGGGATTCAGTAATGCCAGAATAATTATCAGACACATCTTACCAAATATTTCGGGCCCGATATTAGTTGTAGCATCTGCGAATTTTGCATCTGCAATATTGCTGGAAGCAGGATTAAGTTTTTTAGGATTTGGGGTGCAACCTCCATTTCCGTCATGGGGTGGAATGATAAAAGAACATTATGGCTACATCATTATTGATGCAGCGTATCTGGCCGTATTACCTGGATTAGCTATTATGCTTATTGTGTATGCTTTTAACCTCGTTTCTGTAGGCTTAACTGATGCATTTAATGTACGAAGTCAGACTTCTGGTTAATGATCTTTCATTCTAATTTGTTATTTTCGGTTAACATGATCAGTTCACAATGAAGAAGAATTTGAACGATTTTTTTTCTTGTGTAATAATTGAGTTAAAAAGATAATAATCAAAGTAATAACGATTATATTATCTTGTCTTTCTGTGGTTAAAAAAGGATGTCATAAATAAGTGAACAACGAGACTAATCAGGAAATATTAGAACTTTTAATTCGTCGCCAGGTAGAGTTGAATTCTTTACTTGAGATCACAAGGGCTATTAATAATAATAATTCGATAGATTCCTTGTTCCAAATGACAGAGTTGATCTTAAAAAATCAGCTTAGAATAGGGAAGTTGCGAGTGTTTTCAAGAGGGGAAGATAGCCTATGGACTCAACCGGCTTCTTATGGAGTAGAAAAGCTAAATGAGGAGCAAGAAGCTGACCTTACTGCTGTTTTAGCCGAATATAAGATTGTTACCTATATAAATAGTGTCGACCCACAAGTTCTTTCCGAATTCCGATTACTTATACCTGTTGAATACAAAGAACAAATATATGGCTATGTATTAATCGGCGATTATCTTACCCGTGAATTTGACCAGGTAGACATCGATGTAAAGCTCATTCAAACCATTATTAATGTAATTATAGTAGCTGCGGAAAATCGTCGTTTGTTGGAAGAACGTATTTTACAAGAACGTTTGCAGCGTGATCTTCGGCTGGCAGTCGAAGTGCAGTCCATGTTATTTCCGCGGTCGCTACCAGACAACGAGAAAATAAGTATGTCGGCGCGATATGTTCCACAACATAATATTGGCGGTGATTATTACGATTTCCTTGAGCTTAATAAAAACGAGTTTATTTTCTGTATTGCAGATGTTTCGGGCAAAGGAGTGAGTGCGGCATTGTTAATGGCCAATTTTCAGGCAAGTTTACGTGCTTTGGCGTTTCAAAAGTTACCCCTTAACATGTTGCTTTCTACTGTTAATAAAGCCATTTTTGCACTTACGGAAGGCGACAGGCATATCACTCTCTTTTTAGGACATTATGACCTTAGCACCCGTAAATTAACATATGTAAATGCCGGACATAATCCTTCGTTATTGATCAATAATCTTAATATTAAGGAGCTGAAGTCTGGTACAACTATGATTGGTGTTTTTGAGGACTTGCCTTTTATAAATGTGGGAGAAGAAATTATTGAGCCTAATTCATTGGTATTTAATTACACAGATGGCTTAGTAGAACTTGATCATGATCATGCAGATCTTTTTTCGGAGACAGATTTGATCAACTTTATTTTCGAGCATCAAAACTTAAAACCGGAAAGAATAAATATCGCCCTGATGGACAAAATAAAAAAGCTCATTGGTAATGATCTTCAGGATGATGATATAACTTTGCTTACGTTTAAAGTTTATTAAAAAATGGCGCAAAATGATCAAAACGTTTTGTGCAAGTAGAATATAATTTATGCTCAAGGCATTTTATCAGGATGAATTAATAGAAGCTGGTTGTGACGAAGCTGGAAGAGGATGCCTGGCTGGGCCGGTTTTTGCGGCTTCTGTTATTTTACCAAAAGATTTCGAACATCCGGAACTGAACGATTCCAAAATAATCACAGAAAGTAAGCGCTATGAATTAAGGTCATTTATTGAAGATCATGCAATTGCATTTTCGGTAGCAATGGTCGATAATGTCGAAATTGACAAAATAAATATCCTGAATGCTTCATTTCTGGCCATGCACAGGGCCCTTGACCAGCTAAATAGTAAAGTCGAGTATTTGATCATTGATGGTAATCGTTTTAAGAAGTATCAAACATTGCCGCATGCTTGTATCATAAAAGGCGATGGGAAATATTACTCGATTGCAGCAGCATCCATATTGGCCAAAACGTATCGGGATGACTATATGACTCAATTGCATGAACAGTTTCCTGGTTATGACTGGGTCAATAATAAGGGATACCCAACAAAAAAACACCGTGATGGAATAAAGAAATTAGGCACCACACCCTTTCATCGTATGTCTTTTACCTTATTGCCAGATCAACTTGAATTAGAATTTAGTAAATAAAACAATGCAAGGAATTACTTATATAACTAATACCAAAGGAGAACCGGAAGGTATTTTAATGAATTTTAAGGATTTAAAACGTCTTAATCTGAAAACTGCTGATGTTATCAAAATGCTTACAGAATCTGCTAAGGAGATTGATGCCGCAATTGATCACAGCGTTCCTTCTACTTCATTGGCTGATGCATTAGGGAAATTTAAAGATAAATTGAAATAGTCCCGTTTAAAGATAAAGACTCAAAACCCCTCTAAATTAACAAGGCTAAGCATTTGATCGTGTACTCAATTGGTAGTTGATATAATAATTTGTGACCTTGCACCTTTGTGTAATTTATCTATTTAGGCTTTACTGCTATTATCCTTTTGTGCCTTATAATATAATGTTACCTTTGCTCACCTTTTAATTCAATCGAAACTTTTAATGAAGACTACAGCTTTAACAAACGTACACATTGCGTTAGGAGCTAAAATGGTTCCTTTTGCTGGTTATAATATGCCTGTTCAATACACTGGTATTAATGATGAACATGCAACCGTACGAAATGGTGTGGGCGTTTTCGACGTATCACACATGGGTGAATTTATTCTTAAAGGTGAAAACGCTTTAGAACTTATTCAACGCGTAACATCTAATGACGCCTCTAAACTTTTTGATGGTAAGGTTCAATACTCTTGCCTTCCTAATGAAAATGGCGGTATTGTAGATGACCTTTTAGTTTATCGCATCGACGATAAAACATATATGTTGGTAGTAAACGCTTCAAACATTGAAAAAGACTGGAACTGGATCAGTGAGCGCAATACTAACAACGTAGAAATGCATAACATTTCTGATAAAACAAGCTTATTAGCTGTTCAAGGTCCAAAAGCAGCTGCTGCTTTGCAAAAGCTTACCGATTTTGATCTTGCTAGTATGGAATACTACAGCTTCAAGAAAGGCAAGTTTGCCGGTGTTGATAATGTAGTGGTTTCAGCAACAGGTTATACCGGAGCAGGAGGGTTTGAGATCTATTTCGAAAACGAACATGCCGAACAGATTTGGAAAGCTATTTTTGAAGCAGGTGCTGAGTTTGGTATCAAACCAATTGGTTTAGGTGCTCGTGATACATTGCGTTTAGAAATGGGCTTTGCTCTTTACGGAAATGATATTGATGATACTACTTCTCCTTTAGAGGCCGGTTTAGGTTGGATTACAAAATTCACAAAAGAATTTACCAACTCGACAGCGCTTAAAGCAGAAAAAGAAGCGGGATTAAAAAGTAAATTAGTTGGTTTTGAAATGATTGACCGTGGAATTCCACGTCATGATTATGAGATTTTTGATGCTGCCGGAACTAAGATTGGTCGTGTTACATCTGGAACTCAGGCCCCTTCTTTACAGAAAGCCATCGGGATGGGTTATGTAACGCTTGATAATAGCAAAGAAGGAACTGAGTTGTTTATCGGTATCCGCGATAATAAAGTAAAAGCCAAAGTGGTTAAATACCCTTTTAAATAAGAAGATATGAGATATGAGATTTGAGAAAATGCAAATCAGTCTCAAATCTCCAATCTCCAATCTCAAATCTAGTTAAATGAAACACCTCGAAGTCTGCTTGACTCCCGCTCTTTTACCATTATATGATTTAAAAGGAAGCATTGTTGTGGTAATTGATATTTTCAGGGCTACCTCTTCAATAAGCTATGGAATTGATAATGGAGCTGCAGCGATTATTCCTGTTGCAAGTGTAGAAGAATGTCTGTCTTATAAGGACCATGGCCATCTGTTAGGTGCAGAGCGTAATGGTGAAGTTGTTGCAGGTTTTGACTTTGGAAATTCTCCGTTTAGTTATACGAAGGAAAAAGTAGCCGGTAAGACATTGGTGCTTACAACCACAAATGGCACACATGCAATCAATGAATCTAAAAATGCAGACGAAATTGTTATAGGTTCCTTTTTGAATCTTACTGCAGTTTGTGATTACTTAGTTAAGCAAGACAAGAATGTTTTCTTGTTATGTTCTGGCTGGAAAAACAAGGTTAACCTGGAAGATACCCTATTTGCAGGTGCAGTTGTAAATAAGTTAAAAGACAAATTTGATGCATGGTGTGATTCATCTGTATTAGCCGAAGACCTGTATTTGTGTGCCCAAGGTAATCTGAATGAATACATGAAGAAAACCTCCCACAGTGAACGCCTTAAAAAACTAGGTATTGAAAAAGATATTGAGTTTTGCTTAAATGTGGATATCCTTGACTCTGTACCCGTGATTAAGAATGGGCAAATTGTGAGAAGTTCATAGTTCATGGATGATGGTTCATAGTAAGTGCTATGATCTATGAACCATCAACTATTAACTACTTAAGTTTCTCATTATTCTTATGCCGTTCCGCATCCCTGATGCTTTTCTTTTCGAAGTTCTTCTCTAAAGCCGCTGATAGGTCTACTCCGGTTTGGTTGGCGATACAGATTAATACCCAAAGCACATCCGCAAGCTCATCGTTTAACTCTTTTCCTTTATCACTTTCTTTAAACGATTGGTCGCCGTAGATACGACTCATTAAGCGGGCAACTTCGCCTACTTCCTCAGTTAATATCGCCATGTTGGTTAATTCACTGAAATAGCGTACACCGGTTGTATTGATCCACTTATCAACCAATTCCTGTGCTTCTTTTATTGTTATATCTTTCATAATCTAAATTTCGGGTTTCGGGTTTCGAGTTACGGATTAAATTGTAATGAATTGTCAATAACTCGTAATCCGTAACACGCAACACGTAATTTACTGTTTATCTTTCGAGTCTATGGTTATTGTAACCGGGCCATCGTTGATTAAGCTCACTTTCATATCGGCACCAAACTCACCTGTCACGATTTTTTTACCAGTTAGGTTTTCCAAGCTCTTAATAAATAATTCATATAGCGGAATTGCCTTCTCTGGCTTAGCGGAGCGGGTAAATCCGGGACGATTACCTTTTTTAGTGGAGGCAAATAGTGTGAACTGGCTGATCAATAATATGTTGCCGTCAATATCTGCTAATGCTTTGTTCATTAGGCCGTTTTCATCACCAAAAACACGCATATTCGCAATTTTTTGTGATAGCCAATCAATATCTTCCTGCGTATCAGCATCTTCAATGCCTAACAAAACCATAAATCCCTGGTTGATCTCTCCTTTAATAATTCCGTCGATTTTAACAGATGCCTCTGAAACACGTTGAATAACTGCTCTCATAGCAACGAAGATATAATAACCAGTCAAGAGTTAATAAAAAGGATACACAATTATCCCATTCCGAATTGTTAGTTTTGTAAAACATGAAAAACAGATATTTTCTTTTTTTATTTCTCTTTATTCTTTTCTCCATTGCATCCTGTCATAATCAATCAGACCGAGTAGTTCATCGAGGATTTTACTATTGGAAAACCTCATTTGAGTTAAATCAGAAAGAAAAGGAAACGATTGCTAAGCTGAATGCAAACAATCTTTATTTGCGTTTTTTGGATGTGGATTGGGACGATGTACAAAAAGCTGCCAGGCCTATTTCGCCAATGAAATTTAAGGACACGGTCAGTCGTTCTATTAATGCAATTCCGGTTGTGTACATTACCAATAAAACAATACTTAACGCAGACAGCCTAACGATAAAAGAGCTTGCAGGTAATATTATTCACTTTGTGAAAAAACAATGTGAATTGCAACAAATTCATCCTGCAGAAGTTCAAATTGATTGTGATTGGTCCGGAAATTCACGCGATCGGTATTTTCTGCTATTAACCGAATTAAAGAAGCACAGTTTCATGAAATCTAAAGAATTGTCAGCAACAATTCGGATGCATCAGATTAAATACCAAACTCAAACAGGGATTCCTCCGGTTGATAAAGGCTTATTAATGTGCTATAACATGGGCGATTTGAGGCGATATGGTGATCATAACTCAATTATTGATCAACGCTCCATTGAATCTTATTTGCAACCGTTAAGTAAATATCCAATAAAGCTTGATATCGCCTTCCCATTATTTTCCTGGTCGGTTCTTTTCAGGAATGAACTTTATGCCGGCTTATTGGGAAAACTTTCTTCAACAGATCTTGACAATAAAAATTACTTCGAAAAGCAGGGTAAAACACTCTATAAAGTGCTAAATGATGTAAATTTGAAAGGATATTCATTCAAAAAAGGTGAAGTGATCCGAGATGAAAGCTATACGATTTCAGATGTTTTAAATGCAGCTGAATTTTGCTCTTCCCGTATTCAGAATGACAATATCCATGTAGTCTTATTTCACCTCGATTCTTCCATATTAAACAACTATCAAACAAATGAAATTGAAAAAGTATACAGTAGTTTTTAGTAGTATTTTTTTACTTATTACCGGCGCGGTAATTTACGGTATAGCCTGTGGAGGGTGGGAAGACCCTTACGACGACCGGGTTACCTTTTTTAATAACCATGTAGCCGGCGATCCTGACTATAAGCCTTTCTATTATATCGCTTATCAAAGTTTATATGACTATGAAGAACCTTATAGTGATGTGATGCAGAATACGGAAGAATGGAAAAAATACCTTAAAACAGAATCTGTCGATGGTCCAATTATAGCAGGGATTATTTATTACAATGATGAAGAATCTTTAAATATTCTTAAAAATAAGCAAGAAAGCGATTGGCCGGATAGTCTGAAAAATAATGGATTTGCAGTGGCCTTGGCGAAAAAGAAGAACAGTGCAGCATTGGATTACCTGCTTTTTGCTAAACGTTGTGAGCCTTATGTAAATATGCCCTATAATGAATGGGATCCTCAACAACCGAATACTGAAGCTATGGATGCTTTAATAAAGGAAGGGGAGGCTGCAGCTGCAACAGTAAAAAAAGACAATTATCTACAATTGCGTTATGGCTTTCAATTATGCCGGTTAGCTCACTACAGTGGAAATTACGAAGCATGTTTGCGACTTTTTGAATCGAATGTGGCTCCATATAAAAGTGAGAGCACGGTGTATTATTGGGCATTGGCTTTAAAAGCAGGGGCCTTACGTAAAGTGGGTAAGAAAGAAGAGAGTGCCTACCTGTTTTCAACCGTTTTTAGCGAGTGTAAAAATAAACGCATCATGGCCTATCAAAATGTGCTATATCTATCGGTGTACGATAAGTATAACCAGAATAATGTACTTGCCTTATGTAAGAATAATACAGAAAAAGCTAATTTTTTAGGAGTTGAAAGTTTGGGGAGCGCTGGCAATGAGTTGAAACAATTGGAAAAAATGTACAAACTTGACCCTCGCGTTCCAACACTGGATGTATTACTTGTTCGTGAAATATCAAAGCTCGAAAACTCTTATATGTCGCCATCATTGGCTCTTGCTAACCCTAAGGATTCACTACGATTAACTACTTATGGAATCGTTGAAGCATCGTCATTAAAGATCGAGGAAAAGTACGCCGACAGTCTTTATACATTCTGTAATAATGTGGCGAATGATAATAAGGTAAAGGAGCCTGCACTTTGGAAAATCTCAGGAGCCTATATCAAATTTATGCGCCGCGATTTAGTTGCGGCTAAAGCATCGTTAAAGCAAGCTGAGGGGATGAAAATGAGTGCTAAAGTTCGCGATCAGTTTGAAGTGCTACGAATGTTGATTACGATTAATGAGCAGCAAACAATTGATGCAAGTTTTGAAGCTAAAATTTACCCTTCATTAAATTGGTTAGAAGAAAAACGTCAGCAAGAGTTATCTTCAAAGAAAGAGAACTGGGACTCAGATTTGCCGTTTACCAAGATTTATAAGTATTTGATGTTGAATATCCTTCAACCTAAATATTTGAGTCAGAAAGATCGGGTAAGTGCAGCACTATGTGTGCTTCAAAGTGAAATGGTTTCAACACAAATGATTGAAAAAGCAAAAAAGGATAATTCAATCCGTTGGACAATCTGGACCTCGGTGGACTTTCTTCGAAACAGCATGAACTCTGCGGAAGTAGAAAAGTTAATACAAGTAAAAAACAATGCTACTAAAACAGAATATCATCAGCTAATGACCAATACCTTAAATGCAGTGGGTAATGATTTTCTGTTTGAGCTTTTGGGAACCTGTTATTTGCGTGAATATAATTTCTCAAAAGCAGTTGTGGCTTTTAAAAAGTTACCTGCAAAGTATTTTGAGGATGAACCTTACAAAACCTATCTGGCAGCCAATTCATTTGTTGATTTGATTACTGATACACATGCTCCAACTCATCGCGATACAAAGAAATTTACGAAGCTATCGTTTGCACAAACAATGATTGCATTTGAGAAAAAAGCGAAGGAGGATCCAAAGAATGCAGCTTTCTGTTATTATCAGATGGCCAACGGATTTTATAACATGAGTTATAACGGAAATTCGTGGTTATTGGTTAACTATTACTGGTCTACTACCGATAGAGAATTTAACAGTAAAACAGATTTACCTTACCTAAAGGATTACTATTTCAACTATACTGCTGAGCAGTATTACCTGAAAGCACTGAAATTGACAACGGATAATAACCTGAAAGCTAAATGTACATTTATGGCAGCTAAATGTTTAAACTCCAGAGTAAAGTATCCCAATGTTCCTTACGATGTTGAAAACTGGAGCGAGCAAAATGATATTGCAGCAAGGAAGTATTATTTAATGTTGATCAATAATAAGTATTTCGCTGAACTGAAAAAGAACTATTCAACTACTCCATTCTATGTTACAGCAGTTAATGAATGTAGTTATTTGAGAGATTTTGTAAGAAGAAGATAGGGATTTTGTCTCGTTTGATGTTGACTTTAGTCAACGGTTCATAAAGTAAAAAAGAAAAAAGGCTTTAGCCAACACTTTACTCGAGTGTTAGCTAAAGCCTTTTTTCAGTGATGGTATTTATATTTTTAGTATCGGTCCAATTCTTTTAACAGTTCCAAGCCTAGCTCCCAATCTCCTAGGTTAGAATCCGAGTTGATATGGCCTGTCGCACCAATATTAATGAATTCGCTTCCCCATGATTCAGCTAAAAAATTGGCTCTTTCTAACGAAATGTATTGATCGTTGGTACTTGCAACTACAATGGATTTAAAAGGCAGTTTATTTAATGGAATAGGAGCGAAGTCGGTAATTTCCTTAGGAATAGCATTCGCTTCTGTATCTGCAGGCGCAACTAATAAGGCAGCCTTTATCTTTTTAGAAAATTCAGATGCCCATAAAGCCGTTGTAATGCATGCGAGGCTGTGTGCTACCAATATAATTGGTTTATCAACTATATTCGATAATTGTTTTTCAAGAGCATTTACCCATGATTGTTTATCGGGCTCGTCCCAATTCACCTGTTCAATTCGGTTGAAACCATATTTCTTTTCCCACCGGGTTTGCCAATGTTGCTCGCCTGAGTTACCTAATCCCGGAATTATTACTACTGCTGAATTAAATTCTACTTTTCCCATCGACTATATAGAGTATTTATTTTTTGCTAAAATACACTTTTTAAAATTAGTTCAAAAAGCAATATTAAATTAACAGTAAATAGGTTTAAATGTTGTGATTTTTAGGCTCTTGAATCAAAATTGTGAAAGATACTTACATAACTATCATATCGGGAAGGGGCAATCAGGTCTTCATCAACAGCTTTTAAAACGGCACAGCCTGGTTCATGAATATGAGTACAGTTATTAAACTTACACTCCTCACTGAATTGGCGCATTTCCGGAAAATAGCCCGAAAGTTCTTCCGGTTCAATTTCTACCACTCCTAATTCACGAATACCGGGAGTATCAATTACAAACCCTCCGTTGGGTAATGCAAACATCTCAGCAAATGTAGTAGTATGCATTCCTTTTTGATGAGCTTCGGAAATGGCTGCTGTTCGAAGTTGTTTTTCTGGGCAAATTGCATTGATCAGTGAAGATTTTCCAACACCAGAGTGTCCTGAGAATAGGGTGGTTTTATCTTTTAGCAATTCATTGACCTGGTCAATATGATAGCCATTTAAGGCCGAGATCTCATAACATGGATACCCGATGTTTTCATAAATAGCTTTTACCTCATTAAGTAAATATTTTTCAGGATCGTCATATAGGTCATATTTGTTAAAAACCAAGATGCTGGGTATATGATAAGCTTCTGCAGTTACCAGAAAACGGTCGATAAAACCTAAAGAGGTGCGCGGGGCTGCCAAAGTAACAACTAAAATAGCCTGATCCATGTTGGCCGCAATAATCTGCGTTTGACGCGACAGGTTTACTGATTTACGGATAATATAGTTTTCGCGGTCGTGCAAATGAATGATTACTGCGGTGGGTTCTCCCGGTTCAAGCTCAAAATCAACAATATCACCAACAGCAATAGGGTTTGTACTTTTAATCCCTTTAATTCGGAATTTGCCTTTTATACGACATTCATAGGCTTGTCCGTCATTTCCTAAAACGCTATACCAGCTACCGGTTGATTTAATTACTTTTCCTGTCATTCAGTTGTGCAAGACCGAATAGTTATTCGTTGTTATTCGGTTAACTTTTTGCAAAGCTACTCAAATATCTTGCAATCTGTTTTTCTTGTAGAAATGATTGTTAATTAAACTGGAGTAAATAATAGGCTTCAATAGCTTGTGAACGAGTAGCAGGATTTTAAAACTCATATTTTAACTGTGAAACATGGAAGTGTGGAGTTTCTAATCTACGAGTTATTGTTAAACCCGATGGTAAGTCCGTGAAATCCTTTGCCCTTAGGAAAAGATAAAATCGTTCTCCTGTTTTTGATTTAGTTATTATCTGCGCTG